>ERZ808240.1311-NODE-1311-length-31179-cov-41.951838_pt1 | contig 31179 bp, 17 predicted proteins | sample MGYA00521084_ERZ808240 | MGnify/ENA primary metagenome ERZ808240 (study PRJEB31516, sample SAMN03275571) | gut metagenome | biome: mammalia-associated habitat; material: feces | host: Papio cynocephalus | place: Kenya | collected 2012-08-06 ... | reverse complement strand
CACTTGAAGCCACCTGTCGAGCCGAAGTTGTTGGTCAACTCCACCTCTCCACCTACACTAAGGTTCTCGCAACCGAAGTGTTGGCCCACATTGTACCAAAGCTGTGGTTCGGTGACGAAGACTGTATGCTTAGTGGTGGAAGAACCATCTTCCTGATAGTCTACGGCATGAGTCTCCCACCAGAAATCGGCAAAGCCGTCAAACTTCAAGCCTTTTACACCAAAGATGTCATTACAAGTCCAGGCAGCAGTAAACTGCATCGGCACATTCTGGTCAGTCCGACGGATGGTCTTGTAAAGAGCCTCCAACGTCAACGTGTTCTTGTAAGTCTTGTCGTGCACGAGGTATTCCACACCAAAGAGCCAAGCATTGTTAATGGGATAATTCTTGGTAATACCACCATTATACTCCACATGGAGGCTCCAGTTCTTCAACTGAGTTTTCTGCCAGAAGTTGAGTGCGCGCGAAATCTCCGTATAGGTTCCGCCCTGGGCGATGTTCTTCTCGCCCACTACCATCTTGTCGTAGTTGAAGTCGTGGTCTACAAAGAAATAAGTACTACCCCACTTGTCCTGTTTGAACATTTCAAGGGTAAGGGTAACAAACTTACGGTCGGAGCCGAAATCGTACAAAATCTGAGCGTTGGTCTGTGCCTTTACCACCGAGCTACAAGCCCAAAGAACTGTCCAAGCCACAACCAGTCGCAACTGTCGGAGTTGTTTAAAATTCATTGTTTCTTATTATAGTTTTTAAAATGTGCAGCCATTTCGCTCGTTTAACCATTGCAAAGTTAATAAAAACTATAATAAGAAACAAACATTCTTGTGACTTTATCAGAATTCAAGTATCATGGTCTGGCGAGGACGAAGCCTTACATTCTTATTGACAAGAACGGTGCGGCCATCCGTCACATCCGTGGCCTTTTCATGAGAACCTATGATCTCGGCATAACGGGACACCTCCAGCTCGTTGGCTTCTTTCTTGCCATTGATGATGGTCATGACTGTTTTGCCATGATACTGGCGAGCAACAACATACACTCCCTTGTAAGGACAGAACTGGGTCTGCTTGCCCTGGGTGATTACCTTGTTGCCCTGACGCCAGTGGAGAAGACGACTCAACCAGTCGAACATCCAGTTCTCTGCCTGCGTCCTGCCCTCGGCGATGAAGGCATTATGCTTGTCGCCTGCCCATCCGCCAGGGAAGTCCTTGCGCACATTGCCATCAGTCACGCTCTTGGTGCCGTTCATCAATACCTCAGTGCCATAATAGAGCTGTGGGGTGCGGTTGATGGTGAGCAAGAGGGCGAGTGCCTGCTTCAACGCCAAGGTGTCCTTGCCATCGCCCAGGAAGCGGTCGGTGTCGTGATTCTCCACAAATGCCATCACATTCTTAGGGTTTGGATAGAGATAGTCGTAGCAAAGCACATTGTAGATGCGGTTCATCCCGTTCCACCAGTCATCGGTTTCCTCGTTTTTGGCTCTGTTGATGCGGTCGAAGAAAGCAAAGTCCATCACTGTTTTCAGATAGCTGTTCTTCTTCGACAGCTTGCTGTCTTTCTGCCAAGCCGCAGTATAGGCAGGTTCGGTAACCCATGTCTCGCCTACGGTATTGAAGTTAGGATATTCGTTGTTGAGGGTCTTCATCCACAAAGCCATCGCATCGCGGTCGGCATAAGGATATGTATCCATTCGGATGCCATCGATGCCGACTGTCTCTATCCACCATTCGCTGTTCTGGACAAGATACTTGGCGACATGAGGATTGCGCTGATTGAGGTCGGGCATGGAAGGTACAAACCATCCGTCCACCGTCTCCGCCATATCCACCTTGCTGGCGTATGGGTCGAGGACAGGTGTCAGCTTATAGCTGGTCTGCCGATACATATCGTTAACAGTCCGTGCCCCGTCCACAGTACCAATTTTCTTTATATGTTCAGGAGTCTGATATTCCGGAAGGAGCCATTCCGGACAGTTGAACCAGTCTCTTGAAGGCATGTCGGCAATCCAGGGATGCTCGAATCCACAGTGATTGAAAATAATATCCATCACTATCTTCAACCCTTTCTGATGAGCCTCTGCAACGAGTTGCTTGTACTCGGCATTGGTTCCGAAGCGAGGGTCCACCTTATAATAATCGGTTGTGGCATAGCCATGGTAGGTGCTATGCTTTCCATTGTTGGGACTGTCATTTTCCAAGACGGGAGTAAACCACAAGGCCGTGACACCCAACTGCTTGAAGTAATCCAAATGCTGACGAATTCCTTCCATATCACCACCATGGCGCAGGCTTGGAGCTGTACGGTCGCAAGTCTTGTCGCGCATAGTTTTGATGACGTCATTCTTAGGATTTCCGTTGGCAAAACGGTCGGGCATCAGCATATAGAGCACATCTTCGTTGGTGAAGCCCATACGCTTTTCACCAGCCATCTCACGTTTTTTCAACCGATACTTCACCTTCTTGCTCTGCTTGCCCTGTCTGAAATTAAGAACCATCTCGCCAGCCTTTGCTTCCTTCAGATTGAGATAGACCAAGAGATAGTTGGGAGATTCGAGACGAACAATGCTGTCGATGCTCACACCGGGATAATCTACCGTTACCTCTGCGCTTTTGATGTTTTTTCCGTACACCAGCAACTGCAACGAGGCATCTTTCATACCCACAAACCAGTCGGTAGGGTCTATGCGGCTTACATCAACAGCCGCCGTCATACTCATTACGCTACTCATAAGCAACATGAATAAAACTATTTTTTTTCTCATGATAGATTTATATTTAAGTTATTCAGCATAAAAAACGCTACAGAATTTTATTCACTTTCATGTATAAATATTTCATAAAGCACGTCATGAAATAGTTTTTTACACTACTTTTTGCATACAAGAATCCTTTTCTGATGGTTTTATGCAAAAACAGGCAGAATTAAACACATTCATTTTTGGCGTATTTAATTCCGCCTTGACATTTGGACGGGAATACAGCATTTACAGCAGCCATAAACAGCAAGACAGAAATATATTTCCTCCGACATTTATTATTTTACGAACAAAGAGATGGCGAAACCACCGCCACGGGCTTCCTTGATTTTCAGAACATCTCCCCTCTTCACGGTCTTGTGAATAATCTGGTAAGCCTTGGGGTTCTTTTCGTAATCTGCATTTGGCGCATCTTGGTAGATGGCACAGTTGTACTTCTTGCCCTTGTCGAGGAAGTCGAGCTTAACGACGGCTGTACGAGCGGTTGCATCGGTCTTTCCGCCAACAAACCAATTATCAGTTCCCTTTGCCTTGCGTGCTACGGTGATATACTTGGCTGGCTCTGCCTCCAGATACTTGGAGTCGTCCCAGTCGCAAGCCACGTCACGGATGAACTGGAAGGCATCATCGTACTTTTCATAATGTTCAGGCAGGTCGGCTGCCATCTGCAAAGGACTGTACATCACAAGATAGAGCGAGAGTTGCCCTGCGAGAGTTGTATGGACATAACTTTGGTTGTTACTCCATTCCGACAATTTGGTCTCAAAGATACCAGGGGTGTAATCCATAGGTCCACCTTGCAAACGAGTAAATGGCAACATCACGGTATGATAAGGTACGTTTCCGCCAAATGCCTCGTATTCAGTACCACGGGCACTCTCATTGCCAATCAAGTTAGGCCATGTACGACAGATACCAGTAGGACGAGTCGCCTCATGAGCGTTCACCATGATGTGATGTTTGGCAGCTTGCTCTACGACACGCTGGTAGTGGTTGTTCATCAACTGGCTGTAGTGATACTCGCCTCTTGGGATGATGTCGCCCACGTAACCTGTCTTTACGGCATCGTAGCCATACTTGTTCATCAAGTTGAAGGCATCCTCCATGTGGCGCTCGTAGTTAATGGCGGCTGCAGAGGTTTCGTGGTGCATCATCAACTTCACGCCCTTGGAATGAGCATAGTCGTTGAGCATCTTGATGTCGAAGTCTGGATAAGGTGTCACAAAGTCGAAGACATCGAGCTTCTGATGGCCGAACCAGTCCTCCCAACCTTCGTTCCATCCTTCGACCAATACTTCCTGCAAACCATTCTTTGCCGCAAAGTCGATGTATCGCTTCACCTCCTCGTTGGTAGCGCCATGTGTTCCGTTAGGCTTGCACTTGCTATAATCGGTCACGCCGAGGCGAACCGACGGATAATCATTGGTATAACTCCAAGTTTTGGCTCCGACAATCATATTCCACCATACGCCACAGTATTTGGTAGGGTGAATCCAAGAAGTATCCTTAATCTTGCAAGGTTCATTGAGGTTGAGTGTCAACTTGCAAGAAAGCATATCGCGGGCATCATCACTCACCAAAATGGTACGCCATGGCGTATTGAACGGGGTTTGGATAAATCCCTTCCTGCCAACGGCATCCGGTGTCAACCAAGACTCAAGCACCAAGTCCTTGTCGTCGAGGTTGAGGTGCATGGTAGGATAATCCAGACAGGCAGCCTCGTGGATGTTGATATAAAGTCCGTCCTTGGTCTTCATCTGGAGAGAGGTCTGAACGCCAGTATCAGAAAAGACGGTAGTAGAAGAATTGCTCTTATAAGCCTCACGGTTCTTGGAGATAACAGGACGGATGCCTGTCAGAGGAGTTATCTGATATTCATACTCTTGAGTGTCGTAGTCGCCAGGAATCCAGTAGGCGGCATGGTCGCCCGCCATGGCAAACTGGGTGTGTTCTTCCTGAATCACGAAATAGTTGAGCGACTCCTGCTGCGGGAACTCATAGCGCAAGCCCATGCCATAGTCGTATACACGGAAACGAATAGTGATATTGCGATTGGAAGATGCCTGGTTCAAGTTGACTTCCAATTCGTTGTAATGATTGCGGATAGTGGCGGTCTCACCCCACACTGGCTTCCAAGTTTCATCGAAGGTTGATGTCTTGCTGCCTGTCTCTGTGAAACCATCCATCAGGTTGGTTTCCTCCATTCCCTTGCTGGCATGCTTGTCTTTTGCCAATTCCAGTCCGAGACGAGAAGGTTTGCAAACTGTTTTTCCCTTATAGCTCATCTCGTAGGTTGGCTGGCCATTACCTGTCAAGAAGAAAGTCACAGTGACATTGCCATTAGGCGACTTGACGGTTTGGGCTGCCGCCAAGAGTGGCAACAGAAGGCCCACCATTAAAACGTTCAGTTTCTTCATATTGCTTTGTTTTTATTCTTGTTTTTTTGTTATTATTTCGGGTTCTGCATTTTCATAGAACTTCTCGCTGCGAGCCTCTGAGTCTACATACAGCCAACCTCAGTTTCTCCCAGACTGTGCGACAAGCTCTGCCACACTGTCCATGAACTCCTTATTAGCCGCCAAGTCCTCGATATCGAGGTGCATACGGTAGCGCCAGTAATGCTTTGGATTGGCAGGAATATTGATCCTTTCGGCATTGGCATCGGGCAAACGCAGATGCTCATTGATGGCAAGCCAATCCTGAATGCTCAGTATACAGAGCATAGAGGGCGATGTGAGATGGCGCGAGATGATATCCTGCGCAAGCCATCCTGGCAGTGGATGCGGAGCCGGTCCCTGACGATAGAGCATAGTGTTGTAATACTCCTGCGTGCGCTGCATGTCCTCGTCCCACCACATGCGAAGCGTTGGCATATCATGGCTTGAGATGGTACAAACAGAACGGTATGGGTTACGGCTCAAATGACCGAACTTGACCGTTGGGTCCTTTGGCATGCTCTGCAACTCCAGACTCAAAATCTTCAGCTCGTTCAGCACCCATGGCACACAGTCGGGCACCATGCCAAGGTCTTCGGCACAAACCAACATACGTGTGGCCTGAACCAACTTTGGCAACTTCTTCATTGCCTCCTCGTACCAGAACTGATTGTTGCGATGATAAAAGTAATCATTATAAAGGCGATTGAACGCCGCTTTGTCATTGCTCCAAAGCGATTCGAAGATAAAGTCGAACTGAGCGGAGATACGTGGGTGGAACAATCCTGGATTGCGATGATCGCGAACGAAGAGCACATCGCTAATCAAGGAATAAAGTCCGTCGCGAAGCCATATTTCCTTCTCATCGGTCACTCCCTCGAAGAGAGCCTCCACCTTTCTCTGGGTGTTCACCTCCGTCTTCATCTGATAGCGCTCATCGTCCAGGCGATCCAGATATTTTTGCTTCACTTCGCCGGCACGCTCATGGAACATGCGGTCGAGCACCCAGTCGGTGATAAACGGATGCGTAAACCTGTCCTCCTGGAAGTTAAGGCCGTACGAGCGAATCTCGTCTTCCGTCATACCGATGGCAGGAGCAAACTGCCCAAGCAGCCCATGCACAGAGTCGACAGGAATCTCCCATATACGGAAGAAACCCAACACGTGGTCGATGCGATAAGCATCAAAGAACTTCGCCATGTTCTGGAATCGACGCACCCACCACTGGCAGCCGTCCTTCAGCATCTCATGCCAATTGTAGGTGGGGAATCCCCAGTTCTGACCATTCACAGAGAAATCATCTGGCGGAGCTCCAGCCTGCCCACTGAGGTTGAAGTATTTAGGCTCCATCCACACATCACATCCATAACGATTGACACCGATAGGGATATCACCCTTGAGGATGACTCCCTTTTCCTTGGCATACTCGTGCGCCTCCTGCATCTGCTTATTTAAGACATACTGCAAGAAATAGAAAAACTTCACTTCCTTGTAAGCCTTCGTTCTCGGGTTGGACAGTGCCTTGCGGTCTTTCTCGTCCCAAGTATTGTGGTTGGGCCACTTTGAGAAATCGGCTGTGCCATTCTTGTCACGCAAGTAAGAATATTGTGCATAAGGCACGAGCCATTGCTCTGTTTCCTGAAAGAATGCCTGATATTCGGCACTCTTCATCATCTTTTCACCTTCCTGATTGAAAATCTGGTGCAGGTATTTTATCTTAAAATCGTTTACCTTTTCGTAGTCTATCTGTGGCAGAACGTTAAGCTCTGCTCTTATCTTCTCTGCCGCAGCACGCAACTTGGCATCCTCGAGTTCGGGCAACGCCCGCAAATCGGCATACTGAGGATGAATGGCAAACACGCTGATACAACTGTAGGGATAAGAGTCTGTCCATGCGTGGGTAATGGTAGTATCGTTGATAGGGAGCAACTGAAGCACTTTCTGACCTGTTTTTGCCACCAGATCGATCATACTCTTTAGGTCACCGAAGTCGCCTACACCCGCGCTCTCCTTACTGCGAAGCGAGAAGACAGGAACCAGAGTTCCGGCAAGCTTGCGGTTCCAGCGTTCCAAGAACGACTGTCCCAACTCGTACGAGATGACCGCTCCGCCTTTCATCTCAGGAATTTCTATACAGCGATTGTAACCTGTTTCCCATAGGCAAGTTCTTTTCTTGTCGTTCAGCGCCACAAACTTAAACTCCAAGTAGTTGGCAGCCAGAGCCTCTACGTTGATATCCACTGTCCATTCGTTGTACGATTGTTCCACCATAGGCATGGCACGCTTTACGTCCCAAGCTCCCACAAGAGGAGCTGCACCTACCAGCGCCAAACGCTCACCAGCCTTCAGTTGTGGGGCACGGACAATCAACCTGATGGTCTTGGCAAAGACACTATCCTTCACCTCGGCAGGCTGCTGATGGTTGATACAGTCGGTAAAGGCACTGCTGTAAAGATAAGAGTCCTCGGGAATGTCGCGCCAGCGGTCATAGATGGTATAATCATTGGCACGCTCGGCGGTAACATTCAGCCGATGCTTTACCACCTGCCATTCTGCCTTGACGCATACACCGTTGCGTTCTACACTATAAAAATAGGTACAATTCTTAGCCTTGGGAACCACATCCAAGTCGCATGACCAGTGAAGGCCATCTGCGGTTCCCAACTTGCACAGAACTTTTTTATTGTCCATATTCAGGTTCAAGACGATGTTTTCGCCATAAACCGTTTTGTATTCTATATTGAAATGAAACACCATAGGGTCTATAAGATTGTTTTTACAATGCAAAAATACTCTTTTTTATCTACATACTAATAACTTTTTGTGCAAAATGTATCAAAAAGGACTGTGCAATCGGTTGCGCTCCTTATACTTTTCGACAAAAATGCTGATTTTTGATAATAGCAACCGACAAGGCACCACATATCAACAACACACCAGCCACAATCATCATGTCACTTTGGCGAGAGCCTATAGCCCACAGCACATGCCCGCCACAAAGTGCTGCCACAATCTGAGGAATGCAGATGGTTCCGTTGAAGAGTCCCAGATAAGCCCCCATGTGTCCATACCCCTGCAAAGCATTGGTAACAAAGGAGAAAGGCATCGCCAACATGGCTGCCCAACCAGTGCCAATCATCAGGAATGGAATGAACTGCAAGTACTTGTCGTGCAAGAATGGGATAAGAACAAAGCCCACACCACCAATAAGCAAGCTGACAGCATAAGCCTTCTTGGAGTTCTTGAACTGTGGAAGCACTACCGCCCACAACACGCTGCCCACAGCCTGCACGGCAAAGAGAATGCCCACCCAGTCGCCTGCATTTTGGAAAGCTTGTGTGCTGGCATCGGTAGTATTCCATACGGTTTCAGCAATGGCACCAGTAGAATAGTTCCACAGATAGAGGAAACCAGCCCAGCAAAAGAACTGCACCAGCCCCACCTTCCAGAATGTGGAAGGTGCGTTACGGAGCAAAGTTATCCAGTTGACCTTGCTTTCGGCAACCACCTCTGTAACCCCAGCATTAGAATTTAGCTCTCTTCGTTCTTCACTCTTCACTTCATTATACTCAGCATATTGCTGCGGATTCCACTCCTTCACCTTCACCGTGGTATAAACGACACAAAGGATAAGGATAGCAGCACCCACATAGAACGACCAGATGACCGAGTCGGGCACAACCCCCTTTTCGGCATAGTTTTTAATACCTAAGAAAGCAAAAAGGAAGGGGAATATATAACCAGCTATCGAACCCGCATTGCAGAGAAAACTCTGAATGGAGTAAGCCTTCGTCTTCTGCTCCTCGTTCACCATGTCGCCCACCAGCATCTTGAAAGGTTGCATCGCCATGTTGATGCTCGTATCAAGAAGCATCAGGGCTACCAATCCAAATATCATGGCTCCACTAACCGTCAAGCCAAAAGAACCGGCATTGGGCAAAAGACACATCACTAAGACTGCCATCGCAGCACCCACAAAAAGATAAGGAATACGGCGACCGAAGCGACACCATGTCTTGTCGCTCAATGTTCCGACAATGGGTTGCACCAAGATTCCCATCAATGGGGGGAGAATCCAGAAATAACTCAGATTGTGCGGGTCGGCGCCCAACGTAGCAAAGATTCGGGAGATATTGGCGCTCTGAAGGGCGTAGGCAATCTGTACCCCGAAGAATCCGAAGCTCAAGTTCCAAAGCTTCCAGAAACTCATATTAGGTTTTCTCATCATATTTTTGTTGTTTTATTATTTACGTTCATCTTGTAGTACCACGCACCACGAGTTTCGTCCTTACCACCCTCTTCTCCACCTCATTCATCGGAATAGAGCCTTCCACCTGCCTGATAAGGATGTCGACCGCCTCCTCTCCTACTGCCACGCCTCGCTGGTCAATGGTTGTAAGCATAGGATCGCAAGCCTGGGCTCGCTGCCCATTGGTAAATCCGCAGATACTGATATCATCCGGCACCCGAAAACCCATGCGCTTCGCTGTATAAAGAATACCGATGGCAGTATCGTCATTCACCGCAAAGAATGCATCGGGGTGGTCTTCCTCCGCTAAGAGTTCGGGAGTGATCGCCTCAGCCTGTGCCCTGTTGTCACAGATCCGTACATGGGGGGGTAATTCTTCCAAACCATGCTTCGCCAAGGCATCGTGGTAACCATTATATCTGTTCTTGGATATTTCAAGGTTCATGGGCGAGCCATAGAAAGCGATTTTCCTGCATCCCGAATCTATGAGATGGGTAACCGCCGTGAAGGCACCCATATAGTCGTCCACCACCACACGAGAGCAATTCACGCCTGTGCAGATTCTGTCATAGAACACCAACGGCACACCATTGTCCATCAATCGCTGGAAATGCTCATAATGCTTGGTGTCCTTCGCTTGCGAGACAATGATGCCACACACCTTATTCTTATAGAAATCATCGCAGATAGCCACCTCCCTGTCATATCGCTCGTTGCTCTGAGCCACCATCACACGATAGCCACGTGCACGAGCCTCCTCCTCAATCCCCGAAAGCACAGAAGAGAAGAAATAGTGGGCAAACTCGGGAACGATGACCCCTATAAGTTTCATCGGTTGAATCTTACTATATCTGAGAGCCTCGCCAATGACATTGGGGCAGAAGTTATGCGCCTTGGCATACGCCTGTATACGCTCTTTCTGAACCGCACTGATACGAGGGCTGTCTTTCAAAGCTCTGCTCACCGTTGCGACAGAAACACCCAACTCGCGAGCTATATCTTTCATTGTTATGACTATTTTCTCATTCATAGATTGTTAGTGTTGCGTGCAAAATTATGCAAATATTGCCAAAGTCGCACTTTTTACTTGACTTAAATCAAGGGAAAATGAATGCAAACGTTTGCACTAAAGAAATAACGCTTTTAACTCAAAAAAAGTACAACCAATAACAAAAGAAATTAATTTTGCAACCAGATAGGGCTAAATACCACTAAAAGTATCATGCCTCCACCTTATAATATAACTTATCTGAGCGAACTAATAACTAACGGCTATTTGGGATAAGAGGTGGAACAAAAACAACTAACGAAAACACAACAAACATTAACTAAAAATTAAACAAAATGATGAAGCAGGTAAAATTTAAATTGCCTCTTAGGATGCTGACTCTCGCGAGCGGTCTCCTCCTGACAGCAAGTTCCTTTGCGCAGTCAAACGCTATCAAGGGACAAGTGAAGGATGCTTCTGGTGAGCCTGTCATGGGCGCAACCATTACAGTCAACGGTAAGGCTGTGGGCATTACCGACATGGATGGCAACTTCACAGTCGACGCAGCTCCTGGCACTAACCTAACTTTCACCTATTTGGGCATGACCCCAAAGACAGTTCAAGCAAGCAAGAACATGATCATCACCATGGCCGATGACTCCAAGTCGTTGAACGAGATCGTTGTCATCGGGTATGGACGCGCCAAGAAAAACGACTTGACAGGTGCGGTTACGGCTATCAAGCCAGACGACATGAACCACGGTCTCGTTACCAATGCCCAAGACATGATGTCCGGAAAAATAGCAGGTGTCAATGTCGTTTCCAATGGTGGTACACCTGGTGGTGGTTCCACAATTCGAATTCGTGGTGGCGCTTCCCTGAGCGCATCCAACGACCCATTGATCGTTATCGATGGTTTGGCCATGGACAATAATGGCGTACAGGGTCTTTCCAACCCATTATCCATGGTTAATCCTAACGATATCGAGAGCTTTACTGTATTGAAGGATGCTTCTGCGACAGCTATCTATGGTTCCCGTGCTTCTAATGGTGTCATCATCATTACCACCAAGAAAGGGTCTAAGTCTGGAAAAATCCGCGTTTCATATAACGGAAACATGTCTATCAGCTCCGTCATCAAGAGACTTGACGTGATGGACGGCGATGAGTATCGTAGCTTCATAGCCAATATGTATGGCATCGATAGCGAGCAATACAGCAAACTCGGCAATGCAAATACCGATTGGCAAAAAGAGATTTACCGCGACGCATTCAGCACAGACCACAACGTGTCTATGTCTGGAAATATTGCAGGTCAGCCATTCCGTGCATCTTTGGGTGCTACTATACAGAATGGTATCATCAAGACATCTTCTTTCAGTCGTCTGACTGGTAGTTTGAGCTACGCTCCTTCTCTTTTCGACAAGCACCTGAACATCAATGCCAACTTGAAGGGCATGTGGGCAAAGAGCCGCTATGCTGACGGTAGCGTTGTAGGCGCAGCTTTGACATTCGACCCGACTCAATCAGTTTATGCTGACGGTGCCGACTACATGACATCATTTGGCGGTTACTACCAGTGGACGGGCAAGAACGAGTTTGGCGACAGCTCATGGCCTTTGGCATACAACAGCCTTGCACAAGCCAACCCTGTTTCTACTCTTAACTTACAGCACAATAGCGCAATTTCCCGCTCTTTGATTGGCAATCTGGAATTAGATTACAAATTCCATTTCTTACCCGACTTGCGACTCCACGTCAATGGTGGCATGGACTTGTCCAAGGGTAGGCAGAGCAACAACATCGACCCTCGATCTGCAAGCAACAACTATTATGGATATTACGGGCAAGACGTAACCGACAAATATAACTTGTCTTTCTCTTCTTATTTGCAGTATGCAAAGGAATTGGGCATCCATAACTTCGACATTATGGGTGGTTACGAGTGGCAGCATTTCCATCGCAATGGTACCAACATCAGTTGGGGTATGTATCCAGAGACCAATCCTAAAAATGCAGGCCAGAAATACAACGATGTTAATAATGAATGGGCTAACGAATCGTATCTCGTTTCATTCTTTGGTCGTCTGAACTATACCTTGATGGAACGCTACATGTTGACAGCTACCTTCCGTGCCGATGGATCTTCTAAGTTCAACAAAGACAACCGTTGGGGCTACTTCCCTTCTGTAGCTTTGGCATGGAAGCTCAACCAGGAGAATTTTCTCAAGGACGTTTCTTGGCTTTCCGATTTAAAACTCCGTATGGGCTATGGCATCACTGGCCAGCAGGAAGGCGTCGGCGAGTACACATACTTCAAGTCATATACAGTAAACCGCGAGCATGCCTTCTATCCTATCTTTGGCGACGGCGACACAGGTATCACATCACGTCCTAATGCTTACAACCTCGATTTGACATGGGAGAAGACCACTACCTGGAATGCAGGCTTGGACTTTGGCGCCTTGAACGGCCGCTTCAATGCCAGCGTCGATTTCTACTATCGCAAAACCAAGGACTTGCTGCAAAACGTAACAGTATCCGCAGGCTCCAACTTCAAGAACTCTGTTATGACCAACGTTGGTGAACTTTCCAACACAGGCGTTGAGTTCTCCATGGGTGGTAAAGTTATCCAGAAAAAGGACTTCACGTGGGATTTACAGTACAACGTAACTTGGAACAAGAACAAGATCCTGTCTATGACTACAGGCGACCGTCCTGGCTATTATATCCCAACAGGTGGTATTTCTCAAGGTACTGGCAACACCATACAGGGGCAGGCCGTTGGGCACCCAGCTTACTCATTCTTAGTTTACCAGCAGGTATACGACAAGGATGGAAAGCCATTGGAGAATGTGTTTGTAGACCGCAATGGCGACGGCATCATCAGCGATGCAGATCGCTACTACTACAAGAAACCTGCAGCTGATGTCTTGATGGGTCTCTCTTCCAAGATAATCTACAAAGACTGGGATTTCAGCTTCTCTCTCCGCGCAAGTTTGAACAATTACGTTTATAACGATGTATATTCCAACAACTGTAACCAAGGAGAATCGGCAGTTTATGCGCAGTCTGGTTTCTTCACCAACTTCGTAAAGAATCACCTTGGCATCGGCTTCAAGGGAGTAGGAAACTACTACATGTCCGACCTCTTCGTTCAGAACGCGTCATTCTTGAAGTGTGACAACATTACGCTCGGTTACTCATTCCGCGATCTGTGGGATTACAACATTACAGGTCGTGTATACGGAACTGTGCAGAATGTATTCACTATCACAAACTACAAAGGACTCGACCCAGAGGTATCTGGAGGTATAGACAACAACATCTATCCACGTCCATTTGTAGCGATGATTGGCTTGAGCCTCAACTTCTAAACATTTAAAATAGGATAGTTATGAAACTAAATAAAAATATCAAGAATCTACTTCCCGTTGCAGCTTTCGCTCTTTCATTGACGGCAACGTCATGTGTCGGCGACTTGGATGTAGATCCTACAATTGATAAGAATACGGACATCACATTCAATCAGGATGCTAACTTCCGCAAAATTTACGCAAACATGGCTTTGACTGGTCAGCAAGGTCCTGCTGGCAATGCCGATATTGCAGACATCGATGAAGGTACATCAGATTTCTTCCGCCAGTTATGGAACATGAACGAGCTTCCTACAGACGAAGCCATCTGTTCTTGGGGTGATGCTGGTATTCCGGAATATAATTATGGAACTTGGGATGCTTCACATGGCATGGTAACTTGCGAGTATTACCGCCTGTACATGGGTATCTCTCTTTGTAATGAGTTTTTGACAAAGACTGAAGGAATGACCGACGACCACACAAAGACAGAACGCGCCGAAACTCGCTTCATGCGTGCCATGTACTATTACTATGCAACAGACCTCTTCGGCAACGTACCCTTCATGACCGTAGTGTCTGAGGAACTCGCTCCTCAGAAGTCTCGTGCAGAGATATGCAAGTTCATCGAGGAAGAGTTGCTTGACTGCGTTAAGGACATGAAGGCTCCTGGCACAAACACCTATGGACGCGCCGACCAGGCCGCAGCTTGGTTGCTCCTCGCTCGTCTGTACCTCAACTCCGAGGTTTACACTGGCACACCTCGTTGGGAAGAAGCTGCTACCTATGCCAAGAAGGTGATGGATTCTTCATACGACCTAAGCCCTTCATACAAGAAACTGTTCATGGGCGACAACAACAGCAATGGTGCTCAGATAGAGATTATCCTTCCTATTCTTCAGGATGGTATCCAGACTCAGAACTATGGTGGCTCTCTCTTCTTGATTGCTTCCACACACAAGGATGACATGCCAAGTACTGGCACAAGCGAAAACTGGGCTGGTAATCGTGCCCGCAAGCAGTTGATAGACAAGTTTTTCACAGGTAATGTTCCCAACGGAGATGTTGACGAGATGGTAAGCGCAGCTAAAGACGACCGCGCCATGTTCTTTGGAAAGGATCGTACCTTGGAAATCAAGAAGCCTTCTGACTTCAAGCAGGGCTTCTCTTGTGCTAAGTTTACCAACCTTCATGCAGATGGTTCTGCTACTCATGACTCTAAGTTCGTTGATATGGATGTTCCTTTCATGCGAGCAGCAGAAGCATGGCTTACTTATGCAGAGGCAGAGAAACGTCTTGGACACGAAAGCGAATGCAAGATGGCTATTGACTATCTGAGAAATCGCGCTCACAAATCCACACAGCCAAAATATACTCTTAACGAAATTTGCGACGAGTGGGCTCGTGAGTTTTACTACGAAGGCCGCCGCCGCATGGATTTGATTCGCTTCGGCAAGTTCGGTGGTGATTCCGACTACACATGGGAATGGAAAGGTGGCAGCAAGGATGGTGGCACCATCGAGGCAAGTCGCAACGTATATGGTATCCCTACCAAGGAATGTGTCGCCAACAGCAACATCAAGCAGAATCCGGGCTATGGAGACTAATCACCCATCAATAACATAGTAAAAATTGAACAATATGAAAAAATTATCAATATTAGCAACCTTATTTGTAGGTTTGTTTCTGACAGCTTCCTGCGATTCTGACAGAGACTCCAACCCAACACTTGAGCAGCCAAGTTCTTTTGTGTTGAACAAACCTGCTATTGCCGATGCTACATACGACTTGGACCATGCGACAACATTCAAGTTGACAACATCGCAGCCTGATTATGGATACACCGCTGCCACAACCTACTACATCCAGGCATCACTCAATGCGGACATGTCCGACTATCTGGAAGTTTCAGCCACATCTCATAATGTAAACATAGAGACGAAAGCAACCAAGTTGGCTAACACCATAACGCAGTTGTTGCTGAACGCAGGCAAGGAAGAGGCAGATTTTCCTATTACAACACCTGTATACATCAGACTCCGTGCTTCATTGGGCAGCACAAATGGAGAAGGCGAAGTTCTCTCAAACACCATTGAACTAAAGAGCGTTCGCACTTCATTCTGCCTGCCTCCTGTAGAATTGCCTACTACGATGTATGTAAAGGGAAGCTTCAACAATTGGAGCTGGGACGAGAAGAAAGTTATCAAGATGGTTCAGGTCAATGGAGCAGAGAACGAATTCTGGCATTTGGTGTACATCGATGGCGACGGCATCAAGTTCAACTATGAGGCTTCAGACTCAGAAGGTCAGTTGATGGGCTATGAAGGTTGCACTATCACAGGTGAGGCCGCAGACGATATCATTGACAATAACGGCAATATTGCCAGCAAGAACCCAGGATGGTACTTGCTCTATATCCAGACCGAACTGGACAAACGAGATATTCTATACACTGTCAATGTTTTGGAGCCAAAAGTATGGTTGATCGGTGGTACATTGGGTGGTTCTTGGGACGAACTCAATCCTGCAGGCTTGTTCACTGTACCTACAACCGCAGATGGCGAATTCGTTTCGCCAGCATTCCTCACAGATGGCGAGATTCGTGCATACGTGAAGTTGCCAGGCACAGAATGGTGGAAGGCTGAGTTCATCATCAACAAGGAAAAGGGCAAGATAGACTATCGCGGCACAGGCGCCGACCAGTATCGTGTATCTGCCACAGCTGGACAGAAGTTCTACATAAACTTCTCCAACGAGAACGCCAGAATAGAATAAAACCTATCCAGAATGACCGTCTTCGAATAATACCAAGACGGTCATGAAAATCAAACTTTTAAAAGAAATAAAGTCATGAAAAAAATATTTCAATTAGTACTGCTACTTGGATTCTTGGGATTAACCTTGGCTTCATGCGATGAAGATTACAAGGATTGGGCGGACGCACAGACCACAGCTCCAGAAAGTGCAATCACCATACCTGGCTATCAAGCCACAGGAGTTAGTGCTATCGACTTGAAACAAGTAACAACCGACGATGTTGCTCTTTTCAACTTAAGTTCCGCAACATTGCCTGCTGGATTCGAGTTAAAAGATGTTCGTATAGAACTCACAGCGGATGGAATAGGAACGACTACCATCAACACCACAAACGATGGTAAGGCACAGAAGGTTGTACTTAAAAACTTTGTAGAAAAGAACTATGGTAAGGATCCTATTGCACGTTCATTCGTTGGACATGTATACGCAAGTGCAATAAAAGAAGGCGAAGCTGTTCTTGTAGATGCAGGCAAGGTAGATGTCACCATCACACCTCCCGGCCTTGTATCAAGCTACAAAGTTGTCATCAATGACGGCGAGGCTGAAATCCAATTGAACAACAATGGTGCTTCACCATACGATGATCCTAACTTCAAGGGCACCATCACCACTACCATCGACAACTCAACATGGCAAGTAGTTGCCGAGGATGGTGAGATTATCGCAGCTGGAAAGATTGAGACCGCAGGTAAGTACATCCTCTCTGTAAATGTGAAGACAAACACGGTAGATGTAAGCAAGGCTCCATCATTCCTCTACATGAAGGGCGACGCAAACGGCTGGGACGGATACGACGTTCTTGAATGCATCAACCAAGAAGGCACTCTCTTCCGTGGTTTCATGTACCTCAACCAGAATGGTTTTAAGTTCTGTACTCAGACTGATTGGAACGGTACAAACTATGGTGCAGATTTCTCTACAGCTGGTGATGCTGCCAACATCAAGATGACAGAGCCAGCTGGTTACTATCAAGTGGTTGTAGACTTGTACAAAAAGACCTACACATTGACAGCAATCAATACTATTGGTATCATCGGCGAGGCTGCCCCTAACGGCTGGGCAAGTGATGTCGATCTGACATACAATGTGGAAGAGCGTTGCTGGGAAATCAAGAACATCGAGTTGAAACTGGGTGCTTGCAAGTTCCGTGCCAACGACAGCTGGGATATGCAGTGGGGATATGATGGCGAGAAGTTCGTATTTTCCAACAATGCTCCTCAGGAACAGTTCATTTCAGAAGCAGGAACTTACGACATCAAACTCTACGCATGGGCCAATGGCTTTGCGAAGTGTGAGTTTATCAAGAAGTAATATCTCCCTAAAATAACAACTAAAGGCGGTCTCTGATTAGAAACCGCCTTTTTCCGTATGCTTCTTCATCTTCTCTGTAATTATTTATTTCCATATTTTGCCTACTTAGCTTTGGGAAATCTAACAGCAAAAAAATAGATTTCAACATAAGTAACTTCACTATCTTATAACTTTACACAACATAAAATTCTATAGTCGTACGACATCAAAGTTATAGTTGTACGTCTATACTGACTAATATCGTACAACTATACAAACCAATATCGTACGATTAGAGGGTTCATAGTCGTACAACTATAGAAGATTCCAAACATTAGCTTTGAAGCACACAATTCATAATCACTTGATTTTCAATACATTCACAATTGTAATCATTTTTTCAATATTCACAACCAAATAGAAATCAGCTGAAAATACAGAAATCTCAACGAAGAAAATGTAAAGAAAATTTTACGGAAGACCCAATATTCCTGATAGAATTGTACACAACATGCAAACGTTTGCACAAGTCATTTGCTTGATTATGGTAAGAAAGACTTGCCACAACAAAAGAAAATCATAATTTTGCGATATAATCAAACAACAAGGCCTAATATGAAAAAGATTTACTTGACACTCATCGCACTCATCGCAGCTATCATGGCTTCAGCACAAGGATGGCCAGCTAACTATAATGGAGTTATGCTACAGGGGTTCTCCTGGAATGCATACGATTACGCACAATGGAAAGTTCTTGAAGCCCAGACTTCAGAAATGAAAGGATACATCGACCTTGTATGGGTTCCACAGAGCGGCAAATGTGCCGAAACTGTACAGGTAATGGGCTATAAACCATACTACTATTTCAACCACAACTCCAGTTTCGGAACAGAAGACGAGTTGCGCTCCATGATCAAGACTTTCAAAAACAATGGTATTGGAACCATTGCCGATGTGGTTATCAACCATCGCAATACAGAGGGTTGGTTCACATTCCCTAAAGAAACATACAAGGATGTGACCTACCAAATGCTACCTACCGATATTTGTAAGGATGATGATGGAGGAGCTACTGCAACACAGGCTGCAAAAGAGGGCATAAGCCTCAGCTATAATAACGACGAAGGCGAAGGTTTCGGTGACTGCCGTGACCTGGATCACAAAAGCATAAACGTACAGAAAATAGTAAAGGCCTATCTAAAATTTCTAAAAGAAGACCTTGGCTACATCGGTTTCCGCTACGATATGGTAAAAGGCTTTAGCTCAAATCATGTGGGCGGATATAACGACGCTACAGGCATCCAATATTCTGTAGGCGAATACTGGGACGGTGTCAGCAAAATCAAGGATTGGATCTACAATACAGGCAAGAAGAGCGGAGCCTTCGACTTCCCATTCCATTACAACATGACCGATGCCATCAAAAACAACGACTGGAGAAAACTGAACAACAGCTGCCTTATATCAGATGCTTCCTATCGTCAGTATGCAATAACATTCGTAGAAAATCACGATATACAGGAACGCGAGGACAAAAGTAACGACAGCAGCAAGGATCCTATCGCAACTGCATACATTCCCGCAGCCAACGCATTCATGATAGCCATGCCAGGTACTCCATGTATCTTCCAACCTCATTGGAGAGCATGCGGACACGAACTAAAGAGCATGATAGAAGCCCGCAAATTGGCTGGCATCACCAACACAAGTTCTTACACTGCATATAACGGCAGCAACAAAAATTATTGTGCCAATGCTGTAAACGGAACCAATAACCGCAAACTGCTCGTCGTTGTGGGGAAAACAAACATGATGACAGCACCAGTAAAAACAGAATACACCCAAATCCTTTCTGGCAAAAACTACAAGTACTACCTGTCAAACAATTCAGAGACAGCATGGGCAGACAAGGCTTCTGGTGAATACGAGGAGGAATTTAAAGTAGTGCTCACCGCTGTCAGCCAGAACAGCAATGCCAAGTTAGTTTACACCACGGATGGCAACGACCCAACAGCCAGCAGCGCCCAAGCGACAAGCGGCACATCTATCAACATCAGAAGTTCATGCACACTGAAAGTGGGTCTGCTCATCAATGGAGCTGTAAGCGGTATTCGCACTTACAGCTATAGCATCAAAGTTTTCGAGCCATACGGCATTACCGTATATGTAAACACTGATGACACAAACTGGCAGAAGGTAAACTTCCATATCTGGAGCAACATGGCAAACTTTAAAGACGGCACAAGTTGGCCAGGAACAAACATTACACAGACCAAGACGATTGATGGTAAGAATTGGTACTACAAGAACTTCACTATCACTCAGAAAAACGGATTAGTAAACTTTGTGTTCTGCGAGCCTGATGCCACGGGAAAGGCGGCGAATTCTCAGTCACTTGACTTTACAGGAGTCAACTCTACCATCTTCGTCAAAGTTGGCCCAGGTAAAAGCAACGGAAAATATGTAGTAACTAACGTCACTAAAGACATAGACACAGATATCGACCTGACAATAACCGAGAACACAGACAGCAACACCAACAATGCCTGGTACACACTTAGCGGCATGAAGATGAATCAAAAGCCCAACCAGGCTGGCATCTACATCCACCAAGGCAAGAAGGTAGTCATCAAGTAAATAAAAAACTAACATACTATTCATCTGGTGTCTCTCGTAAAACATGAGCCGCCAATTTTTCGTATGCAGCAAAAATAAGCGGAGAAATAAGAAACCTCATTTTTTTATCAAAACATTTGGAAGCAAAAAGAAAAAAACGTATCTTTGCAGAAAAGAAGTTGCATTTCAGTAAAAATTCAAACAAGTTTGATTTTCTGCATTTGCAAATCATCGTCTAAACAAAGGGAGGTTTTATTATGGCAGAACTGAGAGATAGATATATACGTTTCGACTGGGCGATAAAAAGATTACTCCGTCAGAAAGCTAACTTTGGCGTTTTGGAAGGATTCCTTACCGTATTTCTGAATGAAGAGGTAAAAATCATAGAAATATTGGAAAGCGAAAGCAATCAGCAAAAAGAAGATGATAAGTTCAACCGCGTTGACATAAAAGCCAAAAACAGCAAGGGAGAAATAATCATTGTGGAAATACAGAACACAAGCGAGCTGTATTACCTTGAACGTGTGCTATATGGAGTTGCTAAAGCTATTACAGAGCATATTAACTTGGGCAACAGCTACAAGGAGGTGAAGAAGGTTTATTCCATCAGCATTCTATACTTCGACCTCGGAAAGGGTTCCGACTATATCTATATAGGACAGAACAATTTCACTGGTCTACACACTAAAGACCAGCTTGTGATAAGTACTAAGGAAAAAGACAATATCGTGAGAAAATCGCCGTCTGAGATTTTCCCCACCTATATTCTTGTACGTGTAAACGAGTTCAACAAAGTAGCAAAATCGCCTTTGGAAGAATGGGTAAACTATCTGAAGAATGGAGTTATCTCTCCAAACACAAAAGCTCCTGGTCTACAAGAAGCCCGTGAAAAACTGAAGTACTATGAGATGTCGGATGCTGAACGCTATGCTTACGATGAGCATATCAATGCCATCATGATACAAAATGATGTCCTCGGCAATGCCAAGTTAGAAGGACTGGCAGAAGGAAGAGCACAAGGAAGAGCGGAAGGAAGAGCGGAAGGAAGAGCGGAAGGAAGAGCGGAAGGAAGAGCGGAAGGAAGAGCGGAAGAAAAAAAAGCAATAGTCCGCAACCTGCTCTCACAAAACATTTCTTTGGAAGTTATTTCCCAAGCCACAGGGATGAGCATAGAAGACATCCGGTTTTTGCAAGGTTAAGGACACAGAGAGTACAAACTTTGTTTTGCTCATTTAGCTTAACGAAAACGTTTACTTCCACCACCTCGCCTAAAACGGAAATATTCAGCTGTTGCTTGTGCGTTCTATGCGCAATATCTGGTCACAATAATCGACCACGGCTGGGCGATGGGTGATAAAAATAATGGTTTTGTCGTGTGAAGCCAAGAGGTTCTGCAACAGCTTGCGCTCGGTATCTGGGTCGAGGGCACTCGTAGCCTCATCAAAAAGCATGATGCTGCGATTACGCAACAAACTGCGGGCTATGGCTATGCGCTGTGCCTGCCCCTCACTCAAGCCACCTCCCTGCTCGCTGCAAAGAGTGTCCAAACCTGCTGGCAACTCCATCACAAAGTCGGCACAACTCTTGTGCAAAGCTTCCACCATCTCTTCGTCTGTAGCATCGAGCTTGCCCAACCGAAGATTATCACGGATAGTACCACTCATCAGTGTGTTGCCCTGAGGCACATAAACAAAATTGCAACGATGAAGCGGAGAGAGTATCTGGCTCTTCTCCATATTGTATATGAAGAGACGACCTTCCTGCGGATGAAGCAAAGCCAAGATGAGCCGGACAAGTGTTGTCTTGCCGGCACCCGTTTCTCCTAAGATGGCTGTACAACTGCCTGGCGTAAAATCGAAGTCAAGGTGATGGATGATGTTACGGGCATCAGAAGTCAAGTCGTCCTCAGACTTCTCTGCCTTGTAAGCATAACTTACCCTCTCAAGACGGATGCCACAAGGCGAATCCATCTCTATAGGCTCACCCTGTTCCTCCAATGGGTTTTCCTCCAATTCCATCAGTCTTTCGGCAGCAGTAAACACAGCCACAAAGGCAGGAACCAACTTAGTAAGGTTGCGTGCTGGACCCTGTATCTTGTTGACAAGCTGCAGAAAGGCAGTCATACCGCCAAAGGTTAGCGAGCCTGCACTCATGCGCACGGAAGCCCAAAGGAAAGCCACCAAATAGCCCAAGGCAAAACCAAAGTTAAGAACCAAGTTGCTGAACACGCTGAACTTCGTCTTACGCACCACGTTGGAGCGAAGCTCACACTGGGTGTTCTCCAACCGTTCCACCATGGCGCTGTCGCTCTCCAAGGTCTTGATGAGCATACGGTGCTGAATGGTTTCCTGCAGCACGCTCTGCACCCTGCTGTCGGAATCGCGCACCTGCCTGGTAAGAAATCGCATCTTTCCCATATACACCTTGCTGAATATCAAGAAGACGGGAATCATGACAACAATGACTACCGACAAGAGTTTATCCATGGAGAAGAGATAGAAAAAAGCGCTGAGGAAGAGTGCAAGGACGCTCAAGGCACTTGGGATAGTTTCGGTAAGGAAGCCAACCACTTGCGACACATCACCCTCGAGCCTGTTGAGCACATCGCCAGAATGAAGCCGCTCCCTGCCCTGCCATTCCGAACGTAGAATGCGGTCGAGCATACGCTGCTGCATACGGTTTTGAGCCTTGATGCCCAAAAGGTTTCTTATCCAGATGCCAGAGATGTTGAGTGCGAAATCGCACAATATCAGTCCGCCCATCAATGCCACAGCCCAGTAGATATTGCCTTGTACGGCATGCGAAGCCACATCGATGGCATGTTTCACCGCCCACACCTGTCCCAGACTGACGGCTACCGACAGCAAGCCCACCATGGCATTGAGTATAGCTTGCAATCGATTGCCACGCCAGGCGCGCCAAAGCCACTTGAGAAGTGTCTTGGCGCCATACTTGAACTTGGGTATACGGACTATATGGAACATAACTCTTTACCTTCCTCTCTGATCAGCTCCCCACATCAACTTCTCTCTCAGAGTGGAGAAGTATCGCTGGTTACGCTGTTTTACTATCTTAATGGCATGGGCAGCCTTACGGATAACAAGACGTGTGCCTTCTGTCATTCGCTCGCTGCGCCCGTCAATGGCCACAAGGAAATTATGGCTTCTACTCTCCACATCAAGAGTTATCTCCGCCGTGTCATTAATAACAACAGGGCGGATGTTTAAACTATGAGGAGCCACAGGCGTAAGACACAAGCTACTACTCTGCGGAATAATGATAGGTCCACCATTCGACAGGTTGTAGGCTGTCGAGCCTGTAGAAGTTGTCACTATCAGCCCGTCGGCCTGATAGGTAACCAAGAACTCACCATCCACCTGGGTGCGGATAGAAATCATGGAAGCGTCATCGCGCTTCAGCACGGCAATGTCATTGAGGGCAAAAGGATTTCCTTCCAAGACTCCTCCCTTTGCCTCTACCTGTATAACAGTATGTTCCTCTATCTGGCACTCTCCAGCATACAAGCTATCCAAGGCAGCCTCTACCTCGCCAGGCAGCACATCGGCCAAGAACCCCAGGTGTCCCATATTGACTCCTATGATAGGAGTTCCCTTGGCTCCTACCCGGCTGGCAGCTTTGAGGAAGGTACCATCACCTCCCATGGAGACTACATAATCCACATCGAAATTATAATCCTCGAACACACCTGCCGCTTTCACATCGATGTGCTGGCAGCGGGTGAGAAACTCGTAATAGGCATTCTCCACATAGATTTCGGCACCTTTCTTTGCCAAGTAGCCAAGCAGTTTCTCTATCGAAGTAGACTTCTTGGCTTGGTACTCGTTGCCAAATATCGCAAATTTCAATGGTTGTCGTGTCATTTATTTTGCAGTTTCAATTATTATTCTTACTTTTGCAAAGGTAATAATATAAATCGAATAATCAGACTAAAGAACATAAAATTATGGCAAAGGTATATGAATTTCTTGCCAATGGCTTCGAGGATATCGAAGGTTTGGCTCCTGTGGACATTCTTCGCAGAGGTGGTGTAGACATCAAGACCGTAAGCATCACAGGTAATGAATGGGTAGAAACATCTCATGGCGTAACGCTGAAAGCCGACCTATGCTTTGGGGATGTCCAAGACTTCAGCAATGCCGACATGCTCCTACTTCCAGGAGGAATGCCAGGAAGCAGCCATCTCAACGAGCACGAGGGTGTGAGACAGGTTCTCATTGCCCATCACAAAGCAAGAAAGCGCATAGGTGCCATCTGTGCCGCCCCCATGGTTTTGGCAAGCACGGGCATTCTCAATGGCAAGAAGGCAACCTGCTATCCTGGTTTTGAGCAATACTTTGCTGCCGATACCGAGTACACGGGCAATTTGTATGAAGAGGACGGCAACGTGATAACGGGTGAAGGCCCTGCTGCTACCCTGCCCTATGCCTACAAGATATTGAGTTACTTCGTGGGCGACGAGGCTGTGGCTGAACTGCAGAAAGGCATGATGTACACACATCTGATGAACAGCAAATAATTCTCAGATCAAGAATTTCTAACTCTTCATTCAAACAATGGATTACGTAATCATTGTAGCCGGAGGCAAAGGACTGCGCATGGGCACAGAGACACCCAAGCAATTTCTTCCTGTGTTCGGCAAGCCTATACTGATGCGCACCATAGAGCGCTTCTACGAATACAACCCCGATATCAACATCATCCTCGTACTGCCCGAAAGCCAGCAGGAATATTGGCACCAGCTTTGCGAGGAACATCATTTCGCCATCAAGCACCAGATAGCCAATGGTGGCGACACCCGCTTCCAGTCATCGAAGAACGGTCTGGCTCTTATTCCTGATGATGTCGACGGTGTGGTCGGAATACACGACGGAGTTCGCCCATTTGTATCTACTTCTGTCATCGAAGATTGCTATGAGACAGCCCGCGAGGAATATGCCGCCATACCCGTATATGCCGTTACCGATACGTTGCGCTATATAGACCAGCGTGGAGGAGGCAAAAACGTGATGCGAGACGACTACCGCGTGGTACAGACACCTCAGGTTTTCGACATCGCTCTTGCCAAGCAAGCCTTCAACCAGAACTACAAGACGCAGTTTACCGACGATGCCTCTGTGGTGGAAAGCTTGGGTTGCCAGGTAGCGATGGTGGAAGGTAACCGTGAGAATATAAAAATCACCACGCCCTTCGACATCAAGGTGGCAGAAGCCTTGCTGAAGGAATAAAAACTAAAGAAAAAAGAAAAGTGTGACATGAAGCAGCAGTTCCACGTCACACTTTTTTGTTTTCGTTCCTTATTATAGGAATTGATTACTTCTCCTCGTCAGCCACAGCTTCTTCCCAATTGGTAAACATCGGTATGCTTTCATCATATCCGTCATAACCGAAGTTCTGACGAAGCTTAGCCTTGTTATTGGCTGTGATAGCAGAGTTAGGAACTGGCCAGAAAAGGTTGTGCTTGTTCACCTTGTACTCAAAAGTCTGAGGGCCAGAAACGCCCTTTCCATAAGGCTGGTTATAAACACTGTATCTTGTGCAACGCTTGTACCAGTAACTGCCACCTGTCAAATCTGTGCCTTCCTGCTTGTCCCAATTGTCAAGGCTATAGGTCTCACCCCATTCATCGGGCATACCACTCTTGGCAAGGCACCATGACACGCGTGTCATCTCTGCCTGTCGGAACTCTTCCATGTAAAGTTCACGAGCACGTTCTGCCATGATATCACCAATAGTTACGGTGGTGAACATCTTCTTTGCTTTGGCACGGCTGCGAATTTCGTTCACATCACTGGCGGCACCAGTCACATTACCCTGATAGAATTTAGCCTCGGCACGGAGGAGATAAGTATCAGCCAAACGGAACAAGTACAGGTCGCCATTGCAACCTTTTCCTGAAGCTCCTTGGAACTGGTTGGCTCCCAAGTTAGCCTCATTGGTTGCATCCAAGATATAAAGCTGGGCAAGAGGTGTAGGGAACCAACTACGAATGGTATCAGAGCAAAGGATTTCGCCTTTTTTCACGAGCACCTTGCCGTCTTTTACATAATCCTCGGTAGCATAAAGCTGATAGTTTTTACCATAGAAGTCTGATTGCTTGTTGTTGTACTTAAAATCTTCCATTTCCATCCAGTTACCCACCTCACGGTTGTGACGCAAGTCTTGCCAGTCGGTCTCACCATCTTGGCACCAAATGGTCTTGTTATAGAAGAAAGAAGTACGGTTCAAAGCGATACCACGTCCTGCTACACGCACCCAATCCAAAGTTTCATTATATTCAGAGTTATTTCTGGCGATGTTCTTGCCTGGACCAGCCAATCCATGAGGATCACGAATCACACCATTGCTCCAGTGTGCAAACATAGCACGCATAATATTGTAATTCAAATGGTCTTGGTCATTTGAGTTGATGATGGCCATGATGGTTTCCTTGTTGGCTGGATTGCAAACATTAGGAGTACGGTGCAAATCCCAGATAACATTGCGAGTAACTTTCCATGTCGTCTCGCAACCAGAAGGCTGCCAAGTACCGAAAGGCTCTTTCATAAGGTGCAGCCCATGGTCGTTTATCAATTCTGTAGCCATGTCCTCCGCCTTTTTGTACTCGCCATTAACAAGATAAACCTTGATAAGGAGCTGCATACACGCCTCCTGGTTCACCTGTCCTACATAAGCCATTTTGGCTTGTGCCGGCACATGGGCTACAGCAAATTCCAAGTCTTTCTGCAACATCTGGAATATGGCTGTCTTGCTGGTTGATTTATAGTCCTGCTTAGGCGTTTCCAGCAACTTGGTAATCAAAGGAATATCACCAAACTGAAGAGTCAGGTTATAGTAGGCATACGCTCTGTGGAAGTATGCACGACCCTTATAGGCATCGCGCACCTCGTCACTCAGTCCATCAACCTTGTCTACATACGAAAGCACAGAATTGGCATACTTTACCATGGTGAATCCCTGGTCCCAGAAACGCTGCATGTAGTTACCATCACCACCGCCGCCCATACCAGAGGTAGGGGTCAACTTGGCATCCCAGTTATCCAGGAAACCACCACCTGCATCGGTCTTGGCATACATACCGACATCAGTAAGGTAATAATTGGTGGCCAATCCTACATTATTCCAGTTATTATCGATGATGTAAGTCTTCAACTGCTTATCGCACTGTGTCAAAGCTGCCTCAAGACCAGCTTCTGTTGAATAAGTTTTACCAGGCTCATAGAAAGAAAGAGGGTCCTGCTTCAGAAAATCGTCACCGCAAGAAATCATGGTAACCGCCATAGCGACGACAAGACCACTTCTGTATAATTTGTTTATATTCTTTTTCATTGTGATAAGTTTTTTAGAGTGTTACATTAATACCAAACTGGAACTGTCGGTTTGCGAAACCACCTGTCTCTGGATCACCATACTCCCAGCTGTCGAATGTGCATACATTGTTGATACCTGCTGACAAGTGTACCCTGTCGACACCAAATTTGCGGGTAAGCTCCTGTGGAATGGTATAGCCCAAAGTGATGTTGTCCAAACGGACGAAACTACGATTGTAAACTTTCTCCACTCCTGTACAACCAGTAGGACCAACAGCGTCTAATCGTCCATACTCATTGGTTGGATTGTCTGGTGTCCAATACTCTTTCTTATAAGTATTCCAAGTACTGTTAAATCGAGAACCAGCATTGTCTTTATTCAAGTAGTTTCCACTCAAACTCTTATGCCCCATGTAGGAATACATAGAGAAAGAGAAGGTAAAGTTCTTCAGGAAGGTAAAGTCGTTGCGTAAGCTCCAATAGACAGGAGGATTGGTTGTGCCCAAGTAAACCTTATCATTATCGTTGTAAACAGGTGTACGAGAGCCATCGGCATTGATGATATCATCGTCTGTATAGTAGTTGGCCACCTTGGGATCGCCAGGCTTCTGATTTACCTTGGCCGCCTCTTCTGCCTCGTCGACCTGCCAGATACCCAATACTTTGTAGTTCCAGATTTCACCGATAGGCTTACCAATGAACCAACCATTAGAGGTGTCGCTGCGCTCGTTACCATTCTCATCATAGTCATAATACAAGTGCTTGATGCGGTTCTTGTTATAAGAGAAGCCAAGAGTGGTATTCCACTTGAAGTTTGGTGTTTCGATGTTCCTTGAATTTAATGTGATTTCGATACCCGAGTTGGTCACTTCACCCAAGTTGGTGGTGATACTGCTGAAACCAGTGAAGTTAGGTAGACGCTGGGCCATAATCATATCCTTGGTTATCTTATGATACCATTCGATACTACCAGAAAGACGCTGACCGAGAACGGAGAAATCAAGACCTACGTTGAACGCAGATGTCTTCTCCCACTCTAAGTTTGGATTAGCCAATCGGCTGATAGAAAGCGCATTCAAGATAGTTTGGTCGGTAGTACCATACTTATAGTATGCCATCTTACCACCATCAGACAAGTTGGCTAACGCCAAATAAGTATCTTCCAAAGAGCGGTTACCGTTGGTACCGTATGAGACTCTCAACTTACCATAGTCGAGCCAAGGTTGCTTGACGAAGTCCTCCTCAGAGAACACCCAGCTACCACCTGCAGAATAGAATGTGGCCCAAGGATTATTGGAACCAAATGCCGAGTAACCATCACGTCGAACAGTACCCGTGAACATATAGCGGTCTTTGTAACTATAGAACAGACGGCCTAAGTAAGCTGCTGCTGTAGAATGGGTATCGCTCACCCAGAAACTGCTCTGCTCTTTATTTGCACCAGAAATATTATGAAATCCCAATACATCCGAAGGAGTAATGTTGCGAGCCTCTATATTATCGCTCCAATAACGGTATTCCTCTGCCTCCTGTACCAAAGTAACGGTGAAGTGGTGATCCTTGTTGAATATTCTATCCCAAGTAATGGTATTGTTCAAGGAATAATCAAAGTTCTTTGCTGACTTTCTGTTGACACCACGTGTTGACGGGTCAGCATCAGGCAACTCCGCCGACAAGAAATAACGGTCGTAATGCCACTGGTAACGTGGGGCGATGTTGAATGAATAAGTAAATCCAAATGGCAAGGTCACCTTGGCGTTGAAGATGGTGTTCAAGATGGTCTGTCCCTTCTCCAAGTCTATGTACTGCTTTTCGAAGTGATAATTATAGCCACCATTCGTAGGATTGCCACTTGTTGGATAGTGCTCTTCGTTGCCATTCTCATCATAACGAGAAGCATACGGAGACATGCGCAACTGGTTATTGTCCCAATAGTTGCTACCCATAGGCACAGGGTCAGACACGTCTGAACGATCCTGGAAATTTACATTCGCGCCCACCTCCAGCCAATCCGTAATCTTGGCATTGATTTTCATGTTTGAACGGAACGCATGGTAGTCATCGCCCTGGATGGCACCTTGGTTCTTCAAGTAGCCAAAGCTTAAATAATAGTTTACCTTTTCGGATGCGCCAGAAATGCTGGCGTTGTAATCCTGATTGAAACCCGTACGGAAAGTGGCATCTTCCCAATCGTAGCTTTTTCCTGCCAAGAAGTTAGACAACACATTGTTTGCATCTACATCAAAACCCATACGCCGAGCATACAGAGACAATAAACTTTCGTCTGCCCCCAAAGTCTTGTCACCCATAGTAGCCCATTGGTCTGAAGTAATGCCATAGAGTCTTTGAGCATTCTCCACATTATCATAGTAGCCAGCAGGCACCTTGCTATCTACGCCATAGTATCCCCACTTTCCATTCTTATCATAGCCATATGTTGTGGCCTTGTACCAATCCTCTCGAAAGGTCATATACTCTGAAGCACTGAACACCTTGCGATACTGAGCCTTGGTGTTGGCAGCCAAATTGGCACTTACATTAATAATGGGCTTACCAACCTTTCCCTTCTTGGTTGTAACGATGATAACACCACTGGCAGCCTTGGCACCATAGATGGCAGCTGAGGAAGCATCCTTCAGCACATCGATTTGGGCAATGTCGTCTGGGTTGATTTCAGAAAGCTCGCCACCAAACTGCATACCATCGAGGATAATCAATGGAGAGTTGTGAGAGCCAGAAGTGTAAAGGGAGTTCTGACCACGCAGCTGGATAGAAGCACCATTTCCCTTTGCAGAAGAATCGAAACCAATCTGGAGACCTGGGGTTCCACGCAAAATGTCTTGTACTGTTCCAGGATTCTGGTCGGCGATTTTCTTAGGGTCAATCTGCACAACCGAACCTGTCAAGTCCTTTTTGCGCATAGTACCATAACCTACAACGACTACATCGTTCAGCGTCTGTCCTTCTTCTTCCATCTTAATAGTAAGAGGTGCAGAACCTGCCTTTACGGTAACAGGTTTGTAACCAATATAAGTTACTTCAAGAGTAGAGCCAGCATCAGCTGCCAACGTGAAGTTACCATCCAGGTCGGTAACAGTACCTGACTTGGATCCTTTCACTCTAACAGTGGCACCAATGATTGGCTCGCCTGAAGCATCCAACACTTGTCCTTTGACAGAACCAGTCTGTTGAACAGTCTGAGCCACCTTAGCAGCCATCATCATCTGGGGGGGCAAAGCAACTCAACTCCTGTTGCTATTGCTGCCAACGCCAAAATTCTTTTTGACGCGGGGAATAGATTGACTTTTTTCATCTAAGTTATTTAGTTATGTTAGTTAATTATT
>ERZ808240.1309-NODE-1309-length-31212-cov-6.151523_pt1 | contig 31212 bp, 33 predicted proteins | sample MGYA00521084_ERZ808240 | MGnify/ENA primary metagenome ERZ808240 (study PRJEB31516, sample SAMN03275571) | gut metagenome | biome: mammalia-associated habitat; material: feces | host: Papio cynocephalus | place: Kenya | collected 2012-08-06 ... | reverse complement strand
CGACGAGATCACCGGTCTGTCTCCGGCCATCTCCATCGACCAGAAGACTACCAGCCACAACCCCCGTTCCACGGTGGGTACGGTTACTGAAATTTACGACTATCTGCGTCTTTTATATGCACGCATCGGTGTGCCGCACTGCCCGGTCTGCGGACGGGTCATCAGCCAGCAGAGCGTTGACGAGATGGTGGATGCTGTTCTGAAACTGGATGAAGGCACGAAATTTCAGGTGCTGGCTCCGGTCGTCCGCCAGCGCAAAGGCACCCAGCAGAAAGAGCTGGACGCTGCACGCCGTGCCGGTTATGCCCGTGTCAAAATTGACGGCAGCATGTACGACCTCGATGAGGAGATCAGTCTTGAAAAGAACATCAAGCATACGGTGGAGATCGTCGTTGACCGTCTCGCTATGCGCAAAGGTATCCGTGGACGGTTGGCAGATTCCCTCGAAACGGCACTCTCTCTGACTGGCGGCATCGCTGAGGTGGACGTCATCGGCGGCGACTGCATGACATTCAGCCAGAACTTTGCCTGCCCGGAACACAATGTCTCCATCGGCGAGCTGACACCCCGGCTCTTCTCGTTCAACAATCCGCAGGGTGCCTGCGAGAAATGCACCGGTCTCGGTACCTTTATGCGTGTTGACGAAGAGCGGATCCTGCCCAACCGAAATCTTTCCATCCGGCAGGGGGCCATCAAAGCCAGCGGCTGGTACTATGCTGAGGGCAGTGTCAGCGAAATGTACTATCTTGGTCTTGGAAAAAAGTACGGTTTCACGCTAGATACGCCAATTAAAGAGATGAGTACCGAGGCGGTCAATGCTCTGCTCTATGGCACGAACGGTGAAAAAATCGAGATGCACCGCACCAACGAGTTTGGCAGCGGCGTTTACTACAACACCTTCGAGGGCGTCATCGAGAACCTTGAACGCCGCTTCCGGGAGACGAACAGCGAATGGATGAAAGAGGAAATCGGCAGCTTTATGTCCGGAGTAGAGTGTCCGGACTGTCATGGCAAGCGTCTGAAACCGGTTGTCCTTGCCGTAACGGTAGGGAATAAAAACATCAGCGATTTCTGCGAGATGTCCATCCGGGAAGAGCTGAACTTCATCGCCGAAAATGAGCCGAAACTGACTGAAAAGCAGAAGCAGATCGGCGGACAGATCATGAAAGAGATCAAGAACCGCCTGCAGTTCCTGCAGAGCGTCGGTCTGGATTACCTGACTCTGGCTCGTTCCGCAGGAACTCTTTCCGGCGGCGAAAGCCAGCGCATCCGCCTGACGACCCAGATCGGCAGTGCGTTGTCTGGCGTGCTGTATGTCCTCGATGAGCCGAGCATCGGTTTGCACCAGCGTGATAATGATAAGCTCATTGCAACGCTGAAAAATCTGCGTGACCTCGGCAATACGGTCATCGTGGTCGAACATGATGAGGATACCATGCGGAGTGCGGACTATATCGTGGACGTCGGCCCGGGTGCCGGTGTGCATGGCGGTGAGATCGTCGCTGCCGGCAGCGTGAAGGATATCTGCAAAGCCAAGCGGAGCATCACCGGCGATTATCTCTCCGGCCGCAAGCGCATCGAAGTTCCGGAGACCCGGCGGAAGGGAACTGGCAATTTCCTGCGTGTGGTCGGCGCACGGGAAAACAACCTGCGGAATATCACGGTAGATTTTCCGCTGGGCGAGTTCATCTGCGTCACCGGCATTTCCGGTTCGGGCAAATCGAGCCTCATCAATGAGATTTTGTATAAGACGCTGGCCTGTGAACTGAACGGCGCAAGAAGCCGTGCTGGAAAATGCGACGGCGTGGAGGGTCTGGAATTTGTCGATAAGGTCATCGGCATCGACCAGCAGCCCATCGGCCGGACGCCGCGCTCCAACCCGGCGACCTATACCGGTGTATTTAACGATATCCGAAGCGTTTTTGCCGAGACACAGGATGCAAAAATGCGCGGTTACGGCCCGGGAAGATTCAGCTTCAACGTCAAGGGCGGTCGCTGCGAAGCTTGTGAGGGCAACGGCATCCTTCAAATCGAGATGCACTTCCTGCCCGATGTGTATGTCCCCTGCGAGGTCTGCAAGGGCGCGCGGTACAACCGGGAGACACTGGAAGTCAAATATAAGGAAAAGACCATCTCGGACGTTCTGAATATGACCGTCGAGGAAGCAGTTGTCTTCTTCGCCAACCAGCCCAAGATCGCACGAAAATTGCAGACTCTGCTGGACGTTGGTCTGGGCTATGTGACCCTCGGCCAGAGCGCAACTACCCTTTCCGGCGGTGAAGCACAGCGTGTCAAGCTGGCGAATGAGCTGGCACGCCGCAGCACCGGAAAGACGGTCTATATCCTCGATGAGCCGACTACCGGTCTGCACATTGCGGATGTCCACCGCCTCATTGAAGTGCTGCAGAAACTGGTGGACGCAGGCAATACCGTCATCGTTATCGAGCATAACCTCGATCTTATCAAGTGCGCCGACCATATCATCGACCTTGGCCCGGAGGGTGGCAGCGCAGGCGGACTCATTGTTGCTGAGGGAACTCCTGAGGAAGTGGCTGAGGTGAAAGAGAGCTTTACCGGCCAGTATCTTAAGCCGCTGCTGGAAAAAGATAAAATGCTGAAGGCAAAAGAATAATAAGCCTGACTTGCCTTTTCCCGGGCGGTGTGCTATACTGTCCAACGAACTGAATAGAAAACAGCAGGTGCCGTTCGCTTTGCTTCCGGGCAGGGCAGAAGGGTCAAAAGGGAAGTGGGTGAAGAATCCCACACGATCTCGTCACTGTGATAAGGGAGTCTGCCGCAGAGATGCGGCGCATCAGTCACTGAAGCGAATGCTTCGGGAAGGCGGCGGCAGACGTTGAGCTTTGAGTCAGGAAACCTGCCTGCTGTTGGTACGGGGGCGTCATGCTCCAGATCACGAGGAATTGGTTGTACCAAAAAGCCTGAATCTGAAAGGTCTTTTTGTTTTGCCGTTTCGCAGACAAAAAGGCCTTTTTCATTTTGGCTCTCTTTCCTGTACCCTTCTGTTCAGAAAAGTATCCAAAACACGGGAAAGGACAAAAAACAATGAGAAAACGCAGCATCCAGAAGACCGCAGCCGTCCTGACTGCTCTTGCACTCTGCGCCGGTGTCATGACCGGCTGCGGCGCATCCAGCAGCACGACAGCAAGTTCCACCAGCACCGCAAGCTCCGCAGCATCCAGCGAAGAGGCAGACGAATTGGCAGCAAAGAATGTCGCAGACCTGATCGACGCCATCTATGTGCAGGAGCGCAACGATGATACCGACGCTCAGTGCGAAGAGGCAAAGGCTGCATGGGATGCTCTGACCGATAAGCAGAAAGAAATGGTCGAGGGTGAGAACGCTGACCCGGATTACTTTGGCCGTGATACCGGCGACGCTTCCAAGGATGATCCTCGCAACGAGGATGAGATCGGCGAGAACGAGCTGCTGGTCGTCAGCTTTGGCACTTCCTTCAATGACAGCCGTGCCGCTGATATCAAGGGCATCGAGGATGCTCTGCAGGAAGCATATCCGGACTGGTCTGTCCGCCGTGCGTTCACTGCACAGATCATCATCAACCACGTTCAGGCTCGTGACGGTGAGAAGATCGACAACATGCAGCAGGCTCTTGATCGTGCAGTTGCAAACGGCGTCAAGAACCTCGTTGTCCAGCCGACTCACCTGATGCACGGCGCAGAGTACGACGAGATGAACGAGATGCTCGACCAGTATCGTGACAAGTTCGAGTCTGTTGCTGTGGCAGAGCCTCTGCTGGGCGAAGTCGGCGCAGATGCGACCGTCATCAACTCCGATAAGGAAGCCGTCGCAAAGGCTATCACTGCAGCTGCTGTCAAGGATGCAGGCTATGACAGTCTGGATGCCGCTGCTGCAGATAAGGTCGCATTCGTCTTCATGGGTCACGGCACCTCTCACACCGCAAAGGTGAGCTATTCTCAGATGCAGACCACTATGCAGACCCTCGGTTACGACAATGTCTTCATCGGCACGGTTGAGGGTGAGCCGGAAGAGACTTCCTGCGAGAATGTCATCGAGGCTGTCAAGGCTGCCGGTTATACCAAAGTCGTTCTCCGTCCGCTGATGGTCGTTGCCGGTGACCACGCCAACAACGATATGGCCGGTGACGATGCGGATTCCTGGCTGAGCCAGTTCAAGGCCGCAGGCTGCTTCGATTCTGTCGATACCCAGATCGCTGGTTTGGGCGAGATCTCTGATATCCAGCAGATTTACATCGACCACACCAAAGCCGCCATTGATTCCCTGAACGGCTAATATTTTGCTGACTTATTGCCCGAAGGGAGAGATCTTTTCGGGCAATTTTTGATTTTATAGAAATTTGAGGTATTTTTCATGCGCTGCAAACAGTTCCTTTCTCTTTCCATGGCATCCATCCTTTTGGCAGCAGCCCTGACCGGCTGCGGTGCGTCCAGCAGCACGGTAAGCTCTGCCGCCGCAAGCTCCGAAACGGCTGCTTCATCCGCTGTCTCCGAAGCAGCATCCGAATCCGTTTCGGAAGCTGCTCTGCCCGATGGCGTTTATACGGCAGAATTCCAGACGGACAGCAGCATGTTCCACGCCAATGAAGCATGCAATGGCACCGGTACCCTGACCGTCAAGGATGGCAAGATGACTTTCCATGTCAGCCTTGCGTCCAAGAAGATCGTCAATTTGTATCTCGGCTCCGCAGCGGATGCCGAAGCAAATAAGGCGGACTGGCTCATCCCGACCACCGATACCGTGACTTACTCCGACGGCACTTCGGAAGAGGTGTACGGCTATGATATCCCGGTAGAGGCAGTTGATGAGGACTTTGCACTGGCGATCCTTGGAACCAAGGGCAAGTGGTACGACCACACGGTCAGCATCCGGAACGCAGAATCCAAGACCGAGACAGAAACTCCGGCGGATGGCGAGTATACCTGCAATGTGACCCTCGAGGGCGGTTCCGGCAGAGCTTCCGTTGAAAGCCCGGCGGCTCTGACCGTGGCCGATGGCAAGATGACTGCCACCATCGTATGGAGCAGCCCCAACTATGATTACATGATCGTGGACGGCGAAAAATATCTGCCGACCAACACCGAGGGCAACTCTACGTTTGAGATCCCGGTAGCTGCGCTGGATACGGCTCTGTCTGTCACAGCGGACACTGTTGCCATGAGTACGCCCCATGAGATCGAGTACACCTTGACGTTTAGCCTGAACTGAAATGATTTCACGCCGTAATTTTTTAAAAGCTCTCCCTGCCGCAACGCTTGCGTTGACCGCCTGCGGCAGTACTAAAAACGCTCCGGCCAGCACAGAAAGTTTGGTCTTTTCTCACAGCTATCCGCTGGAATATGCAGCGCAGTTCACCGCCGACTGCTATGAGGGCGGCTACACTCTGCTGACTATCCCGGAGTCCGAAGAAAAGTTTTTGGTAATGCCCGAAGATGCCGCTGAGGTGGAGAGCCTGCCCGAGAACGTGACCCCTCTGCGTCAGCCGATCCAGAATATTTATCTTGTGTCAACGTCCATTATGGATCTGTTCATTGCACTGGACGGGTTGGACAGCATCTCCCTTTCGGGCACAAAAGCGGAGGGGTGGTATCTCGATGCGGCCAAAACCGCTATGCAGGAAGGCAGAATCGCCTACGCTGGAAAGTACAGTGCACCGGACTACGAGCAGATCTTAGCGGCAAACTGCGGCCTTGCCTTTGAGAACACGATGATTTATCATACGCCCGAGGTCAAGGAACAGTTGGAACGGTTCGGTATTCCGGTGCTTGTGGAGCGTTCCAGCTATGAGGGCAGCCCACTGGCCCGGATGGAGTGGATCAAGCTTGTCGGTATCCTGCTGGGAAAAGAAGAAGCGGCAGAACGTATCTTTTCAGAGCAGGTCGAGCGCATTGCTCCGCTGGCGGAGCAGCCTTCGACCGAAAAGACTGTGGCTTTTTTCTCCATCACAGCGAATAATCTGGCAAACGTCCGCAAGGGCGGCGATTATATTGCTCAGATGATCGAGATGGCTGGCGGCGAGTATGTTTTTTCTGACCTGACCGACAGCGGTAATAGTCTGTCCACCATGAATCTTCCGCTGGAAGATTTCTACGCAGGTGCGAAAGATGCGGACTATTTTATTTACAATAGCACCATTGAGGGTGTGGTGGAAAATCGGGAGCAGCTTATTGCCAAGTGTTCACTGTTGGCGGACTTCAAAGCAGTCCAGAACGGAAACGTCTGGTGTACGAATCAGAGCTTTTTCCAGCAGAGTATGGAGCTTGCCGATTTGATTCTGGACATGCACACCGTCTTCACCGAGGAAAACCCCGACGAAACCAGCCTGAAATTTCTCATCAAAGTATCCTGAGGAGAACCTATGACCAGCAAAAAACGCCTTGTCATCTCTTATATTGCGCTGGCCGCTGCAATGGCGGTGCTGTTTGCGGCAAACCTCTTCTGGGGCAGTGTTGCACTGACTCCGAAAGCAGTTCTGTCGGCTCTGGCCGGAAAAGGGCAGGATGCACTGGCCGTTGGCATCATCACCCAGCTCCGTCTGCCCCGTGCCGTGATGGTCGTTCTGCTGGGTGCGGCACTCTCGGCGGCAGGCTATCTGCTCCAGACCTTTTTTGCAAACCCCATTGCAGGCCCCTTTGTCATGGGTATTTCCAGCGGTGCGAAGCTGGCAGTTGCCTTGACGATGGTGGTCTTTCTGAACCGTGGTCTGTTGACGAGTTCCGTTACCCTGATTCTGGCGGCCTTTGTGGGTGCGCTGGCGGCGATGGCTTTTGTGCTGGCGGTATCCCGAAAAGTTGACCGGATGAGCATCCTCGTCATCTGCGGCGTCATGATTGGATATATCTGTTCAGCTATCACGGATATCGTGGTGGCGTTTGCGCAGGATTCCAACATCGTCAATCTTCACAACTGGTCGCAGGGCAGTTTTTCCGGCATGACATGGGCGAATGTCCAAGCAGCGGCGTTTGTCGTCCTGCCTGCGCTGGCGGCGGCGTTCCTGCTCTCAAAACCGATGGCGGCCTATCAGATGGGCGAACAGTATGCAAAGAGCGTCGGCGTGGACGTAAAGAGATTTTCCAATCTGCTGGTGCTTCTTTCGAGCTTGCTGGCCGCCTGTGTGACTGCCTTTGCCGGGCCGATTTCCTTTGTCGGCATTGCAGTGCCGCATCTGGTGAAACAGCTGCTCGGCAGTGCAAAACCGCTGTATGTTCTGCCTGGGTGCTGTTTGGGCGGCGCAGCGTTCTGCCTGCTGTGTGACCTCATCGCACGCAGTCTGTTCGCACCCACAGAGCTGTCCATCAGTTCGGTAACGGCTGTGTTCGGCGCACCGGTCGTTATCGGGCTGCTGATCCGCAGACAGGAGGCCAGAAAATGAGCGATTTTTTGTGTGAGACGCAGGAACTTGCTATCGGCTACAACAAAACGCCGCTGGCAGAAAAAATTACGCTGGGTGTCCGAAAAGGGGAGATCCTGACCCTTATCGGGCCGAATGGCGCAGGCAAATCGACCCTGCTCAAAACGCTGGCCGGGCAGCTTTCTCCGATGGGCGGCGCAGTCCTGCTGGATGGACAGAGCTTAACGAGCTATTCCGGCACAGCACTGGCGAGAAAAATGGCTCTCATGCTTCCGCATACCCGGCAAATGGAGCTGACGACCTGCTTCGAGTTTGTCTCGGCAGGCCGCATCCCTTACACCGGGCGATTGGGTATCCTGTCCGAAGAAGATCGGAAACAGATAACGTCCGCTCTTGAGCTGGTGGGTGCGGCATCGCTCGCGAACCGGGATTTCAACTGTATCAGCGACGGTCAGCGTCAGCGTGTTTTGCTGGCCCGGGCAGTTTGTCAACAGCCGGAAGTGATTTTACTGGACGAACCAACGTCGTTTCTGGATGTAAAGGGCAAAATCGAACTGCTGAGTATCCTGCAAAAGCTGGCGCATGAACAGCAGCTTGCGGTGATTCTAAGCCTGCATGAACTGGATATGGCGGAGAAAATTTCGGATGCTGTGGTCTGCGTCTCGCCGCAGGGCATTTCAGAGGTGCTGACGCCGAAAAAAGCCTTTGCAGCGGAAAATATCCGGGCACTCTATGGCCTGAGCGAAGAACAGTATGAAACCGTTTTCGGAAAGCCGAAACCTGAAAAACCGAAGTTTGAGCATTATGTCCGAAGCGGTCAGAAGCTCCTGCGCTGCGGTTATACCACCGGAACCTGTGCGGCTCTGGGTGCGGCAGGCGCGGCACGGCTGCTGTTGACCGGAAAGACGCCCGAAAGCGTTGCCCTCCGAACTCCGAAAGGCATCGTTGTCGAGGTGGCTCCGCTGTTCTGCCGGAAGATCACGAACGGTGCCGAGTGTGCCATCGAAAAGGACGGCGGTGACGATGTGGATGTGACGACCGGCCTGCCGGTCATTGCAGCGGTCAAACTGATTCCAGATACAACGGAAGTCCATATTTATGGAGGCAAAGGAGTCGGCAGAGTGACGAAACCGGGACTCGACCAGCCGGTGGGTGAAGCGGCCATCAACCATGTGCCGCGACAGATGATCGCCGAGGCACTCCGCCGGGAAGCAGAGAATGCCGCCTATCCGGGTGGTTTTGCAGTGACGATCTCCATTGAGGGTGGTGAAGAGGTCGCCAAGCGAACCTTTAATCCGCATATCGGTGTTGAGGGGGGATTATCCGTCCTCGGCACCAGCGGCATCGTCGAGCCGATGAGTCAGCAGGCGATTCTGGATACCATTCAGCTGGAGATGAATCAGGCGGCTCTCCGTGCCGGGACACCAAAACGGCTGATCCTGGCACCGGGCAACTATGGCTTGGATTATCTGCATGAGACATACCCGGAATTTGCGAAAATCCCGGTGGTGAAGACCTCGAACTTTATCGGAGATACACTGGATATGGCGGCAACGGCAAAATTTGAAGAAGTCCTGTTGGTCGGACATGTCGGAAAGCTCGTCAAGCTGGCCGGCGGTATTATGAACACCCACTCGCACACTGCTGACTGCCGGACGGAGTTGTTTTGTGCCCATGCCGCCCTCTGTGGTGCCAGACGGGAAGTCTGCACAGACCTGATGAATGCGGCGACCACCGATGCCTGTCTGGAGATTCTGGACAACGCAGGCCTCCGGGAGCCGGTACTGAAAAATCTGCTGGCGGCCATTCAGCTTCATCTGGAACGGCGCGCGGCGGACAATTTTAAAATCGGTGCGGTGCTGTTCTCAAATCAGCACGGCCCACTGGGGCAGACTGAAATGGCCGAAAACATCCTGAACGATTGGAAGGAGCATTGACAATGGTACATTTTGTAGGAGCCGGACCGGGTGCGCCCGACCTCATTACCCGGCGTGGAGCGGCACTCTTGCAGGAAGCAGACTGCATCATTTATGCAGGCAGTCTTGTCAACCCGGCCTTGCTGGGTCTGGCAAAACCGGACTGTGCCATCTACAACAGCGCGGAAATGACGCTGGAACAGGTGCTTGATGTCATGCGGCAGATGGAAGCTGAGGGCAAGACCACCGTTCGTCTCCACACCGGCGACCCCTGCCTGTACGGTGCTATCCGGGAGCAGATGGATGCACTGGACACAGACAGAATTTCCTACGATGATACGCCGGGTGTATCCAGCTTTTGCGGCGCAGCAGCGGCACTCGATGCCGAATACACCCTGCCGACTGTGAGCCAGACCGTCATCATTACCCGGATGGAGGGTCGGACACCAGTTCCCGAAAAGGAAAAGCTTGCAAGCCTTGCCGCCCACGGCGCAACGATGGTGATCTTTCTCTCCATTGGTCTTATTGACAAGGTGCAGGAAGCTCTTTTACAAGGGGCGTACACCGCTGAGACTCCGGCGGCGGTGGTCTATAAGGCCAGCTGGCCGGAACAGAAGATCGTTCGCTGTACCGTTGGAACGCTGGCAAAAAGCACCCAGGATGCCGGTATCACCAAAACGGCTCTCATCGTTGTCGGTGATTTCCTTGGTACCCAGTATGAGCGAAGCAAGCTCTACGATCCGGCATTCACGACTGAATTCCGCAAGGGAGAACCCTAATGACCCGGGCTTATCTCGCTTTTACGGATAGGGGACTTGCGCTGGCGAAACGTCTGGCGAACGTCTTGCCCGGTTCGGTGAGCCGGGGCGGTAAGGACGGTGTGTCGCTTTCGGATTGGACAACACAGCAGTTTGCACAGGCAGACGCTTTGATTTTTGTGGGAGCTGCCGGAATCGCCGTCCGTGCCATTGCGCCGCACTGCAAAAGTAAGGCGGTTGACCCGGCGGTGGTAGTGCTGGACGAGTGCGGACGGTTTGCGATTCCGATCCTGTCCGGACATCTCGGCGGCGCAAACGATTTAGCCCGGGAGTTGGCCGCTGTCTGCGGCGCGGTGCCGGTCATCACGACGGCCACCGATGCCAACGGTGTTTTTGCGGTGGACGAATGGGCGAAACACCAAAACTGCGCCATACTGGAAGTGGAGAAGATCAAGTGTGTCAGCGGAAAGCTTCTGGCTGGGAAATCGGCGGCATACTGGTCGGATTTTCCCGTCGCAGGGGCGGCTCCTTCTGATGTAATTGCGGCGGAGACTCAGGAGAATGCAGATTTTGCGCTGACGCTGTTTCCGGTCGGAAACACTCTGCATCTGGTGCCGAAAATCGCTGTACTGGGTGTGGGGTGCCGACGGGGAACGACGGCTGAACAACTTGAAAGCGTTTTTGCGAAATTCTGCGAAAAAACCGGCCTTGCCCCACAGAGCATCTGCGAGGCGGCAAGCATCGACCTAAAACAGAATGAAACGGGTTTGCTGGAATTCTGCGAAAAACATCACTGGAAAATTGAATTTTATTCTGCTGAGCAACTGCAAAAAGCTCCCGGGACTTTCACGCCCTCAAGCTTTGTCCGGAGTGTGACCGGCGTGGACAATGTCTGTGAGCGGTCGGCGGTGCTGGCTTCGGACGGAACGCTCTGTCTGAAAAAATATCCGTCCGGCGGCGTAACTTTTGCGCTGGCGAAGAAACCTTACTCACCCGATTGGAGGTGGCAAAATGTCCAAAACATCGAATGAAATCGTCTATGTCATCGGCCTCGGCCCGGGCGACCCACAGTTTTTGACCGCACAGGCGCAGAGTGCCTTAGACGCTGCCGAGGTGCTGTGCGGCTATACGGTCTATCTGGACCTGGTTCGGCCATTTTATCCCGAAAAAGAGTGCTATGCGACCGGCATGACGAAGGAAATCGACCGCTGCCGCTGGGCCTTGGAGACGGCGCAGAGTGGAAAATCGGTGGCGTTGGTCTGTTCAGGTGACGCTGGCGTTTACGGCATGGCAAGCCCCCTTTTGGAGCTGGCTGAAGAGTACCCGGAGGTGACGGTAGAGGTCGTTCCCGGACTGACGGCGGTATTGAGCGGCGGTGCGGTGCTGGGTGCGCCGCTGGCACACGATTTCTGTGTCATCTCTCTGTCTGACCGGCTCACCCCGTGGGAGGTCATCGAAAAGCGCCTGAAAGCGGCGGCAATGGGCGATTTTTGCGTTGCGCTGTACAATCCGTCCTCCAAAGGCCGACCGGACTATCTGGCTCGGGCGGTGCGCATCCTACTTGAAAACGGCAAAACGCCGGAAACAGTCTGTGGCTTGGTGCGGAACATTGGCCGTGCCGGGCAGGAAAGTCGCATTCTGACCCTTGCAGAGCTGGAAAATACGCCGGTGGATATGTTCACGACGGTCTACATCGGCAATACGGCAACCAAGGAATTGAGCGGCAGGATGGTGACGCCGAGGGGGTATCGGGGATGAAGGCAGTCGTGTTCAGCGGCACCACCGAGGGCCGCATTTTTTCCAAGAAGCTGGCCGCACTGGGTGCTGAAGTGGTCGTCAGTGTGGCGACACCGCTGGGTGCCGAGGAGCAGGGTGAAATGTCCGGCATTGCGATTCACTGCGGACGGCTGGAACCTGCCGAGATGGTAGAACTGTTGGAGGGTACAGACCTCTGTGTGGATGCGACTCATCCGTATGCTGTCGATGCAACGAAAAATATCCGCACTGCCTGTGAGAGGGCAGGCATTGAATATCACCGCCTGCTCCGTCCGGCAAGTCCGCTTCCGGAAGGAAGCAGGGTCTTTGCAACAACGGCATGGGCTGCGGAATTTTTAGCGCAGACAGAGGGAAATATCCTGCTGGCGACCGGCGCAAAAGAACTCGCTACGTTTGGTGATATTGACCCGAAACGGCTGTTTCCGCGCGTATTGCCGACCGTCGAGGGAATCACGGCCTGCGAAAAAGTGAATGTTCCGCATAAGAACATCATCGCCATGCAGGGGCCATTTTCGTATGAATTGAATGTCGCACTGATCCGGCAGTTTGATATCAGATTTCTCGTGACAAAGGACGGCGGTGCAGCAGGCGGATTTGCTGAGAAGGCGCAAGCAGCGCAGGACTGCGGCGTGCAGCTGGTCGTCATCCGCCGCCCGGCGGAACAGGGCGAAACGGCAGACGAGATTTTAGCACACTGCAAGGAGATGCTGGCATGATAACACTGGTTGGAATGGGCGCCGGTACGACGGAAACGCTGACGGTGCAGGGGCTTTCTGCCCTGCAAAAGGCAGACCTGATTCTGGGCGCGAAGCGTCTTCTGGAACAACTGCCTGAGGGCTGTACCCAGAACCGGAAAGCCGTCTATCAGGCGGATGCAATTTTAGCCGCCATTGAAGAGTCGGGTGCAGAAGAGCCGGTCATCCTGTACAGCGGCGATACCGGGTTTTACTCGGGTGCGGCAGGGCTTTTGCCGATGCTGCGAGCGTTCGGTATCTCCTGCCGGGTGCTGCCGGGGCTGTCCAGTGTGCAGCTGCTGGCTGCCGCTGTGGGCAGGCCGTGGCAGGATTGGAAACTGGTCTCAGCGCATGGCTGTGAATGTGATCCGGTGGCCGAGTGTCTGACAGCAGAGGGTAAACCGGTTTTTTTCCTGACCGGTGGAACGGAAACTCCCACGACCCTTTGTGCGGCTCTGACTGCCGCCGGGCGAGGTGATGCACATGCACTGGTGGGAGAAAATCTGGGTCGGGCAGATGAGAAGATTTTATTCGGTACAGCGCAGGAGTTTGCGCAAAAGAGCTTTGCATCCCTGAGCGTTCTGCTGGTGGAACATATCCCACAGCCGCCTCGTCGCTGTGTGGGTTTCCCGGATGAAGCCTTTATCCGGGGCGAAGTGCCGATGACAAAGCAGGAAGTCCGCGCCGCCGCCCTCGCGAAATTGGCGGTGAAGCCGGATGAAATACTCTGGGATGTGGGCGCAGGCACCGGAAGCGTCAGCGTGGAGCTGGCTCTTGCGGCACCGAAAGGCCGGGTGTACGCCATCGAATGTGAACCCGACGCCTGTGAGCTGATCCGGAAAAACCGGGAAAAATTCGCAGCATACAATCTGATTTTGGTCGAAGGCAAGGCACCGCAGGCATTGGAAACTCTGCCTGCGCCGGACGCAGTTTTTATCGGCGGAACCAAGGGCGGAATGGAAAAAATCATCGAGCTGATTCTGCAAAAGAACCCGAACGCCCGGATCTGCATTTCGGCCATTGCGCTGGAAACGCTGAGCGCGGCCATTGCTGCGCTGACGGCACATGGGCTTTCGGCCGAGGTAACTCAGCTTGCGGTCAGCCGGACAAAACCGGCCGGAAAGCTCCATCTGCTGATGGCGAACAACCCGATTTTTCTCATCACAGGAGAACGAAAATGATCCAGTTTCTCATCGCCGCGCCCCGTTCGGGCAGCGGAAAGACCACCGTCACCTGCGCGATGCTGGCGGCACTCAAAAAGCGCGGATACGACCCGTGCGCCTTCAAATGTGGGCCGGACTACATCGACCCGATGTTTCATCGCGCGGCACTCCATGTGGACAGCCACAACCTCGACCTGTTTCTCTCGACGAGCTTCACGGTACGGGAGCTGTACGCCCACTATGCCGCCGGGCATGGTGCGGCTGTCTGTGAGGGCGCAATGGGCTTTTACGACGGACAGGGAATGTCTACATTGGCGAGTGCATGGGATGTGGCGGAAACGCTTGACCTGCCGGTTTTGCTGGTCATCCAGCCCAAGGGTGTCGGCCTGACCCTTGCTGCCGAAATACAGGGGCTGATGAATTTTAAAAATCCGAGCCATATCGTCGGCATCCTGCTCAATGACTGCTCCGAAAAATTGTATAAGATGCTCAAACCAGTGCTGGAAAAAGAAGCCAAAATCCCGGTGCTGGGATATCTGCCCCATCTGCCGGAAGCAAAGATCGAGAGCCGCCATCTGGGTTTGAAGACGGCTGATGAAATCAATGGACTGGCGGAAAAAATCGACTTTGTGGCGGACATCCTCTCGGAAAATCTGGATTGGCAGAAGCTCTTTGAGCTGACCGATAAACCGGAACCAGAGATGCCGGTAAGACCGAGATTCAGACGCCTCGCCCAAGGGGATGAGTGGAAATTGAATGACTACCAGCTTCTCCCGAAAGAAGAGATGGATGAGCCGCTGGTTCGTATCGCAGTGGCGAAAGATGAGGCGTTCTGCTTCACTTATGCGGAGACGCTGGACGTTTTGACTGCATTTGGCGCAAATCTTGTGTTCTTCAGCCCACTGCACGACAAGGTTCTGCCGGAAAATATCGACGGCCTGTATCTGCCCGGCGGCTATCCGGAGCTGTACGCAAAGACGTTGAGCGAAAATGAATCCATGCGAAACTCCATCCGAAGTGCGTACGAGAGCGGCCTGCCGACGGTGGCCGAGTGCGGAGGATTTCTCTATCTCGGCAAAGAACTGGAAGACAACGACGGTGGGATTTACCCGATGGTCGGCATCCTGCCGGGCGGCGGCGTCAAAGTCGGAAAACTGGTGCGGTTTGGGTATGCAAGCCTGACGGCGCAAGTGGATAGTATGCTGTTTGAGACAGGCGAGATTTTGCCAGTTCACGAGTTCCATCACTGGGATTCAACGGATAATGGCGAGGATTTTTCTCTCTTGAAAGCAAATGGAACAAAGTGGTTCGGCGGTTTTGCCAATGAGCATCTTTACGCCGGTTTCCCACATCTGTACTGGGCTGGCACGCCCCTGCCGAAACGTTTTATAAAAGCAGCAGAACGATACATCGAACAAAAGGAACAACAAAAATGACCGAATTGGAATTGAAGACCCTGTTGGCGGACATCACGCCGCCGAATGAGACAGCGCGTGACGCCGCACATGCGCACTGGGCAAGCCTTGCGAAACCGCTGGGCGGCTTGGGTGCGCTGGAAACCATGCTGGAAGACGCCGCCGCATTGACGGGTTCGGCAGAGCTGGATGTTTCGCGCCGGGCGGTGCTGGTCCTCTGCTCGGACAATGGCGTGGTGGCGCAGGGCGTCAGCCAGACCGACCAGAGCGTGACCCGTGCCGTGGCTGAAAACCTTGCGGCACGCCGGACAAGTGTCTGCCAGATGGCAAAGACGGCAAACTGCAAGGTCGTGCCGGTAGATATGGGAATCGCAGGCAATCCGGTGCCGAGTGTCCTGAACTGTCGTGTTGCGGCCGGAACCGCTGACTTCACCGTGGACCCGGCCATGACCCGGGAGCAGGCGGTCGAGGCTATTGCAAAGGGAATCGAGCTTGTCCGGATGCAGAAAAAGCAGGGTGTCACCCTGCTGGCAACTGGCGAGATGGGAATCGGCAACACCACGACTTCCAGTGCGGTGGCGGCTGTTCTGCTGAGCCAGCCGGTCGAGGTCATGACCGGACGGGGAGCAGGGCTTTCGGATGAAGGTCTTGCACGAAAAATCCATGCCATTCAAAAGGGCATCGAGGTGAATCATCCGGATGCGTCTGACCCGTTGGATGTGCTGGCAAAGCTGGGCGGTTTTGATATCGCCGGTTTATGCGGCGTCTTCCTCGGCGGTGCGTTGGAAGGTGTGCCGGTGCTGATGGATGGTTTTATCAGCGGTGTGGCGGCATTGTGTGCTGTCCGGCTCTGTCCGGCGGCGGAAAAGGCTGTCTTTGCAAGCCACTGTTCCACCGAACCGGCGGCACGGCTGGTTCTGGAAGCTCTCGGAAAATCTCCGCTCCTGACGGCTGGTCTGCATCTCGGCGAAGGAACCGGTGCGGTGGCGTCGATTCCGCTCTGGGATATGGCATTGGCTGTTTATCACAATTGTTATTCCTTCACGGAGGGCGGCATCACGCCGTACACGCCCCAATGCTGACGCTGGTGATCGGCGGTGCGGCCAGCGGAAAAAGCGAGTACGCCGAAAGCCTTGTGCTGAAACTGCCGCTTCCGCGTTATTATCTGGCGACGATGCAGGTATGGGATGAAGAGTGTGCCGCCCGGGTCGAAAAACACCGGAAAATGCGTGCGGAAAAGCAGTTCGAGACGGTGGAATGTCCGCTTCATCTGGAAAAAGTACAACTCCCAAAGCGTGGTACCGCCCTGCTGGAAGACCTCGGGAACCTGACGGCGAACGAGCTGTACGACCCGAATGGCGCAGGGGAAAAGGCCGCAGAAGTGATTTTGAATGGCCTTGAAAAACTGGCAGAACAGTGCGAAAATTTGATCGTTGTCTCGAATGAGGTGTTCAACGGCGGTGCGGATTATGCCGACGATACCGACCGGTATCTCCGCATCTTGGCGGAGGTGAACAATCGTCTTGCGGCCCGTGCGGACGCAGTCGTCCGGGTGGTCTGCGGCATCCCAGTCTACTACAAAGGAGAAAAACCATGATAGTTTTCCAAACGATTGCGGTCGCATTTGCGATGTTTTCGGCTTTGCCGATGCCGCAGTTTGAGTGGAACGCAAAAAATATGCGGTACGCCATGTGTGCCTTTCCGCTCATTGGTCTGGTCTGTGGTGGGCTGTGGTGCGTCTGCGGCGTTCTACCCCTGCCTGCAATGGCGAAAGCGGCCGGTTTCTGCCTTGTCCCGGTCTGGGTCACGGGTGGAATTCATCTGGATGGCTATGCGGATACCTGTGATGCTCTGTCCAGCTATGGCGACCGGGCGAAAAAGCTGGAAATTTTAAAAGACCCTCACTGCGGAGCATTCGCGGTCATCCGGCTGTGCAGTTATTTCGTTGCATATTTTGCTCTAGCGGCCTGCATTGCGTTCACGCCGAAGGTCGGTCTGATTTGGACGCTGGCGTTCGTGCTGGAACGTGCGCTCTCCGGCTTTGCGGTGGCGGCGTTCCCCATGGCGAAAAATACCGGTCTGGCGCATACATTTGCGACGTCGGCGGATAAAAAGACGGTCAAAACCGTTCTGGCGGTGCTGTCCGTGGTGCTGTGTGCCGTGATGACCTTTTTAGGCGGCGGATTGCTGGCTTTGACTGCTCTGGCGGTGCTGGTACGGTATTACCACGTCTCACAAAAGCAGTTCGGCGGCATCACCGGCGATCTGGCCGGGTGGTTTTTACAGAAAACAGAGCTTTGGATGCTGGCGGTGTTGGCGGCCTGCCAGTGGGGAGGTATTTTATGATGTTCATCACAGGGCCGCTGTACAGCGGCAAGCGGACGTTTGCGAAACAGTTCGCCGGAACCTGCGTCACGGATGTGCAGGAAAAAGCGGCAAAGGCGGACGACTTGGCAAAACTTGCGGAGGATCTTGCGGCGTTTGATATCGTGATTGCGACCGAGGTCGGCGGCGGTGTCGTACCGATGGACGCCGGAGAACGTGCCGCACGGGAAGCGGCCGGGCGTCTGGCCTGTCTGCTGGCGGCAAAAGCGGACTGTGTGGTGCAGATGTTCTGCGGCATCCCGACGGTTCTGAAAGGAGAACTTCCGACATGCTGATTTATCTGCTCCGTCACGGGGAAACAATTTATAACGCTGAAAAACGGTATCAGGGGCAGAGGGATGTTCCGCTTTCGCAAAAAGGGCTTGCGGAGCTGTGCAGGGCGGATTTTGACCCGGAAAAGGTCTATGTCACACCGTTCTGCCGGACAAGACAGACGGCAGAGGTGCTGTTCCCGGATGCAAAGCTCATCCCGGTGGATGGGCTGAAAGAGATGTCCTTCGGCAAGTTCGAGGGGCGGAATTATATCGAGATGGAGCATGACCCGGAATACCGTGCGTGGGTCGAGTCCAGCTGTGAAAGCCCCTGCCCAGATGGAGAGTGCAAGGCAGAATTTTCGGAACGGGTCTGCAGGGCGTTTTCGGCTCTGGTGGAGCAGGCGTTGCAGGACGGCGAGGAGACGCTGGTGATTTTGGCACATGGCGGAACCCAGATGGCTGTTATGGAGCGGTACGGCCTGCCCCGGAAAAACTATTATGAGTGGTGCGCACCCAACGCAGGCGGATATCTGCTGGATGCCAGCGGATGGCCGGAAAAACAGGAACTTTGCCTGATCAAAACGGTGCAGTACACAAAGGAGACAAGATGATGATTCAAGCGGCGGTTCTGGGCGGTTTTGTACTGGATACGATTTTCGGCGACCCGGCATGGCTTCCTCATCCGGTCGTCCTGATGGGAAAGGCCATCTCCGCACTCGAAAAGCGTCTGCGGAACCGTCTGCCCAAAACGCCGCAGGGAGAGCTTCTGGGCGGCGGTATCGTGGCATTCACACTCCCGGCCGGAACCTTTTTGCTGACAAATCTGGTCTGCCTCGGTGCGGCAAAAATCTCGCTGTGGCTGGGGCTGATGGTTCAGATGTTCTGGTGCGGTCAGGCGTTGGCGGCGAAAGGTCTGGCGCAGGAAAGTAATAATGTCTACAAAGAACTGATAAAGCCCGACCTCCCGGCGGCACGAAAGGCGGTCAGCCGCATTGTCGGACGGGATACCCAGAATCTGACGATGGAGGGCGTTACCAAAGCCGCCGTTGAGACGGTAGCCGAAAATGCCAGCGACGGCGTGATTGCGCCCTTGTTTTATATGCTGATTGGCGGTGCGCCGTTGGCACTGACCTATAAGGCCATCAATACGATGGACAGTATGCTGGGCTACAAAAACGAAAAATATCTCTATTTTGGCCGCATTCCGGCTAAGCTGGACGATGCGGCGAATTATATTCCGAGCCGCTTGGCCGGCCTGCTTTGGTGTGCGGCGGCATGGCTGACCGGAAACAGTGCATCCGGCGCATGGAAGATCTGGCGGCGTGACCGGCGGAATCATGCCAGCCCGAACAGCGCACAGACCGAGAGTGCCTGTGCCGGTGCGCTGGGGGTTCAGCTGGCCGGGCCTGCCTATTATTTCGGGGAATATTACGATAAACCGACCATCGGCGACCCTCTGCGCCCCATCGAGCCGGAGGACATCCGCCGGGCAAATAAGATGATGTACGCCGAGAGCCTGCTTGCGCTGGCAGCTGGGATAGTATTGAGGTGTGCTTTATGACGCAATTGGTACATGGTGGAGACTGGGCAGGCTACCGGGAGCAGTTTGGCCGGGATGCGCTGGATTTTTCGGCAAATGTCAGTCCGCTAGGTCTGCCGGAAGGGGTCAAAAATGCTATCATCCGGGCATTGCCGGAGGCGGACCGCTATCCCGACCCACTTTGCCGGGAACTGTGCGGAAAGCTGGCAAAGACTGAAAATGTTCCAGCAGAATATATTCTCTGCGGAAACGGTGCGGCAGATTTGATTTTCCGGCTGGCACTGGCGGCAAAACCGAAAAAAGCTCTGCTTCCTGCGCCGACCTTTGCCGAGTATGGCTCTGCACTGGAAATCGTTGGCTGTGAGCTGGAACGGCATTTTTTGCAGGAAGACGATGACTTTGCGGTAACAGAACGCTTTTTAGACGATATCGACGAGAGCGTGGATATCGTTTTTCTCTGTCAGCCCAACAACCCGACCGGACAACTGACCGGCCTTGCGATGGTAGAAAAAATCCTCCGCCACTGTCAGGAATGCGGTGCGGTTTTGGTCGTGGACGAGTGCTTTCTGGATTTTCTGCCGGATGGGGAAGAGCGTTCTGCAAAACATTTTTTGAACGAAAAAAATCTTGTCATTCTGAAAGCGTTCACGAAACTCTACGGGATGGCAGGCGTCCGGCTGGGCTACTGCCTGTCGTCTGATACGGAACTTTTGGCGAAAATGCAGGCATCCGGTCAGCCGTGGGCGGTGTCAAGTCTGGCGCAGGCGGCAGGTATTGCAGCACTGGATGAAACGGAATATGTCTCACAGGTGCGTGACTTGATTGTAAAACAGCGTCCGGTTCTGGAAAAGGGTCTGCGTGCGCTTGGTCTGCGTGTGCTGGATGGACAGGCGAATTATCTGCTCTTCCAAGCCACGGAAACGCTGGGTGAAGAAATGCGGAAAAAGGGTGCCGTCCTGCGCAGCTGCGGCAATTATCCGGGCTTGAATGGAACGTGGTACCGCACTGCGGTGCGGACTGCACCGGAGAATGAACAGCTGCTAAAGACCCTTGCGGAGGTGTTGGAATGAAAAAAGCAAAGTGCATCATGGTGCAGGGAACGATGAGCGGCGCAGGAAAAAGCCTGCTTTGTACCGCACTCTGTCGGATTTTTGCGCAGGATGGTTACAAGGTCGCACCGTTCAAGAGCCAGAATATGGCACTGAACAGCTTTGTGACCCGTGATGGTCTGGAAATGGGCCGGGCACAGGTGGTACAGGCACAGGCGGCAGGGATGGAACCGGATGTCCGGATGAACCCCATCCTGCTCAAGCCGAGCAGCGATGTCGGCAGTCAGGTCATCGTAAACGGCGAAGTGCGCGGACAAATGCCGGCATCGGCCTATTTCAAAATGAAGAAATCGCTCATTCCCGATATCCTCAAAGCCTATGACAGCCTTGCAGAAGAGATGGATATCATCGTCATTGAGGGAGCCGGAAGCCCGGCGGAAATCAACTTGAAGTCGGATGATATCGTTAACATGGGTCTTGCAAAGCTGGTGGATGCGCCGGTTCTGCTGGCTGGCGACATTGACCGGGGCGGTGTGTTTGCACAGCTGTATGGCACGGTGGAGCTGCTGGAACCGGAAGAACGAGCGTGCGTCAAGGGACTTGTCATCAATAAATTTCGTGGTGACGTTGAGATTTTGCGTCCGGGCCTTTCGATGCTGGAAGAAAAGACAAAACTTCCGGTTCTTGGTGTGGTGCCTTATCTGAAAGTGGATATCGAGGATGAGGATTCGCTGTCGGAGCGTCTGGATGCAGGAAAGACGGTCAAGCCGCTGGATGTGGCGATCGTCCGTCTGCCTCACATCTCGAACTTTACCGATTTTATTCCGCTGGAACAGCATCCGCTTCTGGGCGTGCGGTATGTACAGAACGCACATCAGCTGGGCGCGCCGGATCTGCTGATCCTGCCGGGAAGCAAAAATACCGTCGATGACCTGCTTTGGCTGCGGCAGTCTGGACTGGAAGCCGCTATTCTGAAATATGCGGCATCCGGTGCGCCGGTTCTGGGCGTCTGCGGCGGATATCAGATGCTGGGTGAACAGCTGGATGACCCGGAGGGCACCGAGAGCGGCAGGCCGCAGTCTCTTCGTGGATTGGAACTTCTGCCGACGAAGACTGTCTTCACCGAGCAGAAACGCCGAACCCAGACCGCCGCCATAGCAAACGAGCCGTTTGCAGGGGCAAAGCTGGAGGGGTACGAAATTCATACCGGCAGAACGACCGTGGAGAAAAACGCTTTTTGTATACAGGCAGACGGCACGCTGGAGGGCTGCGTGAGGAATAATGTATTCGGCACTTACCTGCACGGCCTGTTCGATACCGGCGAATTGACTGAAAAACTGACAGAATTTTTGTGCAAACGGAAGGGTGTTGACCCGGAACAGGCGGAAATCATCCCGATGGAGGCATATCGTCAGCAGCAGTTTGATTTGCTGGCCGATGGTGTCCGAAACACATTGGACATGGATGCCATTTATCAGGCTATGGAAATCGAGAAAGGGGAGAAGGACACATGACACCGCAGCATCATTTACCGGCAGATATTGAACGGACGAGCTTTTCCATCATTACCGAGGAGCTGGCACAGCGAGACGTGGTTCTCCCACCGGAGACGGAACCCATCGTGAAACGGGTCATCCACACAACAGCGGACTTTGACTATGCGGAAAATCTGCGCTTCACTGATGGAGCAGTTGCCGCAGGTGTGACGGCTCTCCGTGACGGCACTTGTATCGTGACCGATACGAATATGGCCTTGGCCGGTATTACCAAACCCGGCCTGAAAAAAGTAGGGGGAACAGTTCTCTGCTATATGGCTGACCCGGAGGTCGCTGCCATCGCCAAGGAGACAGGAACGACCCGTGCGGTTGCGTCGATGCACCGTGCTGCGCAGGAGCATCCGAACGCGATTCTGGCTGTCGGAAATGCCCCGACAGCGTTGCTGGCGATCGCAGATGAAATCGAGGATGGTCTGCGCCCTGCGCTGGTGATTGGTGTACCGGTCGGCTTTGTGAATGTCGTGGAGAGCAAGGAACATCTTTTTGCAGTCTGTGAGCAGTACGGTGTTCCGGCTATCGTCGCGATGGGGCGGAAGGGCGGAAGCAATGTCGCCGCTGCTATCTGCAACGCGCTCATCTACTCCGCTGCCGAGATGCTCGACCCCAGCGCAAGAGGGTGGAAGTGAGCGACAAAAATTGAATCGGGGTATAGCAAAAAACCGCTGACGGCGTTGTGCTGTCAGCGGTTTTTGCTTGGTACTTAATGGGGAAGACTTACAACTTCCACCCAGCGGCTTGTTTACGTCCGCCGACGAAATCGGCATAGATGCCGGGCTGATTGATAAGGTCTTCGTGCTTGCCCTGCTGAACGATATGGCCATGGTCGACAACCAGGATTTGGTCGGCATGGCGGACCGTCTTCAGGCGGTGCGCAATCATGATGATGGTCTTATCCCGGGTCAGAGCTTCGATGGCCTTCTGCAGGCGGTCTTCGTTCTCCGGGTCGACGCTTGCAGTCGCCTCGTCGAGAATGACGATAGGAGCGTTCTTCAGCATCGCACGACCAAAGCGGTCATCTTGCCTGAAGGAATGGACAGGCTGATATCGTGCAAAATCTCTTTATCATCATGGTAGCCGAAGGAGACATCCTTCACGGCGATGTCATGGTTGGAGAAGGTGACGGGCGTTTCGCTGTGTGCCTGCTCCTCGCCTTTCAGGATCTCGTCGATCTGGCTAACGGTGGTGCTGACCTGTGCCAGCGTATCCACGAAGTTGAACGCTGCCACGATGGGAGCCGCCATGCCCAGAGCCAGAATGATAACGGTCAGGAACGTCTCGATGGACAGACTGCCGTGCAGATAGAGCAGCCAGCCGACCGGCAGGATGGTGAGCATCTGCGCCGGGAAGAAGGCATAGGCCAACGCCATGCCCAGCTGGCTCTTCTTCATCCAGTTGAAATAATACTGCGCATTGTACAGCACTTTTTCGGTCAGGCGTGCATAGAGGACTTGCTGCCCTGATTGAACGCCTTGATGACCTCGATGCCGTTGATGTACTCGACGATGGTGCTGCTCATCTCGGTGGTGGCCTTGACCGCACCTTCATAGTCCTTGCCGTAGCCGCCCATGACGGTCATCATGAAGAAGAACGCGATGGGGAGGACGACCAGACTCAGCAGGGCCAGACGCCAGTCCAGCACGAACAGATAAAGAATCGTCAGCACCGGTGCAGCGATGTTGGCGGTCATCTCGGGGAAGAGGTGAGCCAGCGTCGTATCCATGCTGTCCACCTGATCCACGATGATCTGCTTGTACTTACCGCTGGAAGTATCCATCACGGTGCCAAATGTCAGCTTCGGCAGCTTGGCCAGAAGCATCTGGCGGATGGTCTTGAGGATGTTGTACGTTGCTTTGTGGGAAATGGACAGTGCGCCGTTATACAGCACCGTCCGCAGCCAGTAACCGCACAGGGCGGTGATGAGCCAGGGCGTGTAGGCGGAAAGGGTCTGTTCCCCTGCCAGCAGCAGGGTGATGACCTTTGCCGCCGCAAAATAGGGAACCATGCCGCACACCGAGCCGATGACCGCCAGCACAACGGCGGAGATCAGCTTGCCATGTTCGGACTTGCCGAGTTCCCATACGCGCCCGACAGGGCTTTGTTGTTCCATTCGGAATCCCTCCTTGAATTAGAATATACTAACTTTTGCTTTTATGGAAAGGCCGCTGTTTCCAGCAGCCTGCCAACAGATTTATGCCGGAAGATCGGGAAAAATCGTCTCGAATCCGGTGTGATGGTACCGCCCCAGAAGGTTGATGTACTTTTTGGCGTCCTTCCGGCTCATGCCGTGGCGGACGACCTCGAAGATGCCCTCGAAATAGGCAGTTGTCACGATGTGCAGCACGGTTTCCGTCGTGGCATCGCCCAGCTGTTTCGGGTAGCCGACCGCTTCCATGTACTTGTAGGTGTACTCGACCTCGATGCGCACCATCTCGTCCACAAAATTGTGGAACCGAGTGCCATAGGACGAATCCAGCAGCAGCCGGAACTCGTCCAGATGGTCGTACATGTAGTCCACCAGGATCTCCATGCCGTTGGCCGCGTAGTCGACCATCTCCGTCTCCTGCACTTTGCTGTCCATCTGGTGAAAGCTTTCCTGAATTTTCAGGAACCGTTCCATCATCCCGTTGACGACTGGCTCGACGATGGCACAGAACAGCCCCTCTTTGTCCTTGAACCGGACGTAGATGGAATTGGTGCTGGTGCCTGCCGCCGCCGCAATGGTGCGCAGGGAAGCATCGGTGTACCCTTTGTCTAAAAATTCCTGTTTTGCGCAGGATAGAACGCGCTCGGAAACGCCCTCGATTTGTTTTGCCATCGGCTCCACTCCATTCATAACGATGTTTCATAACACTGTTATGATTATATGAACCGGGCTGCAAAATGTCAAGAGGTGAGCGGAAATAAAAAAAGTGCCGTGACCTGTTTTCGCAGGCCACAGCACAGATTGTACCAAAATTATTCGGGATGACAAGTGCTGATTCGCTCGATTCTATCCAAACGGACACCAAACGAATCCAGTTGATTTAAAGTTTCGGCAGCGTCTTCCAGACCGGCAGGCGGTGGAGCGCAAGCACGATGTTGCACTGTTCCAGCAGGAAGCCGTCACCGTCGCAAACCGTTGCATACCACATCGGGTTGCGGAGCTTTTTGCTCTCCGGATCGAACAGCAGTTCCGGACGGCTGGCGTACTGAAAGTGCAGGTGGCTCAGCAGGCCGCCGCTCTGCCGTGCCGAACGGGAGGGCATCGGCTCCATCGCCAGCAGACAGCGGAAGGGCCAGTTCTCGGCGACATCCTCCGCCACAAAGAGGGCGTTCTCCTTGCCTTCCAGACCTTTTTCCAGAACGGTTTCGAGGTGATAGACTGCCTTGCCGAGGCTGGTGCCATCTGCGGCCAGCCACTCGATGCAGAGCTTCTCCTCTCCGGCGGAAGTGATGTTCCAGCCACCGAGAATGTGCGGATTTTCCGGACTGGTAGTGACACAGGCCATCTGCCAGAACTTTTTTGCACCGCCGCGGAACATCGGCATCTGGGCGGCAACCGCTTCGGCGTCCTGCCATGCCTTGTTGAGATAGGGGTCGGTGCTGTTGATGTAGCTCTCGAAATTCTGCCACCGGCCCAGCCAGTCGCTTGACTGATAATTCATCTGCGTTTCTCCTTTTTAATCCTGTAACGAAATGATGCGGTCGCACCAGTCGGCAGCCAGCTCTTCGTCGTGGGTGATGACAACAAGCGTTTTCCCCTGTGCTTTCAGTTGCTGTAAAAGCTGGCCGACCTGCTGCATGTTGCCGCGGTCAAGGCCGCTGGTCGGCTCGTCCAGAAGCAGGAAAGGCTTGTCCGACAGCATCGCCGCCGCGACCACGACACGCTGTTTCTGTCCGCCGGAAAGGCTCATCGGGTGCCGGTCGGCCAAGCCATCCAGCCCCAACGCCTGCATGACGGCATCACACTGTTCCGGGTGTGCCGCGCCCAGCAGGATCTCTTCCCAGACGCTGTCGCTGAACAATTGGTAGTTCACGTCCTGCATGACGAGAAAACTCTTGTGCAGCCGGGTCTTTGCGTTGGCCGATTTGCCATCCCAGAGAACACGACCGCTCAGGGGTTCCATCAGGCCGCAGAGCGTTTTTGCCAGTGTGCTTTTGCCGATGCCGTTGTGGCCCATCAGGCCGACGATCTCCCCGGCCGAAAAATCCATGTCCGGCAGGGAATAGACGGGCTTGTTTTTCTGGTAGCCCAGTGTCAGCTTTTCCAATGTGAGAACAGGCGTTCCGGTGCTGTGCAGGCTGATTTTGGATTGCAGTTTTTCCCGGTAGTGGCTCAATTCACGCGCTCGTAGACCGTGGGCGGTCAGCTGGGTTTCCGGAATGGCGGCGAACTCTGCCGCCGTTCACTCGGCGGAAAGCCGACCATTTTCAAAGAAGAAATAGCGGTCGACCAAATCGGTGATCCACGCAAGCCGGTGTTCCGCCAGAACGATGGTGACACCGGACTGCTTCATGGCGGAGATCATGTCATGGAACTGGACGATTGCAGCCGCATCCAGATTGCTGGTCGGCTCATCCAGAACTAGAAGCCGAGGCTTGAGCATACAGGCCGCCGCAAAGGCGACACGCTGCTTCTCGCCGCCAGAGAGCTTGAACACACTGCGATTCATCAGAGCTTCCAGATGGAACTGCGCCACGACCTCGTTCACACGCTGGCGGATGGCTTCAGGCGGCATACCGCTGTTTTAACAGGGGAACGCCAGCTCGGCAGTGGTGTGAACGTTGAAATACTGCGTTTTTGGATTCTGGAAGACACTGCCGACCAGCGGCACATACTGCTCGATGACCGCACTTCCGGCCAGCAGGTCGCCGACCTTACAGGTTCCGGTCAGCTCGCCGGGATAAAAAGCCGGGGCAAGACCGTTCAGCAGCCGGGAAAAGGTCGTCTTGCCGCAGCCGCTCCGGCCGCAGAGCAGAACGCACTCGCCGGGTTGGATGTGCAGGGAGATGTCCTGCAATGCCGGTGCGGTGCTGTTCTGATAGGTAAAGCGGACGTCCGAACTCTCAATAAAAGCGTTCACAGCAGCATCACCCCTTTCCAGAGCAGAGGCAGGGTACAGAGTGCAGGGTAGACGAGATCCCACACGGTGAGGTGAAGTTCAGTCATGCAGGTGTGGGTTCCGGGCAGGCCGATACCCTTCGTCAAAGCTGCGACCGAGAGGTCCTGTGCGACATTGTTCCCGTTCATCAGCAGGGGCATTAGAATGTACTCGAGCGACTGTATGGGATGAAGCAGCAGAGCAGCCTTTCCCTCAGCGATGCCGCGCAAGGCCATCGCGTTCCGAATCTGGTGATAGTCCTCCTGCACGGTCGGGAAAAACCGCACGACCACGGCGCAGGGGATGATGACACTTTCCGGAACATGCATCCGCCGCAATGCACTCGTCAGCTCGCCGACCGTCGTGGTCGAAAAGGCGTAGATTCCCGTGATGAGGCAGGGGAGCATCATCCGGATACCGACCGAGACGAGCGACAGCAGGTTAAGCAAAATGCCTTCGCCTGCCAGCGGAACCACCCACAAATCAATGCCCAACAGCACGAAGTAGAGGACGGACAGCCGGATGCCGGAACGCACGCGCCCGGACAGGAAGAACAACAGCAGGAACAGGCTGGTCGCCACCGCTTCTGCGCCGGTTCCGACATGGAAAAAGAGCATCAGGTTCGCCAGCAACAGCAGATAGAGCTTTGCGCGTGGGTCCATCCGGAAACTCATGCGACGATACCTGCTTTTTCAAAGTGCTTCTTCATCATCTTCTGACCGAAAATGCCGCCCAGAACGGCGCAAACGAGGATCAGCACGACGCAGGCGACAAAGCTGCCGCTGTTGATGGGAGCGAACAGGGTGTTAATGTAAGTCGCATCCTTGCCGCGTGCGGTCAGGTTTGCGATGTAGGCGTCCTTCATGAACCAGAGAGGCAGGATGGGGCCGGTCAGTCCATAGGAGAAGACCACATAGCTGGCGAGAAGGAGCTTTTTGCTCCGGTAGTTGCCCAGCTTTGCGACCCAGTCGGCCAGCAGACCGCAGATGATGTTCGCCGCAAAGGACAGGACAAAGTGGCCAGACACAAAGAAGAACAGGCCCATCACAAGGCCCATGATGCTGATACCGCCGAACTTCTGGAGCTTTGCCGCCAGCAGCATATACACACTGCCGGAGATAAGAGCGGCCAGAGCCGGGAGCAGGATGTTGCCGACGCCCGGCAGCAGCGCGCAGGTAAAGGTGGCGATCGTCACCAGCACAAAATAAATGGCCGTAAAGACGCCGACCGAGATCAGATCGGGGATCGTCAGTTTTTTCGATGTCTGATTCATAGAAGAACCTCCGCATTTTAATTTGTTATAGTGAACTAACTTTAACCAAGTTAGAATAACATAACTGCGCTTCTGCGTCAAGAGGAAGCTCCTGCTAACTTTTGGTAACAAAAAAGACACCCCAACAGAAGTTGAGATGCCTTTCCGAAAGGAGAACGTGGAGAATGTCGGTTAGCCTGCCAGGTTCTCGGTGCAGAACAGCTGGATGCAGTTGTCGATCATGGTCTGGTCGCAGTCGGTCGAGATGCCGGATGCCAGCCAGTAAGCGTAATCACCGGCGTCATACTGACCCAGAGCGTCTGCGTCAGAGCCATATCGGAACTCGATGTGGTAGGTCTCTGCGCTGGTGTCCGGAGCGAGGAAGAAGTAGGTGAACTCGCCGGAATCGGCGTCGTCGCTCTCGAACTCATACAGGCCGCGCACCGGCTCCATGCCAATGTAGTGGTAGGTGTGGGAGAACAGCTCGTTGCCGTCCTTGTCGGTGCCGGAAATGACGGAGTTCTCGCCGTCAAAAGTCAGGGTCACGAGGCCATTGGTGAAGCCGCAGAAGTATGCGCCGCCGCCGTTGGCATAAGCCTTGACAGCATCCTCACCGTAGACATCGCCCGTTACCATCGAGGACAGCTTGTCGAACGCTGCCTGAGTGTTCTCTTCACCGACTAGAGCGGTGCAGTCATCCAGCCAGGTCTGGGTGTAGTCGTCGGCCAGAATGACTGGCCACAGCTCCTGATAGCTGCCGGTCAGGTCCTTGAGCAGCTGAGTTGCAGCGGCCTCGTTCTCGTCGACCTCAGAAGCAGCTTCCGAGATAGCAGAGCTTGCGACGCTTTCGGCCGCAGAACTTGCAACGGAAGAGGCGGTAGAGCTTGCGGTACTGCCGCAGCCGACCAGCATCGAAATAGACAGTGCCAGAGCAACGGCGGCACCAACAGCTTTTTTCATCAAACGCATGAAAGATTCCCTCCAATAAAATCAAAAAGTGCAGCGGTTAGCTGAACCTAATCGCTGCACAGATTTTACCGAAAGAACCTTTTTTCGGCAAGGACTGAACCGACAAAAACTATCCAAACAGACACCTTCTCCGGTATTCAGTGGGAGTCATGCTGTAGGTATCCCGGAAGGCGGAGGAGAATTTATTCGGGTTTTCGTAGCCGACCCGGTGGGCGATCTCGGCGATGGAATCGCTTGTCTCCGCCAGAAGTTTCTGCGCGGTCTGCAAACGGTATTCGCGCAGATACGCATAAATCGAGCTGCCGTAAACGCCCTTGAAGCAGTTCTTGAGTGCGGTGGGGGATAATTTGACCTCCTGTGCCAGCTGCTCGATGGTGTGGTGGCAGGTGAGGTCTTCGGTAAGGCGTGTCGCCACCCGTTTGGCACACTCGACCTGATGCTGGTTGAAATACTCGGTCTGCTGGAGTTCGCGCTGAGCGTCCAGACTATTCAGAAAGAGCAGAAGCTCCAGAACTTTTAACTTGAGATAGCCGGTGTTCCGAGGAACCGAAAGGGCGTACAGCTCCGAGAAAAGATGCTGAATGGTCGGGTCGGCCCGGAGGATGCAGCAGCGATTTGCGGTGCAGACATACCGCCGGATGGTGTTCAGGTCGATGCCGAACCACGCCATCAGCGGCTGCATCTGGGCGGAAATAACGTCTAGATCCAATAAAATCGTGACGCCGTGGTAATGCCACAGCGGAAAGCTGGACGAGGACTTTTTGCGCGTCGCCGCACTGACCGCAAAATCGCCAGCGGCCAGATAGCAGCAGCTGTTCTCGCCGAAATTGCACTCGTACCGCCCGATGTGGCAGTAGTTGATCTCGATGATGTTCGACGCGGACGGCTGGTTCTGGTTGCAGGATGCAAGGTGCATGTCGTTGTAGCAAAGCTCCGCCCCGGGAAAAACAGAGTAGACCGTCACGCTTCCGGTGCCTGTCTCATTGGAGATGGAGAAGGTTTGGGCAGATTCGACGGTATCTGTTTCCGGCCGGAGAGAGCCGTAAAAAGGTTCGAGCATAGGAGCCTCCATTTTAAGGTTAGAAAATACTAACTTTTTGATAACAAAAAAGCCTTTCAAACAAATGCATGTCTGAAAGGCTTTTGGTCCGAGTGGCGAGAGTCGAACTCACGGCCTCTTGAACCCCATTGTGCTTCTCGCAAAAACACAATGGACACCCCGATACCACTTGTACGCAGTATCATCAAATTTCAAACTTATTTTATCATTCTGTTTTGTTAGATGTCAAGATGTTTCATTTCTTTTGTGGTCAAATTGTGGTCAACAGACCCTGACAAATGACCTTTTCCCCCATTAAGTTACATGGCGCAATTCCGATTTTCAAAAAATCGAGATTGCGCTTTTTTGTTTGCACGAATTATTCATAAGGAGGATTTGTCAACCATGTCAATGAAACATCGTCATTTTTTCATCCTTGACAGAACTGCATGACGCTCGACTACTTCTATGGACAGGCCGGAGAACTTTTTTCGTTCTATCGCATCCCCAAAGCACTGTTTCAGGAGCAGCGGTTTCAAAATCTGTCAACCGATGCCAAAACGCTCTACGGAATCCTGCTTGACCGCATGAGCCTTTCCGTTAAAAACGAATGGCTGGACAAGCAAGGCCGGGTGTTCATCATCTTCACCATTGAGGATGTCAAGAGGGCTTTGTGTTGCGCAGACAACAAAGCGATGAAGCTGTTCCGGGAACTCGAAAAATTTGGTTTGGTTGAACGAAAACGCAGAGGGCTGGGCAAGCCAAGTTTGGTATATGTGAAAAACTTTTCGTCAGACCTTTCAAATAAGCGTGTCCAGAATCGTGAAAATCACGAATCTGGAGCTTTCAAAACAAGATGTCAAGACCCGCCCAAATCACGATGTAATAAGAATAAAAAGAATAATAAACTGTACCCTTTGTCAAGGACAATTTCAAAGATGTGAACCCTTTTATTTAGG
>ERZ808240.1308-NODE-1308-length-31233-cov-16.978863_pt1 | contig 31233 bp, 37 predicted proteins | sample MGYA00521084_ERZ808240 | MGnify/ENA primary metagenome ERZ808240 (study PRJEB31516, sample SAMN03275571) | gut metagenome | biome: mammalia-associated habitat; material: feces | host: Papio cynocephalus | place: Kenya | collected 2012-08-06 ... | reverse complement strand
AATTTACGACTATACGTAAAATTGCATATTTCCCCGACTTTGTAAACACTATCTATGCTATTAGGCTATTTGACTTTTTAATAAAATTATAGTATACTTTTTATGTACTTGAAAGAGTACTCGAAGAAAATGTTAGCCGCTCTTGGATGGTGCGGGTTATAAATTATTCCAGTCGCGAAATGTTAATCGCTCCCGGATGGTGCGAATAATAAATTATTCCGGTCGAAAATGTAAAAAACTTCGTCAATAATGATGGAGCTTTATTTTGATTTATTCTTTCAATAAATTACATAAATAGTGTAATATGATGTTGAATATCGCAGTAATAAGTTTTATACTAATATTGTTGATTGTAAATGTTAGCCGCTTATGGATGGTGCGGGTTATAAATGATTCCAATTGAAAATTGATTAGGAGATAAAACTTTATCTTCTTTTTTTATTGACTTTATAATTAATGTTTTGTATTGTTGTATTATATAAGTAATACAATAGTAATTAGGGATAATGAAATTTAATTTTGATAATAATAGACCAATTTATATTCAATTAGTAGAACAAATAAGAATATTAATATTATTTGGTTATTTTAAATTAGGTGATAGATTACCATCAGTTAGATAATTTGCATTTATTGCGAAAGTTAATCCGAATACTGTACAAAAGGCTTTACAAGAACTTGAAGATGAAAAGTTAATATATACTGATAGAACAAATGGTAAGTATATTACTGATGATAAAAATTTGATAATAGAACTGTTTTGGATAATGTAAGTTTAAAATTAAGTAAAGGAAAGATTATTGGGTTACTAGGGAAAAATGGAGCTGGAAAGACAACTTTAATTAAAATAATAAATGGATTACTTACAACAGATAATGGAGAAATATTGTTTAATAATCATGATATTTCTTATAAAGATAGAAATAATCTTTATACTGATGAAGGATATTTAACTTTTACCTTACCTGTTAGTAAATTTAAATTATTTTTTTCTAAGTTTATATCTGGTTTCATTTTTAATGTTATAAATTTTATTGTTGTAATAGTTTCTTATTTATTTGGTTAAAGTTTTATTTTTACGAAAAATAGTTGTTTTATGAAAGCATTAAATAATATATCTAGTGGATGTACAATGGGAGTATTTGAAAGTAGAATAGAAGAATATAAATATATTTTTAATACTGATTATTGGATTGTAATTGTATTTTTAATTGGTATAGTATTATTAAATATAATTTGTGTTATTTTATCGGGATATTTTGGTACTACTTTAGGAAGTAAATGTAATAATAATAAAAAATCTAAATCAGTTACTTTTAGTGTTGTGACTTATCTTTTAACAATTTTATTAATAATATCTATATTTAGTATTATTGGTAAAAATAATCCAGAATTATCATTATTCTTTAATAATTATGATAGGGCATATGATTTAAAAGGTAAATATATGTTATTAAGAAAAATGTTGTATTTATATGTATTTTTACAAGTATTTATTGATAGTGCATTATATTTTATGGGAAATAAATTATTAAATAAAGGTATTAATTTAGAGTAGGAATTTATTATGTTATAATTTTATATAGGAAGGCGATTTATATTATGGATAGAAATAGTATTATAGATAAGGAAACATTTGAAGTTTATACTTATGCTGAAGATCATCCTAAAGTGTTTGTTTGTGATAAAATGATTGCTCCTGCAGTTGCTTTGTTAAATAAAAAGGGATATAAAACATTTGCAAGTTGTTCAGGTCATTATAAAATTGAATTTTACGAATATTTTGATGAGGATATTAAAAACTTAGAAGAATATCAAAATAATGAAAGAATTATTATTAAAAAAATAAAGGAAAATAATTTTGATTATTGGGAGGAATTAGATAGTACAATAACTTATATTTTGTTTAATGATAAATATGATTTTGATAATTTACCTAATGGGTTTGATATAGAAGTAGATGAAGGGTTTAATTATCCAAGAACTTTACTTGAATGTAAAACTAGTTATTATGATAAAAATAATAAACATTTAAGTATGCTTGATGTTTTAAAAGAACTTGATAATAAGTGTAAAGAACTTTATGAATGAGTAAAGAAATTACCAAACAATAATTAGTAGTAAAGATAATCTAGTTAGGTTATCTTTTTTAGTTTATTTTGTTAATTGTGTGGTATAATAATTTTGTTAAGATAGAAAAGGAGAAGATAAAAATGGAAAATAGTAAAGTTGCAATTATAACTGGTGGTGCATCAGGTATTGGTCTTGCTACTGCTAAAAAATTAGCTGGATATGGTGTTAAGGTTGTTCTTGCTGATTGGAATGATAATGTTGCAGATATTGCATCTAGTATAGGAGAAAATGCATTAGGTATTAAATGTGATGTTTCACGTGAAGAAAGTGTTAAATCTTTAGTAGAAGAAACAGTAAGTAAATTTGGACACATTGATTATTTAGTTGCTAATGCTGGAATTGGTGGAGGACCAAATAAGGCTCATGAAGTTAGTTTAGAAGAATGGAATAAGGTTGTTGCAGTTAACCAAACAGGAATATTCTTAGCTAATAAATATGTTATTGCTGAAATGCTTAAAAATGGTGGAGGAAACATTGTAAATACATCAAGTATGTATGGATTAGTAGGTACAACTATGAGTTTTACTTATTCAGCCACTAAGGGAGCAATTAATCAAATGACTAGATCACTTGCTTTAACTTATGCAAGAGATAATATTAGAATTAATGCCGTTGCACCAGGCTATGTTGATACACCAATTTTGAGTGGAATTCCAGATGATATGAAAGAGGCTATGGCTAATCAAATGCCTATTGGAAGATTAGGAAAAGATAATGAAATTGCTAATTTAATTGTTTATTTATTAAGTGAAAAAGCATCATTTATAACTGGAGCTGTTGTTCCAATAGATGGCGGATATACTGCACAATAAGAAAAAATACTTGTAATTTATTAAAAATATTTGTATAATTTATTTGTAGATTTAAAAAGAAGTAGAAGTAAAAACGTTTTTTAAAGCGATATATTTCTACTTTTTTTATTTTCTAAATATAATTACATGGAGGAGAAAAAATGAATTGTTTAGAAATTGGCAGTATGTTGTTATTAATAAGAAAAGGTTATAATAGTTGTATTCTTACAAATTATGATCTTTTAGATTATATGATAGAGGAGGGACTTATTGATATTGTTGAATGTAAAGTTGTTATAACTAACAAAGGCAATAATTATTTAGATAAACTTATTGAAACGAAATACTTACTTCTATTAAGATATCTTTCACCCGATCCGAAAGAATTTGATAAAATGATGATAAATCAAATGTATAATCAAAGAAATGAAAATGTGAAAGTAAAAAAACACAATTTATAGTACAATTTATAAAAGCACTTAAATGTGCTTTTTAGATTTCATAAGAATTATATAAATTATCGTCAATATAATAAACTACTTTAGTTATGTTATAGTTTTCTTTAATGGATAAATTAAATGTATAAATAGTTTCTTCAATTAATTCTTTTGATGAAAAGTTATTGCTATTTAAATTAAGAATAATATAGTCATTTTTAATCTCATATGCAGCTTTTTCAATGTCTTTGATGTAACTAATTAAATTAGTGTTATAAACGCTTTTAGATGCCATTTCTTCAATAATTATTTTTATTTTATCATCTTGGTTATTATTTACTAAAGTTATAGGAATATAGTAATAATAGTCATCTTGTTTTGATAAGTAGAAAATAGTTGTTTTGGCAGTACCAACAATATTGTTTACGTTAAATACTTTATTAATACCATAACTGCGATCTAAGATAGGATCTATTAATTTATTATTTGGTAATTTAGTTAAAATATTTCCTTCAATATAAATAGATAATTTATAATTATTATTTAAACTAGTGATAGAGTAAATTAGAGAAGAAATTAATTGATCAATTTTATTATCTGGAGTATTTAATATTTCTTTAGAAAAATTTAGTTTAACAATATTATTGTCAATATCAATAGATAATAGCCTAGTGTTTTTGGGAATTATAGGAGTAAATCCTTCTTTAATGTAATTTGATTTATTTCCACCAATTGTTAAATAATTAACTATCTCTTTTATTTTATTAATATCGTTATTTTCATTTAATATAATATTTACTCTTGCAACATAATTATTTTGATCAAGTAAATAAATATATGCTTCTTTATAATTTTTTTTGACATTATTTATTGTTTCTATTTTCTTTGTGGGAAATAAATAGACAATAAAAATTATTATAAGAGAAGATACAATAAGAAATATTCTTTTTTTAAGTTTATCTTTTAACATAATTCCACCAATTAATTATATGCTATCAAAAAAATATAAGTCGTTTATTTTACGACTTATAAATTAATTTCACCTAATTTAATTAATTCTAATATAGCACAAGATCTATTTTGACAGTTTAATTTTTGAATTACATTTGATATATGATTTCTTACTGTTTTTTCAGATATATGTAATTCTTTAGAAATATCTCTTGTATTTTTACTTTTTACTAATAAATTAAAAATTTCTTTTTCTCTTTTTGTCAGGATTAAGTTCACTAAATATCTTCCTTTCCATCATATCTCACTCATATTTTATGATTAAAAAGGGGCTTTAGTGAATATTTAAAATTATTGATACTTAACTGTAATATATTTTTGAGTATCAAATTCTTTTTGAATGGTTCTTATTATATTATTAGCATCAGTTACATTTTTATTTTTAGATGCAATAACTATGTTTATTTGATCATCTTTAATTTTAATAAAACTTTTTAAATTATAAGTTTTAAGTATTAATGATTCTAATTTAGTTTCTTTGCTTTTAGTACTATTAATGTTTTTTAATTTTTCATAAGCGTTATTTTTTTCTTCAGCATTAACAGTTTGATCTAAAAGAATTTCTTGTAATTCTGCAATAACTTTCTGTTCTTGATCATCATCTTCAACACGAAGAGCACTTAAGGTATCTTCTTCATTTACGTTTAGAACTTCACTTGTAGTAACAGGTGATTCTGTTAATTTAGTTAGAGTATTTTCATCCATGGCTACATAGTAAACTGAAAGTACTAAAATAATACTAAATAATGTTAAAAACCATAATTTTTGTTTATTAATCATTATATTCCTCCATATCAGTTAATTATATTAGTTTTTTTAAAATTTTATGCTAAATTACTTATATAAATAAAATAAATAATTTAAATATTCTTCTAAAGAATGTTTTAAATCTAATCATTATAGTTCTCCTTTCTTTTTAGTTTTAAATTGTTAAATTACATGAAAAAAATCATAATTTTTGTTAAATATTTTAATAGTGTTTTTAAACTTAACATAACTTTTTCTCCTTCCATTTATATTTTTAGTACGTACTTATGAAACACCTTTCATTGGCGCTTCTATATATATATTTAGTCCAAGAGTGCCCAATTTACTTTTTTATTTTATCAAGTTGTACACTTACTTGACACTATTTCAGCTTTTTAAAAATTGGAGAAAATAAAAAAGTTAAACCTTATACTTAAATTTAAAATATAGATAGAATTATTTAAACTATTTATGTTTTTATTTGTTATAATATAAATTAGTTAGAAAGAAGGTATTTATTATGTATGCTAATATTTTAGTTGAATATGGTGCTAAAGCCCTAGATCAAACATTTACTTACATTATTCCAGATTCCTTAAAAGATACCTTAAAAGTTGGAATGAAAGTAAAAGTTCCTTTTAGAAATACCTTAATTAATGGATTTGTCCTAGAAATAACTAATGATTGTAATAACAATAATAATTTAAAAGAAATAGCAAGTATTACCGATGAATACTTTTGTTTAAATAAAGAATTATTAGAACTTGGAAAAAAAATAAAAGAATTAACCCTTTGTTCTCTTATACAAGCATATCAAGCAATGCTTCCATCTTCTATGAAAATAAAAACAATTAAAAGTAGTTATCAAAAATATGATGAATATTTAGAATTTATAAATAAAGATGTTACTATTAATTATACCAACAACAATAAAAGAAGCACTAAACAAGTTGAATTACTTAATAGACTTTTAAATAATGAAAAGATCTTAAAAAAAGAATATAGTTTAGATATCGTTAAAAAGCTTATTAAAGAAAACATTATTAAAATAAATAAAGTTAATAAATATCGTATAAATATTGATAATAATAATTTTAAGAAAAAAGAATTAACTTTAGAACAAAAAGAAGTCGTAGATAAAGTAGAGGCAAGTTTTAATAAAAGTGAAACATTTTTACTTCATGGGGTAACTGGATCAGGTAAAACCGAAGTATACATGGAGTTAATTGAAAAAGTAGTAAAAACAGGTAAATGTGCAATATTGCTTGTTCCGGAAATTAGTTTAACTCATCAAATAGTTTCAAGATTTTATTCGAGATTTGGTAGTGATGTTGCTATATTCCATAGTGCCTTATCCGATGGTGAGAAATATGATGAATATCATAAAATTTTAAATGGAGATGTTCATATCGTAGTTGGAACTAGAAGTGCCATATTTGTGCCTTTTGACAAAATTGGAATAATTATATTAGATGAAGAACAAAGTAGTAACTATAAACAAGATAGTAATCCAAGATATCATGCTAGAGATATTGCTCTTTTAAGAAGCAAATATCATAATTGTCCAGTTGTACTTGGTTCTGCAACCCCATCTCTTGAAACAATGGCTAGGGCTAAAAAAGGTGTTTATACTTTATTATCTTTAACAAAACGAATTGGAAAAAGTGTAATGCCTACTACTAAAATAGTCGATATGCAAGAAGAGTATAAAAAAAGAAATATGATTATAAGTGATTATTTAGATCAAAAAATAAGAGAGAAACTAGAATCAAATGAACAAGTTTTATTAATGCTTAACCGAAGAGGTTTTTCAACTATTGTTAATTGTAAAAACTGCGGATACACCTTCAAGTGTCCTCATTGTGAAATATCTTTAACTTATCATAAAACATGTAATAATTTAAGATGCCATTATTGCGGATATACCATTAATAATCCCGATACCTGTCCAAGTTGTATGGAAAAATCTTTAACTAATTTTGGACTTGGTACTGAAAAGTTAGAGGAAGAAATTAATAAAAGATATAACGTTAAAACAGTTAGAATGGACGCTGATACCACTAGCAGGAAAGGTAGCCAAGATGAAATTATATCTAAAATTGAAAATGAAGATGTAAACATAATTGTTGGTACCCAAATGATTAGTAAAGGATTTGATTTTCCTAAAGTAACCTTAGCAGCCATAATTAATGCGGATGATTCTTTAAATATTCCTGATTTTAGAAGTGGAGAAAATACGTTTGAACTTATCACTCAAACAATTGGTAGAGCCGGAAGAGCAAGTGATAAATCAGATGCCGTAATTCAAACATTTAATAGTGATAATAAAATAATAGAATACGCTAAAAATAACGATTATGAATCCCTTTATAATTATGAAATGAATATTAGAAAAATTCTTAAATACCCGCCATATTTTTATATAACTAAAATTTTAATTGCATCTAAAGATTATAATGAGGCATCCAAAGAAATATCTAAAGTTAAAAGTTATCTAGATAAAAAACTTAATAATGTTATAATTTTAGGACCAACAACTGCGGCAATGTTTAAAATAAATAATGTTTATAGATTTCAAATAATATTAAAATATAAAGACTATAATTTAGTCAAAGAACATTTAAAATACTTAGATGATGTTTATAGATTAAATAGCAAAGTAAATATTGAAATAGATAATAATCCGACTAGGGCATAAATAATTAACTTAATAAAGAAATAATTCATAAGATAAATAGGAGGTCTTATGGATTTAAGTAATATAGTGTCTGTATTAGGTAACTATAATAATATACCAACTGAAATTAATAGTGAAGCAGTAGTTGTTTCAATGATTGATGGTTTAACAGTTACTAAAACGGCTGATAAAATGGTTTGGGCTGATGGATTGCTAACATATACAATAGTTATTAATAATAAAGCTGATTTAAGTTATATAACTCCAGTAATAACCGATATTTTAGACACTACAAAAGTTGGATTTGTTAACGAATCAGTAACAATTGATGGAGTAAAAGCCGAAACTAGTAAATATACTTACGAAGAATCAACTGGTACACTTACTATAACTTTAGATGATATTGAGGCAACTGGGAGTACAACTATTACGTTTCAAATTAGCAAGAAGGCGTAATTCTTATTTTGAATTAAATAATGTTTGTACCTTTGAAGGTAAGGAATTAACTAAACATAGTAATAATGTATTTGTAGTAGGAAAGATGAGAACGACTGATAAACTGGATTGTAGTACACCTTATTTTAGAATATAAAAACACTTTAGAATAAATGCTCTAAAGTGTTTTAGTTTGCTTCTATGGACCAAATTATACTTGTTTGATAAGTATTATTATTAATAACTTTACTATTTAATAATAAAAGGAGATGTTTATCTTTTATAAATGTTATAATTACTTGTAAGTCATCATTACTTGGAGTATAAGTATATATTTTTTTGGGGGTTTCTGTTAATTTAATTTGGTTATTATCATCATCTACATAAATTATCGAAGCATCTAAAATATTTCCTTTTAAACTTTCAAAATCTTTAGTAACAGATGCATAAATATTCCATGATGTTTTATTAATTCTAGTATCAGTAACAATTAAGTTTACATCATCTTTTTTAGGACATATAATTGGATTTAAAGAAATAGGTGTTAGCAAAAACTCTACCATATTAGTAGCATTATCTAAAGTTAAGTCTCCACTATAAACTATTTGAACTTTTTTAGTATGATAAATTAAATCTTGATAGTTTTTTACGTTAAAAGTTATGTATGTTCCAATTGGTAAAGCACTATCTAAATTATAAGTAAATTTACCAGTATCATCAGCTAGTACAATATTAGATGTATCATTGATTGTAATAAGTACACTTGCGTTAGGCAAAGTTAATCCACTTACTATTTTATCCTCATCAGTAATAGAAGATGCCCTAAAGGGAAAATCACCGATAGATAGTATTTTCTTATTAGCAAAAACAAAGTTAGTTAAACTTGGTAAAGTTTGCAAATCTTCTTTAGTTAATGTGCTTGTTAAAATAGTTGCAGTAGTTGAATTAAATGTTCCAGTAATGGTTATTAAATCACTACTTTTATGCCAAGAATAAGTGGGAAGAGTATCTTTAGTTATATTATCATTTATAGTAATACTTGATGTAAATAAATTTAATCTATTAAAAGTAAAACTAAATGGTAACGTTCCAGAAGTATTAATAATATTAGCCTTAGAATTATAAAGAACAACTTCTTTAGGATTATTAAGTGTTAATGAGCCACTACTTGAAAAATTAATATTATAATTAGAAGCACTTATATTAGGAAAATTATTTATTATTCTTAAAGAAGCATTAGTATCAACATTTATCTTTCCATAACTATACCAAGTAGAGTATGATCCATTTTGCGTAGTTTGTTTAATTATTAAACTAGAATTAGGATACAAATTAGTTGCACCAGTACCAAAATTTCCATAAGCCATGCCATTATGAGCTGTAATATTAAAAATAGCATTATTTAAAATATTTAGTTCTAAATTAGTAACTCCATAAAAAAGTTCACGATTAGGACTATTAAAAACTACATTTGCGTTTTCTAAAATATTTAAGTAAGGAGTACTATTTCTAAACCAAAAAGCTGAATTACCTTTCGAGTTATGAGTTATAGTTGTATTTCCACCAATTTCAATTCGATTACATTCAGCAACCTCATTACCAGTTACTAATTTATTATCATCAATAGTTATAGTAGAGTCAATAAATCTAGTTAATCCATAAGGATTAAAAGCCATCTGAGGACCAGTATAAACTATATTTTTATATTCTATGGTTGTATCTTTATAAGTATTTGAATCAGGTATATAAATTATTCCATAGTAGTTATACCCTATGAATTTTAAATTACAAACGGTTATTTTAGTTGTAATATTTGAAGAAACAGTTATTGTATCTGATGCACTTAAACTTTTTTTATCCTCTAATCTATAAGTAATGCCTTCATAAGTACCATTAATAATTACTTCTTTAGTTAACCTATTTATTTTAATCCCATTTGTCATTGTTATGTTACTACCTAAATAAACATAAGTATAAGTTCCTTCTAAAGCAGATTTTAATTCATCATAAGAATAAACTACTACAGTTGTATTATCAATAATTAACATAAGTCACCTAATATATTAATATGATGAAAATTTCTTTATGTGAAGTAAATAAACTTAAAAATATGTTTGTAATTTATTTAATAACATACTAGATTAATCCTTAATTTAAGGAAAATTATTATATGAATAAAAATATATTTCTAAAAATAAATGTAATCGAAGATAAAATTAATGAATTAAATTTAGGTAAATTTATTAATGTTATGAATGATTTAGAAATGAAATTAAGATTTATTTTATCTTTTTTTAGTGTTAATTTTATTTTAATTGAACTTTAAAATTTATAATGATATACTTTTGTCTAGAGGATGGATATGTGATGAGTAATAAAAATAAAAGTTTTTTTGTAATCTTATTTGCTACTTTCTTATTTGTAACAATAATGGGAAATTCACTAAGTAATAAGATGATAGAAGTAGTTGATAGTAAAAGACTAAATATTTTAGCATCAGCTAGTAACAAACATTTAGAAAGCAAAATATATAAAAAAGGTTATGATATTAATTTTACTTATATGGGTGATATTGATATAGTTGATGAACTTAATAATAATGTTGATAAATATGATGGGGTATGGATATCTAATTCGATGTGGTTATATATGTTAGACAATCAGTATTTAACTAGTAATTCTAAATCAATTGCTATTAGTCCAATCGTATTAGGAATGAGAAAAAGTAAAGCAAAAAAATTAGGATTAATTGATAAAGAAATAACTAATAATGATATTGTTGAATTAGTTAAAAATAAGAAAATAAAATATGTTATGCCATCAGTTACTAGTACTAATACAGGAGCTACTGCTTATATTGGTTTTCTTAATTCACTTGCAGGTAATCCAGAAGTTTTATCTGAAAAAGATTTAGATAATACTAAATTAATTACGGAACTTAAAAATTTGTTTTCAGGTACTTTACGAGTTAGTGGTGATGAAGATTACCTAAAAGAGATGTTTTTAAATAATGACGATTATGAAGCTATAATTGCTGATGAAGCATCTTTAATAGATATAAACAAACAATTAAAAAAAGACAATAAAGAAGAATTATATTTGTTTTATCCTAAAGATGGAGTATCAATAAATGATATGACTCTTGCTTATATAAGTACTGATAAAAGTAAAGAAAAAGATTTTTTAGAGTTTCAAAGATTTTTATTAAGTAAAAAAGGACAAGAATTATTACAAGATAATGGTTACCGTACTTGGTATGGTGGAATTAATAATGATGTTGACGCTGAGGTATTTAATCCTGATTGGGGAATTGATACTAGTAAATATTTAAATGTAACTAATTTTCCATCTAAAAAAGTTATAACTAAGGCCTTAAATGTTTATATTGAAAGTTTAAGAAAACCTACTCATACAGTCTTTTGTTTAGATTATTCAGGAAGTATGTCTGGTGATGGAATAGAAGAGTTAAGAAATGCAATGAACTATATTTTAAATAGTGAAGAATCTTCTAAAGATAGATTACAATTTTCTAAGAATGATAAAATAACTGTTATAACCTTTAGTAGCAGTGTTACGAATGTTTGGAGTGCACTGGGCAGTGATACAAGTACATTAATAGAAAATATTAATAATTATAAAGTTGGAGGATCTACGGCTCTATATGATGCAATTGAAAAAGGTTTAGAAGTATTAAAAAATGAAAGAGATGATTATACAACTACTATAATTGCAATGACAGATGGATACGCTAATGAAGGAAGTTTTAATACCTTATCTAAATATTATAAAAAGTTAAATAAAGAGGTGCCAGTTTATAGTATAACATTTGGTATGGCTAGCCTAAAACAACTTAATAATATTGCTAAATTAACCAATGCTAAGGTGTTTGATGGTACTGAAAATTTATTAGAAGCCTTTAAAGAAGTAAGGAGCTACAATTAAAATGAGTGTTAAAAATAAAGAAGTTATTTCGGCTATTGCTGGTAGTGCTTTCTTTGCAGTTCCTTACTTAACACTTGCTGTCCCATTTTTTCCATCTCTATTAATTGGGGTTGCTGCGTTTGCTGCTGGTGAACTAATACTTACTTCTAATAAAACAAGTGATAAAATAGTTTATGAACAAATAGATAAAAAAATAGATATTGCTAAAAGTGATACTAAAGTAATATTTGATATGCGTAAAAAGATAGATGATAGTGATATTGTTAAATATATAAGTAAAATATGTGATAATGCAAATAAGATAATTAATACAGTTGAAAAGGATAATAAAAAGATTAGAAATATTAATAATTTCTTTGATTATTATTTACCAGTTACACTTAGTATAATTAAAAGATATGATGAAATAGAAAATCAAGATTTATCTTCTAAAGAAATGAAAGAATTTACTAAAAATACTAAAGAGATGCTAAAAACTGCTAATGATGCTTTTGCTAAGATATTAGATAGTTTATATCAAAATGATATTATAAATATAGATGCTGATATGAAAGTATTTAATTCAATGCTCAAAGCTGATGGTTTTGATGATGAAGAAATAATTAAGGAGGATAACAATGAATAAAAAATATATAGGAATTGGAATTTTTATATTACTTATAGGGTTAATAGTAGGAATTAAGTTTATAGGCGATAAAAATGATGGTGGAAGCACAAACATTACAACTATATATGTAGCAACTGGTGGTGGTAAAGAAGATTTTATTGCTGATAGTGAAGTTGCAAATATTCTTTTAAAGAAATATAAAATTAAAGTTGTTTATGATAATTGGAGTAATGGTAAAACAATTACTAAACCATTAATTAGAGAAAGTGTTAATTTGGGCAATAGTGATGTTATAACTAAAATTAAAAATGGGGAAAGTATTAGTATTAATAGTGATGATGTTAGTAAGTATGATGCATTATTTACATCTGATCAAAGATTTTATGATTATTATAAGTTATCTCCTGATAAATCTAAGAATGAGGCTGATAGATATTATGTATTAGATGGTGGTTTAACTCTTAATACACCAATAGTTATATATAGTTGGAAAGAAGTTGTTAATGCTCTAATAAAAGAGAAAATTGTTACTAATGAAGATGGAGTTTATTATATAACTGATATGAATAAATTAATTGATTATATATTAAATGGTAAAAAATGGAAAGATATTGGACTTAAAGATTTATATGGAAACATTAATATAGCATCTACTGATCCAGTATCATCATCACCAGGAGCAACATACTATGGATTATTATTATCAATTCTAAGTGGTGGAGAAATAAATGATGCAACAATTGAAGCTAATTTAAAGAAATTAAAAGTATTTTATCAAAAAAGTGGATATATGAATAATACACCAGCTGATCTTTTTGAAAGATATTTAAAGACTGGTATGGGTGGAGAACCTATGATTGTTGATTATGAAAAGAGTATAATTGATTTTGCTAACTCTAATCCAACGGGATTTAATCAAGTAAAAGATGACATTGTAGTTTTATATCCTAAACCAACTATTTGGAATTCCCATTGTTTAACTATTTTTAGTGAAAATGGCAAAAAATTATTGCAAGCATTTGAAGATGAAGAAATAAGTAAAATTGCTTGGGAAAAGTATGGATTTAGAACAGGGGTTACTGGAACAAGTGTAAGCGCAAGTGACTTAGGAATAGGTATTCCTAGCAAGATAACTAGTACAGTTACAAGTTTAAAAATGAACTATTATAATGAATTAATAGAATATTTAAGTAAGTAGGAGATAATGATATGAATATAGAATTAAAAGTAGAAGATAAATTAAATAGTGAAAATGTAAATGAGATAACAGAATCAGGAAAAGAAATAACAGATAAAACAATAGAAAAATCTTTAAATTATGATGCCTTATCTGATAGTGAGAAAAAAGCAGTTGATGAATTTATTACTAAAATAGATGTTATGGATCAAAATTTAGTTCTTCAATATGGTGCTAAGGCTCAAAATAAAATAAGTACTTTTTCAGATACAGTACTAGAAGATGTTAAAACTAAGGATATTGGAGATACTGGGGCTTTGCTAGCTAATTTAGTAGGTGAAATTAAATCATTTAATTCATCTATTGGAAGTGAAAAGAAAGGTATATTTAAACTATTCAGTAGTGCTAAGAAAGAAATTGATACTGTAATTGCTAAATATAACAAAATCGAAAAAAATGTTGACTTAATTGAAAAAGATTTAGAGAAAAATAAAGTACAATTACTTAAAGATATTACTATTTTTGATACTATGTATGAAAAGAATTTAGAATACTTTAAAGAAATTTCATTATATATTATTGCTGGAGAGAAAAAATTAGAAGAACTAAAAAATGTTACCTTAATTGAAGCACAAAAGAAATATAATGAAACTCATGATCAATTAGATGCTCAAAAAGTTCAAGATTTAGAAAGTCAAATTAATCGTTTTGAAAAAAAATTATATGATTTAAAAACAACTAGAATTATTTCAATTCAAATGGCACCTCAAATTAGATTGTTACAAAATAATGATGCTGAATTAGTTGAAAAAATTCAAAGTACAATTACTAATACTATTCCATTATGGAAAAATCAAATGGTTTTAGCGTTAGGCATTAATAATTCTAAGAAGGCATTACAAGAACAACAAGCAGTTTCTAATCTTACAAATGAGATGTTAAAGAAAAATAGTGAAACCTTAAAACAAGGCTCAATAGATATTGCAACTGAAGCAGAAAAATCTATTATTGATATTGAAACTCTTAAGAAGACTAATCAAGATTTAATTGAAACTATTGACAGTGTTATAAAGATTCATGAAGAAGGACATGCAAAGAGAATGGAAGCAGAAGCTATGCTTGAAAATATTGAAAAAGAATTAAAGAATAAATTAATTGAAATAAATGTACCTAAAGCATAAAATTATTATGCTTTTTTCGTAAATAAAGGAGAAATAAATGGATAATAGATGATTGTTAGATGATGTTTATAAAGATTTTTTTGGAGGTAAAGCGTTAACTAATATAAATCAAAAAGAAGAACAAAAAGTTGATATAAATGTAGTGGATAATATGTTACTTGAAGATGATTCAAAAGAATTATTAAAGAAAATAATTACTTATATTAATAGTTATAAAGATGGAGTATATATTAATTTTAATATATTATTATATGGAAATAATAAGGAGACAATAGATACTATTATTAATTTATTAAAAGGTGTTAGTAATAATTATTTAATTAATAATAATGTTAGTTATATTTCTTTAAATGAATTAGATGATATTATTAAGTTAAAAGATTATTATAAATCAGGTATAATTGTTATTAATAATTTATTAGGACTAAATAATTTAAATATAAGTAAATTAATTCATATTTTAAAAGATAATAGTAAGAATAAAAATATTGTTATATTAAATGATAAAGAAGATGTATTAAAAGAATTTATTAAAAATGATAATGAATTAGAAAATAGTTATTTTAATTATCATTTGAAAGAAGTATTACCAAATACAGAGTTTATAATTAAAGATGTTAAAAATAGATTAAATAAAGAAATAGATAATAAAAAATTAGAAGAATATATAAATAATAGTTTTAATAAAAGTAATTTAGATTATCCTACTTTCAGAGATAATTTAGTTAGTTATATTGCTTTTAATAATGATGTACCTTCATTAAGCAAAGATAAAAATATAGATGAAATATTAAAAGAATTAAATGATTTAATTGGCTTAGATGATATTAAGAAAACAATTTATGAGTTAATAGATTTAATTAGTTTAAAGAAGAAGACTAATGGTGATGTAAAAATAAATGATATTAATTTACATATGGTTTTTTTAGGTAATCCGGGAACTGGTAAGACAACTGTTGCTAGAATACTTGCCGATATTTTATATGATTTAAAATATATTAAGTATAATAAATTAGTAGAAGTAACTGCTAAAGATTTAGTTGGAGAATATGTTGGTCAAACTGGTCCTAAAACAAGTGCTATTATTAATAAAGCAATGGGTGGAGTGCTATTTATAGATGAAGCATATACTTTATATAGTAAAAATAATAGTTATAATGAAGAAGCAATTGCAACTTTAATTAAAGCTATGGAAGATTATCGAGGCGATTTTGTAGTTATATTTGCAGGATATACTAAAGAAATGAAACCATTCTTAGAATCTAATTCAGGTATTAAATCACGTATTGGATATACTTTTAATTTTCCAAATTATACAAGTAGTGAATTACTAGAAATATTTAAGTTGTTTGCTTTGAAAGCTAATTTTAAAATAGATAGTGATGCTTTAAGTAAAGTAGAGAATATATTTAAAAAACATATTGATGATGATAATTTTGGCAATGCAAGGTATGCTAGAAATTTATATGAAAAATGCATAATTAAACATGCAAGTAACTGTAAAGATGTAAGTGATAAAGAAAGATTAGAAACTATTTTAAAAGAAGATATAGTCGAAATTTAAAAATCTCACGGAATGAAAATGTAAAATCTTACGGAATGAAAATACAAAATCTCACGGAATATGATTGAATGATTAATAAAAATGTTGTATAATCTAATTATGTTTAAAGGAGCTTGTCATGGAAATAAAGAATTATAAAAAAAGAATAATTGATGAAAAAATTGAAAGATATTTAAGATTGTTTGGTGCAATATGTGTAGAAGGACCAAAATATTCAGGCAAAACATGGACTGCTAGATATCATGCGAAAAGTGAGTCTTTGCTGTATGTTAATACGGCAGCTGGAGCCAATGAGTTAGAACTTGCTAAAATGTCACCTCAGGTAATTCTTGAGGGGGAAAAACCAAAACTGATTGATGAGTGGCAAGAAGCTACAAATCTTTGGGATGAAATAAGATATGATGTCGATAGAACAGGATTAAAAGGACAATATATTTTAACAGGGTCAAGTACTCCTAAAAGAGAAGGTATTTCACATAGTGGAGCTGGAAGATTCGGGAAAATTAATATGAGAACTATGTCACTTTATGAAACTGGTGATTCAACTGGTGATATATCATTAAAAGATATTTGCGAAGGAAAATTTATAGATAAAGCAACTGGTAAAGTAGAACTTAGAAATCTTGCCAGATTAATTATTCGTGGTGGCTTTCCTGGAAATATAAATTATTCTGCTAGTGATGCAAAAGAAATAGTTAATGAGTATATAAATTTAATAATAAATGATGATTTATATAGATTGGATGGTATTAGTAGGGATAAACATAAGGTAAAGTTGTTACTTAAATCTTTGGCTAGAAATGAAAGTACGACTGTAACTAATAGTGCATTAAAAAATGATATTAAAGAAATAGATAATGAAGACATTGATGTTGATACTTTATCTTCATATTTAGATGCGTTCGATAGATTATTCTTACTTGATAATGATGAGCCATTTAGTACAAATATAAGATATAGTGTAAGAGTTAAACAAGCAGAAAAAAGACATTTTGCTGATCCATCTATGGCTTGTGCTCTTCTAAATATAACTGAAGATAAACTTATTAATGATTTAGAAACATTTGGTTTTCTATTCGAATCATTAGTTATACATGATTTAAAAGTATATGCTGATAGTTTTAATGCTAAATGTTATCATTATCAAGATTATCAAAATAAAGAAATTGATCAAGTAATTGAACTGGAAGATGGCTCATGGTGTGCATTTGAAATAAAACTAGGTGCTAATCAAATTGATTATGCTGCTAAAAATCTAATAAATATAAGAGATTCTATATTAAAAGAAAATGGTAAAGCACCAAGTGTACTATGTGTTATTTGCGGACTTACAACAGCTGCATATAAAAGACCAGATGGAGTATATGTTGTACCAATTACGGCACTAAAAAACTAAACTACAAAAAATAAAAATCTGTATCAAAAGGTAACTTAAGTGGTTATCTTTTTTCATGTTTTTAAAAAACTTAAGAAAAAAACAAGTAAAATGGATTTCTTTGGGTAATAAATATATATAGAGGGAGGAAAAATAAATCACTCATAAATAAAAATTGGAGGTAATAAAGAATGACTAATCAAATTTTAGAATAGACTGTTTATGGCGAAGATAAGGAAATAATTTCAAATGGTAAAAAAATAGATGAAGATTTCCAAATACCTATAGTTTATGATAGAGCTCTAAAATATGTTGCAAAATCAAATGAAAAGTTTATTATCAAACTAGCGTTTAAATTACTTAATTTTAATGAAATAGATATTGATAATTCTATAATAAAAGATAGTGAATTAAAAACAATAAGTTATGATTCTAAAAAGATGATAACAGACTTAATAATTATAGAAAATTCTTTATGTTATATTAATGTTGAATTAAATAATTATAATACGAATGTAATATTAATAAGAAATCGAAATTATAATTATGGAATAATGCTAAGTATGATAAAATCAGGCGAAGATTACGAAGAAATAATAAGTAATCAAATAAATTTAAATGTCCATTCATTTAAAAATATAACAGATTTAATAAATAAATATGAGTATGTAAATGTAAAGAATATGAAAAAATTAGGATATACTGGAGCCATAGTACATGTAAATCTTGATAAAGTATATGAAATTTCATATAATAAAGATGTAGATGACTGGACAATAAGAACGTTAAAACTACTAACATCAAGAAGCATAAAATACAGTTATGAATTAGCAGGGGATTATGAAGATTTAAAGGAGATAGTGAAAATAATGGAAAAATATTCACAAACAATAGAGAATCTAATATATTATGATCCTGAAAAAGAAAAAGAAAAATTAGAGAGGGCAATGATAAGAGAAGCAGAAAAAGAAGGAATACTTCAAGGAATATCTCAAGGCGAAAATCAAAAAGCAATTTCAATTGCCAAGAAATTATTATCTAAAGGAACTAGTATTTCTGAAGTATCAGAAATAACGGGTCTTACCAAAGATGAAATAGAAAATCTTTAAATGCCTATATAAGGATATTGCTATAAAGCAGTATCCTTATAAATTAATAATTTAATAACTAAAATAAACTCCTTAATTGGAGTTTTAATTTTGACTAATTATAGTAACATCTTCTTTATAAAGGACATTTCCTTCTTTAGTTATATAATAATTATTAGTCATATTAACAATAGTAGTAGTAAATTCATGATTTTGATATCTAATTTTTACTTTGGCTGGTAACTTCAATTCATTTGATTCTTCAAATGAACCTCTATAATATTTATCTTCTTTGTTTATATTAATTTTATTTTTAAAGATTTCTGGTAACTCCATAAGTTCCTCCTTATAGTAAATTATATGTAATAAATATAAAAATAATATGCAAAATATTAATATGAAAAAGAAATTTATAATATCTTTAATTTTATTAATTATAATTAGTATAGTTAATAGTTATTATGGGAAATATTATTTAGATAGTTATAGTAATTATTATATTAAAGAAATTATTTGGTTTAGTTTAGGGCTTTTAATTTTTTATTTATTATCTATAATTAATATAAATTTTATATTAGATAATAGTTTATATATTTATTTAATAGGAATAATACTTTTAGGTGTTACTTTATTATTTGGAGTAAACGTAAATGGGAGCAGGTCTTGGATTAAAATATTTGGAATATCTTTTCAAGCTAGTGAATTTATGAAAATAGGTTTAATTCTATATTTAAGATATATTACTATTAACTATAATTTAAGTGATTTTAAGTATGTAATAGTTTGTTTTATTATTACTTTAATTCCTAGTGTACTTGTGTTTTTGGAGCCTGATACTGGACCTATAATAAGTTATATAGTTATATTAATTACTTTCTTATTCTTAAGAAAATTAAATAAGTGGTATTACATATTTGGAATATCTATTACACTAGTTATTATTATTTCTTTTATATACTTATATTCTTTTAATAATGATTTATTTATTAATTTATTTGGAACTAATTTCTTTTATCGAATGGATAGAATAACTAATTTTATTAATAGAGAAGGTTACCAAATAGAAACAGCTATAAAAAGTATTTCATTATCGGGATTTTGGGGTATTAAAAAAAGAGTTTATTTTCCTGAAGCAGTAACTGATTTTGCAATAACTCTTTTAACTAATAATTTTGGTTTAGTTGGCTTTATTATTTATATGATAATATTTTTAATATTTATTATTTACTTAGGTAAAATAAGTAAAGATAAGTATGTAGTTAAACCGTGTGTTAATTTTATTGTTATTCAATCTATAATTAATATTTTAATGAATATAGGTTTATTTCCTATTATTGGAATAACTTATCCATTACTAAGTTATGGTGGTAGTTCTAGTTTATCAATAATTATACTTTTAAGTATTATCTATAATATGGGTAATAGGGGTTATAATTATAACCACCATAATATTTATAGCCATAAGAAGGCATAGTTTGGTATGGTGTGTAATTTTGATTCGGATTTACATAAACTGGTCTAGGACGGGATGCCCCAACTATAGCTGCTCCTCCAAGGCCACCTAAAAGTAATGGTACCCAAAAGCCTCTATTTTGATCATATTGATAATATGGATAATATTGCATAAGAAAAACTCCTTTCTTTTTTATTTTATGATAAGGAGTTTTATTTGCTATATAATCTATAGAAATTAATTGAAGGAGTATTTAAAAATCTAATATCATATTTAGGATTACCTAAACCATTAGAGATAAATATATTAGTATTATTAATGTAATATTTTTCATCATAATATTTTTTTGATCCTTCTTTTTTGATAATAGCGCCAATAAATGGAAGTCTAATTTGACCATTAAGGGAATTGCCAGCTAAGAATAAATTTATATTTTTATTTTCAATTAAATCATAGTTATCTGGTTTATGAGATAGGACTATTTTATAGTAATTATTTTCTTCATAGTTAAAAGCTTTATCAATATCTAAATTGTTATCAAGTCCAATTAGCATTATAGGTGTATAATTATTATTATATAAAAGAGTGTATTCATTAATTAAGACTTTAATATTAGTACTATTTATTATTTCATTAAATGTATCATTTTGATCATTATCTCCTAGTACGTAGTATATTCCATATTTAGAATTAATCATATTTAAATAGTTTATTAATTTATCTTTATTATCCTTATTAAATTCATTGTGTAATAAGTTACCAGTAAATACGACTAAGTCAGGTGTTAATTCATTTATTTTATTAATAATACTAGTTAAATCTTTATTTTGATAATAAATATCTGTTAAATGAACTATTTTATAACCATTAAAACTTTCAGGTATAGATGAGGCTATAACACTGTATTCTCTTACTTTAAAGTTGTTTGGTTCTATATATTTACTATATAAAAAAGTTATAGATAATAATAAAATTATAAATATAATTGTTTTTTTCATATGATTCTCCTAAAAATAAAATAATATAATAACATTTATAATGTTATATAATATATGACATATAATTGGTGATAATAAATTATTAGTTTTAATATAAGAATAACTAAACATGATTCCCATAAATGAATAGGGAATAAGATATAATATTTCATTTGGTGAACTAAGGTGTAATAAGCTAAAAAATAATGTAGTAATTATTATGTATAAATATTTATTTTTAATATCTTTAAAATTATATCTAAATAATAGTTCTTCAATAATTGGAGTAATTAAACAAGAACTTATTATAGAAAAAATAGGATATTTAATAAATTCTTCTCTTATTAGCTCTTCATTTAAAGGTATAGATATAAATTTATTAATAATATAAGTTGATAATAGAGTTAATATAGTAAATATAGAAAAGATTATAAGGGTTGTAAGATAATCTTTTTTTGATAAATTCTTAATAGATTTAAGTTTTATTTTGTTTATTTTTAATATTATAAATAAAGTTATAATTAAAAATATTATTTGTAAGAATGTATATAAGAAAACATTATTTTTATAAGAATTTGTTAAAGCATCTATTAAAACAATCGCTATTATATAAATAAAAAAAGTTTTTAAAATATTTTTATAATTCATTTTAATCACAAGTTAATTTTATCTTATTTTTAATAAAAAATAAATATTAGTTTATTGATAATTGATTATTTTATATGATATACTTGATTAGAGATAGAGAGTGATAAAGTGAAATATATTGCAATTATTATAATTAGTTTATTTACTACTTTTAATGTTTATGCTGATAAATGTGATAGTAAAACTAAATCAGATTTACTTAAAGAAGCTAATCAAATTAAAGTTGATTATGAAGAAAAAAGTGAAAGTGTTCATGTAAAAGATGAAATGTATGATTATACTACAGATGTTACAACTTTATTAGTATCTATATACAATCTTACTGATAATTTTTCATTAGAAATATCAAATGATGTTAATGATGATATATCATTTGCTAATAAAAAAGATTATTCTTCTGGAAAATACACATTTGATGATATAGATTACTATAAAATAATTAATTATAAAATTAAAGTTTATAGTAATACTTCATGTGATAGATATTTAATTAAAACAATTAATTATAAAAAACCTATGTTTAATAGTAATAGTGTTTATCAAATTTGTAAAGATAATTCTAATGTTAGTTATTGTCAGAAATATATTACTAATCCAAAAATAGTAAAAAGTATGGGAGTTGGATTAAAAGAAGAAATAGATAATTATAATAAAGGAAATGTTACTCCGGATATAGAAGAACCTCAAGAAAACTTTTTTAAGAAATATTATAAATATATTTTGATAACTGGTGGTGTATTAATTATTGGTACTGCAACATTGATATTTATTAAAAAGAAGAGAAGTGAGATCTAATGAAAAAAATTATATATATTATTGCTAGTTTGTTACTAATTCCTTTAGTTGTTTCAGCTGAGACTATTCCTGTTGGTTCAACGAAAAAAACTTGTTCTGGTATAACTCATATTGAATATAGATATACTATTGGTGGAAAGTCTGTAACATGTATGGATCCTGATTTGACAAGCCCTTACTATGTAAACCAATCAACTTCATATTCTTATGGCTGTGATAAGTGCAATTTTACTGATGGATTAATTGCAATGTCAAATTATGCTAAAAAGAACAATGTTAGTGAATGTGATCAATCAGAAGCCTTTCGTATTTATCCGTTTAAAGCAGATGATTTGTATGTTGTAGGATCTCCTGGTGTTATAAGTAATACAAGTTTTAGTATAATAGGCAAATTAAAAAATTACTCACCTGGCAATGATGCTATTGGCAAAATGCTTAAAGTGGGATTATGTGCACATGATGGAGGTGAAGGAAATTATTGTAATGATATTAATATAGATGAATATATTCCTTCTGATAGCTCTGGAGCTGGTAAAGTTACAGTAACTGATGTTAAACAAGATGCTACTACGGATGGAAAAAAATATACAATTAATGCAACTATTGATATAGAAAAAGAAAATTCAGATGCAAAAGTTACTTTTAAAGGATGTAGTGGAAATGGTATAAAATGCGCTGCTGCTGGCGATACAGATTTAACAAATTCTTCATCAATAGATATAATTGTTACTGGAACAATTAGCAAAAAAAACACTGTTGATGTAACTTTAAAGTTTGATGGAATTGTTGGTAACGGTGATATTATTAGTGAAATAAAAATTTATACATGTGTAGGCAATGCAAATGTATGTAGCCCTGTAAATAATTATCAACCAAATCCAAGTTATCAAAGATTTGTTGAATTAGTTAATGGAAAAAGTACTGAAAAAAGTTCTGAGGTAAAAGTTACATTAAATGTTCCTAGCATATGTGATGATCCTGATATGAGTGATTTAGATAAGTTAAAAAATGGATGTGCTAATTGTGATAGTATTGATCCAACTACTCTTGAAGAAGATAGTAAAGAAGAAGATGCATATATTAAGCAATGTGGGCCTATCGTTCATTTAGAAAATGATTGTGGTGCTGATTCATGTTCTAGCGATGGTGAGTTAAATAAAGATAGTTATAGAGCATTCAATCATTCATATATTAGAGGAAGATCTATGAAATACATAATGCTAGAATTAGAAGATCAAGGTGAAGAGCCAATAAATTTTGGAAGTTATGGTAAGTATTTAGATAATGTTGTTAATAATGAATATTGTGCTTCTTTTGTAACTGAAAAAATAGATTTGTTTACACCTGGTACAGCAGCATCAATATCTGGACAATTTTTCATATTTGATTCATATAATGAGAGCGGTGATATTAATAATCCAAATTCATATTTTAGGCAACCTTATGTTGTCGATAGAACTAAAAAAACATTTTTCTTTCATGCTAGAAGATGGAAAAAAGATTATATAAGTGCAGCTACTACTGAACAAAATATGTATGATGCATGGCAAGGTTTTGTAACTGCTCTACCTGGTACTCAAAAAGCACTAGCTGATGCTAAAAAGGCTTATGATGATGCAAAAAGTACATATAATCCATGTCATCTTACAAAAGATGTATGTACTGCTCATGATGATAAAGGATTTTGCACCAGTTTGAAATCAGAAATCGATCAAGCTAGATGTGATAGCATTATAAATGCAGCAAAAAACGCTTATAATGAAGCTAAAACTACTCATGAAGAAACAGCAAAAAATGCAGCAGAAGCTGAAAAAGCATATGGAGGATGGGTTGGCAAAAGAATAGGTTTACAAAAAATATATAATGATTGCCATAATGCTCTTGAGGGATTTAGTGCCGAATATGATGGTAATGACATTCCTGAAATAACATTTTCTTATGAACAAAATAGTGAAAAATATGGCAAAAAAGAAAACACAATAAATATGATTGAAGCTAAGGATTCAGTTAAATATTGGCCTAATACGAGTTCTGGATTTGATTCGGGAGATTATCTAGGAAAAAATATGTATTTTCCACTAAATAGTGAAACTGCTGAAAGTGCGAGAGATTCTGGTGAAACAAGTTTACCTGCACATGTACCAGGAGTATTGAGTAGAGATGGACAATATGTTATTAATCCTGGTGATGAGGATACTACACCAACTTTTGAAGAATATCATCTTGGTTCTACTTCCCATATTGATGGTTGTAGCGGAGATGCAAAATCATGTAGGCAATTTAATTATAATAATTTATCTTATAATTCTCAACAAGGAATAGCTAGTGATGGCGCATCGGATCCATATGGTGATAATGTCAAAATGTCTGATAGTAAAGAACAAGTTAGTAAGTTTACATTTTATAGGCCACCAAATAGTACTTTTGCTTTAATGAATACTGGTGAATATCAAACTATCGATTATGAATCAAATGCCGCAATGAAAAATATTAGTGGTTTGGAAGTTGGATATGTATATAATATTGAATTAACTTCTTATAAAGGCCAGTATACTACCAAATTTGCATTTTCTAATTTAGGATTTGCAAGTGGTGGAATTAAAACAATGTTTACGGAAGCTATAAATAAATATTTAACTAATCATCCTGAAATTGATGGATTATCTAGTACATGTAATTATTGTAATATGGAAATGGCATTTAGACGTAATTGCGATGAATGTGATGATACACAAACTTATGATTTTGAAGCTCAATTTTATTATCGTGCTATAGCTTTATCAGATGTAACACCTACTGAAAGAGAAGATAATGAAACAAACTGGTCAGATGCTAAAGGTAAAGTAGCTGCTGCATTAATAGAACAAGGAAGTGGACTTGCGAGCTTAAATAATAATGATAATAACAATTATATAGCGTTAACTTCTGATACAGATGCAACAACTAAAGCAGATGATAGTAAATTATCTACATATTTAGCAGATAGTTCTAGTAGTGGAAAATATGATATATATGATGATGAATCGAGAGATTATTTAGAATATGAAGTTACTTTAACAACAAAAGATCTGCAAACAATTAAGAAAAATACTTCTAAATCATATTTTAAATATTCAACAATGAATATGTGTGGTACTGAAACAACACAAAAAGGAAAAGACTCAGATATTGAATATTGCTTTGATTGTAATAGTGATATGAAAGAATGTAAAAGTACATTTGTCGAGTCATATTTTAGCGATACATCTGGTAGAGATAATAAGTGGAAATACTATGTAAATGGAAAATTCTGTACAGGAGATATTTCAAGCTGTATTAAGGGATTAGATTATGTAATGGTTGATAGTAGTGGAAATACAGTTGAAAATAAAGATGGAGTGTATCCAGATCCATTATATCCACAAAAGTTTTTAGAAAAATATAAAAACTGGCCATAGGAGGTAATATAAATGAAAGAAAGTTTATGGGGATATTGGCTTATAATACTAGGTATATTTGTAATAACAGTAATGATGTTATTTAATAATTATACAACTACAAATGAACAAGATTATATCCTAATTAAAGAAGTAACTGAAGCAGCTATGGCAGATGCAATAGATTGGGCCCATTATCGTAAATATGGAGAAATAAGAATTGTTAAAGAAAAATTTGTTGAGGATTTTACAAGAAGATTCGCAGAAACAGTTAATATTAATAAAACTTATAATTTAAAATTCTATGATATTTATGAGGCTCCTCCTAAGGTAAGTGTTAAAGTTTCAACAAGGACAGATAACTTTACAATATTTGCTGATACAACATCAGTTGATGTTGTAAATAAAGTTGATGCTGTCTTAGAAGTTAAATTAAAAAATAAATAATAAAAATAGAGAAAAAACTCTATTTTTTTCTTGATATAAAAAAATATTGTTGCTATAGTAGATTTTACAAATTGGTGATTGATGTGAAAAAAGTAAAAATATTTATTGTAAGTATACCGTTAATAGTTATGTTAATAGCATTAGGCTATAGAATAAGTATAGTTGAAGAAAATAATAATACTTTAGTAACTCTTAATTGTAATTTAAATAATAAATTATATAGTTATGAAATTATTTATGAAGAAAAAGATAATTTATATAAAATTAAACCTAATAATAGTCTTTTAATTGAGATGCAAAATAAGAGTGAAGAAGATTTAGAAAATATAATTAATAATATATTTATAAATAAGGGTGGTAGTTGTATTACAGATAATAATTTAGTTATAAATATAGATTTAGAAGAAAATTGAGAAATTATTTTCTTTTTTCTTTTATTCTACATTTATTTTAATAAATATAATATATATTATTGATGGTGATTGATAATATATGAAAAGATTTATAGCTAGGAAAAGAGTTAATTATAATAGGATTAAATTAATAGTTTTATTAATGATAATTTTAGTTTCTACAATATTATCAATAAAAATATTTAAAGGAAGTCCTAATATTGATATAGCTAATAATTTAATAAGTGATTCTTTAAATTATAGTAATGATCTATCTTTTTTAGATATAATTAATTTTAATTTATCAGGTCCAGAAACTATTTTAAAAAGTACATTTTCAGGTGTAGAAATGGTAGAAGATATTAAAAAAGTTTATAGTGATAGTGGAGATAATAAAGAAAATAATGATAAAGTAAATGATAATAAGAATGAACCAATACTTTATATATATAATACTCATCAAACTGAAGAGTACATTAGTAGTAGTTTAGCTAATTATAATATAACGCCAACTGTATATATGGCAGCAAATATATTAAAGCAAGAACTTGAAAAATATAATGTTTATTCGGTAGTTGAAGATGAAAATATTAAAACAGTTTTAAATGAAAATGGATGGAGTTATAAAGATTCTTATAGCGCTAGTAGGTTGTGGTTAGAAAGAACTAAGGAAAAATATCCTAGTATAAAGTATTATCTTGATTTGCATAGAGATAGTGTTTCTTTAACCACTAATATTAATAATAAAAGTTATGCAAGAATCATGTATGTGTTAGGTATGAATTATGATGGATATGAAAATAATGAAGCGTTAATGGTTAAATTAAATGATTATACAAAAGAAAAATATCCAGGATTATCACGAGATATTCTATATGCTAAAAAGAATACTTTTAATCAAGATTTTAATGAAAATGTCTTTTTAGTAGAAGTTGGAGGAAATAATAATAATTTTAATGAAGTTTATAATTCAGTACTTGCTTTAGCTGAGATTATTGGTAATGTGATAGGAAGTGAAAATTAAATGGATGATAAACCTAAGAGTAAGATTAATAAGAACGCTAAAAGAATATTTTATTTATTGGTTATACTATTTATAACCTTGTATTTTGCTAATCAAACTGGTTATTATGAATCAAGAATGCAGAATAAAACTAATTTAACTAAAGAAGCAATTGAAAGATTTGAAAAGGATGTTGCTGAAGGTAAAGAAGTAGATATAAATAATTATATTGATACAAGTGTTAAGGAATATAATAATAAATATTCTTCTTTAGGACTTGGAATATCTAATGCGATAGATAAAGGAGTTAATAAGAGTATTGATTTTGTTCTTAAAATAATTAAAACTTTATTTAGTTAAAGCAATATGATAAGATTAAATAGTGATTGATAGATGAATAGATTAAAATATATACTTAAATGTATAAAAACATTAGATTATAAAAATATGATTAAAATTGCTAAGAAGATTGCTAAAAAAGAACATAAATTAACTTTATTTATATTAATTGATATAATTTATTGTGGTTTTAAATATGGTGCTGGTTATTATGATTATCAAGAATTTGAGTTTTATTTGCTTAGTAGGGATGAGCGAAAAACCTATTTAACTAGAACTAAAAATAATATGATTATTAGAAAATATAATAATAAAGATGATTTTTATTTGTTAGATGATAAAGTATTATTTAATAAAAAGTTTAAAGATTTTATTAAGAGAGATTATTTGAAAGTTGATAATTTTGATGATTTTAAAAAGTTTATGGAAAAACATAAAGAATTTATTGCTAAACCAATTAATGGGGAAGGCGGTAAAGGAGTTATGAAATATGAATTAGATGATAATATAGATGAACTTTATAAGGCTATTATGGGTTTAAGACAAAATTTAGTTGAAGAAGTAATTAAGCAACATGATGAAATAAATAAATTATATGATGGATCGGTTAATACTTTAAGATTATTTACTTTCTATGATGGAAATAATGCTTATGTTTTAAATAGTGTTTTTAAGATAGGTAATGGTGGATGTACTGATAATTTTTCAAGTGGTTCTATGTATACTTTTGTTAATGATAGGGGCATTGTAGTTGTTCCTGCTATAGATCAAGCTGATAATGTTTATGAAGAACATCCAATTACTTATAAGAAAATTATCGGTTTTAAAGTACCATTATATAAGGATGCTTGTGATATGGTTATTGAAGCTGCTAAGTTAGTACCAAGTATTAAATATATTGGCTGGGATGTTGCAATTACGAAAGATGGACCAGTTATAATTGAGGGAAATTCTTTTCCTGGGGTATTTCAACCTAAGCCAAGTTTATCTAAAGAACATATTGGTTTAATACCTAAATATAAAGAATATATGGATATTGATTTGTAAATTTGTTATTCAGTAAGGTGTAAAATGAAAGATGTAGTTAATTTATTAATAGAAAAGAAAATGACAATTGCAACTATGGAATCTTGTACTGGTGGATTTGTGGCAAGTTCTATTACGGATATTGATGGATCAAGTAATGTTTTAAAATTCAGTGCGGTTACTTATTCCAATGAGTATAAGATCAAAATGGGTGTAAGTAAGGAAGTAATTGATAAATATTCAGTCTATAGTATGAATGTGGCTAGAGAAATGGCTAAAAATATTAGTGATTTTGCTAATAGTGATATTGGTGTTGGAATTACTGGTAAGATTAATAGAGTTGATGAAAATAATTTATTTGGTGATGATAATAAAATTTATTATGCAATTTATGATAAAAATAATGATAAATATTATGAGTATGAGTTAGTTGCGATAAATGATACAAGATTAAATAATAAAAAATATATTATGGAAAGTATAAGCAAAAGTTTATTAGAGATTTATAAATAAGATGAGGACTAAAATATTTTATAATAATAATGAAAAGTCTATTAATGTTTATGAGAAGTTGTCTGAAAAGCTTAAAGATAATGAATTTGCTTCAGACAATGATAATTATGATTATACTATTGCAATAGGTGGCGATAGTCATTGTGTAACGAATGTATAACAATTAAAGCCAAATAAATATAGAGAGAAATGGAGAAATGTTATGAATATTAGTTATACTAAGAAAGGTGATTATTTATTACCAGATTTAATATTAGAAGATAAAGAAAGATTTAGTATAGGAAAATATGGATTATTAAGATTAAATTATATTAAGAAAGAAAAGTTAGGATTATATTTTGATTTACTTGTTAATGATAAATTAAATGAATATCTCCATAATATCGATACTACTGTTATGGAGAAGGTGCAGAAGTTAATTAAAGAACTCACTGAAAAAGAAAATATTACTGAAGAATTAAAAAGTAGTAATCAAATGCTATGGTTAGGTAAAATGAATAATATTAAAAATATAGCAGATGAAATAATTTTAAAGGAATATATCTATGCGTGATATAACTGATAAAGAATTTGAAAAAATATATTTACCTTTCTATAACAATGTTAATAATTATTTAAATAATTATGTTATACCGGATGTAGTTGCATTCTATTTAGCAAATGCATATAGTAGACATTGTTTATTAGAATGTAATTTAATAAATCATATTAACTCTACAATAGATGTACTTAACTGTAAATGCGATATTATTAGACTTATACCTAAAGTGAAAGAAATATTAAAAATAAAATATAATTTAATAATAGTAAAAGATAGTCCAATGATATTAAAGAAATATTATTAAAAAGAAAACTCTGTCAGAAGAAACTGATAGAGTTTTTAAATTGTAATTAATTGGTGTGGGAGTAAATTTATTGTCTAGCAAGCAATGAATTTGTACTCCCGTACGAAATTCGTATGTGGGAAATATCCCAAACCCTACCTAATTTGACGAAATATGTGTTATAATGTATAGTTTTTTATGGCATATTTTGAGTTTACGAAAAATATGTTATAAA
>ERZ808240.1305-NODE-1305-length-31335-cov-3.698306_pt1 | contig 31335 bp, 31 predicted proteins | sample MGYA00521084_ERZ808240 | MGnify/ENA primary metagenome ERZ808240 (study PRJEB31516, sample SAMN03275571) | gut metagenome | biome: mammalia-associated habitat; material: feces | host: Papio cynocephalus | place: Kenya | collected 2012-08-06 ... | reverse complement strand
CGAAAGAACAGCGGGTACGGGTACTTGTCTTTTCAAAGATCAATGCGATATTTTTTCCGATCAGACTGTCATGTAAGATGCCCTCTTTTTTCTTTTTTTTCAAATCAGCCGCAAGATCGATCAGATATAAGATTTCTTCCGGTGTGTAATCCATGAGTTTTAAAAAATTGCGTCCTTTTAAATTCATCCTTCTACCGTCCTTTTCTGTTTGAATTTTGAAATGCAGCCCTTTTCGTAAGCAAAGACTATGCCGGCTGCATTTTCTTATAAGATAGAACGGGCTGCCACAGAATATTTTCCCTGCGGCAGCCTCGTTTTCATGCTTAATTCTCTTTTCCGACCTCAACAACAGCTTTTGCAAGTCCTGCAATTCCCTGAATCTCGGATGGGATAATAATCTTGGTAGCTTTTCCATCGGCTGCCTTTGCAAATGCCTCTAAGCTCTTTAACTGAAGAACGCCTGCATCCGGTGCTGCTTCTTTTAACATGCGAAGACCATCTGCATTTGCCTGCTGGATCTTAAGGATTGCTTCTGCCTGACCTTCTGCCTCGCGGATGGTAGCCTCTTTGTGAGCCTCTGCACGGAGGATAGCTGCCTGTTTCTCTGCCTCTGCATCCAGAATGGCAGATTCTTTTTTACCTTCTGCAACAAGGACTGTGGATTTTTTCTCACCTTCCGCACGAAGAATCGCTTCACGACGTTCACGTTCTGCTTTCATCTGTTTCTCCATTGCATCCTGGATTGCTGCCGGTGGAATGATGTTCTTTAATTCCACACGATTTACTTTGATTCCCCAAGGATCTGTTGCAACGTCAAGAGATGCTCTCATCTTGGTGTTGATCGTCTCTCTGGATGTCAGTGTCTCATCTAATTCGAGATCACCTATGATGTTACGAAGTGTTGTGGCAGTCAGGTTCTCGATTGCCATAATTGGATTCTCAACTCCATATGCATAAAGCTTTGGATCTGTGATCTGGAAATATACAACGGTATCAATCTGCATGGTTACGTTATCTTTTGTAATAACCGGCTGTGGTGGAAAATCAACAACCTGCTCTTTTAACAGAACCTTTTTCGCTACACGGTCGATAAATGGTGCTTTGAAATGAAGTCCTACCGACCAGGTGGTAAGATATCCGCCCAGACGTTCTACAACAATTGCATTAGCCTGTGGCACGATCTTAATACATGAAACTGCGATTGCAAGTGCAACCAGAATGAGCACAATAAGTGCGATAAGTAAACCCATAACATTCCCTCCGTCATCTTGTCTTATATTAGTTTTTGACTTCAGAGACTATATTATTCGTAATCCATCCATACATTCCTGATTACGTTCTGTCCCTGTTACGTTCCATATTACTATATTTGCCCACAGAATACAAATAAAAAATTGAGGGTGCCTTCCAAAGACACCCTCAACGTTACTGTTCACTCGTACTTTGTTCCAGTAACCCTCTCAACCTATTCTTAATAAAACACATGATTTCCGATGACAACACCTGCATGACCTGAACTTGCACGTCTGAAACAGGTTGCTCCACCTGTATTGTCAGTTCCATTCAATGCTTCCTGTGCTGCCTGTAAGCAGGACTGCTTTGGTCCCCTTGCCGCTACACTTGCAACTGTTCCTGCACCAGCCGGTGGAAACTGGCTCTTCTGATAAATAACATCATGCACGGTACTTGGATAACCGCCTGATCTGACACGGTTCATAATCACTGCGCCGACTGCAAGCTGTCCCTCATAAACTTCATTTCCAGCCTCACACTGAATAATTGCTGCAAGCAGTGTCACATCATCCACAGATGCCTCAACTGCTGCATTCTGTACAGTTGTCACTTCCGTGACCTGTGCTGCTTTTTTTGCCGCCTCTTCCTCAGCGATTCTTGCCAGCTCTGCCTGTTCTTCTTCAATCGTAACTCCCTCGCCCAAAGCTAAGGATGTTGTGACATAGTCTGCGCTGACATAACGGGTTGTTCCGCCATATACAACAGCTACCCATTTATCATCTGTCTCCACACTGGAATCTACTTTCAAAGTAGTTCCCTCGGAAACAGCTGTGATAACGGAAGCATTCTCATCCGCTTCGCTTCTGATACGAAGTCCATTGGTAAGAACCTCTGCTTCTGTATCAAAATTCTGCTGTGCGTAAGCAAGTGCCTCTGTTCCGGTTACACAGTAATCATTGTTCACATATCCGTCCACATTTCCTGACGCAACATGTGTCCAGCCGCTTCCTTCCTCCTGGATCTCTGCGACATCACCTTTGTATAATTTTCCTACAATCTCTGCATCTGCATCTGCGGAAGCTCTGACATATAAATAGTCGTTGACGTCTGCCATAAGGCGGTTCTGCCAAAGTTCTTCTTCCTCAGTCTGCTCACTGCCTGCTGTTTCTGTTGAAACATCCGTCTCTGTATCAGATGCCGCATTCTCTGCCTCTACGGCAGTATCCGCATCTGCCACATCTGCAGACATTTCAGTCAGACCTCCCTCTGCATCCTGCTCTGCCGCATCACCGGATGTAACACGTGCAACATTCATCTGCTCCACATTTGCATCTGCCAGCTCGATATATTCGTAGGCATCGCTCTCATACTGACTCATAGATACTGCGATTCCTGCAATTCCATTTGTAGCTAAGTCCGTCGTTGTTGCCTGTGATGCCACACCCGTTTTATAATCCGCTGGTGCAGCCTGTGCGACTGAGGTCATCACTACCACTGACATGGCAACTGCAATGGCTCCTGCCGCTCTTTTCTTTAAATTCATAGAAACCTCCATCAGTGTTCATTACTAAATAATATTACACCTTTGTTGTGTTTTATTCATAATTGTTACAATTGTTACGGATTTGTTACAGGAGCGATTATAGCAAACGGATATAAAATTGTCAAGTTTTCAGGAAAACACCTCAGTGAGCACAGCATCGATCAGCTTCTCCGGAGCCTCTTTTTCCGGATTTTCACCGGACTTTTGCGCCATTTTATCACCCTGCGTCTGCTGCGTGATCTCCCGTGCCGTCTCGTTCTGCTTTTCGGATATACGGCTCAGTTTTTCTTCCAGTTCAAAAAATTGTTCTTTTTCTTTCTTTTTCCATTTATTTATCTTTCGTAATGTGACAAGCTCAAGCAAAAGCATCAGCCCAACTGCTGCTGCAAGAAGCTCAAGTGAATAGGAATACATCATCTGCATCACCACTTCCATCGTACATTACCTCTTTCTCGTAATTATTCAATCCCCGCCATTCTTCGGCAGCTTCATAATTACTGTCCTTCATGATTGCTATTTCTTCATATTTACATTATAAAAATGTTTTTATTTTTTGAAAAGGGACTTGCCTGCAAAATCAATCGCAAGTTCCGACAAGAAAACCACAAGTCATTTTCTTGACTTTTTTGCATATGGGTATTATAAATATGGAAGAATTGAAGTGCAGAATCCATGCTTTTTTTGCACAGAAAGGACTTCTTATGAAAAAAATCGTAATGACCGGCGGCGGTACAGCCGGACATGTCACACCGAATATTGCCCTGATGCCTGCGCTTCGCAGCGAGGGATATGAAATCTCTTATATCGGTTCCTATGAGGGAATTGAAAAGGGGTTGATTGAAGCACAAAAAGTTCCTTATTACGGAATCTCTTCCGGAAAACTGAGAAGATATTTTGATGTAAAGAATTTTTCTGATCCATTTAAGGTAATCAAAGGCTATTATCAGTCAATCCGCCTGTTAAAAAAGATAAAACCGGACGTAGTATTTTCCAAGGGGGGCTTTGTATCTGTTCCTGTTGTTCTGGCAGCAAAACACTGTAAAATCCCTGCAATTATCCATGAATCCGACATTACGCCTGGTCTTGCAAACAAGCTTGCCATTCCAAGTGCTACAAAAGTATGCTGCAATTTTCCTGAGACAATGAAGTATCTTCCTGAGGGAAAAGCAGTTCTCACTGGTTCTCCGATCCGTCAGGAATTATTAAATGGAAATCCTTCGAATGCGATCAAACTCTGCCGCTTTGAAAATACGGAGAAACCGGTTATTTTAATTATTGGTGGAAGTACCGGCTCACGTGCGATCAACACCGCAATCCGTGATCTTCTTCCAGAGTTACTGAAACGCTATAACATTATCCATTTGTGTGGAAAGGGAAACCTTGACGAAACTTTAAAAGATACCGATGGCTATGCACAGTTCGAATACGCAAACAAAGAACTTGCAGATATGTTTGCACTTGCATCTTTAGTTATCTCCCGTGCAGGAGCCAATGCTATCTGTGAGCTGCTTGCACTGCACAAACCTAATATTTTAATTCCGCTGTCCGCTGCTGCCAGCCGTGGAGATCAGATTTTAAATGCAAATTCATTCCGTTCTTCCGGTTACAGTTATGTGCTTGAGGAAGAAGCAGTGACAAACACCGCTCTGTTAGAGGCTATTGACCATGTTTTCTCACACAAAGAACGTTATGTGGAAGCCATGGAAAAAAGTAATGGTAAGAATTCAATTGCTACCATTGTCTCTCTGATTGATGACGCCGCTAAAAAGAACTAAAATGATCTATTTTTAATAAAGTACTGAGGCTGTTGCGTGAAACTCTGATTTTCGTATCATGCAACAGCCTTTTTGGGCTTATGATTCCATTTTTAAAGAATCACGAATCTCTGCCATCTCTTCTGGCGAGAAAGTTTCATGAGACCAGTTTAAAATATCATTGTTCTTTGCATTGAGGTATCGTGGGATCAGGTGCATATGGAAATGGAATACTGTCTGTCCTGCCACTTCGTGGTTGTTCTGAACCAGATTGAATCCGTCACATTTTAATACATCTGTCATATGGATTGCGAGTTTTTTTGCAAGCTTCATGGCATCTGCCGCCACATTTTTGTCGATCTCATACAGATCTGCATAATGATTCTTTGGCAGAATCAGCGCATGTCCCTTGCTCGCCGGGCTGACATCTAAAACTACCTTGAACTCATCATCCTCATAGATTGTGTTGGATGGAATTTCTCCTGCAATAATTTTACAGAAAATACAATTTTCATCTCTCATTTTTATATCCTTCTTTCTTAATTGAATTATATTTGTCGAATTTTGTAATTCGTTAATGATTGCAGTTTCCCCGTATTGGTGCTAAACTGTGACTGTCTAATGTGAAAATCTGAATGAGACCGGGGTGAAATTTTGTTAAATAACGAGGACTACCTAAATATTTTCCACGAAATCAAAAATTCTATTACATTGATCAGCAGTTCTTTACAATTAGTTGAAAAGAAACATCCGGAAGTGTCTGATTTTGCGTACTGGGCAGAAACTATGTCCGAAATCACCTCATTGCGGAACATGGTCACAGAGTTATCCTCTGCAAGGCTCTGCAATCATCTGAACCTTCGCCATGTTGATTTATATGATTATATGGAAGATATCCGTGATTCCATCTCCGCTTTCGCAGCTCTTGATTTTCACTGTAACATCATAACGGAAGAAAATCTTCCCGAAATCGATATTGATCCCCAACTACTCAAACAGGCTCTCATTAATTTACTGAAAAATGCTTATGAAGCCATGGATAAATCAGGAACCGTAACCATCCGCGTTTCATCCGAAAATGACGTTGTCCTTATCGCTGTAACCGACTATGGCGGAGGGTTAGATCCTGCCTTTGCAGACAGTATTTTTGAACCTTTTATCACTTCCAAAAACGGTGGCAGCGGTTTAGGTCTTGTCATCACCAAGCAGATTGTGGAATCCCATCACGGAACGATTCACTGTGATTCCAGACCTGGTGACGGCTGTACCTTTACGCTCACTTTACCTCTTACACAAAGTTAAACATGGTATCTAACATACGAAGTGTCTTAAAATTACCTTTTGCCGTCATCTCACCTGTCATGAAAGCTCTCTGGAATGTCATTCTGCCTTCCACGATACTCTCAAGAACCTGATCTGAAAGCTTTGCAATCACATCGATATTCTCCTGCTTTCCGTAACTGATCTCTAATTTGTCATCCTTTACAGCAATAAACAGTGGTTCTTTCATCCCATCAATCATAAATAAATAGCGGGCAGCAAAATCATGCTGTGGTGTAAAATGCCCCTGAAAATCTTTCATAAATGCATCCTGTGGCTGCGGATTCTTCCCAAGCATATCCTTAAACATGGATGCCAGTTCCTCGATATCCTCTTTTTGCTTCTTCACATAAGAGTCATCGGAAACATATTTGGATAACTGCTCACTCTCCTGTGGAGTCAGCTCTAACTGTGGTGTACGCGAAATGCTCCGCTTTACTGCCTGATTGCTGGTCGGAAGATTTTTGATCTTCTGGGAAATCGTGCGATAAAGATTCTCGGCCTTTTTCTCAATGATGACAGTGTAATCCTCATTCATTTCAAATGTGACGAGATCTTCCACATACCCGCAAAGTCCTGCACATGGCAGTCCGCCAAGAATCTCCCATGCATTGGCAAGCGTCACCTCTCCCTCACGTTCTCCGTAAGTGGTTGACATAACAATTGGCTGCATGTAAGTAACCTTAATTTTTTCCTTATCTCCATAGAGCCAGCACGCATCTAAAAACTGCTGCATATATCCACCAATTCCCAGCCATTCCACAGTCGTCGCCAGAATAATTCCATCCGCGTCTTTCATGGTCTGTGGAAGTGTTGCAATCTCATTTTTATGTTCATAAATATTGATGCGCTCCACGGTCACACGAAGTTCTTTTAAAACTTCCTCCATTTTATTCAAAACATAAAGAGTTGGATCATCTAACAACCCTCTGCCGCCATAATAAATATTTATCTTCATTGATCTGCCCTTTCTATCTGCGAAGCAGATTGTTCTGTATTTGCGGAATTCATATTCATAGATTCATCCGCAACATCTTTTTTAAGTATATTAAGTTTTGCAGACAAAATCAATATTTTTGGCGTTTTCCGTGATATAAAATCAATGCTGCCAAGAATCCACAGAGCATACCTCCCACGTGGCACCAGTTATCCACGCCTGTGCTTGTAAAGCCAAAGTAAAGACTTAATACGACCATGATCAGGATTCCCTTTGTCGTCATTCCCTCCAGCTTTCCTCTATGGTATATCACAACCCACAAAAGTCCACCGATCACACCAAATACTGCGCCGGAAGCACCACCGGATACGGCATAATTTCCCGACAATAGCATCATGATATAAGAGAGCAGTCCTCCGCCAATTCCTGCGGCAAAATAAACCACTGCCATTTTCCAATGACCTATGTATTTCTCCAGTCTTGATCCGACACAACAGAAAATCACCATATTATTCATCAGATGTGCCACTCCAAAATGTAAAAACATTGCTGTGAATAAGCGCCACCACTGATGATTGATTGTAAGGAACTCCGGATACATGGCACCTCTCGATGCCATATAAAACGCATCCTCTGTTGCTCCGCCAAAAGATAAGATAATGTATACAAGAATATTGGCAAGTGCGATCAGTCCTGTGACAAACGGCAGTTGCATGATCGAATGTTTTCCGGTTGCCGGTGCAGATACCCGGCTATTCTGCTGTACATCCATTTGCTCAATTCGATTCTTTAATCCCCAGAAATCTCCCGGCTGATTCTCATATATAATCAACTGTTTTCTGTCCTGGTTGTAAATCCAGATATTTTTTTCTTCAGAGCAAAGTTGTTTTGCATTCTCAGACTGATTCGTGAGCAGAATGGTCAGCAATTCTACATGATACACCGGAAATCCTTCCGGAAAATCCTGTAACCTTCCCACCGGATGATAAAAAAGTTCCTGCACCCGCTCCTGCATCACTTGCAGTTGTCCCATCGTCGGCAGATATCCATTCGTACCATCAATGAACATTACAAGATGAAACCCTTCCTCATAATATTTATAGAAAACACCGGTCTCTTCCGGTTTTACTTTACAAAAACGATATCCTTCCTGAGAAAATATCTCCATCCATTCGTTTCTCATTCGCTGTCCACTCCATTTCATAGCCTTTCATGGATATTATAGAGATTTCGGGAGGTAGAAGCAATGATATTTCTCCGATGTTTTTCTTAAATAAATCTAAACTTTTCATCTGCAAACTCAAGGATCTCGTTTGCCTGTAAACTCACTTTCATCTTGTAATCCAGGAGCGTCCCTCCTGCCTTTGTTCCATTGGCAGAATTCATATCTTCAATAAAGTATACATTTTCCACTTTCGTGATTTTTGCATGATGACGGCTGATCGTAGCGCAATCGACATAACCTGGGCAGTCAGCAGCACTTCCGATCACATATGGAAATGTATCAATTTTTAAGTCTGACAGCTGATTGTTTCCTTCATATCTCAGAATTCCCTGAATTGTTTTTCTCTGATCTGCCAAAAGAACTGTGGGACGTCCCATTTTTACCTCCTCTTCTTCCGGTTCAAAAACTATGGGCTGGATTTCATTCTTTTTCTCTTTTTTCTTTGCCAGTTCCTGCCTGTATTTTTTGATTTTTGCAAGATCCGGGAAAAAATGTTCTATTGCCTTTCGAAAAATCACTTTGGCTTTGCCATCTGCCTTGTGAACCGTTTTTTCTTTTTCCATCTGATGCAAAGTTTGCTCAAGCTCTACTCTGCTATTTTCTGGTGCTCTGCCTGGCACAGGTTCTATAGCCACAGTATCATAAGTGAGACTTTCCCGGATTGCAATCAGACTATAGCCTTCCTTTATAACCTGATCGTAAATATGGTATGCCATTTTTACTGCCCGTTGATCTTTATGATCGATTTTTGTAAGAAGATACTCCATGAGTTTTTGAAACCCCTCTGTAATATTCTCCTTCCCTTCCGGGCAATAGCAGAACCAGAAACTCCCATCCCGGTTGTTTTTATAAATACTTTCCCGGGAAAACCAGAGATGCCCTGGATCTAACAGAAAACTTTCTAACCGTTCAAGCGTTCCACATAAGCTTACGAGAAACTGTGTCAGCATCTGACTATCCATCATTTCCGTTTCCAACGCATGATCAAATGCCTGCATTCCTGTAATATCGTACCAGCAGACTGTAGCAGCATCCGCAAAAGTCGTATTGACTGGCACTATCCCTGATATGCTGCTTCTTGTTAATATTTCTTTTTCAAAAGGAAGAAAATCCTGATCCGTCTTGACACACATATAACTTTTTGTCAGTTCCCTTTTATATTTAATCTCCATGAAATAAATCTCCAATATCTGTGATCTCATCCAGCAGATACATTGTATCCACAATATCAAATGATACTCTTGTTTCCAGTTTTGCCACTTGCGCCTTTGTCTCTTCATAGCAATCGATTCCGGTTCTCAGCGCAAGTACCATGACCGCAAGCACAAGTGGCACGATCAATGATGCCTCTATTGAAAAACTTCCCCGCATAACCCGCTCCTTCCATCAAAGTAACAATAAAACATACGCCGTAAATACAAATGGTACAAACGGTATTCTTTCCTTTTTCTTCTTTTTTCTAAGAAGAAGCAACACTGCCGCGCCGATTCCCGCTAAAACAGATGCCAGCAAAAGCAGTACAAGGTTCTCCCAAAATCCCAGAAATAAACCTGTCATCGCAAATAAACATCCATCTCCATATCCGATACTTTCATGTGTAACCAGACTGTAAAGCAATAATGCAATTCCAACAGACATTCCAGTCATTAAATAAAAAACGGATTCTTCCTGTGCAAACAAATGTAATAATACGGCTGTCATTCCTCCCAGCAGAAGGAGCGGCACACTCACCCGTTCTGTTTTCCAATCGATCCATGCACATAAAAACAAACTGACCAATAGAACAATCATCCTTATTCCTTCCAGCATTTTGAACACGCCCCCTTTCCCTCCACATCAGATAAGCGTACCATCTCAATGGTTCTTTTAATACCGCTGCAATTTAAATCGGTGTGATATTTATTTCCGTAATTTGTAATATATACCCTTCCAAACTTGTTAATTTTATCCGCGCAAAGCTCACATTTGTAGTATTTTTCTCCGCTTTCATTCCGATATTCCGTCATTTTTGCATCTTCTACCGACTGAATTGACAAATTCAGATACGTACAGCCTGAAGTCTTATGATACACGGTTCCCTGTTCTGCAATATATACCCATCTGTCACCATCCTGGATGCCAAGTTCATCTTTCCATCCTGTCCACTTTCGATAAATTGTCTGCTGTGAAAGCCAGAATGACTTTTTCCCGAGCAGACTGACTGGAAATTTCATCTGATAATGCACTCTGAGACAAATATCATTTCCCTCAAAAGAAGATTCTGAAAATGAAATCCCAAAAGCGTTTCCCGTCACAAATTTTCGGATATTACCATCTTCGCGCGCCTTTGCAATAAACATACTTTTTGCAAGTACTGCATACTCTTCTTCCTGACTGTCCTTTACGGCTGCATAGACAGACAGCGTGCGTCCCATATCTTCCAACGCATCCTGCACACAGAGCTGCACCTGCATAACACGAAAGAAAAACAACACAAATGTAAACAGACAAGCGAGTACCGGCACCACAACTGCTGCCTCCAATGTCATAGAACCGGACAGACAGGTGCATCCGGGTGTCTCTTTGGGTGCATTGGTCCAAGCCGGACCTTTCCTAAAAGAACATCTTTCAGGGAGAGATTTTTGTTCATTTTTTATAGTTTTGGAGAAGATAAGAGACACCCGGACACACCTGCCTTTCTTATGGAATGTAATTGATCTCATTTTCTCTTCGGAAGGAATATTGTTTTAATTTTTCATTATTTATAAAAGACAACCTGGAAAAAAGAGGTTCTGCCGCAAATTCCACTTCACACCTGAAACAAACAAGCATATGATCCATTCTGCAATCTTTATATTCCTCATTCTGGATCAAATCCTGCTCCATTACATTGAGCATGCGACAGGATAATGTTCCATCCTTTGCAAAAAATAAAATCTGCTTTAAATAATCCTGATATTTTAGACCATTGCTGCATTCTTTTGCCCTTGTCTGGCTTTGAAACGACTGTAACAGATGCGACAGATCTGTCGTCCACTGCTCTTTTGACTTCACCAGCGCGATTTTTCCTCCCATGAGCAATGCCCTGATATCCTGGATACTTTCGATATATGCCCATGCACCGACAACTGCGATCTGCACCGTCTTAATAATTGCCGGATTTCCGGTAAAACCTGCTAATGCTGCAGCAATTGTCTCGGACTGTAACATTTTTTCTCTGTCTGAAAGTAAATATGTGACGTTCGAAGCACAGCGATACAATAGCAGTCTGTTGACTACCTCTTCTAAATTCTTTCGTTCTTCTTCCTGTCCTCCAATTAAATATTCCAACTCATAGGAATATGCATGATTTTCTTTTGGGCTGCAGTAATTGGAAAAATTTGATTCTGCGTATTCCAGCACAAGAATTTTCCGATACCAGTCACTTTCTGCTTCGTAATTCATATTTCCTTCACTGCAGGTTCTTTTTTCAATCGCCTCTGCAAGATTTATGCGTTTCGTAGAGATTTCGCCGGCGTTTTCCACAACCAGTCCAAGCGTGGAAAGACTCATCGATTTTCTGATTTCATTCACCACATCTAACGGATTTTCTTCCGGCGGCTGTGTATCTTTTTCATTTGTCCTATTCGCAATAGATTCATTTTCCTGCCTGCCATTTTCTGCTTTTCCATTGTCTTTCTTTGCTTTCTCTGTCTTTTCCTTCTCTGCCCTTGCACTCTCAATGCTCTCTTTCGCCTGATCAATGGTTTCTTCGACATTCGTCGTATTATTTTTCATGTCATTCTGGTTAATATATCTCTGACGAATCTCTTCTGCTGCCTCTCTGGGCAGATTTTTCTTCATATATGCAGAGATCATATCGAGAAGCACTTCGCCATCAGCATCTGTGACAAGCAAATATTTTGGCTCATAAATGTGGCTGGTCTCCATCCGAAACAGATTCATACCCGGAAACTGCCATCCAAAATTCTTCTGATTCAAATTTTCATCCAGTTTCTCTTTCATTCTCCCTGTCACATTGCCGATTTCAAAAAAATCTGTACTATAGCCACCATCCAGCATGAGCAGATGAAACTCTTCCCATAAATAAGGCTGATATTCTGCAGCCACACATTCTACACCCTGCCTTCCCTTCCAGTCAGCATATTGAGACAGCCCATAAAATCTTGCTGCCTCAAGTAATACAAAAAGGGCTGAAAACACAAAACTCATACATAGCGCTGAAAATACCGTAATACTTCCCTTTTTCACTAGATACTTCCCGCCTTGCTGTTAATGGTTTCGAAAATACTGTTCACCAGATTTGTGAGCTGCTTTTTAAAGATGATTACAAGCCCTATTAAAACTACAAGTATCAATATCATTTCCACAACTCCCACTCCACTCTCATCTGCTGCAAATTCTTTTGCCACTCTTACCATTTGATCTTTCATATTCTTTTTCCTCGCTTTCCTGCTTTTAAAAATTAAAAAAACCGCTTACATCTACCTTTCATTGTCCACCCTGCATTTTACAGATCCCGCAATTTTCTTATAATCATTTTGAGAAACAATTACTTACTGTAACGAAAGAAACGCGGGAACCATAATAATAACAATGATAATTCCAAACATCATCATCATTGGAAACAGCATTTTTGTCCCTGCCTCCTCCCCGCTTTTCTTTGCCAGATTTTTGCGTTCTTCAAAGGCATCTGAAACTTCCTGTTCTAATAGCTGCACCAGTCCCCTCGTTCCTTTTCGAAGATTCTGGACAAGCAAACTGCAAAATTTCCGGTAACGATGCAATCCACATCGCTCTCCAAAGCGTTCATAAGCCCGTGCCTCTCCAACTCCGCTCTCAATCTCATGACATGTGATAAGCATCTCCTCATATAACGGATGAATCGGTATCGTATTATTTTTCCGCTTATTGCTATAATTCGTTGCAATTTTGTTCCATGCACTAAATAATGTCATTCCAGCCCCAAGAAGGATTGTCAGCTTGCTCACCAGCTCCGGATACTCAGACTGCAATTTTTCTTTTCGCCGCTTTTCTTCCTCCTGCTTTCTGGATTTCTCTACCAATGAAACACAGCCCGCCGCAATCATCCCGAGAAACAGCAGTTTTAAGGGCATTCGCTCACTTTTTTCTTTCCATATGATTGTCTGGTCATCTATCGATTCCGGCAAAATAAGTGTGGAATCATTTGTTTTTCCGTCTCTTTTTGTTAATTCCTGTTTTAATTTATTGCTTATTTTTTCTTTCTCTGAATATATCTTTGGACAGATCTGAAAGAAAAACTGATACTCCAACGTCTGACTGTCACAGCTTAATTCCACAACAGCCTTCACCAATATTTCCTCTTCCTCTAAACTGTCATTCATCACATGCCCTTCCAGATCGACATACTGATAAGAATCAAAACTCCAATCTGCCGTCACCTGTCCGTCCTGATACTGTGACTGGATGCAGACATCCTTTCGGATCTCATCTACAGATTCATTTTCTCCCGGAAAAGTCTCTGCAATCTCCTGCTCTGCTGCCGCAAGCAGCGCCTGCTCTTCCTCCTTTGTCAGTCCCTGCTCTTCCACATGCACTGACAGTTCCTGTTCCAGTTCCTTCTCTGGAATTTCCCAGATAAGTTCTGCATCATAGCTTCCATCCCCATAAACATTTCGCTCCAATACATTTCCCTGCTTTAACACCGGATTCATAGATTCCTGTACCAGCGCTGACACTGCCAACACAGCAAATAACACAAACACCTTCCCCATTTTCTGATAAATGGTCTGTCCCTGCTTTTCACTTTTTCTGTTCTTCATAGATTCCTTTCCAAATCTCACTCAACTTTTCAGAAGACACTTAACGCCCTCATATGTTCTCTCAGACTTTGATAGCTGTCATTTGGGCCGAAATTTTTATCGCAGCAAGATATGCCCCTAACGCGCCTGTCATAACACAGATTCCAAAGATATTTCCATACAACGGTGCCAAAAATTCTCCTGATGTCAGATTCAGATATAAAATAATGAAAACAGGGATTACATTCATAATCTTCTGTTCCATCTTCTTTGCAGAGATTACCGTCTGAACCTCCCTTTCTACTTCGATCTTATCGCTGATATGTTCAATAGTTGTTGCTATAATTTTGTGAAAATCACCGCCACTGCGTTTTGCGAACAAAAAAACATCGGAAAAATTCTGAATATCTTCACAATCGCTGCGAAGCGCAAATTCATATAACAGTTTTTCAATCGGCTGGTTCATTCCCACCGCCTGATTGATCTGATGCAGTTCTCCGACAAATATCCCATCCAGTCCATATAATTCCGTCATCTCCTTCTCGCTCTCCCGCCATGCATTCTCCATGGAATATCCCGCCTGAAGTGCTGCCGCAACACTCTGCATTGCATCGCGGAACTGCAAAAGAAGTGTCTCTTTTCGTTGTTCCTGCCGTTTTCTTTTCTCTCTTTGAATGCACAGTGGAATGAAAATAAAAGCTGTGACCATACCATATACAGACTGATATAAAACCCACGCCGCAAGCATTCCCGCCAGAAGTCCTTTTCCAATGCAAACCATCATTTCTTTTTTGCTCAAAAAATATGTACTATAATCCATCCAGACAATACCCTGCCCTTATCATTTTCTCTGTGTGTATCAGATCACCGACTTTTTTCATTGCTCCATGTACTGTATTTTCTTCCGCTTTTTCTTCTTTAAAGCGGTATATATCATTCAAAATGATGTGATTTTCCTTGTATCCTACAATTTCTGTAATTGAAAGCACCTTTCTGCTCTTATCCCGCATACGCCCAAGATGAATCAGAATATCAATGCCGGACGCAACCTGGCTTCGGATTGCCGGAAGCGGCAGTTCCATCCCCATTAAAACCATCGTTTCCAGTCGGCTTAACATATCTTTGCAGGAATTGGCATGTCCGGTGGACAGACTTCCATCATGTCCAGTATTCATCGCCTGCAGCACATCCAGTGCCTCCGCTCCACGACACTCCCCCACGATCACCCGGTTTGGTCTCATGCGAAGTGCCGTTTTGATCAGGTCGCGTATCGTGATCGGCAGAACCCCCTCGGTATTGGCATTCCTTGTTTCCAGCCTCACCAGATTCGGTTTGTCGATCAATTGCAGTTCTGCCGAATCCTCAATTGTGATAATTCGTTCCTCCCGTGGGATAAACTGCGACAACGCGTTTAAAAATGTTGTTTTTCCGGAACCTGTCCCACCGGAAACAAAAATGTTATACCCGGAAAGCACAAGTACTTTTAAAAACTCTGCCGCCTCCTCTGTGACCGCGCCAAACCGAATCAGGTCTTCCATCACAAACGGCTGCTCCGGGAATTTACGGATTGAGATAGCTGAACCGTCAATTGCAATCGGCTGTAACACAATACTTACCCTCGAACCATTTGCAAGTCGCGTGTCCACGATTGGCGATGCCTCATTCACCATACGGTTATTGCTTCCTGCCATCTGCTGAATGACATCATTTAATTTCTCTTTGGAAGTAAAATGCTTCTCTGACTCAAACAGCCGCCCTCTTTTCTCATAAAAAATATGCTCTGCCCCATTTACCATAATCTCTGTGATCTCCGGGTCATCCAATAATTCCTGCAACACATCCAGCTTGCGGAGCGAATGGAACAGATACTGTTCTAACGCTTCCTGCTCTGACAGTTTTAAAAATTTTTGTTTTCCGTAAATACTGCATTTTTCTGAGACAATTGCCCGTATTTCGGTATCGCTCATCTCCCTAGTCAGGTCAATTTCCGCAAGAATGTGTTCCCTCAGCTTCTGGATTTCTTCATCCGATGCCTGCATAATTCCTCCCAAACTCTCCTTTTTCTTACAATACGCACTCCAAACAATTGCTACTCATTCATGATTTCCTTCCACCTTCTGACAAAATCACCAAATTCGCTCCACTGTAACTGCTCGATAACATTTCCACCACCGTGAATATTTTTTGCCGCATATGGCACATTGACTTTGTGAATTTTTTCTGTCACTGCCTGATGTCCTGTCTTTTCCAGCCACTCATAAAAATGCTTGTCCCTGCACTCGTAAAAATAACCTTCCCTGCCAATCAGAAGCAGTTCATCACAGCGGCTCATGCAATCTGCCAGTTCCGGCATACTTACGCCAAAATCTACGACAAGTACCTCAAAATCCGTATTTTGTTCCATAAAATCAATAAATTGTTCCCACTCCGATCTGCTGATCTGCCTGATATTTTCCGGGTTTTCAAAAGGCAAAATCACAGATATTCCGGACATTTCATAGACACAGCTCCAAAAATACTCTGTCGTCAGTTCCCCACTGCGGAGTTTTAAAACTATATCTGTAAAATCAAGATTTCCTGTCTGCCCGAATAATTCCCGAAAGCCGGAAAACTCAAGGAAATTGAGGTACAGCACTTTCTGTTCTCTGCCAAGATTTACCGCATGCATCACCGAAAACAGTTCCTGCATCTCATGACACTCCGGGGAAACTACCCCGATCACCTTCCCATGTGCCGCAGCCTGCACTCCCACAGGTTCCCTTTTTTTCATCCCTGCCTGCACATAAATCTCATGCAGTAGCTGTTCCATTGGCTGATATTTGGTAACAATTTTCTTCTGCGGTATGGTATCTTTTTCCCACATTGCCTCCTCCGCCGCCTGATTTCCACACAGATCAGACAGATACATGATATTTACGTCCGAAGAAAACTGCTCAAATCCACTCCCTGCAATCACCAGATCAAAGCTTCCCATTTTCTCATCTCCGGTAAACTGCTCGATCGTGGAATAAATATTCAGCTCAATTTCCTGCGCTTTATGGTTCATCATATAAGCCGCAAAGCGCTCACAATAAAACCTGTCCTTATCACAAAGGGCAATTTTAATTTTTTGCAACTACACACCTCCCTGTCACATACACAACTGCCAGCAGAATTTCGATAGAAAAATGAATTTTTGTAAACCTTTCTTTTTTTCCTCCCTGTAAAAGATAAAGCTGCACTACTTTTCCCATGCCAAGCACCGCCGCGAAAAGGAAGGAATCAAACATTACCAGAAATAACTGCTTTGTTGTCAAAAAACTACCTACTAAGGAAAATAATTTGATGTCGCCTGCTCCAAGAGCATGCATCTGAAATAAAAGAAATAAAAGAACCACCGGAATTGTAATATTAAGAATAAAATACAGAATACCAATGTACCCATTTCCCCAAATTTTGAGTACCAGTCCCCATATTAATCCACACACGATCAGCCGGTTACTGATCTTCATGCATTGCACATCTGTTACCACTGCAATCGATAAAAATGTCAGCAGTGTCAGATTTGTAATCGCCCCAATTCATCACCTCGCTTTGTTGTAAGTCGCATTATAGCAACCGCATTTTCGCTTGTCTATAGCAATTGTGAAAAAAGTCGAACTTTGGCAGTTTCCTACAAAAACTTTGCCGCCTCAATTCCATAAAGGAGCGCAACCCCAGGAAATCCAAGGGTTCCGGATGTCAAAAGGGTAACCGGATTTAAACCGACATATATATCGAAGCCCTGCTTTTGCAAAATGTCATTGACCAGAAGAATCATGATGGCTCCAAGGACTGTCCGAACTAAAAAATTTAAAATAATCTGCGCTCTTTTTCGCAATAAAATCACCAGAAGAATGATTCCACAAATGACGGCAAGTACCACCATTCCCATTTTTTGATCCATAACCACCACGTTTTTTGTTTTAATTTATGATTGTTTTCTGGAATTTATGAAAATTTTTTGAGATATTGTATAGTTTTTCCATTCCGTGACTATACTGTTAATAAGATTTCAGTGACTGTTCCCATGAGGACAGAATTTTATTGATTGGAGGGGATTACCATACGTATTTTACAAGAGGAATATGCAAAGGATAAACACTATGCGCTTCTTAAGGATGACCTCCACCAGACCGCACGTGCACTGCAGGATGCTTATAATAACCTGGAAAATGTTGTCGATCCGGATCTGATTGACTGCTACATTTACGAGTTAAACTCCGTGCAGATGCGTTATAAATTTTTGCTCGCAAGCATAAAAAAAATAGAACTTTCCTGATAATTTTGGGTACTTCAGAAAGAAAAGAGGCTTCTATGCGAAGAAGCCTCTTGATTTGTCCAGTTCCTGGCAGTTTTCCACCAGATCACCTTTTCCGTATGTGTACCCTGCATACACCTGCTGGGTATTTTTCATCATTGGCGCAGAGGTATCTGTCTCTGCTGCCTTGCAAAAACTCTGATATAATTTTCGAAGCATTTTTTCTGCATTTTCAATCTCCGTCAGACTTCGTTTATACATTGCTGTCGCAAGGGAATCCCTGCTGAAAACATAAATCTGATAAAGATTTTTGGAGATCTCATAGGAAAAATTCAGTGTCTGCATTAACTCACCAATGGAATTCTGTGCTTTTCGCAGAGCCACCTTAAACGCTTCCCATTTTTCTTCCTGATATGCTTTTTTTGCATCATCCAGATAAGCGAAGATGATTTCATAATTGATCACCGTAAGCCCGCTCCGGTTACTCTGGCTGATTCTTCTGGTAAAATCCAAAATCTGCTCTTTTTCCACGTTTTACACCATCCCTGCAAAAATACTACTGTAACAATGATAAAACGTTCTGTGGAAGATCATTTGCCTGACTTAATACAGACACACCTGCCTGCTGAAGTACATTATACTGTGTATAATTAGTCATTTCCTCTGCCATATCCACATCTGTCAGTCTTGACAATGCATCCGTCATATTTTCTTCAAATGTATCGAGACTGGAAGTTGCATATTCCAGACGGTTTTCATAAGCACCGATCTTGGAACGTGCGTCGGATACCATTGCAATTGCATCGTCTAATGCACTGATCGCACGGTCTGCACCTGTCACAGTTGTGACATCTACATCATCAATATAAAGGCTCTCAGAAGAAATTTCCTGAATGCGGACATCCATATTCTGGTGCTCATTAGCTCCGATATGAAGTGTCATATTACCGATATCGGTCACGTCAAGGACTGTCGCTCCCGTTTTTCCTTCTTTTGCCAGAAAACTTATGGAAAATCCATCTCTGTCTGTGATCGTCACTCTGTTGCCATCGGTTGCAACGGTTGCTGTGCTTGAGAAAATGGATGTATCTGTTGTTCCTGTGATCGCATTTCCTTTGTTCAAAGATACTTCGGCATCCGTTCCTCTGGTTGCATCCTGCTTTGATGCGTCATAAATCATATCACCTGTTTTTGTATCTTGAGTCAGATCCGTTGCGTATCCTAATTTATTTGCAAAAGCTTCCGCTGTAGTTCCATCTTTTCCGGAAAACGTTAAAACTAGTGCTGCGGAAGAACCATATCTGCTTGCCTGAAGACCAGCAAATTCATTCTTATTTGTCTGATCTGTCACAAGTTCTGCATCTCCCACTTCGGCTCCTGCTCTGAGTTTTTCAAAAACTTCCGCCATCGTATCGTCTTTATCAATATCAACCGCATATCCATTGATAGAAACTGTTCCGGAAACACCAATTTTGTTTGTATCATCATCGCTTTTAATTGTATTGGCAGTAGATGCGGCCTGCGCTTTCTTTGCAGCTTTTGCTATATTAATCTCATATTTCCCCGGGTTTACATAATCCGAAACATTCACACGTGAAACATTTGCGTTATCTGTATAAACACGTGTGTCCAAAGAACCATCCAACAATGATTTTGAATTGTACTCCGTATCTTTTGAAATACGGTTGACCTCTTCCTTTAATGCATCAATCTCTTTCTGGATCGCTTTCTTGTCCTCTAAAGAGTTCGTTCCGTTTGCCGCCTGAACCGAAAGTTCACGCATTCTCTGTAAAATAGCACTGGTCTCACTCAACGCGCCATCTGCAATCTGAAGTACAGAAGTTCCATCGGACGCATTAGAAGATGCCCTGTCTAACGCATCGATCTGTGCCTGCATCTTATTGGAAATTGCCATTCCCGCAGGATTATCCTTTGCATGATTGATCTTCAAACCGGAAGAAAGTCTCTCCATGGATTTTGTAAGATTGTTTTCTGTACGAAGCAGCTGTTTATTGGTGATCACTGCTGACATATTATTATTAATTCTCATATTTTTCCTTCCTTCTCAACTCATCTGCTTCATATATCGTCAAAATCCTCTTTTTCCCTTAGAAAAATCTACAAATTTATTTGCTTTCCAAAGCAAATCGTATTATAATTACCTCGTTATTGGACACACTAATACGGCAAATATCACTTTGTCGTATGTGGGAATACAACGAAAAAGTATCAGAACTTTTTCCAAAAAGATACAAGGAGGATATCAGAATGGCTCAGGTTAACAAATCAACCATGATTGGTGAATTACTTCAGATTGACCAGAATATTGCACCAATTCTTTTAAATATTGGTATGCATTGTCTTGGATGCCCATCTTCCCAGATGGAAACAATTGAAGAGGCAGCTATGGTTCACGGAATTGATCCGGATGCTTTAGTAAAAGAGATCAACGATTTCTTAGCAAAAGACCTCGCTTAGTTTTAAGCAATGTTTTTGCACAAAAAAGGTATCAGCAGATTGCCGATACCTTTTCTTTTTGCCCGAAGGTCTTTTGATTCGTTTATAATTCTGCCAGAGTCTGAAGCGCATTTCCCTGCAGGATCATATGATAATGTTCCCTGAAAAATGCTCCTGTTGCCGGCGTATATGGCTGCTGAGCTGCATATTCTGATAAAATATTGCAGACCTTGTTGAATGTTTCCGGTGACTGATTGCTCTTGCTCACCAGCAGATAATAGCGGTTGGCGGTCTGACTCTTGTAAAGATCATTCGCTCCCGCATAAAAACCATTCAATATATGCGCAAGTCTTGTCACTTCATCAAGATTCCTGAAAACAAACAGCTTTGTAATGTCTACAAGTACGTTTACCGGAGTTTCTTCCTTCGCTGTTTTCTCACTGCTCTCTGCCGCCTGGGTATCACCCTCCGGCTCCTTTGCAGCTTTCTTATGCTCTTCCTGAATCTTTCTGAATAATCCTAATATATCATCAGCGCCTGCTGCCGCTGCATTCTGCACACTGCCTGACATAGCATCTTCATACAAATCTTCCGGATCAGGATCAGAAAATCTGGAAAAACGTGTATCAAGTTCCTCCGGATATTCTACCTTCGTAATCACCAGAATGATTGTGTCCGCGGAAAGCGGGATAGCTTCAATCATAAGCGGTATATCGTCTGCTTCAAATCCAAATTCATAGGCAGCCTGCTGCATCATATCTCGAAACAGCATCTTCGCCTTTTCGGTCCCGTATGCGAGTTCACTGAGCTTAATCTGACGTTCTGCCAGATCTTCTCTGGTCAAAGTGCAACGAATCTGATTCTCATTCACTTTTTCAATTTTCATATTATCACTTCCTTCATCCGGAAAACCTTGTAAACTGTACATCTATTATAATCAAATGCCCTATTGATGTAAAGTATACCATTTTATTAAATATTTCTAAACTCATCTTCAATTCCTTTGCGTCCATAAAATTTTGTGAAAATTCACCAAAGTTATAAAAAGTAGTTGCAAAACAATTTTGTTCATGTTATAAAGGTATGCATGAGATGGCGAAACGGATACGCTTTGAAAGGAGCGATCTTTCGTTAAACCAACAACTTTGTTTGGCAAATACCGGGTTCTATCTACTCTTGGTACTGGAAACAGCAGCACCGTCTATCTTGCCGAACATATCAGACTGAACGTATACCGGGCAATCAAGTGTATCCCCAAAGACACTTCTCTGGTATCTTCACCTTCTTCGGAAGCCACACTTCTGAAGAATCTCAATCATCCTGGAATTCCCATTATTTACGATATTGAAGAAGATGAACAGTTCTTTTATATCATCGAGGAATTTATTCAGGGACAATCCATTGACACTTTTGTGTCATATCAAAAAATTTCCCATGAACTTTTAATAAAATTTGGCATCCAGCTTTGTGATATTTTAGATTATCTGCATCATTTAATGCCATATCCAATCCTATATCAGGATCTAAAACCAGAGCATATTATAGTATGTGGAAATCAGATAAAATTAATCGATTTTGGAATTGCATCTTTTTTTACCGGTTCTGGAAAAAATTATCAAATTTACGGAACAATGGATTTTGCTGCGCCGGAGGCTCTGAATGGTCTTCCAGTGTCGCCTTCCGCAGATGTGTATGGACTCGGGAAAGTCCTGCAATATCTGAGCAGCTATACAACGGAACCCTGTTCCACGATTTTTCAGGCAATCATTCAAAAAGCTACTGCATATGATGCAGCGGACAGATATGAAACGGTCCGTCTTTTTAAAGAAGCTCTTGAACAGGATCTAAAAACAGCGTGTCCATCCGTTTCCCATCTCACAATCAAAAATATTTCTGTTTTTGGAAGCAAACCAGGTATTGGCACAACACATATTGCCATAGCACTTGCCAGCACCTTAACTGCAAATGGCTATCCTGCCGTTTACACAGAACGTAATGGTAACAATCATCTGCGTTCCATGCTGCAGGAGCATCCGGCAGTCAAAGAACAGAATGGTATCTGTTATTACAAATATTTCCGGGGTATTCCGGACTACGGTCAGGGGATTGAACCGCCCGATTCCGGAGATGCCATTTATGTGAAAGACTTTGGTGTATATCAGAAGGATATAATAGAATTAGGCCCAGAGAATTTTCATCTTTTTATCTTAAGTGGCAGTCCATGGGATCTCGCGCAGACCATCTCCACCGGATTGGAATTATCCCGTCTCGGAAACACCGCTTTTATCTGTAATTACAATAACCAGTCCTCTGCAAAAAAACTTGCAGGAAAACTCGGCTGTAAAGTATACTGCTTTCCTTTTGACGGGGATGCATTTACCTGTACCGAAACCAAAACAGATTTATTCTTTCATGTATTATCTTTCGAAAGGGGAAAAAAGAAATTTTTAAATTTCAGAAAAAGACAACCTTAAAACATTATTCGATCGGCATCTGTGGCTGCGGTCACGGCTGTGGTGTCACGCATCTTTCCATTGCACTGTCAAACTACTGTGCTTCCAAACTGCGCTGTTCCACTGCCTGTCTGGAACTAAACCAGTCCCAGGACTTTGAGAATCTGTCCGGATTCACATCCAACGACACACCTTTTTTCAAAAAAGAAAGCCCTCATAATATGTTTACCATTTATGATGTTGATTATTACCCTGCGGTTTCAATTGGGGAAATTCCGCAAATTTTAAATCATGGCTACTGTTATCTGCTGTATGATTTTGGTGTGCTGACAGAGGCAAACTACAATGAATTCTTACGATGCGACCGGAAAATCGTAATAGGCAGTCTTGCGCCGTGGAAAGAGCAACTTTACCACAAATTTATTCAATCAACTTTTATCGGGCAGAAATCAGGGGAAAACTTTTACTATTTAGTATTGTTCGGAGAAGGAAACGATATGCAGGCTTTTCGTAAAAAATATCATCTGTCCATGGCGCAAATTCCCTTTTTCAAGAATCCGTTTCATATCGAAAAAGAACAGTTCCCTTTTTTACAGGAACTGCTTTAGGAGGCATTCACATTTTACACAATCGTAAAAAAACAATTTTAATTACTTTTTTCATCAGCATATGCATTGCAGGCATTCCTTTGTCGATTCTGCTTTTGATCCAGCGTTACAATTGTAGTGTATTAAAGCAGACAGTGTCTGCCTACGAAGCCGAGCAGAATGCCTACGTGGACACAACCGTGTATCTTCTGTCAAAAGCGCTTCCCGCCGGGGAGGCTCTGACAAAGGATGATCTGACCTCGTGCACGGTAAAACTTCCGCGCAGCCAATCGATTCTCTATGTTTCTGACAGCAAAAATCTGATCGGTCAATATGCGAAAACGGCACTGAAAAAAGGACAGCTTCTCACAGCCGATTTTTTTTATTCGGATGAAAGACTTACAGAACGTAACCGCTATCTCGAATTATCAGATATCCGCTTACCAGAATCCGTTCATTCCAATGATCTGATCGATATCCGGATCTCTTTTCCTACCGGTGAAGATTATATTGTATTGAACCAGCAGCGTGTTCTTTCCTTATTAAAACAAGATGAAGAAACGTCTGCCTGCGGTATTGCTTTAAATCTTTCCGAGGAAGATCTGCTTCGACTGTCAAGTGCCCGTGTCGATGGAAATTTGTTTGAAGGTACCTATCTGTATGCGGTTATTTACCAGGCAGATTTTGAAAATGCTGCTGTGACAACCTACCCGGTAAATCCACAGGTATTCACCTTAATGCAATGGGATCCTAATATTGTTTCGCTTTTTACTGTAAAAAAGGAACAGGAAAAACGTTCTGTATTAGAGAACCATCTGCAATTATTTATCCAGAAGGAAATGGGTAATTCTATCGAAGCCACACCGGAAGTTCTTCCGGACAGTAACGGGGAATTGCCAGAACAGGATAATAATATATCACAAATGTAACCTATGCGTTTTCCTTTTGGTCAGGACTATAAGCAGGAGAAAATCTTATGGTTGAAAAAACAGAAAAACTCTATATGGAACTGTCCGCCTTAGAAAACAGAGGTGTGACAATCTGGCTTGAGGGAACTCCAAGCGATTCCCTCAATGTATCGAATCAATTATCCATTCACGAAGATACCTCTTACATGAGGGATTACGTGTTTGAAGAAGGGAGGCTGAAAGAGGTACATTTTGACAAGGTTTCTAAATGATCCTGTTTTTTTGTCATTCACTCCTTTTGTAAATGGAGATTTGTGACGTTAACTTTTGTAACTTATTATATTGTAGATATCGTTTATGCATAAAAGCAGTGGATGTTCTAAGGACCCTCAATACCTGACAATCCAGGTGTCTATATAACACAATTTTGATAAAAAAAGATAAGAAGCCGCGGGAAGTCCGCGGCTTCTTTGCATTTCTGCCTGTTCAAATTTACAATTTCTTAATAATACTTTTACTATGATTTTAAGTGTCAATATGCTACAATTGTTTCTGTAAATGTAATCCATTTCACCATATTGATCATTACATTTCACAATTGATAAAAATTTGTTTTCAAAAATGCACTTTTTCGATAGAAAGGAACTTTTATGAAGAAAAAAATTATACCGGTTATTGCGGCTGTCGCACTTATCATTGTCGTTGTTTTATTTATGGTATTGGGAAATATCATTGAAAAATACACTCCCTCCAAGGAGACAAAAGATCTGTCTGAATATTATGGACTGACTTCGGATACAGATGTTGCTCTCATATGCAACAACGAAGTCATTGATACCAAAGGAAAACTTGTAAACGGAGAAGTTTATTTAAGTTATGAAACAGTGCGGAACTATCTCAATGCACGTTTTTATTGGGATTCCAGTGAAAATATCCTCCGTTACACAACTGCCAATGATCTGATTTCCGTAAACGCGGAAAGTTCTGATTACACCGTGAACAAAGATACACAGTCATTTGGCCAGACAATTGTAAAAGCAGATGCATCCACCGCTTATATTGCGATTGATTTTGTCAAACAGTACTCTGATTTTCAATACAATTACTATACAGATCCAAACCGTGTTGTTCTCACCAATGCCTGGGGAGATTACACAATTGCTTCTGCAAAACAGAAAACAGAACTCCGTTATCAGGGCGGTATTAAGAGTCCGATTCTTACAGAAGCAGATAAAAATACCGAGCTCACTATTTTAGAACCGGGTGATACCTGGACAAAAGTTGCCACAAATGATGGATATATCGGTTATATCAAATCCAATAAACTTGGGACAACTTCTACTACGACAATTTCGAGTGACTATGTTGCAGAAGAATTTTCCCATATTATCAAAGATTACAAGATTAATATGGCATGGCATCAGGTAACCAACCAGTCTGCCAACGACAATCTTGCTTCCATATTACAGAAAACCAAGGGAATTAATGTACTTTCTCCGACCTGGTTTTACTTAAACGACAACAATGGAAACATTGCTTCCCTTGCAAGTTCCACTTATGTCGATTACTGTCACCAGAATGGCATTGAAGTCTGGGCATTGATCAGCAATCTGGAAAATGACAGTGTGGATACCGCAGAAGTACTCTCCCACACTTCCTCCAGAGATAATCTGACCAATAATATTATCTCTGCCGCTATCCAGTACAATCTGGATGGAATTAATGTCGACTTTGAAGCATTGAATGCGGATGCTGTAGGAACCTCCTACATTCAGTTCATCCGTGAGCTGTCATTAAAATGTGCCAACAATGGAATTGTACTTTCTGTTGATAATTATGTTCCGAGTGATTACACTGCATTTTATAATCGTGCTGAGCAGGCTCTTTTTGCTGATTATGTTGTGATCATGGCATATGATGAACATTATGCTGGTTCCCCGGAAGCTGGTTCCGTTGCTTCGATTGGTTTTGTGACAGATGGTGTGGAAAATACTTTAAAAGAAGTTCCTGCAAACCAGGTAATCCTCGGTATGCCATTTTACACAAGAGTCTGGTCTGAGACACCGGTAGAATCCGATTCCACTGCAACAGATGAGACGGACACAACCGTTGATTACGAATTATCTTCCTATGCGACCAATATGACAGAAGTACAGAAACTCATCAGTGCAAATGGTGTGCAGCCTGTATGGCTCGATGATGTCGGACAGAATTATGTCGAATATCAAAATGGTGGTGTCAACTACAAGATCTGGATTGAAGATGCAACTTCATTGGAGAAAAAACTTACCGTTATGGACACCTATGGTCTTGCCGGTGGTTCCTTCTGGAAACTTGGAATGGAGGATTCTTCCATCTGGGATACCATTATCAAATATATCAATTAAGATTTGAAAACGAATAAACAATCCTGAACCTTAAAGTCAGGTACAGCCAATCAACAGATTCATATCTCCCACAGTTTGTGAATACAATATAGAAACAAACTGTGGGATTTTTTATGAAAAGAAAAATAGAATTACTTATGGGACTTTGCGTGATTCTCTGTGCCTTTGTCCTCGCTCGTAAAGGAGCTGTTTTTGTACAGAGTGAGCAGGCAAAATCTGCGCCTGTCTGCATTGTAGTAGATGCCGGTCATGGCGGTGATGATCCGGGAAAAATCGGAATTAATGACGCGTTGGAAAAAGACATCAATCTTCAGATTGCGTTAAAACTGCAAAAAATATTAGAGCAAAATAAAATCAAAGTTGTGATGACACGAAGCACAGATGCCGGGCTGTATTCTGATGGCGCAACCAATAAGAAAGCGGAGGATATGCAGAAGCGGTGTAAAATTATCGAGGACTCCAATGCCCTTTTTACGGTAAGTATTCATCAGAACAGTTACACTTCACCCGAAATTCAGGGAGCACAGGTCTTTTATTATGGACAGTCAGAAAATGGAAAAAAACTTGCCGAGATTTTGCAGACAGCTCTGATCGAACAGGTCGATCCCGACAACCATCGCGCTGCCAAGGCAAATGAAAGCTATTATCTCCTAAAAAAAACACCCACACCTACGGTCATCGTAGAATGTGGGTTTTTAAGCAATCCGACAGAGGCAGAGCTGCTTTTGCAGGATGACTATCAGGATCAATTAGTCAACGCTATTTACACCGGCATCCAAACTTACCTTGGAAATGAACTCCCGCAAAGCGAATCATCTTAATTATTCAAATTCACGGATCGTTTTTAAAAACGACTCTGCAATATGGTATAAACGGGCAGTCTGCACTTTGTATACAGAATCCTCTTTTTCTCCCTCTGCGGACTGTCCCTTTTTATCCACAGCTTCCTTCGCAGATGCTGCCGGATCATTCACAGAAGTTACATTTCCACTCTTTCCAGATGCGACACCGGAAAAATGATTTAAATCGAGATTTTTTTCTACTGCAAATCTGAGGTCTACCTGCTCTCCGTCACTCTCCTGAATGGCAGATGCCAGAAATCCCATCTGATCTGCCAGAAGATCTCTTGTCTCCTGTTTATCGGTCACAACCAGACCGCTGATTCCTTCCTCTTTTGCCTGAAATGTTGCTGCAATCTTACCGGACATTTCGCTTTCTAACATAATGTCCACAATACCTTTTGTCTCTACTCCACGGACAATCTTCAGGGAAACATTGGTCACTTTATCCCCCACCAGAACCGGAATGGAATACTGCTCTTTTTTCGCCAAAGTCTGATTAATGGAAAGTTTTGCCTGCATGAGACGCATCTCTCGCACATCTATGCTGGTCACTTCATCGCTGGAGATCATCGTCTTCATCACGTTCTCCGCAACTTTTCCCAATGTCTCCTGAACCTCTGCCAATGCTTCCGGCTCCGAAACTGCCTCTCCAAAATCCTCGATAATGCTTTCCTTAATAGCTTCTATATCTTCTGTTGTGATTTTTTTCTCACGGTCCGGATTCGTACTCTCTTCCCCGAAAATCTGACGGAACAGTTGATTGCGGTTCGCCATCATCGACTGAATTGCGTTGACATTCATCGCGGTGTTTGGCAGATCAAACTGCTCTAACATCCGGTAAATCTCATCCGATGCAGTTGCTGCTTCCTGCACCATCTGCATCTGTTCCTGAAGATATTCCTGCTCGGCCGCTGTGTCTGTGTCGGCAATCTCCGCAAGTGCTCGCGCAAATTCCTCCGGCGTCATATTCTGCCAGTCCGGATACTTGTCAAATACCTGCTGCAGTCTGCCCGGTGTCAAAAGATCGGCTGCATCTTTGATACAATTTGTCTGATAAGCCGTCTCAATCTGATCCGTGATGGAGTTTGTGTTTACCGTCTGCTCTTTGCTCTCCCCGTAATCATTGTCCACAGAAATATCCATGCGATTGGTCTTGTGGGATGACCGCACTGCTGTGAGCAGATTTTTCATGGTCATCTCTGCTCCCTGATTCACCAACGCTCCGATTGCTGCACCGTCTGTCTGCTCCACTTGATGGATGAGACGGTAAATTCCGATATAAGAACTCCGCTCTTCCTCTGTGATCTGATTATTTTTCTCCAATTTATATAAATATTCGCTGAATTTCTGGTTGTCATCTTTTCCAACTTCTGTTTTCACCTGCTCTGCAACACGGTTCAGATCAGAAATCTTCATTTCCAGCGGATTAATGCCCTGCTTGATCAGCTGTGTGACAACAGCAGGTGTCATATTTTTAAACATCCTCTGTACTTCTTCATCTGCAGCCTTCATCTGCATAATGGAATCCTCCGTAATTTCAATTCCATTATACCCAAGAATGCGCACTGCACGACGATTTTCTTCCGTCGCTTCCACGCCAAGATCGTTTAAAATATCATCTACATTACGGAACGCTTTCTGAATGGAATCTCCCATATCTGCACGCGGCGCTGTCATTAATGTCTCATACTGCTCACCCGCCTTTTCGAGTGCAGATTTCATCTGTGTTCCCTGCTCGTATGCCCCATTGATCGTGGAAACATCTGCTTCCGGAATTCCGAGCACATACGCCGGAACCCGTCCTAACTGCTCTACTTTTTCGGTTGTCTCTGCGAAAAGTGCAACATTTTCAGGGGTAGCATCCGCACCCTGTGCTTCCAATAAATTTGCATAGTATTGGTTTTCCATATTTTTTAACTCATCAACGAGTTGCACCAGCGGCTCTGTGTCGATGGAAATACCTTTTTTCAAAAGTGCATAATTTGCTTCCGCCGACATTGCAAGACGTACTTCCTCCAACTGTCTCTTTGCCGTGAGAAGTTCTAAGCCTTTATCCGTATAAGCTTCCTGCTTCTCTGCACCGCTCTCGGTATCTTTTCCACGGTTTTCTGCTGCTTTGGCAAGATTATCCACAGTCAGCTCCATGCCATGGTTCACAACATAGGCAACATCTTCATCTGTAGCATTTTCAATCACATCTGCGGCATGCTGTGCCTGATCTTTGAGACTGTAGCCCTCTGCCACCATTGCATCCTTTGGCATATTTCCCTCTGCGATTGCATCCGCAATCTGTCCCATTGCCTGTGATGGATCAGTTGGAAGTTCCAAAGTTTTCAGATCCTCATAATAGGTCAGATTCTCTTCCGTGAGGGGAACATCGTTTTGAATCAGCCACTGGCAATCTGCCATAGTATTCTCATTTACCGGCAATCCCATGGAAGACAGCATATTCTGAATCTGTCCTGACAACCGTTCCATGTCTTCTACGGTCTGCCCTGTATAACCTGCACTGCCTGAAAACTGTGCCATGTATAAATTCTCTATCGTTGGCTGCAACCGATTATCCAGCATGTATTTGATTGCCCCATCTGTCATTGGCTGCAACATCTGCAACTGTTCGAATGCCTCAATGCTCATTGCAATATTCTCATCTGTCGCCGGAAGATCAGCTTCCTTAAATGCCTGCTCCAACTGGCTTGCAAGTGCTGCACTTCCTGTCATCGCTTCTAATTCCGCTGCGTCAAGGTCATCCCCAAACACTTCTTTTCCCGCTTTCGCAAGCTGCATTTTGATTTTGTCTGTCACCGTAATAATCGTATGCGAATCTGTGGAATCCAGAGAAAAACCATCCTCCTGCATTTTCGCATAATCTTCTTCCGATGTTGTATTTGATAAAACTGCCATCTGATTTTTTCGGTCAAATGCATCCATCTCAGAGCTTTCCTCAATCTTTTCCGCTATGGACTTTTTCTCTTCTTTGGCAGGATTCAGGTAGGTAGTATCCTTCATCTGAATGGAAGTCTGTCTGCCGCTCACGCTCTTTGTCGTCTTTGCTTTTTCTGCCACAATCCCGGAGGCAGTCTTTACATCTTTGCCTGCCGCCTGCTGCATTGCCTCTAAAATCTGATTCTGCTGTTCTACTCTCATCTATTTGATATCTCCTGTTTCGGATTTCATTTCACTTCTATTTATATCGGCTCATTTCCGTTTTTCTTAATACAACCAGAGTTTAACTAGTGTAGTGTCGAAGATTTTGTGGTGCTTTTATGGGTTGTGAAGGGGCAGATATAAGAGCCCTTTCACAAGTCATTCTTATATGTTGATTAGAAAGAAAAATCGTACAGACGAAATATGATGTTTCTGTTCGCTGGACATTCCGATAAGCCTCTGAACAGAAACCCTTGTGAAGTAGAGGCTTCGCAAGAGTTTCAGAGTCTTATCTCCATAGCTCACGAAGAAAATAATATTTGTCTGTACGATTTTTCTTTTAATTTACACTGTGAATGACTTGTAAAAAGACTCTTATACATGCCCTGCCAACACTATGAATTGCACCACAAAATCTGCAATTTACGTTATGGAACACCAATTATAGAATGAATTTCTACTAAAAATCGGAATTGAGATTTCATATATTCAAAGGGATTT
>ERZ808240.1304-NODE-1304-length-31336-cov-4.693968_pt1 | contig 31336 bp, 27 predicted proteins | sample MGYA00521084_ERZ808240 | MGnify/ENA primary metagenome ERZ808240 (study PRJEB31516, sample SAMN03275571) | gut metagenome | biome: mammalia-associated habitat; material: feces | host: Papio cynocephalus | place: Kenya | collected 2012-08-06 ... | reverse complement strand
AAATCCTTTATAAAGCGCTTGTTGCCTGCGAAACCGAGCAGACTGTCGAAACGCTTGAGGAAACCATCGAATCGTACCCCGAGTACACTTCCGCTGGGCAATCGGCCCACGCGCTCATCGGGTCGCTTGTACGCGCCGGTGGGCTTTCCTTCACGCAGCGCGATGAAGCTGGCGAAGTTGTGGACGACGCCCGCCGTGAACAAGCGCGCGCAGACGGCGCCGGCGAGGATGCGGTGGAAGACCTGGTAGCCAGCGAATGGGTGCGCACCACGCCTGCCGGAAGGCAAGCGGCCGAGCGTTTCAGCCCGCTTGTGCGTATCCATCGCCTTATGGCACGACACCCCGAGCACGTTGCCGGGTTTTCGGCCGCCCTTGAGCTTATCGCAAACGAGCCGATGATGTATCCGCAGTTCCAGCAAGCGTTTTCTGCTTTGCATATTTTCGAAAGCCCCGCGAATCGCCCCCCGGCGAACGTGGCGGCCATATCCCACAGCGCCGCGGCAGACTCCCTCCCCCTTGCCGCGGCGAACACGCCATCACGCAACGAGGCCGAGGACAGCAGCGCCCCGGCCCGTGTGCAACCAAGCTATTACATCGATGCGCTGGCGGCGGCCGGAGCCTTGTTCTGGCAAGACGGCCTTGGCTGGTGCATCACAGAAGAGGGGAGGGGCTACCTGGAGCAACGCTGAAAGCACGAATGCGTTCGGCAAAACGCCGAAGCAAAAAAGGACGAGAAACGATGAAGGAGGTATGATGACGGAAACTTCAATGACGCGCCGCACGTTCGCGAAGCTCGCCGGGATAGCGGCTGCGGCCACCACGCTTGGCGTGCCTGCCGTGAATAACCTGACGGAAAGCAAGAAGGCCTACGCCGAAGGCGAAGTGGTCAAGCAGGCGACGAACTGCTCTGCATGCATCTCGCATTGCTCGATTATCGCTTCCATTCAAAACGGGCGCGTTATCCGTCTTGAGGGGAACAAAGACGACCTGCTCAGCCGCGGGCGCGTGTGCCCGAAGGGCCTCAGCGGCATCAGCGCGCTGTACCATCCCAACCGCACAAAGTATCCCATGCGCCGCGTGGGCGAACGAGGCGTGGACAACACATGGGAGCGCATCACCTGGGATGAGGCTATCACGATGGTAGCAAACGCCCTGGTGAACATGCGCGACAAAACCGGCCGCAACGGCCTTCTGTGCACCACGGGCGGCGGCGGCAACCCGAACTTCTTCGGGCCGCAGCAGTTCCGCAACATGTGGGGCGCGGGCAACGTGTTCGAACCAGGCTGCGCGCAATGCTACCTGCCACGCGAATGGGCAGAGCCCATGGTCAACGGCGTAACGAACACGTCCATGGCCGACGGCGAGTGCGTCGAGCTGTTCAAGCCCAACGCCGGCGGCTGCGAAGTTTTGGTGCTGTGGGGCACGGGCCCGGCACAGCATTCGCCGTCGAACTGCGGCCGGTGCGCCGTGGAGGTACGCGAGGCAGGCGTGCCCACCGTGGTCATCGATCCGCGCTTCACGCCCGACGCCGCGCGCGCCGACGTGTGGCTGCCCATCCGACCCGGCACCGACGTGTGCATGATGCTCGGCTGGATCAACTACATCTTCCAGAACAAGAAGTATGACGAGGAATTCATCACGAAATGGTCGAACCTGCCGTTTTTGGTGGACCCCACCGACCCGGCAGGAGCGCTCCTGCGTGCCTCGAAGGTAGAGGGCTTGGACGTTTCCGCAGGCGAGGGCTATGTGTACTTCGACGAGAAAACGGGCAAAGTTACCAAGGCGTTTGCCCTAGGCCCCGAAAACGAAGCCGACTACAACCCGCGCCTGTTTGCCAGCGATGTTGTGGTCAAGCTTACCGACGGATCCACGGTAACATGCAAAACCGCAGGCCAAGCCTATGCCGATGCCGTGTCCGAATACACGCTGGAAAAGGTTGTCAAAACCTGCTGGGTGGAGATGGACGACCTGAAGCGCGCTCTTGAGCTGTACACGTCCGCCTCAACCGGTGGCATCTCGCTGGGCGTGGCAACCGACCAGACGCGCATGTCCATCCAAGCCGCACAGGCCATTGCCGGCATGGACTCGCTCATGGGTTTCGTGCAAAAGCCCGGCTCGCTTATCAACAGCTCCCCGGGCGGCGGCATGAGCGCTTCCATGGGCCAGTACAAGACACAAGTGGGCAAGGTAAGCACCTACCCCGGCCCCGGTGGCCCTCTTCCTGCATTCAACATGACCGAGGAAAGCATCGCCGAGCGCCTGGGTTACAAGGAGTACAAAGGCTTCGGGTCGTGGCAGCACAGCCACATCCCCACGGTGCTCAACGCCGTGCTTACCGGCGAGCCCTACCAGCCGCACGTGTGGCTGGAGCGTTCCGGTAACAAGATGGCCATGTTGGGCAACTCCTCGTCATGGCTTGAGGCGTTCAAGAAGTTCGACTTCATCTCGCACGCCTACATGTACCCGACGTCGTTTACGTTCGAAGCCGCCGACGTGATTTTCCCGATCACCGAATGGCTGGAATCGGTGTACTCCGTCAGCCGCTGCAACCTGTCAAGCTACCTGACCGATACCACGCTTCTGTTCGAGCACTGCGACGCCCGCTTCATCTGGTTCACCATCATCGAGAAGCTAGCCGAGATGGGCGACGAGAACGCCGTGAAGGCCTGGAACTGGAACCCGGGGTATTCCATCCACGAGTGGGACCTGTACAAGAAGTCCCTGTCGTTTGAAGGCATGACCTGGGAAGAAACGAAACAGCATCTGCCGGTGCAAACGCAAACCGAGCAAGAGTATTGGGACAGCTTCACCTACTACGGCTAAAAGCAAATCGCAAAGCCTGGCGCGGGTGCGGTCATGGGGCTTTCCGCCGCGTCGGCCGAGAGCAAATCGGTGGAGAACCACTACACCGGCTTCACCACCTGCACGGCAGCCGACATCACCGACTCCCCGCTGAAAAACGGCATCTACTGCGACACGTTCACCTACATCGGACGTCATGGCGAGGAAAAATTCGATCTTGGTCCGTCTAGCCACGAATACCAGCCCATCCCGCACTACGAAGAGCCCGGCGAATCGCCCGAAGGCGACACCGAGTACCCGCTTGTGCTCACCGAGGGCCGCATCCCGTATTACCACCACGGCACGCTGCGCAACAACCCGTACCTGCGTGAGCTGTATCCCGCGCCCGAGATTTGGATCGACCCAGACGTGGCGGCGCAAAAAGGCATCGTGAGCGGCGACTGGGTCAACATCAAGTCGCGCCGTTGCGAGAACAACGACGTTATCAAGGACGGCATCTTCGCAGTTGCCTACGTCACGCCCGGCATCTGCCACGGCACGGTGTACATGGAGCGCTTCTGGAACCCTGAGTTTTTGGAGGACGGCAAGGATCCGCGTCGCAGCTGGACCGTCTCCAACGTCAACGTGCTCACGAAAAACGACCCGCCGTACAACGACGAGATCGGTTCCTACACGCTTCGCGGCTTCCAGGTGAAGATCGAGAAGGCGAAAAAGCCCGAAGGCATCTGGTACGAGCCCGAGGACTTCAAGCCATGGTTGCCGCAGCCTACTGAAAACACCGGAGGGGGGTATGCAGTCGTATGACGCGCTACGCAATAGCAGTCGACCTTGATCGATGCATCGGATGCGAAGGGTGCATGATCGCCTGCAAAAACGAGAACAACGTCCCGTTGGGACAAAAGTGGAACACGGTGCTGAAAATCGGGCCTTATGGCACGTATCCGCACCTCAAGCAGTACTTCCTTCCTATCATGTGCCAGCAGTGCGAAAACGCGCCGTGCGTCAACGTCTGCCCGACGGGCGCAAGCTACCGCGACCCGAAGACAAACGTGGTGCTGGTGAACAAGGAAAAGTGCATCGGCTGCAAGTCGTGCATGATGGCCTGCCCGTACGGCGTGCGCAACTGGAACGCCGACGAACGCGTGGTTGAGAAGTGCACGCTTTGCTCGCAGCACCTCAAGGAAGGCGAAGAGCCGCTGTGCGTTTCGGCATGCTGCGGCTCGGCCCGTTTCTTTGGAGACGTTGATGACCCGAACTCAGACATCTCCAAGGCTCTTGCGGCCAAGCCCGATGCCGTGCACAAGCTGCACGACGCCGGCAACCACCCGGTAACGTCCTACATCCTGTCGTCGAAGTACGCGGAATGGCACGACACGTTCACCACGCCGACGTACGCGCGCTACTCCGGATTCGAAGAGTAGGGGGGCACCATGAGTATTCAATGGTCGCTTGTGCTGTTCACCGCCTTGGTGGGCCTGGGCAGCTGGCTGTTCGTGTTCGTGGCAGCCGACGGGTTTTTGAAGAAGGCCCCGGCTGGCACCGCCGTGCCGACCGCGCTCATAGCTGGCGCAGTGGTGCTTGTCGGCGGCGTGTGCTCAGTGTTTCATCTGGGCAACCCACAGCGCATCTTCAACGCGTTGACGCATGTGGGCATGGGCATCTTCTTGGAGATGGCGCTTATCGGCGTGACGCTCGTGTGCATCGTTGTGTTCGTCGTCCTTCTGCACCGCGGGCAAGAGCAGCCGGCGCGCGTGGTGGGCGTTATCGGCGCGGCGTGCGCCGCGGTGCTCAGCTTTGCCATGGGCTCCTCGTACCTTATGGCCGCACGCCCGAACTGGGACACCGTGCTTCTGCCTATCGGCTATGGCACCACATCCATGGCAATGGGCGCGGCGGCTTGGCTAGCCGTCCTTGGAGCTCGCAAAGCCAGCGATGACGCACTGAAGACGTATGGCCTGATAGCCGCCGCATTCGGCGTAGTCGCACTTGCTTGCGTGCTTGCGTACGGCCTTTCTGTCGGCGCAGCCGGCGAGGCGTATTTGTGGGTTGCCGCTGCGCTTGGCGGCGCCGCGCCGGCGCTGCTGTGCTACCTGGCGCAGGCCCGCCGCGAGCAGTGCACCGCCACTGCAAGCTCGGCGCTTGTGCTGGCGCTTGCAGGCGCAATCGCGTTCCGCATGCTCATGTGGGTATTAGGCACGCCGCTTACCGACGCATTCGGTGTGGTTCTGTAAGAAACAAGGCGCGCGCGTGCGCCTGCGGGTGCATGTGGCGATAGCGCAACACATCCCGCCCGTCTGGCCTACATGCCGGACGGGCGGGATGCAACGAAAAAGGGGGATTGCGATGAATTCGAACGCAAGCGCATCGGATACGCGCGAGCGCACGAGCGCCGCCGAGGTGCTTTGCCCAGATGAGGTGGATGGGGCAACCGCGGCACGCGCCGCGATGTACCGCATGCTGGCCTCGTTGTACTTCGCGGAGCTGACCGAGGAGAAGGTGCGCGAACTAGCCGGAGTTAAGCTGTCCGGCATGGATTTCGGCGACGAGCTTATGGCAGAGGGCATGCACGACATCGAGCGCTACCTGCGCCGGGTGAACAGCGGCACGCGTCAGGAGCTGGCCTGCGACTATGCGCACTCCATGCTAGGTGCCGGCGCGTATGAGCAGCGGCGCGCCACGCCGTTTGAAAGTGTGTTCACATCCGACTCGGGGCTGTTGATGCAGGATGCGCGCGATGACGTGTATCGGCTGTTTTGTCAGGAGCACCTTGAGGCACGCGAAGAGCTGCGTATACCCGAGGACCATCTTTCGTTTATCTTCGAGTTCATGGCAATCCTATGCGATCGCATGCGCGGCGCTGTGGCCTGCGGTTTTCACGAAGAAGCAGCACGGTTAGCCGATGTGCAGAAAGAGCTGTGGGAGCACCACCTCGCAAACTGGATCGATGCGTACTGCAACGTGTTGGACGAGGTTGCACTCACGCGCTTTTACCGCGGTGTTGCAAAGGTGACGCGCGCGTTCGTGCACGCCGACGGCAACTTCATAGACGCCACACGCGCTGCGCTAGCTGCAAATTAGGGGACGAGATGATTTCAAGACGAGGCTTTCTGCGCGGCGCGGGCGCGGCGGCGTGCGTAGTGGCGCTAGGTGGCGGTGCAGCATGGGCTCGGCAAGACTGCGAGCTGTTGCGCCCGCCCGGCGGGCAAGATGAGGATGCGTTCTTTTCCGCTTGCATACGCTGCGATAGGTGCCGCAGCATATGCCCGCAGCGCTGCATCGAAACAGCCGTGGTGGAAGATGGGCTGACACAGGTGCGCACGCCGAAGCTGAACTTCCATGCCGGGCATTGCGACTTTTGCGCTGGCGCAAACGCAGGCGCGCCTTTGTGCCGCGAGGTGTGCCCGACCGGGGCGTTGCGCGCGTTCGACCCGCTTGTTCACCGAATCGGCGTTGCCGTAGTGGATACCCAGCGCTGCATCGCATGGGGATCGGGCAGCTGCAACGCGTGCTTCGACTCGTGCGATTTTGGCGCGCTGGTGATAGACGCCTCGCAGCGCCCGACCGTCAACGCACAAGCGTGTAACGGCTGCGGCGCATGCGTCGAGGCCTGCAACGTCAACGTGTACACAGCCTATAGCGGCACCGATGCGCGCGCCATAGAGGTGCAACGGTTGAAGGGGGACAGATAATGAGCCAGCAGCATGAAGTTGACCAGACGAATGCCGGCGCGAGGCGCAAGCCACGCGGTGTGTTCGCGCTGCGGCCCTATGTGGTGCTGGCCGTGTTCTTGGCTGCCGGCGTCGGCATCATCTTCCATACCGGCTGGGGCACGCTCTCGTCAATGGGTTGGCGAGCCGTAGCCTGGGTATGCCCGCTCGGCGCGCTGGAGACGCTGCTTGCCGGCGGGTCAGATGTACTGCGAACCGGCATGGCGCTAGGCGTTACGGTGGTGCTCACGCTAGTGTTCGGCAAGGCGTTTTGCAGCTGGGTGTGCCCCGTGCCGTCGGTGGCGACGTTTTTTCGCCCGAGCGGCAAGCGAAAAACCAACCAAGACGACCTTTCCGATGCATGCCTTGGTTCTGAGCAGGAAAAACCTGGCGACAGGCAATCCGACGCTGCCGTCGGGGCAAAGGAGAGCGAAGATCTCCACACGTGCAAAGCGGCATCGAGTTCAAAGGCTGTGTCATCAGCCGCCAAGGCACGCAGCGGCGCATCTGCGGCGCTTGCGCCGATTGGCGGCAAACGCGACGGGTTTGCGGTTGACACACGCCACGGCGTGCTTGTAGGCGCGCTTGCAAGCATCGTCATCTTCGGGTTCCCCGTGTTTTGCCTGGTGTGCCCCGTGGGACTTGTGTTCGGCACCGTCATCTGCGTATGGGGGCTGTTGGAAACGCACGTGCTTACGTGGGGATTGGTCATCTTCCCCGTGCTGCTTATCCTTGAGGTAACGCTTTTGCGCTCATGGTGCCACCGCTTCTGCCCCATAGGCGCACTGCTTTCGCTGATTTCCCAGTTCAACCATACGTTTGTGCCGCGCGTCAAAGCAGGTAGCTGCATGCGCGAGCACGGCGTGGGCTGCACAAGCTGCGTGGATGCATGCCCTGAAAAGCTCGATCCGCACACCGGGCGCATCCCCGAGTGCTCAAAGTGCGGCAAATGCGTCAGCGCATGTCCGGCTCACGCTATCGAGGTAAAGCTGTTCGCAAAGAAATAACGTGCACGCAATGGGTCAACCGAGCCGGTTTGTTCCGGGTCGCTAGCTTCCTCAAAGGCGGGGCGCAAGCGTTTGGGCATGTGCCCCGCCTTGTTTGTGCAGCCGCAAGGCGGGGCACAACGCTGCCATCGGTAAGTACCTAGCAACGCGGCTGCAATTAACGCATTGCTGGCCACGCCAAGGAAAACGTGAAAATGATAGCTCTGCTTCCAATAACAGGAAGAAGCAATAATCCTGAGCACACGAGCGTCAAAATGATCACACACGTGTTATCGAAGCCAACGTTTTGCCTTCGTGCAGCAGATATCTAAATAGCTTTTACCTGGTGAAATGTTGCGGAACGTCAAATGGGCCGTTTAGAAGCGAAGACAAGGGTTATCCCCGGATAAGCAACAAGCGTTGCACGCAAAATAACGCCGTTGGCATCCGGGGGAGGATGGCAACGGCGTTACCTAGGGTTTGCATGCGACAGCGGAGGGGTGAAGTTCCTGAAGAGGGAGTCCAATCGCATGCGTTCACACAAGGCGAATCACTCGCCCTGCAAAGGCCTTGTCGGAGGGAGGGGGAGGGGAACAAGGCCTTTGCAGGGAGAGGATAAGCAATGCGGCAACGTGGAAAGCCTTGTCGCGCAAGCGAGTGCAAATCGGGGCAAACGCAATTCACAACATCTGCCCCGTTCGGGCCGCTGCCCGGGGGACGTTGGCGTCCGCCCCCCGGCCGAGCCAACGCCACCAGGGCAGCGGCCCGAACGCTAGTGAGCCAAAACAGCCCGGCATCTTTTTGCTCACGCTTCGCGGGCGTTCCTTGCATCCAGATTGCTGGCCGGGGCAAGGGAGCATGTGCTTTCGGGCCCTGCTCCCTTGCCCCGGAACGACGAATCCTTAGTACAGCGTGAACACGCTATAACCGAGCTGGTAGAACAGCACGCGGAACATCACGGATGCCGCCACTGCCGCAACCACGGCAACGATCGCGAACGTCTTGGTAGCGTCGGCGTCCTTGTCGCGACTTGCCACGGCCACTGCCACGGCAACCACCGCGAGCACCAGGCTACCCCAGAACATGGCCGCGCCGTCGCCGGTGGTCATAACCGCCAGCAGGCTGTCCACATGCACCGGGTGCGTGGTCATGCGGGTGGGGTCGGCATAGTGACCGTATTGGGCCACGCCCGCCATAGCAACCGTTGCAGCATAGATGAGCTGCGAGGCGACCTGCACGATGCCGCCGATAAACGTCAGCTTCACGCCAGCGGCTTCAGCCTCGCCATCGCCTTTGACGGCGGCGACCATCCACATGATGGCCGGGCCCATCAAGCACGCGCTGCCAAGGTAGAACAGCATGAACGCCGGGCCCCATGCCGGACGGGCCGGCATGTAGTAGGAATGGCCGGTGAAGCCAACCATCACCAGCGCAACCACGATGGTCGCCCAGGCAAGGCCCTTCGGGATATCCTTCACGCCCTTGCGCAGAATCACGATCCAGGCAATCGCCACGCAGGCCAGCAGGATGCACCCGATGAACTCCTGCGTGATGCCGGAGGTGATATGACCGAACCCGTTGAAGATGCGCTCCCAGTGCTGCAGGTGCGTGAACACGGCCAGGCCGCCCACAACCAGCGAGGCACACGCGATGATAAGGCCGGTCGTCTGCAGCTGGCGTCCTTTGCCCTTCAGGGCCAGGATGCCCATAGTGCCGAACACGCCACAGGTCAGGCAAACGAACAAGGTGAACAGGACCAAAGGCCATTGGATCCCTATCATTATTCATCACCGCCTTCCCATTTATGGCCACGTAAGATGAAGCTGAACGACGGCTTGTTGCCCACGTCGGGCAGGTGGTAGATGTCGTTTTCGGTGAACGGCTCCAGGAAGTCCACCATCTTGCGCTGATGCCCTTGCGGGTCGTACGTGCCCACGTAGGAGTCAAGCCCCTTGTCGGTGTCGCCGATCCAGCGCGCGCAACCGCCGCACTGGCTGACGCACTGCGGCAGCTCACCTTGCTCGAGCTTCTGCTCGCACAGCGTGCACTTCTCGACCACGCGCTCTTCCTCGTTGAGGTAGCGAACGCCATACGGGCAGGCCATCACGCAGAACTGGCAGCCGATGCACTTCGACTTGTCGATCTGGATGGACCCGTCGGCAGCCACATGGCTGGCCTCGGTGGGGCACACCTTCACGCACTCGGGGTTCTCGCAATGCTGACAACCCACGGTCATGAAGTACGTGTAAACGTCCGGGTACTGCCCCGAACCGCCCGGGATGGGGTTGGGTCCGACGCGCACTACCTTGTTCCAGTAGTTGCCGATGGGCACGCCGTTGACGGCTTTGCACGCAACGCTGCAGGCCAAACAGCCGACGCAGCGGTTCAAGTCGGTCATGATCGCTTTCGTCATGGCTTACTCCCTCCCTTCATACGTAGGCAGCCATTCCTTCAGACGCGGATCGTCGGAGGTGTGGATGATGGGCGTGCCGTTGCTGTCGCAGGGCACGGGGTTTCCGAACGGCGAGTTCTCCGGCGTGGCCTTGTAGATCTTCACCAGGTAGCCGCGCAGGTTGGAAGAACCGGAATGCGGGTCTTGCGCATGGTGATCGATCAGCTGGTTGACGGCCGAAAGCTGGAAGCCGTGGCCGGCGTCCTGCACCTCGGGGTACCACCACGTGTGCTCCAGGTTCACCACGTCCTTGTCGACGCCGTAGTACAGGTCGGCAACCTCGCGGATCTTGCCCCACTCGGTTTCGATCCAGACCCAGTCGCCCTGCTCGATGCCGTACTCCGCAGCCGTCTCCGGGTTGATCTCGATACGCGGCACAGGCCACAGCTCGCGGCACCACGGCAGCTGACGATGCTCGGAGTGGAAGTACACCGGGATACGGCGGCCGGTGGTGGCGGTTAGCGGGTACTCCTTGGCGCGATCGGGCTCGGCCCGGCGATCATGCGGCGCGGGATCCCAGGAGGGCAGCCACCATTTGCGGGTTTCGGGGTGATGGGTTTCCATGACCGTCGACCAGATTTCCTGCTTCATGGTAGGCGTGAACCAACCGGGCTTCCAGTCGCCGATGCCGTTGCCCGCCGTGTAATCCAGGCGCGCCCACACGCGGTCGCGTGCGCGCATAGCGCCGGTCTGGTAGCGGCGGTACGTGCCCCAGTTGCGCGGTTCGATGTCCTTGGCCTGCCACCAGCCGTGCTTCTGGAATGCGGCAACGTACTCGTCCCACGACTTGTACTTCGGCGTGACCTGGTCCATCGGAACGCCGTGGCGCTCGTAGGTCACCTTGCCGCCCTCCACATGCCACGTGGTGTAGGTCAGCTCGTCGTCGGTCAGAAGCTTGATGGAGTCGGTGAGCTGCCAGTTGATGTCGGGCCACTCGTTGCCGGGCTCGTTGGTCCACTTCCAGTTCATGCGGCGCGCTAGGTCCATGACGATCTCGGGGTCGTACTTGGCCTCTGCGGGCGGCTGCACGCACTTGACGGTAGCGCCCATGGCGCCGGCCGAACCCTGGGAAGCGCGCGGGCTGTTAAGCTCGATCCAATGCGCAACGGGCAGGATGATGTCGGCGGCGTCGGTAGACGGCGTGTGCCACAAATTCAAGTCAACGTAGAAGTCCAGGTTGCACAGCGCTTCCCACGCACGCGTGGTGTTGGCGAATGCCATGAAGTTGCCGGACTCATTCCACAGCGCGCGCACCGGGTAGGGGTCGGAGGTGATCATGGCGTCGTAGATGGACGGGCCGTCGCACCAGTACTGCCACCAGGAAAGCAGCGGGAACTTCGTGTCGCCGATCTGCTTCTGGTTGACCTCGGCCGGCGGGGTGGAAGCGCCCGGGGCCCAAGCAGAGAAGCCCTGCAGGTCGCCGTCGATGGGCACGATGGTCGGGCCGCGGTTGCCGCCCGGGGTGTCCATGTTGCCGGTGATGCCCACCAGCGCGTCGAGCGCGCGGGAGTTCTGGATGGCGTTGCAGCCGTGCTCGGTAGCCAGCATGTACTGCAGGCCTCCGTTGCCGTAACCGGTGGACGGGTCGATGCGCGTGGCGTAGGTGGTAGCGGCCTTTTCGATCTCGGCGGCGGGAATCTTCGTGATTTCCTCGGCCGTCTGCAGGTCGTACTCGGCAGCGCGAGCCTTGTAATACTCCCACACCGGCTTGACCTTCACGGTCTTGCCGTCTTTGAGCGTGATTTCGAACTCGCCCTCAAGCGCCGGGTCGATAGCGGGGTCGAACGGCTGCAAATCGGGCACCCAGCCCTGGGTTTGCCCAGGCAGCAGGTTGTCCTGCGCGGCCTCGCGACCTTCGCGAGCCTTTTCCGAGTCGTAGTTCTCGCCTTCCCAGAAGCCGCCTGTTTCATCGATGCGACCTTCCTGGTCAGCGTTGAACCAGGTGAACGCGCCATATTCGTGCTCGACACCCTGAGCCTTGAGCTGCTGCCAGTTATTGTCGTATACCAGGAACTTGTACGGGCTGCCACCTTCCTTGATGTCGGATTCCTTCAGCAGGATGGTCTTCACTTCCCAGTAGCTGCCGTCGGTGCGCACCGTGGGGAAACCGGACGGCTCGATGTCCTCGCACACCAAGAACGGAGCGTTGGTCCACTTCTTCACGTACAGCTCGTCATAAAGCTTCTTCTGGATGATGACGTTGGTCCAAGCCAGCGCCAGCGCACCGTCGGTTTGCGGCCACAGGTGCTGCCAGATGTCGGCTTCCTTGCCCATGTTGGCCTGACGCGGGTCGACCGAGATGTGCACGTCGGCACGGCTTGCCACGTCGACGGTGGTACGACAGGAGTCATCGTAGTTGGAAAGCTCCGACGCGCCGCCCCATTGCACGTACACGCGCGGGCGGGTGATGGTCTCCATCCACGACATGGCGAACTGCGAAACCATGGTGGTGGCGAAGTGACGCGGGCCCTTGCAGATCTGCCATGCCTCGATGTTGTTCGGCGTTTCCAGCATGTTCTTCAGGATCGACTCGGAATGCATGCACCAGATACGCGACGTGCCTACCTGGCAGGCGATGGACTCTCCGCCGTACTTCGCCTTGATCTCGGTGAAGTTCTTGACGATGGTGTCCATGGCCTCGTCCCAGGAGATGCGCACCCAACCGGGCTCCTCGCCCTTGGGGTTGGTGCGTTTCATGGGGTAGTGCAGACGGTCGGGGTGATACGCCGCCTGGATGGACGACTGCGACTTCGTGCAGCAGTTGCCCATGGACTGGAACGCGCCCTCGTCGCCCTCAACGCGGATGGCGCGGCCGTTCTGGACGATCACCTTGACGCCGCACTCCATTTTGCCGCAGCCACGGCAGCAGGTTTTCACGGTCACGGTGTCTTGACCGGAAACCTTGGGGTACGTCTCTTCGGCCAGGGCGGTTTTCATGGCGCCGCCGAACGCTGCGATGGCAGCGCCGGTAATGGCGGCGGTCTTCACGAATGAACGCCTTGACATAGTCAAAGATGTATCCATGTTCCTCCTCCTTGCTTTTCTACTCGTCTTACCTTTGCAGTGCTTGCGTTGGCGGGAAGTGGGGGGCGTGCCGCAGAGCCGCCCGGGAAGCCGGCTGCCCTTGGAGGGGTGAGCGCGGCTGGCGAACCGAGCAGCGAGCGGCGGGCAGAGAATCCCGCGTTTCGCATGGCTAGAACATACGCAGAAGGAGAGGGCCAGCCATCCCTCATTGCTGCTGATATAGCGTTGCCGTGCATCATAAATAGTTATGATTTGTCCATCAGAGATATCAGTGATAGCCGTTGAACTGGGTAAATATAATATTCGCGCTTAACTATATTCCGAATTGCAAATAGGCGTAACAATGGATGCGAAAACGGTTAAGGGTATAATCGAGAAGCGAAAACATAAGGGGAAAGCGGCATTGCAAGGGGGCTTTGCGCGCGCGTTGCCGCTGCGAAGGGGGATAAACATGAGCTTCTCGACCACCACGTGGGGGATCGTTCTGAAAAAGCAGCTTTCATGGGCACGCGTGTGCGGCATGGGGCTGTTCATTGCATGGACGTTCGTGACGTTTTACAGCATCGTTCCCTATTCGCATGCCGCAAACGTGCGTGCCACGTTGTATGCCAGCCAATTGTTCTCGCTGATAGCCATGACGTGCACCATGCTGTTCGTGGCGCTTGTCGTGCGTCGCGGAGACGCGCTTGCTTCCAACAAAATGGTCGTGTTCGGCGCCGCAACGGCCTTGACGGCGGGGACGGTGCTCACGTTGCTGGCCGACAGCAGCACGGTTGACGGCACGTTGCTGCTCGGTTTCGGCAGCGTGCTCACCGGCAGCGGGTCGGCTGTCGTTTTGCTGTGCTGGGGCGAGGTGGTTTCGTGGCAAGGCGAGCGTTTAGCCCTCGTTGAGCTGGCGTTTTCCTTCTCGGTAGCATTTGTGCTGGCATTTCTTATCGTGCTGGCACCCGTGCTAGTGTCCAATGCGGCCACCGTGGGCGCATGCGTCGGCACGGCAGCGTTGCTCTACCGATTCGGCGTTTGCGGCGATGCTTCGGCGTTTCAGGCCGACGAGCGTGCGGGCGCAGGGCGTGCGAGCTTGTCCCGCTCCACGTTGGCCCTGTTCGCGAAAGCCTTATGCGGCGTTGCCCTTGTGGGTCTGGTCAGCGGGTTTTTCGACGTGCTTTCCGGCTATGACACGTTCCCCGTACAGGACGTGTACGGGCTATGGCTGTACCTAGCGGGCCTGTTGGTGTCGCTTGCGTTAGCGGCCATTGCCGTGCTGCTGCATCATGACGGCGCGTTTTTCGGTTATCGGGTCTGCATGCTGCTCATATGCCTGGGGTGTTTGCTCACGCCTTTCTTGTCGCAAAGCTCGAACGTGGGCGCACTGATCTTCGGTGGCTATCATGGCTACCAGGTCGTGCTGTGCTCCATCTGCATCGGCGTTGCGACCAGTTTTCGGGTGGGCACGGTGCGTGCCATCGGCATCGCCTACGTCGCCTTGTACGGCGGCGAGCTCGTCGGCACGCTTTTGGCCCACGGCTTAGGACGCATGGGAGACACATCGGTTGACCTTGCGCTTTTGACACTGGTGGCGGTGTCGTTGCTGTTCATCTCGCACCTGTTCCTGTTCACGGAAAGCGATCTGGTGAAAATCGGCATCGGTGAGGTGAACCTCTCGTTGCCGGCGCGCAAGAAGCTAGCGGAGATAGGCGCAACGCTGCCCGGCAGCGAAGGCGGAAACGCAGCAACCAAGAGCAATGCAAGTGCTGCGGCGGAGGGCGGCAAGGGCGATGCTGACACCGTACGGGAAAACGCCGGTCAGCATGTGAACGAAAACGATGACAGCTCGGGCTTGCTAGCAGCTGGAGCCGGACAGGGCAATGGCAAGGTAAGTTTCACCCCGCAAACGCCGCAGTACATGGGGTGCGCCGTGGTAACCGCTGTTGCCGATGCGCTCACGTCTGAGCTGTTGTCTGGTAGCACCGATAAAAACCCAGCGACAATCGAAGCTGCACCGCCCGCACAAGACCCCGTCGCGGTGATGATAGAGCGCTTCGGGCTTTCGCCTCGCGAATCCGACGTGCTGCCGCTATTGCTTGAGGGCCGCACCATCGCGCGCATTCAGGAAACGTTGTTCATTTCGCAGGGCACCGTAAGCACGCATATCCGCCACATCTACCAGAAAACCGGCGCCTCCAACCGCCAAGAGCTCATCGACCTAGCCCACCGCATCTCCGAGGAATGAGCCGATCCCTTCGCATCGTTTTGACTCACTAACTTTTCGCCGCAAGCATCGACTCGTCCGCCCCGTACCGGGACAGCGCACCCGGTGCGCTGTCCCGGTACGCTGTCTCAGTTGGCAACATTAGCGCGTCCTGGCGAGCAAAACGCTCTCGAGCGCCATCATAAATCGTTATGATTTCTGGTTGCCCGGTTTCTTGTACTAGTTACTTGACCTGCGGTTATGAGTGTTGCAACCGTACGTGTGCCTAAAACGTCAGCGCACCCTCTTGACGTTGCCGCGTCGCAGTGGCCATACTATAGGCATCAAACGGATTGCACAAAGCGAAGCTGGGGGGCTTGGCGCAGAGGGCTTCATCTGAGAAAAGATGGAGGCCGAACACATGAGTGCACCGATCGTTCCCATCAAGCCGTGTGCGGACACTACCGCTGCCGGACTGGAACAATTCTTCTCCGAACTGAACATGGGCGGGTACCACCGCATAGCCATCACATGCGGGCAGCGTGACGATTTGACGCACGCGTTTTTGATGCTTGCGAACGGCCTTGCCCGCAGGCACCGTCCCGTAGCGCTCGTCTGCGCCGATGCCGTTGCGGCTGCTCGCTATCGCGCCGCCATCGCCGCTGACGCTGCGCGCATCGAACCCGAGTTCGATGCGCTTGACGAGGGCCGCGTGACCACCGCCATGCAAATTGCGCTCAACGTGTTTTCCGACGAGCGCGTTTGCCGCGCCACACGCCGCCAAGGACGTGTGCTCGACGGCAACGAGATGGACGTGCTGATGGAGGACATCAAGGTCAGCGGCGTGAAGCCGGGCCGTTTGCGCGAGATGCTCAAGTTCTTCTACAAGTCCATGGCCGACTGCTCCGCCGAGGAAGATGGCTGGCTGGAAACGGGTGAGGAAAAGAAGGTTTTCTCTATTCTGGAGGAGAACCTGGAAGCGCGCCGCGCCATGCTGCCTGCCGAAGTGTTCGGACTGGCGTATCGCGGCATGATGGACGGCGACGTTGGTCGTCGCCCGCTGCTGGTGCTGTGCGACGACTGGAGTGGGCTTTCCAAGTCCGCCCAACGCTTCATCGAGCTGATGGCCACCGAGGGCCTGGTGGTTGCCGGCAGCACGTGCGGCGTCTCGAGCGCCGACGAGCCGTATCCCAACCCCGAGGGTTTCGCCGCGTTCGCACGCAGGCCGAACATGTCGAAGGTCACCATCGAGGGTGCGTCCACCCTGCCGCAGGTGCAGTGGAGCTGCGAGCGCACACCGGTTGCCGAAGCGAAAGCAGTTGCCGAACGGGTGAAACAGCTTATCGCGGAGGGAATGGCGCCGGAGCACATCCTTTTGGCCGTACCGAATGGCACATGGTGTTCGGGCGTGTCGTCGCAGCTTGAGGTCGCGGGCGTAAAAACGTGCGTGGATCGGGAGGCTGGCAAAGTGAAGGGCGACCCGCGTTACCCGGAGTCCGCCGCAAGCATCAAAGCCGCCGCGCTCGACAAGCTGCGCGTAAACCCTGCCGATATGACGGCGCTACGCACGGTCATGGGAGCAGGCGATTGGCTGTTGCGCTCTGATGCGTTCTTGGGTGTGCTGGCCTATGCACGTGAACAGGAGCTGACGGTGCCACAGGCCATCAAACGACTGCGCAGCCAAGATGTCGACAATCGCGACATCGATATCTTCCGCAAGTTCGATGCACCGCTCGATGAGCTAGACGCTTTGGGCATTCCTGCAGTTGAGGCGCTTTGCAAGCAAGGCCAGAGCGTGCCGCCCGCACCGACGAGCGCCGCGGCGCCCGCCTCGCAGGCCTATCAAGCTGGCTGCGTGACCGTGGCCCCGTACAACCGCTGCCGCGGGCATCGCGCCGACGCCGTGTTCGTCATGGGCGTGGTAAACGGCTTGCTGCCCGCCGCCGACGCGATCGACGACGGCAAGTTCACCATCGACCATCGTCGCAGTGCGCTGGCGCGTGAAAGCAGCCTGTTCAGCATGCTGTGCGGGATGTCCACGTCGGGCACCGTGTTCGTTAGCCGCTTCGAATGCGACGATTACAAGTCCGCAACGTTGCAGAACGTGCAGGTGGCGCGCGTGTTCGCGCAAGGAGATGCGCGCTGGGCACGCGTCGAGCCGAGCGTGTTCGCCCCCGACGGCACGCCGCTGCCCGATGTGGTGGCCAATTCCGCCATCCCCGCAACCCAAAAAGTGGCCGACAGCGTGCAATAAGCTGATGCCGCCGCACGTCACGCACCGAAACGTGCGCGAAGTGCGTAGGTTGAACAGAAGGCGCGGGCCGAACAAGCACTCTGCAAGCCGATATTCGACCATTTTTCGCCTTTCGTGCAGTTTACCTACGCACTTCGCGATGGTTTTCCCGTTTGAAAGGAGCCCCACATGGCTGACAACAACGAGTCTTTCGTAATCGAAGACGATTTCGACCCTTTGGCCGAAATCGACCTGGAGGAGTTCGACCAGGACGGCGACGCCGACTACATGGCGCCTATTCCCGACGCCGACAAATCCGTGGTGCCGCCGAAGGTGGAGCTGCCGCCCGAACAGCGCATCGAGAAGCTGATAGCCGGCATGCCCGGTCAGATGCACCGCCTGCTTGCCGCCGTGGAAGCATGCCTCGAGCCGCAAACGCTCGAGGAAGCGTCCGAGCACGTTGACGCGGCGTATCCGCAAGGCGCAAGCGTGTTCGAGGCAACGCAGATCGTGCTGTTGATGGAACGCGCCGGGGCACTCGAGAAGATCGAGCCGGAAGCAGAGGCGGGATCCGAAACCGAGCGAGCGGCGGGCGAGACGACGAATGCGCAGGGCGCCGCTGCAGCGGCGCAAACGCAAGCGGGCGAGAACGAGCCCGGATACGTGGAAGTCGAGCCGGCTGCTCCCGCAACATACGTGGCAACTCCCGCCGGCTTAAAGGCTTACGAAGCGCGCACAGGTGCGAAGGTGGTGCTGGACCTGGTAGCCGAGGCGCCGCAGTACATCCCCATCTACCAGCGCATTCTCGAGATGTGCAGCGTGGAAGGCGGCTCGCCTGTGGCTCCGCTGAACAAGGCCGTCGACAGCGATCCGCTTGTGCAGGAGCCGCGCCTGTTCTGCACGCATTTTCTGAACAAGTTGGAATGCGCGGGCGGGCTGGTGTGGCGCGATGCGTGGCATATCACGCAAGCAGGCCGCGACGCGCTTGCGTCCGACCTGTTCGCGAAATAGGGGTTCATCATGGGAAACGAGGGAATCATGAACGAAAAACAAACCGCCGCGGTTGAGAACGCCGCCGCCGAGCAACATGCCGCCTTCGCCGATGCGCTGCGCGGGCGCGCGGCAACCTACGCGATGCTCTCGCGCCTGTTCCGCACCGAGGTCGACCAAAAGCTGCTCGATGCGCTTATGGGCATGCAGTTTCCCACGAACACGGGAAACGCCCAGGTAGATCGCGGGTATGCCATGATCGTCGACTATCTGAACCACGCCGACGCCAACGTGCTCACCGACCTGGCCGTCGATTACGTGCGCGCGTTTATCGGCTCGGGCAACGACGGCTTCTCCGCGGCCTATCCGTTCGAGAGCGTGTACACCAGCCCGAAGCGCCTGATGATGCAGGATGCGCGCGACGAGGTGCTAGCGCTTTACCGAGCCGCCGGGCTCGGGAAAAGCGACACGTGGAAGGAAGGCGAGGACCACATCGCGCTCGAGCTGGAGTACCTGCAGGTGTTGGGCACCCGTGCGCTCGAAGCGTGGGAGCGCGGCGACGAGACCGAGTGTGAGCGCAACCTGCTCTCACAGCGAAACTTCCTGAACGATCACTTGATGGCCTGGTATCCCATGATGGCCGGTGACATGATGAAGTTCCCGAAAACAAGCTTCTATCAGGGGCTTGGCGTGCTGCTCACCGGCTTTTTGGCCAACGAGCGAGAGTTCTTGGACGACGTGCTCGGTCGCGAAGATGCGCAACCGGACGCGTCCGCGTCCGATGGGGAAGTGGCATAACGTCGCTTGATAAGCCGGTTGCTATCGGTTACCGGTTGTGTTCCAAACGGAAGGAAGGCGGTTCCCATGTCGTTTATCGACATGTTCGCGGCGGCGCTTGGAGCCATCCAAAGCGACGTCATAACCGTGCACGACGAACGTTGCATATCCGTGCGCAACCGCAATGCGCACTGCGCACGGTGCGCCGAGGCGTGCACATCGGGGTGCATCACACTGGCAGACAATCAGCTTGAGGTTGATCCCGGCAAATGCATCGGTTGCGGCACGTGCGCGACTGCGTGCCCCACCAGCGCCATCGAGATCGTGAATCCCAGCGATAGCGAGCTTACCGACATGGTGAAAGACTCGATCATCGCTACGAAAGGGCATCCAGTTATCACGTGTGCGCAGGCGGTGGGGGCTTGCGGCTTGAAGCCTGTCGACGCTGCGCCAGCAGCCGTGGTGTTGCCGTGCTTGGGCCGCGTGGACGAGAGCTTGTTGGCGGGTCTTGCCGCGTACAAGAGCTTTGACGCGACATTGGCCTGCGGAAACTGCGATGCCTGCGCGCATACGCCAGGCGGAATACTGGCGTGCGACGTGGTCGAAAGCGCGCAGAGCTTGGTGCGGGCCTTCGGCAGTCCCATGACCATCGAAGTGGTTGAAGGGTTGCCCGAGCGCGTGGCGAGCGAAGCGCAGGCGGCGAACGAGACCGGTAACGCGCATCGCGGCGGCCTTTCGCGTCGCGACGCCCTTCGCAATGCGAAAGAACAGGGCAGGCAAGCCGCCCAAGCCGCGGTGCGCCAAGAGCTTGACGAGCATCTAGGGGCAAGCCCCGAAGACGTGGAGGTTCCCGCCGCGTATCGCAAGGTGGGCGCAAACGGCACGCTTTCGCACTATGTCCCCACGCGCCGCACGCGGCTGTACAACTACTTGCGCCATATCGGCGCAGGTCAGCCAGTTGTCGAAAGCGTTGAGTCGCGAGTCATCGGAGCTGTTTCCATTGATGCAAATGCGTGCACGTCGTGCCGCATGTGCGCGGTCTTCTGCCCCACGGGAGCCATCGAAAAGCTCGGGGAGCCCGCCGATGCCAAGTTCGGCGTGGTCCATCGCCCGGCTGCGTGCATGCAGTGCCGCCTATGCGAGAGCATTTGCCCCGCGCACGCCATTCACGTAAGCGGGAGCGTGCCGACGGCGCAGTTCATGGGCAAGCAGGCGGTGGTGTTCCCCATGCAAAAGCCCGAGTGGACACCGAACACCCCCACGTCTATGTTCGACAAAATCCACGCCGCCATCGGTCAAGACGTGCATATGAGCTCGTTTTAACAAGCCTGGAGCCTAGCCCGAGCACGTAAAGGGCGCGCTCGCAAGCTGGGGCGTGCGAGCGCGCAAGTTCGTTACAAAAGAAGGCGAAGGAACACGCATGATTACGTACACACTGCCAGATTTCACGGTTGGCCTGGGGCTTAACCTGCATTTCGCACGTTTGTTTGTTGAACGCCCCACATGGATGCAGCCTAACGTGCGCATCGCCAGCGTGTACGGATGCTTCCCGGGCTGCACGCTCAACGGCGGTAGGTCGTACCTGCGGGCGCAAACTTCGCCAGTCGATATCGAGCGCACGTTCGCCATTCTGGAGGAATATGGCCTGGTGCCGCGCTTGACGTTTACGAACATGCTTGCCACGCCGGCCGACCTTGACAGCCCGTATGCGCGCTGTATCTTGCAATCCGCTGCGCGCCACGGCGGCGAGGTCATTGTATACTCCGACAAGGTGGGGCGTGAAATTCGCCGCCGCTACGGCATGCCGCTGGTGCTGTCCACCACGCGCGCACTCGAAGACGCGCAAGCGGTAAACAACGCCATGCAAAGCTACGATTGGGTGGTGCTCAACTATAACCATCACAAAGACTCGGCGTTTTTGCGCGCGCTTGACCAGCCGAAACGTGCAGAGGTTATGGTCAACGAATTTTGCGTGCGCAACTGTCCGCATCGCCAAGAACACTACCTGCTCAACAGCCAAGACCAGCGCGCTGGCCAGCAGCATCCCTTCGAATGCGTGGCCAAACGCGCCGACTTCTTCGCCCACGAACCAGGACATCCCATCACGTTCACTACCGAGGAAGTGCGCCAGCTGAACAGGGAATATGGCATCGAGTACTTCAAAATCGTCGGACGCGGCGTACCGTTCGCCACGCAGCTTGAAGCGCTTACCTACTATCTTGTGCGCCCCGAATACCGCAAAACGGTTAAACAGCAGGTCATAAGCTTGCTGCGCTAGCTAGCTGGCAAACCCGCGCAGCATTTCGATTTCTGCGGCGTAGCCGGGCAGCTCGTTGGGGGTTTCCAGGATAAACGGCAGGTTGCGCAGCGCGGGGTGGTTGACGATGCGCTCAAACGCCTCGGGGCCGATGTAGCCTTCCCCGATGCGCTCGTGGCGGTCTTTATGCGAGCCAAGCGGGTTTTTCGAGTCGTTGATGTGCACCGCGCGCAGCCGCTTGATGCCCAGCACGCGGTCGAATTCGTCAAGCACGCCGTCTAAATCGTGCACAATGTCGTAGCCCGCATCGTGCACGTGGCATGTGTCCAGGCACACGCCCATATGGTCGGCAAGTTCAACGCGGCTGATGATGGCCGCCAGCTCCTCGAACGTCCGGCCCACCTCCGTGCCTTTGCCCGCCATAGTCTCAAGCAGCACGCAGGTGGTTTGCTCAGGGCGCAACACCTCGTTGATCAGGCCCGCTATCAGCTCGATGCCCGCCTCGGCCCCTTGTTTCACGTGGCTTCCGGGGTGGAAATTGTAGTAGCTGTGCGGCACGGCTTCCATGCGCACCAGGTCGTCGGCCATGCACTGGCGGGCGAACTCGCGCGCGTGCGGCTTGTCCGAACAGGGGTTGAGCGTGTAGGGCGCATGCGCCACCAGCGTGCCGAAGTCGTGTTGCGCCATCAACTCGCGCAAGGCCGCCGCATCCGCCGGGTCAATAGCCTTCGCTTTCCCGCCGCGCGGGTTGCGCGTGAAAAATGCGAACGTGTTCGCGCCAATGGCCAGCGCCGTTTGCCCCATGGCGGCAAACCCCTTCGACGTGGACAGATGGCACCCGATGGTCAACATGGCAAATCCTTTCGCTTCGTTTCGCTTGTCTTAATCCTATCGCAAGGCCGCCGCGCCCAACCAAGGCACAGGCCGTTCGCGAAGAAATAGCGCATGTGCTTGACAGGGCTTCCAGCACTGCTTAATATGCGAACCATTCTCAAATTGAAGGAAGGCAAGCATGCGCGGACAATACAAAACGGCACAGCGGCAAGCAGTTGTCGACTGCTTGCGCGCGGCGCACGGCCACATGACCGCCGCCGCCGTGCATGCCGCGCTTTCCGACGCGGGCCGCAAGGTTTCCGCCGCCACGGTGTATCGCCAGCTTGAAAAGCTCGTCGAAGAAGGCGTAGCTGTGAAATCCGTGCCCGCCGGCGAGAAAAGCGCCTGCTTCGAGCTGCTCGATCACGGCGCATGCACACCTGAGCGTTGCTACCACATGAAGTGCACCAGCTGCGGCAAGCTCATCCACCTGGATTGCGACGAGGTAGACCGGCTGTGCGCGCACATGCTTAACCATCACGGTTTTGCCGTCGACATGACCACAACCGTGCTGTTCGGCACCTGCAAGGAATGCGCCGCCGTCAACGCAAGCAAATCCGCCCAAGAAGCGGGGAAGCGCAATGCCTAGCCGCGCACATGGCGCGTCAGCTGCGCAAAAAACCGCCGCTACGCTACCCGCATCAATCCGCAAACGCATTGCAGCCGTAGCCCTGGCGCTGGTTTTGCTTGCCCCTTCGCTGTTCATTGTTGCCGAGGCGCATCATGACTGCGCAGGCGACGGATGCGAAGTGTGCCACGTGCTGGCCATCGCCGTGTCCATCGCACACGAGTCCGCCGACGTTCCAGCCGCCACGACCACCGCGGCGCTAGCGCTATTCTTCGCGCTGCTTGCCGTGGCCGCCCCTGTTCGCCCAAACGCAACAACGCTGGTGGGTCTGAAGGTAAGGTTGGACTGCTAAGGTGCCTGCATAGAAAACGGCAATGAAAACCGCCTGGTACACAGGCATGCTATGCAGGAGATAACAACATATGATGAAGCTGAACAAGCTGTTCGCAACCGCATTTGCGGCTGCTGTTGCGGTGCTGTGCGTTGTGGGCCTTACAGCGTGCTCCAACGCGGGCACCAGCACGTCCACATCCGAAAGCCAACCCGCAAACGAATCGCAAAAAGTCCAGGTCGTGGCAAGTTTTTACCCAATGGCCGACTTCGCGCAGAAAATCGGAGGCGACCATGTCGAGGTTGAGAACCTCTGCCCTGCCGGAACCGAACCCCACGAATGGGAACCGTCGCCGACCGACATCACGGCAATCGAAAACGCCGACGTATTCGTGTACAACGGCGCCGACATGGAAGGTTGGGTGGACGACACCCTGGCTTCCGCAAACCTCAAGGGCAGCGTCGTCTGCGCGTCCGACGGCATTGAGCTGCGCGTCGCCAACCACGACCACGATGCCGCCGAAGCCGACTCCCACGAACACGCCGGCGAGCATGACCCGCATGTGTGGCTTGCGCCCGAAAACGCGAAGAAGGAAGCCGAGAATATCAAAGACGCCCTGGTAAAGGCCGACCCGGCCAACGCTTCGGACTACGAGGCAAACTACGAGAAGTGGGCAAGCGAGTTCGATGCGCTTGATAAGGAATTCTCCACCCAGCTTTCGCAAACCGCCGGCAAAACCATCGTGGTGTCCCACGAGGCGTTTGGATACCTGTGCGACGCATACGGCCTTGTGCAGGAGCCCATCACGGGCATGGACGCAGAAGGCGAGCCCGATGCGAAAACCATGGCTGAGATTGTGCAGTTCGTGCACGACAACAACGTGAAGGTCATCTTCTCGGAGGACCTGGTCAGCCCCAAGGTTGCCCAGCAAATAGCCGATGAGACCGGCGCGGCGTGCGAGGTGCTCAACCCCATTGAGGGCCTTGAGCAGGAAGACCTTGACGCAGGCGAGGACTACTTCTCGGTTATGCGCAGCAACCTTGACGAGCTTGTTCGCGCGCTGAACCAGCAGTAGGTAAGGCACATCATGGGCGGAAATCAAATGGCTACGCGTGCGAGTGCTAACCGAGCCGCGCAGGAGATTCGGGGCGGACGGCTTGCAAACGCGGCGCAGGATCCTGCGGCGCACGCGTGCGATCCCGCAATCCATCTTCACCACGTGGGGTTTTCCTACGGCGCATCACCGGTGCTCACCGATGTCAGCCTAACGGTAGGAACCGGCGAGGCTTGCATGGTGGTCGGCGAAAACGGGGCAGGAAAGTCAACGCTGCTGAAATTGATGCTTGGCGCGCTCACGCCGACGGCTGGCACCGTCAAGCTGTTCGGCACCCCCGTGGCGGCGTTTTCCGATTGGCGGCGCATCGGGTACGTGCCGCAGCGCATCGCGGGGACGTACGAACGCTTCCCGGCCACGGTTGCCGAGGTGGTTAAAGCAAACCGCTATGCGGTCCATAAGGGATTTCCGCCCAGGTCGTCGGGCGATAAAGAAGCGGTCGAAAACGCGCTTGCGCAGGTGGGCGTGCAAAACCTTGAACGCCGGCTTATCGGCGAGTTGTCCGGCGGGCAAGTGCAGCGCGTGTTCTTGGCCCGTGCGCTCGTGAACGACCCCGACTTGCTGGTGCTAGACGAGCCCACCAGCGGCATGGATGCCGAATCGGTTGAGACATTCGTTGCGCTGCTGCAGGGCATCGTTGCCTCAAGAAGGCGCTCGGTGCTGCTGGTGACGCACGACACACGCCGGCTCAGCACGCTCGGCGCACGCGTGGTCCGCATCGAGGCGGGCCGGCTTTACGAGTGCGGCGCGACGCCGTTGGCCAGCGAAAGGCAAGCGGAGCAAACCAGCTTCGCAAACGCCACCAGCGCAAACAGGGAGGCATAAATGCTGCAAATGCTTACCGACATGTTCTCGCACGCGTTCATGGCGCGCGCGTTTGCCGCCGGCATCGTGCTGGGCATAGCCGTCCCGCTTGTGGGCGTGGTCGTGGTGCTCAAGCGCCTGTCGATGATGGGCGACGCGCTGTCGCACGCTTCCCTTGCCGGCGTGGCGGCGGGGCTTATCGGCGGCATCAACCCCGTCGCGGGCGCAACGGCCGCATGCACGGTATCGGCACTGGCCATAGAAGGGATCCGCCGCCGGTTCGAGGGGCACGCCGACCTTGCTATCGCCGTGGTGCTGGCGGCAGGAGTCGGCATGGCCGGCGTGCTGTCGGGGTTCGTGCCGAACAGCTCCACGTTTTCAAGCTTTCTGTTCGGCAGCATCGTTACGGTAGACGACGGGGAGCTTGGCACTGTTGTAGCGCTTGGAATCGCTGTCGTGCTGATGTGCGCGCTGTTCAACCGCGAGCTGTTCTGGGTCACGCTTGACGAGCGGGCAGCACGGCTTGCCGGCGTGCGCACAACCGTGGTGAACTTCACGTTTATCCTGATGACCGCGGTAACGGTATCCATTGCATCGCGCACAGTGGGCACGCTGATCGTCAGCTCCATGATGACGGTGCCCGTGGCTTGCGCGCTGGTTGCAGCCCGCAGCTGGAAGCAAACGATAGCGGTTTCGTGCGCGGTGGGCGTGATCAGCGCGGCAGCCGGGCTTGTGGCTTCGTACGCATTCGGCTTCAAACCAGGCGGCGCCATCGTTCTCACCGAGATCGTGCTGCTTGCAATGCTGTTCGCGGGAAAGGCGCTAGGGAAGCGTATACTTCATCGCACCAGGTCGCAAGGCTGATACGTTAGCTACAGCCCGAACCCCCACATTACCGCGCGTCTTCCTGTAGCACCGCCACGGCAATTTCCACGGCGTCGTCGATGCAGCCAGGGCATGTTCGAAGCGGGCCCGCGCCCATATCGATGCCTTTGAGCACCGCGCAGTTCGTTGTGCCGTTCTTCTCCTTGAAACGCGTGCAAATCTCGCGCGCGAGCTTGTAGGTATGGCGCTTGCTGGTGGGGTTTTCCGCGCCGGTGCTTTTCACCCAGCCCGCCGCCATAACGCCGCCCGAGATGGCCCCGCACGTTTCCGAGAAACCGCCCATGCCGCCGCCGAAGCCTTCCATTAAGCGAAACGCCTGATCAACGTCAACGTCAATGGCAGGTGCCAACGTGCACGCCACCGCCTGCGCACAGTTGAAACCGCACGCATGATACTCCGCCGCCTGCGCCTTACACGCGTCGGCATCCAACCCTAAAATCGCCTGTTTCGACATGTTGCCCCTTTCAACAGCCATGGGAAGCACGCGCTTCTCGCGCCTTCCGCGCCCCATGCTTTCGCCTTCAATAGCTTACTCCGTTACACACAAATAGCAGGCCGATTTTGCATGAGGTTGCGAGTTCTCCAAACCAATCAAACGACGAAGGCGGCCGGAATGCGAAGAATGCAAATCGCAGGGCAGCGTCCGCAGCATCGCCACATGCCGCAGTCCCCCTAAAAAAAGGGAAGGAGCCCCGAGAGGCTCCTTCTTGTCTGAGCTGCGCTTTCCATGCGCGATTGGCTTTCGCGCGGTTGAACTTGCGGTCGCCGTGCGCGCCATGGCCACACGCAAAACCGTTGTAGCGCGGGTTTTGCGCCAATGTGGCCTCTTCGGCCGACTGCCGCCACACCGGCCCCGCGTAAGCCCGCGCCCGCCGCGGCGTGCGCTTCGCACCGCTCTTGCGTTTACTCGACATGCGCCTCACCTCCTTCAAGCGTCAAATTTGCAACGCCATAAGTATAGCAAGGAAGCCCATCCGCAAACCAGGGCAGCGCACCCGGTGCCGTGCCCCGCAAGGGCACGGCAGGGCGCAGGCACGATGAACCAGACCGCCGCGCTTTCTCGCCGCGCAATCGCCAAGCACCGGCAACGTTACGCTGCGGCTGCGGCCGCCTGAGAAGCAAGCGACTCCTCGGCTGCCGCGCCTTTGCCTTTCCCGCTTAGCAACACGCCCGCAACGCCGCACGCAAGGCCAATGCCCGCAATCACCAACATGCTCAGCAGCCGCCAGCTGAGATTGCGCTTGCGCGGCGGCGTCCGCATCGCCGGTGGCAACCGCCGAGCGCAAGGTAAGAAAACCGCAACGATACGCGGGAAAGCGCTATGCTTGACAGGAACAGCAAACCGGTCGGCCTAAAGCGCTGCCGGACGACGCGCAACCCGAAACGGAGGACACATGAGCCACGATACGAAGAATCTTTCTGCCGATGAGGCGCTTGAGCGCCTGCGTTCAGGTAACCAGCGCTATCTAAACGCCCAGGTCGCAGGGGGCGATGTGTCGCCAGCGCTGCGCCAGGCAACGTTTAAGCACGGTCAGCACCCTTACGCCATCGTGCTGGCGTGCTCCGATTCGCGCGTGATTCCCGAGGCCATTTTCTCGGCCGGAATCGGCGAGCTGTTCGTTATCCGCGTGGCAGGCAACGTGGTGGACAACCATCAGCTCGGCAGCATCGAATACGCGGAGGATCACCTGGGATGCAACCTGGTAGTGGTGCTGGGACACACCGCATGCGGCGCAGTTGACGCCGCCATGCATCACGAGCCCTACGGCACCGTGAAGTTCATCACCGACGAGATTGCCGAGGCTATCGGCAACGAGCGCAACGAGGAAGCTGCGTGTCTGGCCAACGTCGCGCACAGCGTCCGCCGCATCGAAGAAAGCCACAAAGTGCGCGCCGACGAGGCCGAATACGGCTTGCGCGTAATCGGCGCGCTCTACCACACCAACACCGGCGAAGTGGAGTTCATGGAGTAGCAGCGCCCCGAAAGCGTGCATTCTAGCCGTCCTGTCGCAAACTCGCTCGTGTTTGCGTTTTAACTCGGTTGGGGCAAGTAGCATGAGCAGTGCGCATTATGTTTCCGCAGGTCAGGCCCGTGCGCAATTTCCTTCTACTTGCGAGGTTCGCAACAAAACGCAAACACAAGCGAGTTCGCGACATTTGCCTGCGCCAAAATTCCCTCCTGCAGCAAAAAAGCCTCGCAACCGCTCTGTTTTGCGGTCGCGAGGCTTTTGCAGCATGCCAACGTTTGCTTGGGAATGGTCTACTTGCCGTACTTCTTGACAAACTTTTCGAGGCGCGCCGTTGTGGCGCCGTTGAGCACCTCACCCGCAGCGAAATCGGCCGCAGGAGCGCTCGGCTTTAGCGCGGCAACGGTTTTGCCCATACCCGAGCCGCCCGATGTGGCAAACGGCACCACGCGCTTGCCGGCAAAATCGCCGCTTTCCAAAAACGTGTTCACAATAGTCGGAGCCACATACCACCAGATGGGAAAGCCCACGTACACCGTGTCATATTCGGCAAGTTCGGACAGGCGCGGCTGATGGCCGGGCGGCTGGCGGGGTCGTTCATCTCAAGTGTGGAACGGCTTTGCTTGTTCGTCCAGTCCAGGTCGGCGGCCGTATAAGGCTGCTCCGGCTCAATTTCAAACAAATCGGCACGGGCAACCTTCGCCAAATCTTTCGCCACATGACGCGTTGTACCCGATGCGCTGAAATACGCAACCAATGCCTTGCTCATGATGCACCCTTTCACTTGTCAACGATTAGTTCAGCGCTGATTGTCAACCTTGAAGCTAACTCAAAGTCAAGCGAACGGTTCCATTCCCAAAAAGCGGCAAATTGGCTGGAGCTAGCGCTCATTCTCAAGCTTGCGCAGGCATTCGGCCTCACGGTTGCGAGCGGGGGAGGCGCATGCCTCGGCGAACGCGGTGTTGTGCGGGTCTAGGCACTCGGCAACTGGCACGCTCACGGGATGGAACAGCACCTCGACGTTTTGCGCGCGGTCGGCGGCCATCCGCTCGAACTCGCGCACAAGCGGCCACGTAACCGCATCCATGCCACCGGACAGCACCACGCCGCAGAACAGGGAGCTTTCGCACCCCGCCGGCACCTTCGCGCGATTGCTACGCCACAACCACGTGATCAGCGCATCTTTCGCCAAATTGATGGGCGGCATGTGGCTGCCCGCCGCGCGATGCGGAGCCAAGGGCTCAACGGGGCAGCGCACGTGCGCGAGCGTGCAGCCTTGCGCGCGGGCGGCGGCCATAAGCGCGTCGAACACGGCCGGCACCGCGTGGGTATGCTGGTGGGTATCCACGCGTAAAACATCTTTCATCTGCGGAAACGCTTCCAAGTAGCGAGCAATTTGCGCCTCGCATTCGCGCTGAAGCTGTCGGCGGAACTCCCAGCGCTGCGAGCTTTTCGACAGTTTCAGCAACCCCACGAAATCGTTGCAGAACGTGCCGCGCTGGTTCACCAGAAGCGGCACCTCAACAGCAGGCGCGCACGGGCGCCCCTCAACCAAGTTCACATGCAAGGCCATTTTCAGCTTGCCGGCCTGCACAAACGGCTGCGCCAGCGCGGCCGCCGCGTCAAATGCCGGGCTGTTCGCGAAAATGCTCACCGATGCAAGCGCTCCGTGCCCCCCGCACGCGCTGGAAAGCGCCAAAATATCGCGCGCCTGCTGCTCAGTAATCCCGTAGTCGTCGGCGTGGAAAACAACGCCCATGATATCCCCTTCGTCTTGCCGCCCGAACGCCATCGCATCTCGCATGCGCAAAAAGGCGCTCGCACAATTCTTTCGAAATGGTAGACCTTCTTAGCTTCCGCCGCTCGGCAAGCCGCGCCTTTTTCCCGAGCAAACCATATTCGGCCCGACCGATGTGGAAACCCGATTGATGCACCGGGGTTTTTCTGCGCAGCTTATTCTTGCGCGCGTATACGATGCTAGACTTACCTGCGCACCAAGACGAGTCAAGTAAAGGCGAACCACTATGAACTTCTCACTCCGCGCGCATAGGGGGCGCGCATGAGCGAACGCATCAACGTGCACGCCGCGCAGGCGGCTGCAGCACCTGCCGCCAAACCTAAGTACACAACGGTTAACACGTCCGCGGCCCCAGGTTCGGCCGAGCATACAACCCCCAAGCGGCGAAGCGCCCTTAAGCGCGCGGCTGCGTTTCTGCCCACCGAACGCTTCCACGTGTTGCTCCTGGTCGTTGGCGGCCTGTTTCTGCTTACCGATGCGTTCCACGGCAATATATGGTTCGACGAAAGCTATTCGGTAGGCATTGCCAACCACTCGTTTGCCGACATTTGGTATTACAGCTCGGGCGATGTGCATCCCGTGCTGATTTACTGGGCGCTGCACGTGCTCTACCTGGTGTTTGGGCAGAACATCACCATATACCGCCTGTTCACCGTGGCAGGTGCCATAAGCCTGGCCATTCTTGGCTACACGCACGTACGTCGCGACAACGGCTGGAAAACCGGCGTGCTGTTCAGCTTCTTTGCCCTGTTCACACCCTACATTTCGCTTATGGCCGTTGAGATTCGCATGTACTCATGGGCCACGTTTGCCGTGATGCTGTGCTTCATCTACGCTATGCGCATCATCGGCACGCAGCTGGCGTGCCCGCCCGCGGCCATCGCGCGCGCCGCAGCGGGGAAGAAGTGCTGGGCCGGAACGCCGCGCCGCTGGTGGATAACGTGCTTTGCCGCCAGCCTGGCCTGCGCATACCTGCACTACTTCGGCGCGATGTCCGCGTTTATGATCAACCTGGTTTTGCTGGTGGCCTTAAGCGTGCGCGCATGGCAGCGACGCCGGCGCGGGCCGTTTCCGGTGGCGGCGGGAAGCCCGTCGGCAGGCGCACCGCTGCGCGTGCTCATCATCGGGTGCGTGATACAGGTTGCCCTGTACATGCCGTGGATTCTTACGGCCGTGACCAGCCAAATGGGCGTGGTCGGCGGCACGTACTGGGCAAACATCGTGTTCCCCACCACCTTCATCGAACTGGCCACCTACCCGTTCTTGACCAGCCCCATCTCGTTTGCTGCGCGCGGAAACTACGGCATGGCCGCGCAAGTGGTAGTGCAGGCAATCGGCTACGCCGCCGTTGTTGTGCTGGCCTTCCTGATTGCCTGGACGGCGCGCTGGGCCACGTGGCGCATCGGCCTGCATCGCGAATGGCGCCGCGAACAGCTGGCCCGGGCAAAGGCGATGCCCGCGAACGTTTCGCCTGATGGAGCGAACGCGCAAGCTGCAAAGCCCATGCCCACCGCCGTGAAGCACCTGCGCCTCAAGCGCTTCTACGCCTGGCTTATCTCCGAGCCCATCGCCCCGGTGGC
>ERZ808240.1301-NODE-1301-length-31375-cov-14.982407_pt1 | contig 31375 bp, 35 predicted proteins | sample MGYA00521084_ERZ808240 | MGnify/ENA primary metagenome ERZ808240 (study PRJEB31516, sample SAMN03275571) | gut metagenome | biome: mammalia-associated habitat; material: feces | host: Papio cynocephalus | place: Kenya | collected 2012-08-06 ... | reverse complement strand
CTTAAAAAAGACAGGCACAGAACTGATGATAAAAAGCAAAGTATTTTTTTCATAAATTAATCATCTCCTTTAAAAAAACAGAGGCGAATGAATCCGCCTCTGCATCATTCAGTCTTCTTTTTTATTTTCCTGCATATATGCACTTACTTTTGCGAGAAATTCAAGCTGTTCTTTATCCTGATAACCAATCATATATATCTGTTCAATCTGTTCATGGTCAAACAAAAGAACTTTATCAGGAGCTAAATAACCTTCCGGAAAAACACAACCTGCATAATCCCAGATTTTATCTGTTCCAAGCTGTTTCTGTGCAATGCCTATTATCATAAGTTTCTTATTAGCATCTTTAAGAAGAACAACTGTTCCTATCGGAAAATAACTTTTCATAAATTATAACCCTCCAAAATCAATTAATTAGAAAACATTGAGCCTACAATACCTTTTATCGCATTACCAACATTGCGGGCACCATTAACTGTTGCATCTACACCACTTGTAATTGTTTGCTGAACGTAATCTATTCCTTTATCAACATTATCATATCCATCACCAAAAACGGCGTGACCAACATTGGAAGCAAATGACTGAATACCATCTCCGCCCTTATTTATAGCAGTTTTTATTATTTCGCCGCCTGTTTCCACTGTACTTACTTTCATATCGACATATTTTTCAAGAACATGATTATCAGCGACAAAATCAATTGTATTTTCAGCTATATACTTCAATCCTTCTGACAATGGTTCTTTTATAATCTCATCATAAAACACTGAAGTAGCTGTACCAGCTATAACACCAACCGCTGGTGCTACAGGAGCTAAAGCTCCACCTGAACAACATATAACTGCACCCGTAACAAATCCTCCAACCGCACCTGAAATAGCACCTCCTGCAACCTCTAAGCCTACATCAAGTGAAGTATCTGCATATAATTTTACTAAATCTCTGTTTGACATTCTGCCATCAGAAGCAAGTCTTTCAGCATCCTGTATAAATGATGACAATACAGACATTGATGAACCAACAACACCAGCTGCCTTAGCTAAATTCAAAACTTTAGGATTGAAATTTGTAATTTCTTTAAAAATATCTATTATATTTGAAAAATCACCAAATTGTTTAGATAAAAAATCCAAAACGGTAGTACCCAGTGTCCAATCAAAACTATTATAAGGTTCATCAATAAAAAATTCATCCAATGTCTGACCAATAAGCTTGATAATATCAGATATTAAAGTATCCGAAGCAGCTTTATTTTCATATTTATCAGCAGTTTCTGATATCTCCTCAAGAGTGTTTATAAGCTGTGAAAGATTATCAGAAACAGACGCTATCTGATTTAAAGAAACAGAACTGAGTTTATTTTTGACTTCATAGTTTGCATTGCATACGAAACAGCTGTCGAGTCTTGAAATCTGAGAACTCAGCTGATTCTGGATTTCAGAAAGTGTTATTATAATAAATTTTATTTCAGACTCTGCCTCATTTATACTTTTGACATTCAATTGAAAAGTACTCATAAATCCTCCTTTCTCCGATTATGTATCAAAGAATTTTTTTAATCTGTTCCTCAGCTTTTCTGACTCTCTGAGCAGTACGCATAAGGAAATCTGAAACATTGCTGAGTGATTCAGCGGCATTGCTTATATCAGAACCAAGAGCATCTGCAATCTGACCATATATAGCTGAAGAACTGCTTACCATTGCAGTATTCATTATTTCAGAAATCTGTGACAGATTATTTATCTGTGCTGACAGCTGCTGAGCAAGTTCATTCAGGCTGGAAGCAACCTGTTCCACCTCATACACATCAATATCAATATTTTCCATAATATACAATCACCTCTTACAACTCAATATCATTATGATTTTTTCTGAACAGTTTAAATGAACCTCCTGCAAGTACAGAACTCAATCCGCTTACAGCAAGTGAAATAATCAGACTTTTACTGTTTTTAAATGAATTTCCAAATACGGAAAGCATACCATTATTAAAGTCATCATTTGAAAAAAAGCTAAGGCTCTGGAGTTCTTCACTGTTTTTATCAGAACCAAAATCAAGAACAGAAGCAGTATCATTATAATCAGCTGAAACAGCACCTATATTTTCTGCCACATTATCGGCAAATTCCTGTGAATCAGCATATCCTGCGGCTGTGTTTTCATCCATTAAAAACTCTTCCGGAAGAACATCTTCCTGAAAAATAGAATCTACAAACGGATATTCATCTTCATTCTGCTGTTCCTCTGTAGCTTCCTGCTGAGGCTGTTCATCTTCATTCTGCTGTTCTTCAGGAATTTCCTGCTGAGGCTGTTCATCATCTGACTGATTCTGAGTAACATCAGTTGTTGTTTCAGAAATAATATTTTCATATGAATTCTGAAAATCAGTTATTTTATTTTCACAACAATAAATTTTTTCACCGATAAAATTCAGAGTTTCTGTAAGCTGCTGTATATTATAACGGTCTCTTTCAGCCATCTGTGAAATTATTGAAAAATTATTTCTGAGTCCGTCAGAAAATTCATTTTCTGACATGACAGCTGATGAAAACTTGTCTGATTCGGCACATATATGTTCATATATATCATAAAACTTATTACACAAATCATTAAGCTTAATAAACTGTTCACTGATAATATTATTCTGAAAATAAAATAAACTCATACAGCATCTTCCTTTAAAAAAATATTTCAGAAAAATGACCTGTTATTTTTAAAGAATTCAAAGATTTTGGAATTAAGCCATTCTTCATTAAAAGCAAGTTTATCAATTGTCAAATCCTTCTCATCAGGCATACTAACAAAATAGTCAGACCATATCCGGTATGAACCGGAATCATAGGCTTCTGCATCTGAAATTTCCGTATAATCACAATCTGAAATACTGCATTGCCTGTATACGCTGATAATTTCAGTTAATTTTCTGCATTGAATAAATAAATCATCCTTTTGTCTTTCAAAGTCACTGATTACTGTACAAAGCAAGTTAAAAGGAGCTGAATCATAAGGCATTCTTTTTAAAACTGCCCTTAAATTTTCAAGTATATTTTCAAGAGTATTTATTAAACTGAGCTGTTTTTCATTCAAGCTCTCAAGCTCCTGAATATTTATCTGATTATACATGATAACAACTCCTGATAACTGCTTTGACAAATTACTGTTTAGAAAATATTATCAGTCGGAAGGTCATTTGTAATAGCTTCAACATCAGACTTAACCTGTCTGTATTCTTCAGCAGCCTGTCTGAGTTTATTTATATGATTATCAAGATTTGAAAGAGAATCACCTATTTCAGTAACAACTGAACCAAATCTTCCGATAAAATTATTTCCTGCTTCTGCGTCCCATGATTCAGCAAGACCATCAACTGTGGATTTAAGATTCTGCATAAGGTCTTCCATAGTTCCTCTTACAGAATTAAGTTCATCGGTTTTGCTTTCGAGTTCTTCAATATTAACTTTCAGTTCCATAATAAAAAGCTCCTTTCCTTATTTCATAATGTCAGCAATTCTGCTTTCAGCTTCTTCATATTTGTTGATAGCAGCAACAAGTGATTCATAGTATGAGTTAAGTTCGTTGTAAAGCTTGTCATACTTAGGCTTGTCCTGGTCGAGGAATTTGCTGTTGAAAGCATCGTTTGCATTGCCGTCCCACATAGCATCGATTTCTTCATGAATTTCAAAAAGCTTGTCACTCTGGCTTTTCCATTCAAGAATAAGTTCTTCGAGAGCAGCGGCACTGCTTCTCATTGCATCAAGATTATAACGCATAAAAAACACTCCTTTTTATATTTTAATGACCGTATTACTGGTTCATTATTTCACTTATATTGTTTTCGGCTTCAATGGTTTCAGAGGCGAATTTTTCGAGCATACCGCCGAGTTCCTCAACTCTTTTCATTGTATTGTTTATATTATCAGCAATTTCTTCATATGCCTGAAGATATCTGTCAGTATACTGACTCTGCCATGCAAGCTGAATATCTTCAAAAACAGAATCCATTATACTTTTTGCTGAAAATATCTCATATGAGATTTCATTAAGTTCCTCACTTGATTTTTTAAGTACTTCAACATCAATGTCCAGCATAATATATCACCATTAAAAGATATTATCTGTCGGAAGTTCATCAACAGTAGTTCTTACCATACCTTCTGTTTCACGATAGATATTGATTGATTCAATAAGCTTTTTATAATTTTTCGAGATATTATCATTGAGATTATCAATACTGTCAATAAGCTTGTTATTTTTATCCCTGAAAATCTCAAAAGCTTCTCCTTCCCAGAAATCACCGACTCCATTGTTTACATTAAGTATTTCACCCTTGATATTTTCAACAGCGTTAGTTATCTGATGAAGATTTTCCGCACAGTTTTCAAGCTGCTGCAAATCGACTTTAATTTCTTCCAAAGCATATCACCTCAATTTCTATGGTCAGCTTTCAATTCTGCTGAGCAGTTCTGACAGCTTATCACTTATTTCTTCTTCACATGGCATATAGCACTGATGGATTATGTAATCAAGAGTATTTACCTGTTCAGACAATTTTGAAACGGTATCATCAAATTCCTCAATATTTACATTAATCTGATTTTCAAATTCGGAATGTGACAAACCCTGCCAGCAGCTGTTTACGTCCTGATTTACAGAAACAAGAAAATCTCTTTTGCCTTTAAGATATTCAAGCTGTGAATTGAGGGCATTATATAAATAAGTCATCTGTTCTGTATCCCATTTATAAAATTCAGCCATCTTATCAGCTCCTTCTTTATTTGATGTATTAATAATAACATATAAAAGAATAAAAATTCATAAAACTGACGAAATGCACATTTTCAGGTGTGAAATGCATTTTTCATATAATTTTGTCTGTATGTACAAAAATTATTTTAAAAATTATTGTGAAATTTTCATTTTCTTCATTAAGTTCAGTAGTGTTTTCATTGGAATCAAAATTATCCATAATATTCTCCTTTCATCAGAATGAAATCAAAGCTGCTGAGATATTATCCCTTTCACCTCTTGATTTAACTGTTTCAATAGCATCAGTTATTCTTTTTCTCATATCCTGTTCATCTGAAAAGCTGTTATCTGTGCCGAAAAAAACACATATTTCCTCATTATCAAGCTTATGACGGAATCCGTCCGAGCAAATCAGTATATTTGTACTCTTGTCAAATTTTCCGGTAAAGAAATCAGGAGAAACATTTTTACAAATTCCCACACATTTTATAAGAGCATTAGGTGAATAATTCTTTTTTATCATATCTTCTTCGGAAAAGAAATTTACTGCACTGTGGTCAATCGTCATCTGTCTTGTCCCGTTGTCAATAAAATAAACTCTGCTGTCACCGATATTTACTATTGAATATTCATTGTTATTGTATATTATTATTCCTGTAACAGTAGTGCCTGTTATTATTTCCTCACGATTGCTGTAGTCAATTATTCTGTCATTCTGTTTATGAATAAGCTCTGTCCAGGCTGATTTTATATAATCTGAAGTTATTGGATTATGTTTACTAAGATAAAGCGGAAGTTCATTGCTGAACCACTGTGAAAAGGCATAAATCATTGAAGCACTTGTAATTTCACCTGATGAATATCCGCCCATTCCGTCACATAAAACCGCCATAAGAATTTCACTGCCTGAATATTCAGCAATCTGTACTGTAAGGCTGTCCTGATTGATTTTTTTCACTGTGCCGACATCTGTAAATGCTGATACCTTATATTTTGATTTTCCCATAATAATTCACCTACCGCACAACCAACTTAATAAAAATTGCTATTGCTGCCAGAAGTACTGCAAATGAAATAATAACAGGAATATAATTTTTTTTATCAAATTTCAGCTCATTATTATCATTTTCCGAATTACTCTCATCAGATTTATCGCCGGTATTCTGCATTACGATAGGATTTACATAATTCGACTGAGCCGATTCCTGAGAAAAATATGTATCTGAATCACCTGAATAATTATCATCAAAGCCGCCTATACTGTCATCAGTATTAACAATCACAGTATTTTCATTATTAAGATTAATTGATGATTCTTCCGGAATTATCATAACAGTACCATCTTTATCATTCTGTTCCCTCATTTTAAATCTTAATCCGCAATAAGGGCAGAATGGTATATTATCTTCTGTTTCATGTCTGCATCTTTCACATATCATTGAAAACCACCGCCTTATTTATTGTAAAAAACAAGCGTTTCATTTGCAAGAGTAATCAAATCCATATTATGAAGCTTTATTTTTGTATTCGGAGCTATTTTCTTGCCATTTAAGAATGTACCGTTTTTTGATTCATTATCGACTATAAAATACTCATTGTTTTCTGTAATGATAGTTGCATGAGTACGGCTGACAGAATCATTATAAAATGTATATGAAGCATACTGATATTTTCCAAGCATGAAATATTCCCTGTTTATCTCTATTTTTTCATTATTGACCTGTCTGAAAAGATATGCTTTTTTCTTGCCAGACAAATTATCTGATAAAACCAGATTATCAGTTGACAAGCTTGGCATAATATTATTGTCATTGTTATGTGATATTTCATTTGTCAAAGCAAGATTTTCAGAATGATGCTCATCTTCCTGAACTTTGTCAGCTGTTTCAGTATTTTCCCTGAATGATTCTACAAGGTTATCATTATTATTCATAAATCCCCATAAATCATCTGATGAGTTATTATTTTCATCGTCTTCTGGTTTTTTATCATCATCTTCATTTTCCATACTGTCTTTAAGCATATCATCAAGACTTACTACATTCCAGCTTTCATCTATTGATTCTGACTTGCTGACCTGATTTTCTTCAAGGGATTCTGATATAAATTTTTCCGGTTCATCTTCTGGTATCAGAGATTCAGGTTTAAATTCCTCCTGTTCTTCCGGTATCAGAGGTTCAGGCTTAAATTCTTCCTGTTCTTCCGGTATCAGAGGTTCAGGCTTGAATTCTTCCTGTTCTTCCGGTATCAGAGGTTCAGGCTTGAATTCTTCCTGTTTACTTTCTGTTTTTTCAATCTGTTCTTTTATGTAACTATAAAAACCTTCAAATGAATAGCTTTTATTTTTAAGATGACGCATAAGATTATATATAAGTTCACCATCATCTGTTTCAATATCAAAAAGTATATCTTTTATAAAATTTTCAATTTTATGATTATTATAATCTTCATATACCGGCAGAATACAGAAATAAACTTCATATGTGACGGGATTTACAAAAACTTCTCTGCTATCTGTAATGAGCATATTGTTTTTAAGAAAATATGCTTTTATTTCAGTATAATTATCACATATATTTTTTAAAACAGTAAGTATTTCCTTATCTGTTATCTTTTTTTCTATAAATTCGCTCCATCTCAAATTACCTGAATAACTATATTCAATATTATTATCTGAAAATACAGGGGACATAATACCTTTTATTTTTTTTCTTTTCAGCATTTCAATGCAGAATTCATCTTTTTCATCATCTGCAATGCTGTATATTATTTTATATTCATCATCTCTTAATTTTTTCATAATAAATCAAAAGCCTCCTGTATTTTATTGATTATTTCTTCATCGCTCATATCATTTATATGATTTATGGAAATACCGTCTGAAAAACTGCTGTCTTTATCCGAATGATTATGTATCACAGTAATTTTATCTTTAAAATCTCTGCATATGCTCTCTGCATATTTTTTCATTGCATTCATTTTAAGATTATGCTTTTTATCAGACACTACAAAAAAGATTTTATCAGCAATATCCAGCAGATACGGCAAATTCTGAATATATGAAAAATCTGCATCAATACATACATATATCTTTTTTTCATATGAATCAAAAATACTGAAATCAAGCTTTTGCAGTTCTTCGGGACTATTCAAAGGATTAAGTATTGAATAAGTGCTGTTGTTATCAGAAATCAAGGATTTTTTGCCTGATAAAATTTCTGAAACACTGAATCTGTTATCACATGGTTCATCTGAAAACGGCATAAAAGGAACATATACTGACTCTGCTTTTTTGGATTTATTCAAAGCATATGCTTTTGAAACAGTTGTAGCTCCTGCTCCTCCGCCGCATGAAAAGAACACTGATATTTCAGAAAATTTCAGTCTGAATAATTTTTTATAGCTGTATTTTCCTGATTTATATTCAGATATTATATTCAGAAATTCATTATACATATCATGAACATTCTGATACAATTCAAAACAAGGAAAATCCGGATTTTTATTTTTATCACATGACATTACTGCATATGCAGTATCAATATATTTTCCGGAATCTGCATTTATACTGCTGAAATCGGCAATTAACAGATTACATTCCTGTGAATTTTCAAATAATTCGTCATAGTTTTTACAAAGCTGAAAATCAACTTTTTCCTTATAAAAATCATCAAAACCATCTTTTATATGATTTCCGATATTCGCATTGCCAAGCATTTTAATTTTAATCAATCCAAAAACCTCTTTTCATTATTCCATTTAAAAAATACATTCAGTTCTTACAGAACCATCACTGTTAATCTGTATTGAATAAACAGTACTGCTGCATACGCAATAGAGTATATTTTCATTTATATATGCATTTTCTATATCTTCATCAATGCTTAAAGCAGTTTTCAGTTTATTATTTTCATCAATATAATAAACCATATCTTTATCACTAATTATATAAGTAACCTTGTCACATAAAATATATTTTATATCTTTGAAATTCTCCTCAAATTCAGCCTGTTTTTTTCCGTTAAGATTAAATACTCTGACATGACCATCTTCTGAAAGCAGATATACATTGTTATTTAAATCAGAATATGAATATTCAGAAACATTTTCTGCAATCAGTTTATTATTTTTTCCGGATATACTTTTATAATAAAGAGATGCTTTATCCATAAAAAATACTTTGCTTTTATCCTTGTCAACTGTTATATCAGAATAATCATTTCCTGAAACTATAATTTCAAATGAATTTTTTCTGCTGTTAAGATAAACTACAGAATTATTGCTGTCCCTGTAATACTGACCTATAAGGTTATCGCATATAAAAGCTCCTGAAGCAATTTCTGAATCAAGACCGCAGAGTGATACAATATCACAGTTATATTCTGCATTAATGCTTACAGCATTTTCATAGACAGATGTTCTTTGCAAATCAGAATCAGTTACCATAAGCTGTGTACAGTCATTATTATATAAAAGTGTAGTAGAACTGTTTGAAATTTTTCCGCATGGAGTATTTACTTTCTTTTTTATATTGGTAATTACAAGGTCATCATCTTTTCCCTGATTATAATTTTTTTCATACCAGTAAATAATATTTCCGTCATTGCTGAGATTGATGACAGCACAATTCATATTTGGCAGTGTTTCTTTGGTTTTTCCGAATTTTTTAACAATTACAGTTTTAAATTCCGCAGATGCAGATTCCTTGTCGGTATTTTTTTCTGTATAGCTGCATGAATATGCAAAGGATTCACCGGACGGAGATATTGCAATATATTTATTCACAACTTCAGCTTTTGCACCTTTTTCATCAGTGACTATCTGTGAAATATTTGATTTTATATCATAATATATAAGTTCGCCTGTCATAAGTTCTGAATCAAATACAGACTCTGCACTTTTAGCATTTTTTACATAAATGACATATCTGCCATCTGATGAAACAGCAGCATTTTCAGTATCGCTTACCTCACAGCAGAGTTTTCCGTCATTGAATATACTCATTTTTCCGTTATCATCAACAGCCACAATTGTATTGCCTGTCCGGCTTTTATATATTTTATCAGATGACATGCATGGAACGCTGAAACTGTTATTTTTAAATTTAATATCAAGAACACTTTCTTCAGGTGAATAAAATATCAATGATTCTGCTGATTCACTTTCATCTTTTCTGAGAAATGTAAATACAACTGAAAATATTATAATAAAAACAGATATCAGAATTATTATAAAGGAAATCTGTTTTATTCTGTTCTGTTTTTTTATAAGCTTATTTTTACCGGCAGTAATATGTTCATCAGGTTCCTGCCACCAGCTTATTTTTTTCATAGTCGCAACTCCCTATATAAGCATTAAAATGCTTCCATTTTTAATTCCCGACTGTTCAGCGGTTTCAAGCGGATTTATCGGAACATAATTTTCATCGAGAAGCAAAAGCTTGTCTGTCTGTCTGAACAGATATTCATTTGATTCATAAATTCTGACATCTTCCGCAATCATTTCAATAAGGTCCTTTACTATAATTTTATCAGGTATTTTAAAATCATATTTTGCAGATACTGAAGGACAGCAGACTTCTATTATAAAATAATTCAAAACAAATAATCCTCCTCTTTATTTTTATTTACTATATTGAAATTTTTCATATTTTTTTCTGAAATCATTATATCAAGCTGAATTTTATTTTCAAGCGGAGTTATAATAATACTGTTCTGATTAGTATTATCTGTATGAAAAGCAATAAAGAAATCATCACAACAATATACAATACAATTATCATCATAGAAATCAATATATTTATCTGAAAGTTCTGTTTTTTTCAGCAAAAACCATATAACCGGCGATATTGAAACTGAATTGTCTTTTTTTATCTCAAGAAATGATTTTTTTTCAAGAGAATCCATTATTTTTTTATCCTGAATTTTATTATATGATACTTCACAGAATTTTCTTATATCAGGAGCTGAAATATTCATCAGCGACAAAAGCACAAACAGTTCAGATTTATCCAGAACATAACTTACTGCCATTTTCACTCACCTTTTCTTTAAGAGCATTTTTAAGACTCCTTGATACAGGAACAAAAGAACCGTTTTCAAGACTGACAAGCATATTTTTATAATCAATGCTGCATACCTTGCTGATATTTATGATAAATCCCTTATGAATGCGGATAAAATCAGATGGCATTATATTTTCTATTTTTTCAAGTGAAAGATATGTTTCAAATTCCTGTGAGGCAGTTCTTATTTTTATTTTTTTATTGCTGCTTTCAAAATACAGAATTGAACTGAAAGGCAGTCTGAATTCCTGTGAATGTACTTTAAAATTAAAAATCTGATTTTTTTTATTTTCCATATCATTAAAGTTATCGAATATGCTGTTAAGTATTTTTTCAGCATTACTGTATTCAAATGGCCGGATTATAAAACCTGAAGGTCTTACACATGGAAATACTTCTGAATGTATTGATGAAAAGTTATCAGAGGTAATAACAATATAATTGAAATTATTTACATCATATATTTTTCTTGCAGCCTGTTTTATCATATCATTATTCTCTATAAGAAATACTGAAATATTTTCATTTAAATTATCTGCTTTTTCAGAATATGAGATTATTTCTGCATCAATATCATTTTTTATCAGAAATCTGATACAGATATCTTTCAGTTCATTAAAATACTGCTCATTACTCTGATAGATATATATATTCATATCAATTACTCTGATTCATGAGGGATAAAGACATTCCTCATATCGCCTGCTGAAATAAAGGTATTTCCTATATAATATTTTTCACTTTTCTGCTGCTGGGCAACTGGCATACTGATATGATTGAATATTTTCTGACGGTCAAGACAGCCACCAAGATTTATGCCTGTTCTGTCTGATATAAATGTTCTGAAAGCAACTTTTCCGGTTACATCTGTTGTAAAGCTGTTATGTTTGAAACCTGCAAAGAAATACATATTTCTGTCTCTGCCGTTTTTGAATATTGCTTCAATGCAGCCTGGAATTTTGCGATATTCAATATTTTCTGAACTTAAATTTTCATAAACAAGCTTACAGAATTCAGCCATATTATCAATGATTACAAATATTTTCTGAGTATTTGCTGCAATATGTTCAACATAAGGCTTTGCAGGATTTTTTGCTTCAAAATCTTCTTTAATTTTTTTTCTTACTTTAAATTCTTCTATCAGAATATTCATAATTTCATTAAGCTGCTGAGTATTTCTCGCAGTTTTTCTGACTTTATTTTCATAGGGAATATCAAATTCAGAAAGCATATTGAAATAATAAATATCAGCATTCATCTCACTGCCTGCAAATATAATGTTTCTGACAAAAAGCTGCATTGATTCCTTACTGTTTGCTGTAATACAGTAACAGTATATTTTTCTGAGGTCAATATAGCTGTATCTGAGAGTTTCCATATCATAACCCAAAGGCATCATAAGATTTTCCTTATATGCTTTTTCAAAAAATTCGATATAATCTTCACCTTCCGGAATATATGGAACTGTTTCTGCCTGATTATGATTTTCACCTGAACCTATAATTCTGCTGAAAACTTTCTTCATATATTCATTTTCTTCATCACTGCTGCATATGACAGCTGACTGAAATTCAAGTATTTTATCTCCTGCATCAAACATACCTCTGCCTTTTGCTGCTGAAGGCATGAAACTTACAGGTCTGTTATTATAGAGTTCTCTGTATTCGTTTCTCTCTTTAAGCTGGAGTGCAATACAGTTATTTATATTTCTTTTTATTCTTGAACTGATATCCTTATCAGAATTGGCAGTAACTATAAACTGAATGCCATATCTTACACAGTTTGAAAAAAGCTTTACCATACGTTCAAATTCTTTAGGAAAATGTTCAGCAAATACTGCATAGTTATCAATAATTATTGCAATAAGCGGTATTCTGTGTTTTTTTATGTATTCAGAGAATGTACCTGTATTTTCCATACCGAAAAGCTTCTGTCTTTCAGATATAATATTTTCAATCATATTGATAAGACGCAGTATCATATCCTCATCTTCTTCAAATGCAACTCCGCCGCAGTGTGGTAATTCAAGAAATGATTTGAATATACGGCTTGAAAAATCCATTATATAAAATACAAATTCATCTGATGTGTAATGCTCAACAAGAGAAAAAAGCATTGTTTTTAAAAGAGTAGTTTTGCCGCAGCCCGAAAGACCAATAATCATAAGATTTGTACAGCTTGAAAAATCCATAACTGCCGGATACTGCATCTGTTTTTCAGGATAATCAATCATTCCGATTTCGGCAATAATTTTATTTCCGGATTTTTTAAACTCATGTTTTTTCCTTAATTCACTTAAAGTAATTTCCTTTGGAAGTGCAGGAAGCCAAAGACTTCTTGTCCATTTTATATTGTTTTTTCTGCATTCATTTATTATATATCTTACGCTTACTGCAAGCTGTGAATCATCATTATTGATAAATTCAATAATAACTTCTGAATCATATTTTGAAAAAATATAGATATTTCCTTCATTTCCGGTGCAGTCACCAATATCCTTTATTATCTGAGAATTATTGCCTTCTATCTTCACAGGACTTCTGCCGTCTTTATATCTTGAAACAAAAACAGAATGTTCACTTAAATTCTTTATCATGGCATTGTCAGTATTTATACAACAGTTTACTGCATATCCGGCTTTTATGCTGCATTTTACCTTTTTATTTTCCTTTGACTTGATTTTTTTAATAACAGCATTTGTTCCGTCAAGATTTATCATTCTGACTTCTTTTTTCATTGAATTGGAACTGCCATTTGAAGGAGAATATTTTGCACCTGAATAACCTGTCTGGAACATTTCAAATACTTCATCATTTCCGACCTGAAGATAAGCCTGTCCTTTATTTTTAAGAGTTGCACCCTCTCCCCTTCCGAGCATTTCCACACTGTCAGACTTATCCTGAACTTTAAGGCATATTTTAAATCTTGAATTGGTTCTGATTTCAGGACTTACAACTCCGCTTGGTTTCTGAGTAGCAAGTATAAGATGAATGCCGACACTTCTTCCGACTCTTGAAATACTTACAAGTTTATCTATAAAATCACGCTGCTGATGGAAAAGTTCAGCAAATTCATCTGAAATTATGATAAGATGCGGTATAGGTTCATTTACTTTTCCGTCATGATACAGACGGATATAATTGTCTATATGATTTATTCCGTATTTGCTGAATATTTCAAGTCGTCTTTTATATTCACTTTCAATTGAAATGAGAGTTCTTCGCATCTGATTTGCATCAGGAACATCACTTTCTCCGTTAATATTTGTAATTGTTCCTGCAAGATGAGGTATTCCTTTAAATATATTTGCCATTCCGCCGCCCTTGTAATCTATAAGTACAAACGCCAGCTCATCAGGATGATAATTAAGTGCAAGAGAAATAATAAAAGTCTGTATAGTTTCAGATTTTCCTGAACCTGTAGTTCCTGCAACAAGACCATGCGGGCCATATTTTTTTTCACATATATCAATATACATAGGTCTGTTTCCGGCACCTATTCCGACAAATGATTTTATATTTTCATAAACATGATGCAGTTTATATGCTCTTATAAGGTCATAATCCTGAATTTTGTTTATACCCATCATTTCAAAGTATTCAATAAATGAAGGCATCTGGGCAGACTTATATTCCTTTACATACATATTGCTCATATTTCTTGCAAATCTGTCAGCTTCATCATATGAAACAAGTTCATCAAACTTTACTTCATTTTCAATATTTTTAGCTTCATTAAGAAAATACATACCATTATACTGCTGGCAGCATTCAACAATACTGATACACTGATTATAAAGCTTTGTTATATCACCATATACAAGTATAAAGGTAAATCCGTATTTTCTCTCCGAAGTTATATATTTTTCTATTATTTCCCCATTGAAAAAGCTTTCATCAGTACAGAAAACAACATAATGAGGTTCAAATGCAACTTCATCAACAGAACGTGAATTTTTAAGAATTTCATGGCGTTCACTTAAAATATGAGAAATACTGTAAAGTATATTCTGACTTGATTCCTTATTTTCAGCAATCATTCTCAAATCCCCGTCTTCTGATGCGAAATGAGGAAGCCACTTTGTCCAGCCATAATATTTTTCTTCATTTTCATTAAAAAATGCAGCCATTCTTACATCACTGTAACAATAAAGAGATGCTATCTGTATAATCATATTCACAGCATATCTGTGAATAAGCTCCTTTTCGCCTATTATACCGATTATCTTATCTTTTTTAAGGTCGAGAAGTTTAGGTATATTCTTCATATACTCATATTCATTCAGGAGTCTTTTAGGTCCTTCACTGAGCATATCATCAGATAATGTAAATTTATCCGGAGGTATTATTATATCCCCTGAAAATTTCTGTATACCTGTTCCAAGACGTATTTTTAAAAAGTCATCATGATTTTTATTTCTGTTCCATATCAAAGTTTTATCATTATCAAGACATGAAACAAGCTTTTCTGAAGAAAGATACTGTTTTTCAAATATCTGAAGATTGAATCTCTGCTTTTCAGTAATCAGTTTTTCTTTTTCAAGAACATAATCCGTATATCTTTTTATACGGTTGTCTTCCTGAATTGTAATATTTTTCTTTACATAATTCTGATTTGCAACTGCCCATACACAACCTATTATTGCTGAAAGACCAATTGAAGCTATCATTCCGACATACATTGAAAGATTTGAACCTGCATTGCTGTTAAGTGAATATCTTATAAGCATTGAAGAAAGCATAGGCAGAGGCATTGTCATTGCCGGACCTAAAGTAAAGATAAACGGCTTTTCATTCATACGCTGTGCATTCGGAGGCGGTTCAATTACAATCGGTTCACAGTAAATCGGTTCAATATCTCTTGGAGCTCTTGAAAATGCAGGCTGAATCTTATACTTTCTGTTTATATATCTGTATGATTCTGTACGAAGTACTTCAAGCCCTGTACTGACATTGTTTTTCATATTAATTGCAAGAATATCTCCGAGAAAAATAATTTTAAAATCAATAGTATTTATTATATCGCCTTTTGAAAGAGAAGCTGTTCCATTAAGAATACTGCCGTTTAAAAATACTGCATTGCTGTTTTTAAGAGTATTTATACTGTATGAATCACCATTCTTAACAAATTCAATATGCTTGCTGCTTATAAATTTATATTTTACACAGATAATTGCTCTTTCATCTTTTCCGACAGTAATTCTGTTTATATTGTTTATTTTATATTTCTCAAATGACATATTGTTTTCAGAAAGCTCTATAACCATTATTGCAGCAAAACTTTCATCCGGAAAAAATACTTTGAATATATCAGATGATTCAAGAATTTTTTCCTCAACCATCTGAGTCGAATGTTCAGACTGATTGTTATAATATAATGTTGAATCTTTATCTCTTTTTATTTTCCACTGTTTATCAAATGCTGAAAGCTTTATGCTGTAAGGACAATCAACCTCTGAAAGATTAAGACGCATTTCAACATTGCTTACAGAAGGAAGCGGATACTCATGGAATTTATTCTTGTATTCAACACTTATAGAAAATTTCAATTAAATCACCTCATAGAAATATATTTTATTTGTCCGGAAATCATATCATAGTAAAAAAGCTTTCCGCATGAAATATTTATACTGCTGAAGAACTTTCCCTTTGCAAGCTCTGAATATTTCCTGTCAAACTGATATTTAATAATTCTGAATTCATCTTTTGCATCAGTAAGGCATACTATGAACTCATCAGAAATCTGATAGGATGAAACAGAAATATTGCTTATCAGGCTTTTGGCAGTATTATTTTCACTGAAAAATTTTAAAATAAATCCATTGTCAGTATATGAAAGATAAAAGATTTTATTTTTAAAGCATGAAATCATATTGCACTGTTCGTGATTTATTCTCTCATGCTTTCTGCCATAAATGTCACTATGTATTATATTATAACTGCTTTCTTCAGAACAGTAATAAAGATTTTCATTGTTTATACAATATGAAAGAACTTTTTCATCAATAACAGTACTTTGAAAACTGTTTTCAGTATCACATTTAAAAAGTTTTCTTCCCATGGTGCAGTCGATATAGTATATAATATCATTGCATACCATAACATCTGAAACGCTGTTTTCTGAAAATACTTTTCTGAATTTTCCGTCTGTACGCATTGAACAGAGTTTTCCGCCATCGCTTTCACTTCTGTAGTATATATAATCACCATAAATATTTATAAAACAGGCTCGTTCATCTGAAATCTTTATTGACTCACCGCCGTATAATGATTTATAAATACCGCTTTCAAGTGAAAAATAAAGATTATTATGCTGACAGGCACACAGCCCGTTATTCATACAGTTTGAAGATGTATTTCCTGATTTATTGAAATATTCACCGCTGCAGTCAGAAACAAATTTATCTTTTGCAGTACTTTTTTCAACTACTGCAACATTGAGATATACATTATTATTTTCCTTCTCCGGTCTTGCAGAAAAGACACTGAAAAGACCTGTACGGAATTTTGAATTTTTCAGTTTAAGCAAATCATTCTTCATCAGAGTTACAGAACTGTATCTGTCAGCCGGATAATATTTCATTGCTTTTTCAATAACTTTTTTTATTCCATTTGGAATTTTTACATCTGAAAAATCTGCTTTTCCGCCAACAGGAACATTCTTTGTGAATATATAGTAAAGTGAAGCACCTATACTGAAAATATCAGTTCTTTCATCAATTATTGATTTTATAACCGATGAACCAGTTATTTTATTTCCTGATTTATTTTTAAGTATGACATTTCTGCCTTTAAGATTATCCCTGTCAACCTGTATAAGCTGTTCGGGAGCTGCATAATTCGCTGATGCACCTTTTACAAAAGCACTGCTGTCTGAATTCAATACTGCACTTATATTAAAATCTATAAGGCATATTTTATTTTCATCTGTAAGCATGATATTTGAAGGTTTTATATCGCTGTGTATAATCGGCTTTTTTCTTGTATGCAGATATTCAACTGCTTCACATATCTGTACAGCCCATTCAAGAGCATTATCTGTATCATAATTATGATTTTCTGATACAATATGCTCAAAATCCTTTCCGTCTATAAAATCCATTACTATATATGTTTCATTTTCAAAACGGATAAAATCATATATTTTAGGAATATATGAGGAATTGAGATTTTTAAGAATATCAACTTCAGGACTGTTTTCAGCAATATTTTTAATATACTTTATTGCAACATATTTTTTCAGACGCATATGATATGCTTTATAAACAATACCGCCTCCGCCTGAACCCAGTTTTCCTGCTATACGATAAACGCCGTCAATAATTTTTCCTTCACAGAACATAATACTCCTCAGTTCTTAAAATCATATTTTGCTTTTGCTGATAAAGGTGTTTCCAGACTCTTTTCAGAGCCTAATAAATTTACTGATATCTCCAGAGTAGCTGTTATACTATATATAATTGTTGAATTTTTAACTTCACATGAAACTGCATCAGCATCTTCTATATTTATAGTATAATAAACTCTGCCGTTTTCCTCCTTTATAAGCTGTTTTCCTCTTTCAGAAAGATTAAGGTCTGAAACAAGATTATCCTTGATATCAGAAAGATTAACCATATTTTCATCAAGACTGCTGAAATTATTTTCACGAAGTGCTTTATAAACTTCCTGATTTTCATAATTCATTGATGCAGCCGAAATGACAGCTGCATCAAATGAATCCTTTACCATAAAAACAACTGAATAATACGAAAAAAGCTGATAAAGACATCCGAATACTATCATACCTATTAAAAGTATAATCATTGTATCTACTCCGGCAGCTCCTGAAAGCTTTTTATTTTTTAATATGAAAGTTCTTTCCAATAGACCTCACTTCTTCCGGTAGAATTGGCTGATAAGGTTATATCTCTTTTTGTCATACCCCCGAAATTTACATTAAAATCGTATCTTACCACAACTGTAAACTTATCAGCAAGCTGAATCCTGTTATTTGAATCAATATCAAGGGTTTCACTTTTTCCGTCTTTTTTAAGAATTATTTCAATATCTGCATTTTTTCCGACCTCTCCGAATGAATTCTGTACATCTCTTATCTGTTCACTGCTGTAAATTCCGTCAACAGAAATATTCTTTGATATCTGGGAAGCCATCACATCAAGCTGATATTTATAAATAAGTATCGGCAGAACTGAAAGACACAATGTAAGCACTATACATATTATCAGTACATTTATCATTGTATCAATATACATTTCACCTTTTAATTTATATTTTTTCATATATCTCTCCTGACAGAACCAATACTGTTATTTGAACAAATTTGTTATCTTCTGAACTGCCATATCCCAGAAATCAGGCATAAAGTTGTTTATAAGCCCGAGCAGTGTTGCACCAACAACAACCACTATAAGGATTTTGATAATCATATTGACATAGCCACTCATTATAAATTTCCTCCATTCAAATTATTGATGTAAAAGAATTAAATACCTGTGAAATCACAGCATACATAAACATTGTAAGAAAACATATTACCATGAAAACAGACACGCCATTCATCTTTTCAGGTCTTTTTCTTGCTTCCTTTTTAAGATTTTCCTTTTCCTTGGTCATAAGGTCTTTGGTAAGCATCTCAAAGTAAATTCTCTGGTCATCGCCATGCATTACTGAGAGAAGTCCTTTTATAATTTCAGAAAGGTCGCTGCTGTTCACACGTTCATCAAGCTTTTTTATTGCTTCTTCATAATTGCCTGTTTTCATATCAGCAATTGTAATATCAAGCTCATGCCTGAAAATATCTCCGCAAATATTCCTGAAACTCTGAAAAATTTTCATAACATCTCTTGAAGTTGATATTGACTGACATATCGTACTTGCAAAAAGAACCATATCTGTTTCAATATTTTCACGTTTTTGTTTTATAATCCTGTCTGCTCTTTTCATTGACTGGAAATATATCAGAAATCCTCCGACTACACAGCATATTGAAGCAATCGGCATAATCCAGAGCATCGGCACTGCAAAAACTGCTATGAGTATTCCGTCAGAAATTGATTTTGCAATATAAAATTCAGGACTGCATTTTATTTCAGCTGCATTCAGTTTAAGCTGAATATCCTTTTTTCTGATTGTTTCAATATTGATAAACCTGACCAGAAAATTTGCAAGCGGTACTGAAAACTGGTCGGAAAATCCCATTGATTCCCTGAAAAGCATACTGACAGTTTTTCTTGATTTGCTGCTTGGCATTACTACAAGTTCAGTAATTATAAAATAAATTCCAAGTCCCAGCAAAGCTACTGCGGCATATTCACTGCCTGCTACGTAAATACGTTTCATAAAATCTCCTCACCTCTTGTATTCAACGGGTTTACACAAAGAAACTGCCTTATTAAGACTTGCAAAAAGTGAAACAACTGATAAAGCAATTATAAATTTTCCAGGCATGGTTGTTACAAGAATATTAAACCAATCCTTATTTATAAACCACATAACCGGAAGACCTGAGGCAAGTATAACTGACATCGTAATAAACTGCTGAAATGGTATCATCATTATAGTATCAAGTTCAGCCTGTATATTTTTCATTTCTGAAAATTTATTTACAATCGGAAAAAGAGTAATTTTCAATGAATGGTCACTCTGACACTGTATCATTGCATCACACCATTCTTTAAAAGTAGGATTGTCAAGCTGATTTTTCATATTTCTGATACCAGCGGCAATATTGGCATCAAGCAGCTTATTTTCATTTACAAATTTTGAAAATATTGAATGCAGAGGATAATTTATATGTTTCATATTTTCTTCAACTGCAAGAATTATATTGTTGTTTCGCATATAAGATGTAGTTATTCCTGAAAGTGCTGTTTCAAGCATTGCATTAAGCTGTTTTTTATATGAGGCTTCTCTTAATTTTATAATCCATACCGGAAGCAATGCGAATCCTACTGCAAGCACCGGAATAAGAAATATGTTTTTAACAGCAATTGATATAATTATTCCGCCTATTGCAAGCAGTGTACTTATAAAATAAATTTTTATCATAGATGTATTTACAAGACGGTATTTGAGCAAATCACTTACATCATTGAAATTTCTTGCTATAAAGCCTGTTTTTTTCTTGCCTGCAATGATATCTGCCTGTTTTTTAAGCGAAATTTTTTTATTTTCAAGATTTTTCTCTCTTTTTTCTTTGGAATAATTATAAAATTTCTCAAAATCATAGAATATAGAAACAGGACTTATATTGAACAGACATATCAATCCAATCAGCATTATAACTGAGGTTATCAGTTTATATGTCACAATACATCAGCTCCTTTTTTAAAATTTATCTGTAAATTTTTTAGGAGCACCATTCTGAAGCAGTTCCCTTCTTAAACTGTCAGAAATTTTTTCACACTGTTCAAAATGCCCCTTTACAACTTTTCTGCCATTTTCAATATAGTTGTCATCAACCAGATATCTGAACAATGTACGGTATACTATTTTACCGTTTTCATACTTTTCGCCTTCTATGATTTCCATAATTTTTCTTGAATAATCCTCAAGCTGTCTTTGATAAACAATAATCGGAAAAGCTTCAACCATAAGATTCATAAGAGTCAAATCATCAAATTCATATGCTCGCTTTGCAAGAGTTGTCATTCTCATATATGTTGAAACTGCTGTTTTGGAATGAATGGTAGTAATAACTGTATGTCCTGTTCTCGCAGCTTCCTGAGCGGCAAATGCTTCACTGCTTCTCATTTCTCCGACACATATTATATCAGGATTGAAACGAAGGGCAAGGTCAAGCAGTGTTTCCTGAGATACATCATATTTTTCATCATCAGATTTTCTTGTAATTGTATGGATAACACTGTTTACAACAACATTGTCAGAATCTCTTTTAACAAGACTGAGCTCACGGCTTCCCTGTTCTATTGTATAAATTCTTTTATTATTCGGAATAGTTGAGAGCAGCCATCCGGCAGTTGAAGTTTTTCCTGAACCGGTATTACCTGCTACACAGATACTTACGCCATATCTTAAAATACCTGCAAGAAATTCAAGCATACTTTCAGTTGCAGTTCCCTTTGAAAGCTTGTCTTTTGAAATTCTTGCCGATGAAACAATTCTTATTGAAGCACATATTCCTACATCATCATCAAGCAGAGGTGTTTTTATTGCAGTTATTCTTATATTTTTTCCTATTGAGCCAAGTGCATAAGGACTGCCGTCATCGATAATTGCTCCGCTTCGCTGAAGCATTCTTCTGATAATATTTACTGCGTGCTGCGGCGATACAAATTTTTCAGATACTTTTTTCTTCTGACCGCTGATAATTACTTCTATATCGTCCCATGAATTTATATTGATTTCCTCAAGTCCTATTTCTTCGGCACGTTCAAGCCATACTGTAATGAATGAAAATTCAGCCATATCCCGATAAAGACGGTTTATAAGATTTTCAGTATTACTTTCTTCAGTACATCTGATTTTCTTTGCCATAAGATACTGACTTATATATCTTTTAAGTCTTTCCTTCTTATCTTTTTTATTATCTATATTATCATCTGAAAAAAGTTCCTGAAAATTGCTTGAAATATACTCCTGTACTTTTATAAATATATCCTTATATTCATATTTTCCATCTTTACCAATGCTGATATTATTCAAACTTCTCAATCCTTTCAACGATTTTTCTGATTTCCTTTTCAAATTTCATACCATTGAATCTGCTGAGATTGCTTATCAGAGAACCTTCTATTAATTTGGTTTCGACATCATCAGAATAAGGAAGAATATAATCATAATCATATTCTATTGAATTAACAGGAGAAACAGGCTTTACATTCCCAAGAACTTTAATAGTATTATCATTATAGAATTTTTTGTCGCCGTACATGGCTTCTGATGTTCTGGCATAAATAAGTCCCTTATTGTCAGGAGTAATAATTCTTATTCTTATATCTGCAAGTTCAAGTGCTGTGAGAGTCATTGTATCATCAAAAGGATTGCTTGTACTGTCAATTATTACATAATCTGCTTTTACAGTCATTTTATTAAGCAGCTTTATAACGCTTTCCCTGCTGAAATTTCTGTATGTAATATAGTTTTCATCAGGCGACAACCCCATAAATCCGATATATTCACTCTGAGGATGAAATACAATATGCGACATTACCGCATCATTATCATAATTTTCAGCCATAAGCAAAGGTCCTATTGATTCCTTTGAAGTAATATGTTTTGAAGGAACATAGAATTTTAATGATGGTATAAATTTATCACCATTATAGACTATTACATTTTTCTTCATTGAAGCAAATTTTGCAGCAATGGCAAGTGACAGCACTGATTTACCACTTGACGGACTGCCCCATATACAAATAATTTTTCCGCTCATAAAGAATCACTCTCCGACATTGAATTTCTTAGATTCAAGCAGTTCCCTGTAATATTCATCATTTTCAAAAATTGAATCCTGAGCAGAAATAAGACTATCAGCTTTTGCACTGTCAATGGAATATCTTGCTGCAAGCAGCAGATATACTTTATCATTCTGACTTAAATCTGCTATTTTTTCAGCCTGAACTATATTGACACTGAATGTTATTACTGAAGGAGCTGTATTTTCTGCCTGATTTCCTAAAGCATCAACTATATCGATTATTTTGACATAGTATATTTCCTTATATGAAGAACCATGAGAATCAAGTATTGTAACAATATCGCCTACTTTTATATTTCCGCCTACAATAGCATCATACCCTGAAACATCAACGGAAACTGCAAATTTTTCATTATCAGCAGAGATTTCTTCTACATATGAATTTTTAGCATCTTCTGAACCATCGGATATTTTTGATGATGTAATTACATCACCTTTCTGTATAAATGTTCCTGCATATTTGTTTTTGAATTCTTCAATATCAGAACTGTATCCTTCCGGCAAAGCGTCCGCATTATGAAAATTTATTACTTTGAGATTATCTTCATTGACAGGATTTCCTTCACTGATATCATTCTGTGCGACAACTACAGGTACTGTATCTGACATAATTCTCTCACTCATCACCGGTACTATAAAACCTCCGAATGCCACAGAAAATACAATGCAGAAACAGCCTATAATAAACTTATTCTTTAAAAAATTCATTTGTATACCCCTTTATCAGAATTATTTAAAATCGATGATATAACATTTTTACAATCAGGATTTTCTGAAAAAATCATAAGTTCAGCCGCTTTCCATACAGGATTGTTCATATTGTATGAAACAGCCGGAAAACTTTTGCTTCTGCGTCTTTTTTCATTTCTGCCGAAACTGTTCATATTGAAATCATTGCATGATACAAAAGGCATACAATGACCATTCATTAATCTGATAAGTATTATTCCTGAAGAATAGTATTTTTTATCTGACTGAAATGATTTCATATAAAGAATATCAGGAGTAATTATAAAATAATTCTGTTTAAGCTCTGTTCCAAACGGTACAGCATACAGATTTTTTTCATCATCAATCCATACGTTTATATCTGATATTATTTCCCTGAAATTTTCCTCAAGCTCCATAAGTTTCAGTCCCAGCAAAGCATATCCGCTTTTTAAACTGCAAACTGGTCTTGATTTTTTATAAATACTTATTATATGTATCGTCCTGTTAAGTTCTGATTTCATGCTGAAACATTCATAAAGAAATTTTTTATCAGAATTATTAGTTATATTTTTCAGATACTGTTCTGCAAATTTATCAAGCATATCAGCAACAGAATCATTATTCATTCCGCAATTCATATAGTAAAAATCACTGAATGAATCATTAGTTATTGTTATATGTTCTATAACAGCTTCAGAATCTGCTTTTACAGCATGATAATAATAATGACCGAATATATTAAAAACTTCCTTTATTATTCTGTAGCCCTTTATAACCATTCCCTCCATATCCTGTTCGCACAGAATCAAATCAGGATTGAATTCAGAACTATCAGCTATATCTTTTTCAGCAAACTGTCTGCGGCTTACAACATTTTCATCATTCAGTACAGAACCACATACGCAGAACCTTTCACCTTCATTAACCTGTCTGCCGCATTTTATACAAAACTTCATACCATTCTCCTGAATCAGCCTATTTCTATAACGTCCACACCGAAAAATTTTTCAGGAGTACTGTTTTCATTTTTTGGTGCAGCAGTTTCAGAAACAGTTGTTTCACAATACGTTTCTGTATCTGCCGAAATATTTTTTATATCACTGTTCCGGAAATAATTTTTACAAATCATTATTATAATCAGAACTGCCAGAAATGATATTACCCCTGCCGCAGTGTAGAAAAGACGCTCTTTATTTTCAGCTTTTTTCATATGTAATCCTTTTAAGCTTTTCATTAAGTTCAATGTATTCATCATTTTCAAAGCCGATATGCTGTATTTTTTTTATATCATCATGCATGAAAAGAAACTGCATTTTACCGCCTATATACCCCTCAGGATAAAGAACTCCCATGTAATCGTATATTTTTCCGGTTGAAATTTTTTTCTGCATAATGCCTATTATAAGAATATTCCGGCTGTTTTCTTTAAGGCATACAACGCTCCCGACAGGAAGAAGCTTATAATTATTATCCATTTTTCTAATCATCTCCGATATTTCTTGTTATGTACCAGTCATCATAAAATGAACCATCTATATTAAGGGAAATTTCTCCCCATGTACATACTTCTCCTGATGGAGTCCACATATCTGTCAAAACCCAGTAAATTTTATATTCTGTATTGTTCTGCCACCATTCAGGAATAAAATGAACTCTGCTTTTTTCATTGTCACTTCCATATGATGAAACAGGACTGCTTTTAAGAATATATCTGTTATAAATTTCTGAATAATCTGCAACAGATGCATATTTCATATCGTAACCATATTCAGGATAAAGAATAATCAGCTTTGCAGATTCATATGTCATCATATCATTTCCGTTAAAATCAATAGAAAGCCCTATTCCATAACCGGATTTTACTGTATCTCTGTCAGATATCTTTTGATTTCCTGAAATATAACTTCGGATATCAAGCGGATAGCCGTTGAAATTCAAACTATTCTGAAATAACTGATTATCTTTTACAAATTCCTGTGCATAAACTGCTCCTGAATGATACTTGTTATCTTCATCAAGACCATACTCTTTCTGCCATCTTCCAATATTCTCTTTAATAGTTGTATCATAATACGGTGATGAATATATGCTGTCATATGTTTCTTTTATCTTTTTATTGACAGCAAAAACATCTGAAATATCAGCACCGATATTTGAATAATCTTCCTCAGATTTCTGATTTTCTACCAGCACATCAAATTCAACAGGTGAAACTATAACCGCTGTCGGGTCATTGTATTCCTGATAAATATCAGCTGTGAAATGAATATTTGCCGGACTGGAAGGTGTATGCCATTTTATTGAAACGCAGGCTGTTTCATTATCTGCAAGATGAGTTGTATTAAATGCATTTGTTCCGCTTGAATCTATAATTTCAATAGGATAGGAAGCTGAAAACCAAGAGGTTATATTGCCTATATTTATGTCATTGCCTGAAATATTCTTTATGTTTACTGTTGTATATACATCACTGTCCGTTGTATAAGGACCGTCTACAGTGCTTACAAGAATATCTGTTTTGCATTTTATTCGGTAATAACCTTGATTTAGAATGTCATTATACAAAGCATTTATCACATCATCTTTATCTGTATCTGTCAAACGCCAGTTTTCAGTGAAATCACTATAGTTTGGAGGTTTATTTACATTAGTTGCATATTTTGTAAAATACCATTGTTCTATTTCAGCACTATTACCGTCAAAAAGCTTAGTATTTCCATACCATCTTATACGATTTTTAAAAATATCTGCAACATCCTTGCCGAAATTATTACCTTTTTCCTTTGAAGTTGAAAGTGCCATTGCATATAAAAGGCTCCATTGTTCTACGCTGACATTATCACTTTTTGGTAGTTCTGTATTTTCCCATATTTCTTTAAATCTATTTCCTATAGTGGTGTTATTTTTTTCATCAATTGGAATTGTGGAAGAAAAATAAACTTTATCATAATCATCATTACCAAGTCCACTAAAAAGCTGATGCTTTCTATAGCCTGTATTTTCCATTTCATCAAACTCTATTAAACTTTTTAAAGTGCCATAAACAATATACCATTTTTCATTTTTATAACTTCCAGGAACTCTAACCCAGACAAGAGGCTCTGCAACTAAATAACACCCATCTTTTTCAATTAAGTTTTTTTGGTCTTCTTTATTTATTCCTAATAATCGCCATATATTTTTCACTCCACCACTTGTAAATCCGTCTCCACCACTTGTAAATCCGTCTTCACCACTTGAGTATTTTTTTAATATTATATCACAAACATCATTTACTGTTAACGTTTCAAAACCTCCATTATAATTTTCGGTTGCATTTCCATTCTCATAAATTTTTATAAAAGAAGCTTCAAAATCATTATCAATATATATTTTGTCTGGTTGATAAGCATCAGTGTTTTCCCAATCAACCCAAGTAACTTCCTTATTAATTTCACCAATATTATCAATTGAACTTGTTCCTTTTATATGAAATGATTGACCTCCAGATGGTTTTGCTTTCAAAATATCAATGCATCCATAATCTTTTTTCACAATTTCTCCCTTGTTATTATCTTCTCCCACATAAACTCTTATTCCCTGACAGTGTATTTCCCACCTTCCTTTGCCCTGAACAAAAGGAACATATTTAGTTCCATAATAATCTTCCTTATTTTCCGCACAAACCGGCAGAGGTTTAAGATATGCAAAAAAAGATATCACAAGCGACCACATAAGAACAACTGAAATTAATTTCTTTATATACATATCCTTTCACCTCTTTCTTTGTCACTTTAATTGAATATGTTAATATTATAATACGACTTTTAGTATAAGTCAACACTAAAATACTATATTTCTTGCAAAAGACGGGAATATCATAAATTATAACCAATAAATATTCTTCTTTTTATTGCATAATGCACAAATGAATTATTTTTGAGTTTATCTGTCAGTTTTGATTGTATTTTAGCATATTTTTATTCAATTATCTATATTTTGTGCAAAATTAAAACGAAATCGTGCAAAAATAAAAATTTTTCTCAAAATAATTCTATTTACTGGTAACAATCTTAAATGTAAAAAAATTATATTGTGTATTTTTTTATTTTTGAACGATTTTGTTTTAATTTTGCACAAAGTATTGACATTTTATCATACATGCGTTATAATATCAGCAATTCATACAAAAATAATTTCCACTATATTCTTATCAAAGGAGAGATATCTATGAAAAAATTTTACAAAAGAAATCTGGCATTTCTGACAGCTATTGCATTTTCAGCATCAAGCGGAATTTATATGCTTCCTGTAAGTGCATATGAAGACACTGCTGTCTTCTCAGTTGAACAGAAAACCATAACCATGGCTGAAGCAAGCAATGTTGTTGTCTATATGACTCTTGACAATGATACCGTATTCAATGCAGCAGCTTTTGAATTTGATTTCAATGAAGATGACCTTACTCTTACCAAAATTGTTGGTGGTTCAGCTGTTGGTTCTGCAATGGCATCAGCTTTCGGCAACAAAGCAGTTTCACAGATTGCTATGGCTGGTGCTCCTAATGATGATACCGATGGTATTGGTTCCGGTCAGATAGTAAAACTTACATTCACAATTAATAATCCAAAACCTGGTGCTAAATATCCTATATCAGCTAAGAATTATAATGATGTTGTTCAGGAAATAGAAGCGGGAAATAAAGTTGTTCTTACACCAACATTTAATGACGGCTATATTGAAATAGAAGGTGAAGACAGTCATTATGATGATAATGCAGTTTTCTCTGTTGAGCAGAAAAAAGTCACAATGGATGAAGCAGATAATGAAGTTACTGTTCGTATGACTCTTGATAATGATACTGTATTTAATCAGTCTGCTTTTGAATTTGATTTTAATGAAGATGACCTTGAACTTCTTCGTGTTAATTCAGGTTCAGCCACATCCGCAGCAGCAGCTTCGATTTCAGCTAATCCAGCAAAAAAATTAGCAGCAATAGCAGGTACTCCAACTAAATACAGCAATGGAATAGGAACGGGAACAATTGTTGAGCTTACATTTAAAGTTAAAAATCCAAAACCCGGTGCTAAATATCCTATATCAGCTATAAACTATAATGATGTTGTTCAGGAAATAACAACAGGAAATAAAACCGTTCTTACACCAACATTTAATGACGGCTATATTGAAATAGAAAATGATTATGATACAGTTGCAGATTTTTCAGTTGAACAGAAAACAATTACTATGAACGAAGCAAGCAATGAAGTTGTTGTTTATATGACTCTTGATAATAATACCATATTTAATTCAACAGCTTTTGAATTTGATTTCAATTCGGCTGACCTTACTCTTACCAGAATTGGTGGGGGTTCAGCTGTTGGTGCTGCAATGGCATCAGCTTCAGGCAACAAAGCAGTTTCACAGATTGCTATAGCTGGTACTCCTAATGATGATACCGATGGTATCGGTTCCGGTCAGATAGTAAAACTTACATTTTTAATTAACAATCCAAAACCTGGTGCCAAATATCCTATATCAGCTACAAACTACAATGATGTTGTTCAGGAGATAGAAACGGGAAATAAAGTTGTTCTTACACCAACATTTAATGATGGCTATATTGAAATAGAAGATACTGATTCAGGCTCATGCGGTGAAAACTGCACATATTCATTTGACAATAAAACAGGTATTCTTGAAATAAACGGAACAGGAGATATGACTGATTACAGTACATTTTCTGATGTTCCATGGTATAATTACAAAGAAAATATTAAATCTGTGACTGTTGAAAATGGTATAACAAGTATTGGTGATTATGCACTTTATAATTGCAGCAGCTTAGAAGATATTTATTATTCCGGCACAAAAAGCGAATGGAGCAATATTAAAACCGGAAATAATTCTTTGGCGAATATCAATATTCATTTTTCAAAGGAAGAAACACCAGCTGAAACAGAAATTTCATTTTCAGCAGATAAAAAAATAGTTCCACTGAATAAAACCGAAAAGGAAGTTGAATTTAGTATAAAGCTTGATGATAAAGATATAAAAATCAACAATGCAGGATTCAACCTGACATATAATAAAGATTATGTGGTACTTAGTGGAATCAGTTCAGCAGATGGAGCAGATATTGAATATTTCAAGAATACAGATAATGGTTCTGAATTCAGTATAACCTCTGAAGAAGGAGTTTCTGGTCAGATTTTAACTTTCAGATTTAAACTGACAGATGCACAGTTTGGAGATAAATATCCGATTAAAATTGCAAATTCAGGAGAAATTTCAGGAACTGATGCAAATGGAAATGCATTAATAATAAATCCAGTCTGCAATAATGGATACATTGAAATAACCACAGCTGTAAATTCCGGTGATGCTACCTGTGATGGAATTGTTGATGTAAGAGATATTACTCTTATTAATCAGTACATAGTTAAAATCAATGATATTACAGATGAAGGTATAGCTAATGCTGATGTTATTGCTGATGGAGTAGTTAATCTTAAAGACCTTGGCCAAATAAAAAAATATCTTATAAAAACAATATCTGAATTATAAAAAAATAAATCCTCTGCATTCTTAATACAGAGGATTTATTGTTATTCTTAATAAACATTCATATCATAATCAATTTGATATAATGAAGGCTGTGGCTTTTTGGCAATTTCTTTTTTAATAGCTAAATAAATTCTTGCCAGATTTTCAGGTGAATTACTATTATAGAAACTCAAAAAAAATCCTATGCCTTCTTTTTCTGTACCATTTTCTAAATAATAATCACAATTCATCGGATAGCAATAACGGACTATTTCTTCAGGCAAGCCTAAATGTTCATAAATAAAAAAGTCTTCATTATTTATTTTAAAATAGAAATCTGAGCAGTATTCTATAGGAATTATAACATTAATTGCTGCAACATCATCATAACTCATCACTAACCAATTATGGTCATTTAAATACTCCTGTATTTCTTCATCAGTAATCTGATAATAAGCCAATGGTTCAAGAGATGAAACTGTTCTGATAATATTTTTCTTTAAATTAAGAAGTGACTGGACTGTAATTTCATTATTGCAGAAAAAATCACAGTTTTTTATCCCCTGTTCCGATAATTCATTTATTCCAACCAAATGCTGATTCAATGCTGTTACATCACGGATATCCACTTCATTATCACAATTTGCATCACCATACATAATTTCATCTGTTTCAGCAAAACAAGCTACTGATATGCAATTTACAATTACCACCACTGTTAAAATGGCTGTTATAAATTTTTTCATTTCATTACCCCTCTTTAATAGACAACTATAGCATAATTAACATGATATAATGAAGAATTTGTTTTAGTTGAAATTTCTTTTTTAATAGCTAAATAAATTCTTGCTAAATTTTCAGGATAAGCATCATAAAATTCTAAAG
>ERZ808240.1300-NODE-1300-length-31397-cov-51.168975_pt1 | contig 31397 bp, 21 predicted proteins | sample MGYA00521084_ERZ808240 | MGnify/ENA primary metagenome ERZ808240 (study PRJEB31516, sample SAMN03275571) | gut metagenome | biome: mammalia-associated habitat; material: feces | host: Papio cynocephalus | place: Kenya | collected 2012-08-06 ... | reverse complement strand
TTTGTACCAAGTTATTTTTTAACTGTTACTTAGGTAATTATATAAGTGCAAATATAGTGTAAATATGGGGACGTTGTTATTCGGTGCATCGACTTTTAAGAAATATTAAGAGAGCTTTTGATACCCCAAGAAGTTGATGGTACCTCATATACAGTTGAAGCCGCCTTCGTACTACAACGAAAGCGGCTTCAACTGTATATGCAATAAGTTTTACTTGCACACTTACCAAGGCTATGCCCTATTAGGGAGCAGAACTCGTCGCTTAGGGGCAAAGTGCGATCGCTAATAGGGACTGAGCCTCGTCGCTAGTAGGACCTGGGCCTCACCCATAGTAGGGACTAAAACGCTACACTATTGGGACTGCCGGCAACTTGTTGTGGAGGCATAACGCAGCATGTTGAGCAAGAGCAGGCGGCCCAGCGCATGGGAGATTGTCGACGATGAGCAAGGTGTGTCCCGAGTAAACCCATTCGAGGATGTCGCTGTAGCCACTTCCGAACTGGGTTGGCTCGAATCTTCTTGTTTTACTTTGTCTTCCTGTCGGCCACGTACATGCCCATCAGGATGCAAGCTGCGCCTACGAGAAAGTAGGGAGTTATCTTCTCGCCCAGCACCCACCAGGCGAACACCATCGTGGTGATGGGGTTGAAGTACACCCAGTTGGTGGCCTTCACGGCACCTAACTTGGCGATGCACCAGTTCCATGTCAGGAAACATACCATCGATGCCAGACAGCCTAAGAAGAGCAGGTTGGCAAGCACCACGGGCCGCGCCAGCACAGCGAGAGAAGGCATCCCCGGCGCCACGGCATAATAGGGCAGAATGGTAAGGACACCATAAAAGAACACCTTGCGCGTGATGAAAGAGGCACTATACTTGCCGCTCAGCGACTTCATGAGCAGCGAGTACACCGCCCAGCACATGCAGGCCGTGAAGGCCAACGCATCACCAACGGGCGAGAGATGCAGCACAAACCTACCGTTGAGTACCACCACGACCATGCCCACGAAAGCCAACAACGACCCCATCAACTGGACTACATGGATGCGGGAGGAACGATAGACGAGCCTCACCAGCAGCGTGGCGAACAGAGGGCACGAGCACACAATGAGCGAGGTGTTGGTAGCCGTGGTATAGTTCATGGCCTCGTTCTCGCTCAGGAAATAGAGCGAGCCTCCCGTGATGCCTAACAACGCCATCATGCCTTCGTCGCGCCATGTCCTCGCAAAGATGCGGCGATGGTTAAAGCCCAGCATGAGCACATACGCCATGGCGAAGCGGAGGGTGAATATCTGGGCTGGCGAGAGCCCATGGAGCATCAGCACCTTGGTGGCCACAAAGGTGGTTCCCCAGACGGCTACGGTGAGGAAAGCTACAATATGGCAGAAGACATCGGTATTTTTTGACATACGGTTTCAGTTTCCAAATGTGTGCAAAGGTAGCAAAAAACACTTAAAACGGCAAGAAAAAGACTCTTTTTTTGCATTTGCATCCACCGATGTGGAATAATCTGTGTAACTTTGCCGCCCAGTAAGGAACAAAAGAAACCATAGACATCGTGATACTGCACAATATAGACACCACATGGCTCGAAGGCATCGAGCTGCCTCCAAGAATGAACAACCCGCTCGACTACGAGCCGCACCCTCTCTGCATCGAGGCTTGCAAGAGGCTGCAATCCTATCTGGCCCAGCGCAAAGACTGGCGCGGCGAGATAGACCGTGGCAAGATGTTTGGCGTGCTCGTCGTAGAGACTCCCGAAAAAGAAGTGGCTTACCTCACGGCATACAGTGGTCAGATAGGAGGAAGAAGCGACTGGGATGGCTTTGTACCCGCTGTATTCGACTATCTGCAGCCCGATGGATATTTCAAGCAACACGAAAGCGAAATATCAGACATCAACCTCGCCATTCACAATTTGGAACACGACGAGCGGATGGAAAAGATAAAGCGTGACATCGATCTTCTGAAAGCAGAACACGAGCAAACCATCCATGCCTATCGGCAGAAGATGAAACAAGCCAAGGCGCAAAGGGATGCCCGCCGACAGGAGGGCGATGTGTCGGAGGAGGAAGAAGCCGACATGACAAGGCAAAGCCAGCACATGAAGGCGGAGCTGAGACGGCTGAAGAAATCGCTGGCGCAGAAGACAGCCATAGAAGAGGAATACGAGGACTTCCTGGCCGACATCAAACGGCTCAGGCAGTTGCGCAAAACGCTATCGGATGCCCTGCAGCGATGGTTGTTCTCCCAGTTTCGCATGCTCAACTGCGAGGGCGAACACAAGAATCTTCTCGAGATATTCAAGGACACGGCGGCCAAGGTTCCGCCAGCAGGCAGCGGCGAGTGCTGCGAGCCCAAGCTCCTGCAGTACGCCTACAGCCATGGCTACCGCCCCGTGCAGATGGCCATGTTCTGGTGGGGCGAGAGCCCCAAGGAGGAGATTCGCCACCATCTGCACTACTACCCTGCCTGCAACGGCAAGTGCAAGCCCATCCTGGGGTGGATGCTCCCCGAGGCTTGCGAAACCTGGAAGAAACCTTGTACGAACGACGTTAGAACGCTGTTCGAAGACCATGAGATTGCCGTCGTTTGCAAGCCTGCGGGCATGCTGTCGGTGCCCGGCAAGTGCAAGCAGCCATCCGTCTACACCTTGATGCGGCAGAGGTATCCGCAAGCCACGGGACCACTCATCGTCCACCGGCTCGACATGGCGACAAGCGGCTTGATGGTTATCGCAAAGACCGAGTTTGCCTATCACCGGCTGCAAGAGCAGTTTGCCAACCATCAGGTAGAGAAACGGTATGTGGCCATCGTGTGCTGCCGAGACAAGGGGGCAGCCGACCGCATCGCCAAGGAAGGAACCATCAGCCTGCCATTGATGCCCGACTACCTGGACCGTCCCCGGCAGATAGTGAGCCGCGGGCAGGGCAAGGAGGCGGTGACGAAATATCGAGTGCTTCGCCGCATCGACGACACCCACCTGCGCCTCGCCCTCCATCCCAAGACCGGACGCACCCACCAACTGCGTGTGCATTGCGCCCACCGAGAGGGGCTGGACGCTCCTATCCTGGGCGACCCTCTCTATGGCCGTGAGCCAGCCTCGCGGTTGTACCTGCACGCTGAAGCCATCCGCTTCGAGCATCCGCTTACAGGCAAAAATCTTTACATTGAGAGCTTGGCCACTTTCTAAGCATTGGCATAAAAAAAACATCGCCCAACTGGGAAAAACTTTTTCTCCAGTTGGGCGATTATTTTTTCCCAGTTAAGCGGATGTTTTTATATAGTTAGGGGGTGCTACCCTCCTCAAACATGACTATTCAGAAATCTATACAAAAAACATAATCAGCACTTGTGCGATGACCACCCTGACAAACATGCCGAGAGGATAAACCGTGGCATAACTGACGCTTGGCGTGTCGCCCTCTATCGTGTCATTGGCATAGGTGAGCGCCATGGGGTTCGCCATGCTGCCGCAAAGAATGCCGCAAATGCTGCCAAAGTCGTACTTCTTGGTTCGCAGAATGACGAGCCCCACTATCAGCACAGGCACCACGGTGATGGCAAAGCCGATGCCTACCCACATCAAGCCCTCGGGGCGCACCACCGTCTCGAAGAACTGCCCGCCGGCCTCCAGGCCTAAGCAACCCAAGTAGAGCGCCAACCCCAACTCGCGGAGCATCAGTCCGGCGCTACGGGTCATGTAAGAGATGAAGTGCACACGGGGACCCAAGGCTCCGATGAGGATTCCCATGACGATGGGGCCGCCCGCGATGCCCAACCGCACAGGAGCCGTCATGCCGGGAATGCTGAAAGGCATCGTCCCGATGGCGAGACCCAATATGATGCCAAGGAAGATAGCGCCGAGGTTGGGTTCGTTGAGCGTCTTGACGGCGTTGCCCAGGAACTGCTCCACGTGGTCGATGCTGGCAGGATCGCCCACCACCGTGAGGCGGTCGCCGTACTGCAGACGCAAGTCGTCGGTGGCAAGCAGGCGAATGTCGCCACGAAGCACACGGCTCACGTTCACTCCATAGGTGTTACGCATGGAAAGATGCCCCAAGAGCTTGCCGTTCAGTTCTGGACGAGTAACCACGATGACGCGGCTCTCCACCTTGGCATCGATGGCGTTCCAGTCCACCTTCTCGCGGTTCCAGTCCTTGTCCACCTTCTTTCCAAAGAGTATCGACATGGCGGACACCTCGTCCTTATTGGTCACCACCAACACGCTGTCGTTGGTATGCAGCACCGTATCTGCCTGGGGCACGATCACTTGGTCGCCACGCCACACACGCGAGATGATGAACTTGCGATGGGTAAGCATCGATATCTCGGCTATGGTGTTGCCATTCAGGGCAGGGTTCATGATGACGTACTGACCGATGGAGGTATGGTCGTCCTCATCGCTTCGCCTTATTTCCAGGTCGGCGGGCTTCACAAAGAACTTGCGCATCATCATCATCGCCAAGATGACACCCACCACACCCAAAGGATAAGTCACGGCACAGCCCAAGGCGGGACCTCCGCTGGGAAGCCCCAACTGTTGCAAAGCCTGCTGGGCGGCGCCAAGAGCCGGCGTATTGGTAGTGGCACCACAAAGAATGCCGACCATATCGGGCAGACTGACCGGCAACAGCCAGCACAATCCCAAGGAGAAGAGAGTTCCCACCAGGATGACCGCCATGGACCAAAGATTGAGCGAAATGCCCTCATGCCGCATGGAGCCAAAGAAGTTGGGTCCCACATAGAGTCCCAGCACATAAACAAACATGGTGAGTCCGAAGCTCTCGGCAAATGCGAGCATATTCTGGTCTATCGAAAGTCCAAGATGGCCGGCAACGATGCCCACAAAGAACACGAAGGCAATGCCGAGAGAAATACCTCGTACACGAATCTTGCCAAGGGCAAGACCCAATGTGCAAATCAAGGAAAGGATGACGATGCCCTGCACCGCCGAATGATTGTAGATTAATCCATCAAACCACATGACAATCTATTTCAAGCCTTATTTCAGAGTTTTATTATTTGCTAAAATCAGTTGCAAAGGTACTGCATTTTTCCGACTAAGCAAAAGAATGGGAATTATTTTTCGGTAAATATGCATAAATACGGGCATGGCAGAGATTATCGCCCGAAATAGTTTGCCGTTTCGGGGATTTATGGTAACTTTGCACTCGTTTTTCATCGCATCTGCAACGGCAAGGTGCCATATTTTAAAACTACAAACAGACTTTAGAAGACAAAAGACAATGACAGATATTTGCTGCATAGGGCACATTACAAAAGACAAGATAGTAACGCCCAACAGAACCGTATATATGGCCGGAGGAACTTCGTTCTACTTCGCCTACGCCATCAACCAGCTGCCCAAGGACATCACGTTCTCATTGGTGACATCCATGGACCCGACCGAGACGGAGCCCGTGGAGAAAATGCGCAAGGCGGGCATCAACGTGAGGCTCAACGCATCGCGCAACACGGTGTTCTTCGAGAACTGCTACTTTGGCGAGAACCAGGACCAACGCAAGCAAAGGGTCCTTGCCAAGGCCGACCCCTTCACCATCCAACAGCTGAAAGACGTGGAGGCCAAGGTTTTCCACCTCGGCAGTCTGCTGAGCGACGACTTCCCGCCCGAGGTGGTGGAGTATCTTGCCTCAAAGGGCAAGGTGTCCATAGACGTACAGGGGTATCTGCGGGAGGTAAGAGACGAGAAAGTTTATCCCGTAGACTGGAAGGACAAGCTGGAGGTGCTCAAAAATACATATTATCTGAAGGTAAACGAAACGGAGATGGAAACCATTACTGGCCTGAAAGACCCTCGCAAGGCAGCCCTGCTGTTGCATTCCTGGGGCGTGACAGAGGTCATCATCACCTTGGGAAGCGAAGGCTCGCTCGTCTATGTGGACCAAACCTTCCATGAGATTCCTGCCTATAAGCCCATAGAAGTGGTGGATGCCACAGGCTGTGGCGACACTTACTCGGCAGGCTATCTATACAGAAGGTTGCAAGGTGCCTCTCCTTTGGAGGCGGGCAAGTTTGCCGCTGCCATGTGCACCATCAAGTTGGAGCACAACGGGCCTTTCAACCGCACGCAGGAAGACATTCTGAAGATTATCGGATAAAGCCGCAAGGCACGCATGGCGATTTTTTTTGCCCCGCCCAACAGTCCATATCCATTTCTGCTTTCAAGACAAATGCCGAGGATGTACCCCCACACAACGGGTACATCCTCGGCATTTTTTATATAGAATAGATGGAATTATTTGCTCAGCGATCGGGCTGTGAGGTCGAGCAAGCTTTGCAGGTAGTCGTCGTCGGTGTCTTTCTTCATCTTGGAGAGAGCCGTGGCGCAGAACTTCTTCTCTTCGGCGTTGAGAAGGGAGCCGTGGTCTTTGCAAAGTTTGATGATTTTGTTGGCAATGCCAGTTTGAAGGTTACGGCGCAGCTGCGACTGGAGGCTCCAGTGGTATTGTTCCTTGGCATTCTTGAAAGCGGCACGGAAGTTGTTGAACTGAGTAAGGAACTCGGCGCTGGTCTGTGGTTCGGGCTCGTTGGCAGAATACTTCTTGGCAAGATTTTTCCAATACTTCACGGTTTGTCCGTTGACCACCACAGAGTCTACGCCGTTGTTGCTGCTTACCACCACATCACTGAGCTCGTCGGACAGACTGTTCAAGTCAGCCTCCAATTTTCTCAGATCACTTATCTCGGCGATGGTTCCATCGGGATTGACGATGGTGGTACGTCCTATGGCGCGATGGGCTCTTTCCCATACGGGGTCTTTGCCGTAGAACAGATGGATGGAGCCTTTGACGAGTTCTTCACCGCCGTCTTTCTTGTTTCGCCGACCTGTGTCTTCATCATCGCTATCGTACCACACCAAGGTGTACACATAGCGCATGGTGCTGTCCTTTGGGTCGCGGAAATACTGCAGGTTGTAGTTGCGTTCCTTGTGCGCTCCGAAAGTGACGCTTTGTGTGTTTCTATCACCGTATGCGATGCTTTGCTGTCTTCCCGTGGAGCCTTTCTTCTTTATCATGGAAGAGTATGCCAACTTGCTGCTGGCGAGCAACGCCTGGTTGTATGTCTCTATCGGCTTGGCCTTCTTTGCAGGGACGGCATAATCGTAGGAGACGACACGTCCCTTGCCGTATTGGCTCTTGGTAGATGTGGTGACATAGTCGTTGGCGGTGAGCCAGGCTGCGAGGTTCTCGAAAGCCTCGTTGGGCATCACGATGGCTTTCTGTGCGAAGGCTGTGCCCGACACTATCATCAGGCAAGCCATGATGGCGATTCTGAGATTCTTTTTCATATTGCTTTTCCTTTCTTATTTGTTGTTTCTTGTTGTGAAGTTCGTAATACGGTAGTTTGCCCGGATCTATCTTGTTTCCTGTTCTTGCCCGTATGTGTCCTCGTCGGTATACGATGCCAGGTCTTCCGCTTGCAGGGCGCTGACGAGATACAGTTGGTAGAGCATTTCGTTTTGCTGCTCTTCAAGGGCTTTCAGATGGGCATCCGCCATCACCTCGGGAGTTTGCTGTATAGAGTCGACGACAGTTTGGGCAAGCCATGCGACAGGAGGTGCCGGGCTGTGGAGGTGTTTGCGGTAAGTACCTCGTTTGCGAGGACGCAACTTGGGCTTGGCCGTCCGTGGAATGCTTGGTTTCACCTCGGTTGCCGTGGAGGGGGCTACAGCCTCGGTTGTATCGCTTTTGGCCTGTGCCAACGTTGCAGAAGGAGAGCCCGGTCTGTTGTTTTTCCCCGACGGCCACGTCAGGACGATGAGCAAAGCCACAGCTGCGGCTGCTGCAAGGAGACTCCACAGAGGTCGCCGGCGCACATGGTTGCGAAGTGGTTTGCTGCGTTCCTTATTGATTGGCATTTCTTTATCACGTGGCATTTCCTCTTCAAGTGGCAACCCATCTTCAAGTGGCATCCCCTTGTCGAAGTAAGCAAACATTAGCCGATAGGGCTTTAGGTCGTCGCTCACATCGTGGTGGACGGCAAACCATTGGCTTATCTTTTCTTCCTCTTCGAGCGAGGTGAGTCCTTGCATGAATCGCCCGATGAGAAGTCTTATTTCTTTTTCTCCGTTCATATTTCTTTTCCTCCTTGATAATTAAAGCTTTGTTATCGTATTATACCACATTTATATATTAAGCATTCTTATATATCATAACATTCGTTGCTTGATTTGAAGCAACATCTTCTGTCGTGCTCTCGACAAAAGAGTGGCTGCAGACGCTGGCGTGATGCCTATGATGTGGGCTATCTCTTCCATGCTCTTCTTCTCTACCTGTCGAAGGTACAGCACTTGATATTGCGTGGAAGGCAGCTCGTGCAGTTTCTGCCGCAGCCACTTGTCGTTCTCTTGGGTTTCCATCACAATATCGGGCGGAGCCTCGCGACTTTCGGCTTGAAGATGTGGATGCAACTGCATGGTGTCTTCTCGTTTTTTGCGGTGCAGGTCGATGCAGTAATGTTTGGCGATGCTTCCTGCCAGTCCCTTAGCATGTTGCATAGAGAAGATGTCCTGCCTAATGGCCCACAGCTTGAGCATGGTGTCTTGGGCCACGTCGTCGGCGGTCATACCGTCAGCGCCATAGCCTTTGCTGATGTGCTGGGCGATTTGCCGTAGCTCTGGAACCAATGAGGTAAATTCTTTCTCTGTCATGCGCGCTTTTTATCTTACTTGTTCTGATGTATAAACGAAGAAAATGGGAATTTATCAACAGCTTTAACTTCTCTTAACCTCAAGTGTGAGTCCAACAAAAGCAATCCTGTCCAACAAAAGCTTTGTTAGGACAACAATAATTAGAGAGGGTGCGTCATAAGTCCATGACGCACCCTCGTATCTAATTATGCGATAAGAAAAAAGAGCAGAGCAGATGTTGTGAACAGCTTTGCAAAGCATCAGAAGCGATAGACAGCAAAGCTGTGTGGCTTCAGCTTGACATCAAGCACATTGCCTTGCGTCTGTGCATCCGACTTGATGGGCACTACGGCATTCTTGCGCTCTATCCTGTTTTCTGCACGAAGATCATCGGCATGAAGAAGAGTAACCTGTCCCGGCTTCAGCTTCTTCAGACCTTGGAAGATAACCCGTATGGGTTTCTCCTGCGCCGAGGTGTTGGCTATTTTCACAATATAACTCTTGGTGGGCTTGTCGTAGCAGGCTGTGGCATAAAGCCCATCCTCGCCCTCTACAGCCTGGCCGTTATGGGTGAGTTTCAGTACGTGGGTGCCCTTGTTCATGCCATAAAGCTGCTGCACATAATAGTTGGCCGAGCGCACGGAGGTAAGGTTGTCGAACCAAATGAGGTCTGGCCGCCATTGCCAACCATCCACATGCGCGAAGAGAGGCGCATAAGTGGCTTGATACACCACGTCGGCATTACGTTCCAAGCCTGTCATGAAAGCAGCCTCTGCGAGGGCTGCCTCCCACGAGTTGGGATTGTTCTTGGCATGAGCCGCATATTCACCTGCAAACACCTTGGGACCCTTGCGGTCGTAATGGTCGTAACGGCCTGCATTGGCAAGAAACCACTCTGGACTCTTGTAGTAATGCTCGTCCACCAAGTCGACTCCCAACCGTCGCATCTGCTCCCAACCATAGTCAAAATTGTCGCCATCAGCCGAAGGACCAGACGAACCACATATCTTTATCTCTGGATACTTGGCACGTATCTGCTCCACAAACTTCTCGAGACGCTCAGGATAGAGCGGTCCCCACTGCTCGTTGCCTATTCCTATCTGCTTCAGCCCGAATGGTGCAGGATGCCCCATATCGGCACGCAACTTGCCCCACTTGCTGGTTACTGAGCCATTGGCAAACTCTATCAAGTCGAGCGCGTCGTCAATATAACTCTGCAAGTCGGCTACTGCCACATGGGCATTAGGGTCTTTGTCGTCGTTCTGATACTGGCAGGCCAATCCTACAGAGAGTATGGGAAGAGGTTCTGCGCCAATCTTCTCGGCAAGCAGAAAATACTCATAGAAGCCCAAGCCCAACGACTGGAAATAGTTGGGGAAGAGACGATGTGGAAAGGTGTCGCGCCAACGGTTCTCGTTGAGAGGCCGGTTCTCGGGAGCACCCACGCTGTTTTTCCACTCATAGCGTGTATCAAGGTCGGTTCCTTCTACTATGCATCCACCAGGAAAGCGGAAAATGCCTGGATGAAGGTCGACAAGATCTTGTACCAGATCGGCTCGAAGCCCATGCCAGTTGTCGGAGGGGAAGAGCGAAACATGGTCGAGATCCACGCTCTCGGCACCTTTCTCTAAGTACACGCGCATCAAACCCTTGGGGTCGGTCTGCGGTGAGGTGAGCGTACAGGTGTGCTTCTGCCATTTGTTGTTGGTAATGGTAATGGTCTGCCGTGCGATGACATCGTTTCGGGAGTTGACCAACTCTACTCTTATTTTTGTCTGCTTGCCGTCGAGAAGATGCAGACGGGCATAGACGGAGAAGTCGTACCGCATGTCTTTCTTCAGTCCCATGCCGAAGAAGCCTCGGTTCTCCAGTCCGGTCTGTTTATCTCGCGCCCCTGCACTTTCGAGTGTCACATAATGTGGATTACGAGAAAAGGCGGGGTTCACATCGTTGAGTGTGACATGGCCGAAGGTGTTCCATCCCATCAGTCTCTGAGGGAACTCGAAGGAACGGTTCTCCACCATCTCGGCATAAAGTCCACCGTCCGCTCCGAAGTTGATATCCTCGAAGAAGATGCCATACATAGTGGGCTGGATGGGCGCTCCAAGCTTATTGGCCTGGACGACAAACTGCTGTTGTGAAAAACTTGCGAGCGAGGAGGTTGCCGCTAACATAAAGGTTGTAAGGATTTTTGATGGTCTCATGTTGTTACATTGTTTTATTGATTTCTGAATTTCCGACAAGTTGCACATTATTACCTCTTCACAGGCACAAGGACAAAGCTAAAGCTCTTGTTGCCAGCATGTACGCGATATTTTTCCAAAGGCCAAGCGCCCCAGGAGTTTTCGCCTCCCACACCATAATGCTCGCCATCGATGAAGAGGTTGGTGAATTTCGACTTCTGCAAGTTAAAGCTGTGGCGCTGGTCTTTCTCGTCACCATCGTCCAGTTCGTCGATGTCGAAGTGAAGCGCAGAGGCATAGAATGGCCGGCAACTCTTCACCATCACCCCAAAGCCATCGCCATCGGTCTGCTTCCACCAGTGCATATCGCCCTTTGTTCCACTTTCCTGTGGACGGATGTAGGGGAAATATTGATTGTCGGCATGGTCGTGATAAATTCCTATACGCATGCAGTCCTTTCGGTCGGAATAATTCTCTATGGGGCCTCGGCCGTAGTACTCGCTCTCTCCCATATCGTAAGGCAGTTGCACGAGCACGCCAAAGCGGAAGAGGTCGCTCACTTTCTCGCCTTCTGCCATTTGCAAATCTTCGGTTACTTTCACGACACCTGTATTCGCCATGACGAGATAGGTAACCGACAGTTCTGCTTTCACCTGTGGCATGGCATAGGTGGCACAGATGTTGAAGGTATTCGCCTTCTTGTTTTTCGTTGCTGTAAGAGCTTTCAAAGTCAGCTCAGGATGCCTCCACAGTTTGAACTTTTTCTGCAGACCAGCGCCCATGTCGTTGTCGGTAGGAGCTCGCCAGAAGTTGGGTTTCAATGTTCCGCCCTCGCCCAAGAGCGACTTGCCCTGATAGGTAAAGGCAGAGATAAGGCCAGTGGTGCGGCTTACCTTAAAGGTGAGATCGGGCGTTACGACAGCCAAGTCGGCTTCTCCCTTACGGTCGATGAGCTTTGCCTTCACGTTCTTGCCGGCTGTGGCCTTTACCTGTTTTTCAGCACAATGTCCGCAGCACGCCTTCTCCTTCACCGCAAGCTGACTGTAGGCTATTACCTGACCGGCCTCCATGAGGGGTTCTGCTTTCTTCAGACGGAAGTCAATGTTGAGGAATACTTCCTTGCCCTTTACCTTCGACAGGTCGTAAGGGATGGTGATGGTCTTTGTCTGCTGTGGAGCCACATCGATGTTGGCAAGGGTTCCGTTCTGGGTCTCCACGCCATCTTCTATCAAGCTCCACGCCAAGGCGCAATTGCTCAAGCCTATAAAGAAGTTCTCATTATATACGTTCACCTCTCCATTCTGGGCATCCTTCATCGTGGTCCAAATGTTCTGATACTGATAAGCCACCTCGTATGCATGAGGATTGAGCTGACGGTCGGGGCCTACGATTCCATTGCAATTGAAGTTGTTGTCGCTTGGGTCGTATTTATTATAGTCGCCACCATAAGTATACTCTATCTGTCGGAGTTGCTCATTGCTCATGTTGTCGGTCTTTATGCTCATTGGCTTCTGAGTGTGACGATGCAGTCCCTGGTCGACAAAGTCCCAATCGAAACCGCCTTGGAAAATAGGATACTTGCGCACAAGTGCCCAATAATCGCTCAGATTGCCACCCGAGTTGCCCATGGTGTGATTGTACTCACATTGTATAAGAGGCTTGTCGCTCTTAGGATTCTTACTATAAGACTCGCAGTCTTTCACCGAATAATACATAGGACAGAAGATGTCGGTTCCATCGCCAGAACCTGCCTGTTCATACTGCACAGGGCGACTCTGATCCTGGCTCTTTACCCACTTGTAAGCCTGCATGAAGTTGTCGCTCATCACCGTCTCATTGCCCAAGCTCCAAGTTACAACCGAAGGATGGTTGTAAAAGTTGGACACGTTGTGCTGGTTGCGCTCCATGATTTGTTTGGCGAACATTGGTTTGCCTGCTGCCGCATCCTTTCCATAACCGAAGCCATGACTCTCCTGGTTGGCTTCTGCCACCACATAGATTCCATACTCATCGCAGAGGTCGTACCAACGAGGATCATCGGGATAGTGACATGTACGCACCGCATTGATGTTCAGACGTTTCATCAGCCGAATATCCTGCATCATACGCTCCATGCTTACCACATATCCGCCATCAGGATCCATCTCATGACGGTTGGCTCCCTTGATGAGTACAGGCTGACCATTGACCAAGAACTGGCGGTTCTTTATTTCCACTTTTCGGAAACCTACCTTGACAGGTGTCACACTTGCCTGGCGCATGTCAGCTCTTTTACCACGTCCTGACAGCGAAACCTGCAGGGTGTAAAGATAAGGAGTCTCGGCCGTCCATTTGTGGGGACTGTCTATCTTCATAGATAGATGAGCCAGACCATTATTGGCTACCCCCGCAGCTGTTGCCACCTGCTTTCCTTCCTTGTCGAAGAGGATAAGGTTAAGATTTCCTTGTCCTTTCACCTTAGCTGCCACCTGCAGCACTCCATCCTTATAATTGTTTACCAGGTCGGGGGTGACACGGATGTCCTCAAGTTGCAACTTGGCATTGCGTGCATAGAGATAATTCTCGCGTGCCACGCCACTCAGTCGCCAGAAGTCCTGGTCCTCGCACCATGAACCGTCGCACCAACGGAACGTCTGGAAGGCAATGAGGTTCTTGCCCTTTTTAAGGAAAGGAGTGATGTCGAACTCAGCTGCCACCTTACTGTCTTCTGCATAGCCGGCAAACTGTCCGTTGACATATAAATATATGTTGGAAGTGACGCTTCCGAAATGGGCTATCACCTGTTTACCGTTCCAGCTTGCAGGAATATCTATCTGGCGACGATAAGAGCCCACATGGTTGTCCTTGACAGGTACTGCAGGAGGTTGCTCATTGAAATGGTTACGCCAGGCAAAGCCTGCGTTCACATACTCGGGTTGGCCATAGCCATTTAACTCCCAGATGCCTGGGACAACCATAGTGCCCCAATGGGAATCATCGAGGTTGGCAAGATAAAAGTCGGTAGGTCGCTGGTCGGCATTCTCTACCCACTTGAACTTCCATGTTCCGTCCAAAGAAAGAAAATTCTGGCTTTTTGTCTTGTCGACACTGGCAAGGTCTCTGCTCTTTACCACTCCTCCATCCTTGTACACCATATCGGCAAAGGAATAGGAAAAGAAAGATGTGTGGAGAGGCAGACGATTGATCGCATTCACTTGCAGGTCGTGCCACTCTGTGAAATTGGGTTGTTGAACAGTTGTCTTGTTCACCGTCCGGGCTGTTGCCTTAGGCTTCTTGGCACCGAAAGCATACATGGTCAAAGCTGCCAAACCCAAAGTAAGGAATAGTTTTTGTTTCATTTTTTACGTTATAAAGGTGTTTGTTTAGTTTATTCTGTTTTATCATAGCGTTTCTTTTATTGCTTAGCTCAAGGAACGCTCTCATGCTTAATTGTTGTTGTCTGGTTGCAAAAATAAGCTTTTTTTCCGACTTGACAAGCATATATTATGTTAAAAATGTTGTTTCTACACTTATTCTTTTAAAAATACAAAAAAGTGCCAATAAGCGTACCATCGTCCACTCTACATTTTGGCTTGGGGCGAGCTGGACGATGTGGGTTTTCTGACAGTGGATAAGCAAAAATGATCCGTCTATTATTTGGGCAAAGGAAGTTCTATAGGTAACTATTGGGCACCCCCTATAGGCAACATGTATTACTGGCACATACGACATGAGGAGGCATAGTTGTACAACATGATTTCTTGTCTAATTATTAGACGGCTGTGTCTAATAATTGGACATTTCCACCAATGATAAATATTTCATAAGTGATTGATAATCACCATTATTAATCTTTTGGCACGGCAATTGATTATATAAGAGTAATTAATAACGATAGAAATGAAGAATAAGAAACGGTACTTCGGAGTGGTTGTGATGACTGCGAGCTTCATCGCAAGCTATGGACAGCAGGCAGGTTGGGATGTGGTGAAGACCTCTGCTTGGAGCCTCGACGACTGCATGGCGTACGCCGTGGAACATGCGGTGGACGTGAAGCGAGAGGTTGTCAATACCCGACAGCGCAAGCAAGACTACCAGAAGGCTATAGCTGATTTCCTGCCATCGGTTTCGGGTGCCGTGCAAGGACAGTATGCTTGGGGACGAAATATCGACCCCGAGACTAATACATATAATAATGTGACCACCTTTAATAATTACTATCAGCTCTATGCCGAACTGAATGTCTTCGATGGTTTCGCCACCATCAATGCCTTCAAGCAGGCTAAATTGGCGAGAGACTATTCTGCCACGGCGATGCAGAAGGTGAGGGATGACAAGGCGATAGATGTGATGCAGAAGTATGTGGATGCCGCTTATGCTGAGGTCAGCATACAGATTGCCAGCGAAAAACTTGCCGAGAGCAAGCGACTCTTGGGAAAGATGCAACGACTCTACGAATTGGGCGAGAAAGGTCGCCCTGATGTCGTTCAGATGGAATCGCAAGTGGCAGAGGATGAATACAATCTTACGCATCAGCAGAATGTGGAAAAGCAAAGGTTGCTCGCCTTGAAATCGGCGATGAACTATCCTGTGGAGGATGATTTAAAGTTGAATGTGGCAGACAAGGACTATGGAAAATTATCCACAGATGGTGGAAAACATGCTTCGCCAAGTCAACAAACTATTTACCAAGGCTTTATGATGGCTTCTCCCGACATCAAGGCTGCCGAATACGAAGTGGAACGAGCACGATATGATTATAAAATCGCAAAAGGTCGATTGCTCCCATCCCTCTCTCTCGGTGGGGGCATTACGACCACCTACTATAAGAATCTCTCTCAGAAAGGGCAGTACGAAGGTTTTGCCTCCCAGTTTCGCAACAATCGAGGCGAATACCTCGCACTGACCCTCTCTATACCTATTTATAATAGCGACCGTTGGCACAGTGTGAAGAAGGCTCGCAACGACTGGCAACTCGCCCAGTTGAATCTCGAAGAAACCAAGCGAAAGCTTCATGATGACATTGCTCAGGCGGTGATGGATGCCGAGGGTTATGCTGCTGAACTACAGCAGATGCAGAAAAAGGTAACTTCCGATTCGCTCGCTTACCACATGTCGAGTCGCAAGTTTGAGGAAGGAATGCTTTCCACCTTCGACCTCCACACCGCTGCCCAGACATTGCTCGAAAGTCGTATCAAACAACTACAGATGCAAATGCTATTGGTTATCAAACAAAGATTGGTAGCTTATTACCAAGGAGAAAGTTTAATCAAAAAATAAATAACACAGAACAAGAAGAGAGTTCATCCTTATAGCATTTGAATTCTTCACTCTTCGTTCTTCACTCTTCACTTAAATCATGGACATAAAGATAGAAAAGAAGAAATATCTCGTGCCTCGCAAGTACTGGGCATGGATAGCAGGAGGCGTGGTTCTTGTCGCCGCCCTAGTTTGGCTCGGTTTGAGCAACTTCTCTTCCACCCTGAAGGTGGATAGAAAGGGACTGAGCATCGGAAAGGTGGAGCGGGCACAGTTCAACGACTATGTTTCGGTGGATGGGCAGGTGGTGCCTATCTCCGTGGTACAAATTAGCTCAGAGGAAGGTGGCATCGTGATGGAGAAGGTGGTGGATGAAGGAGCCCACGTCAACAAGGGCGATGTCATCGTGAAACTTAGCAACTCCAATCTCGACTTGGAGATTCTCAATGCCGAGAGCGAACTTGCCGAGAAACAGGACATGCTTCGCAACACCCAAATCTCGATGGAGCAAGACCGACTCAACAACAGCAACGAGGAACTTTCCCTCTCGCAAGATGTCGTCACCAAGCGTCGTACCTATCAGCATCAGGAGGCATTGCACAAGGAGCAGCTCAATGCCCGTGAGGAATATCTCAAGGCAAAGGAGGATTACGAACTTGCCGTGAAAAAGCATCAGTTGATAGCCAAGCGACTGAAGAAGGATGCTCAACTTCGCCATTCGCAGATGGAGCAGATGGGCGACAACCTCGAAGCGATGCAGAAGAACGTGCAGTTGGTGCGACAGCGCAAGGAGAAGTTGAATATCCGCAGCACCATTTCGGGTGAGATTGGTTTGCTCGATGTGGAATTGGGACAGAGCATACAGGCAGGACAGAAGATAGGTGTCATCAATGACCTCAGCGACTTCAAGGTACAAGCTCAGGTGGATGAGCATTACATCGACCGAGTGAAACCCGGCTTGACCGCTACCTTCGACCAGAATGGCAAGCACTATCTCTTGCAGGTAAGAAAGGTTTATCCAGAGGTAAGGGACGGCAGGTTCCGCATCGACTTCGTGTTCAAGGGTGTTCGCCCAAGCAACATCCGTACGGGGCAGACTTATTATGTGGATTTGCAGCTCGGACAGTCGAAGCAGGCAATAATCATCCCGAAAGGCACGTTTTATAGTGTAACGGGCGGTCAGTGGATCTTTGTCCTCGACAAGAGCGGCAAGAAGGCTTATCGCCGCAAGATAACCATCGGTCGCCAGAATCCTCAGTATTACGAGGTGATAGAAGGCTTGGAGCCAGGCGAGCAAGTCATCGTGAGTGGCTATGAGGCTTATAAGGACAACGATATTCTAATGTTAAATTAGAAATGTTAAATGTTAAATTGGGGCATGCGCCCTTACAGCTATATTTATTATGAATCATATCATCAACGCATTCAAGAATCTCCCCCGAAAGGGGCAGCACAACTTAGTGAAGATATTGTGCTTGGCACTCGGACTGGCTATCAGTTCGGTGATTATCGCCGAGATTTATTTCGAGCAGACCTACGATACGTATTTCCCAGGGTGGGATAGGACGTATCAGATTTCAGAAGTGGGCATCATGCCGGGAGATGATGGCAACAAGCCCTTCAATTTTGCTCAAACTTCAGGAGCTACAGCCCCGGGTATCAAGCAGTATGCTCCATTTGTGGAGGCTGCCACACGAATTGTTTCCATTGGAGAATTTCAATGTTGCATGGAAAACCAAAATGCAATTTCTTGCAAGATGGCATTGGCAGACAGTTGCTTTTTTGATGTTTTTCCACAGAAGGTTACGATTGGCAAGGCAAAAGAAGTCCTTTCTCGTCCATTCTATTGTATGATAGATTCCGAGACTGCGGCAAAGATGGGAGGCAATGTCGTGGGCAAGCATTTCACGATGGCAAGTTACCCAGGACATACATTTACGATCGGAGGCGTGTTTGAGAACTTTCCATGGGGTTCCTCCTTCCATTCACTCCAAATCTTGGTGTCATTGGGTAGTATCGGGGATATGTTTGGCTACGATGGAAGACAGCAATGGACGGGAAACGATTGCTATCAGTCTTTTATCCGATTGTCAAAAGGGCATAAGCCAAATGAGCTTCAGCCATATATCAATAAGCTGAAACAAGACCATTTCCCATTGAAAGAATGGAAGAATGCTGGTATTTCGTTGGATTACGATTTCACCGTTCTCAGCGAGATGTACACGCAGAATTCTTACATCAAGATGATGGGATGGATTATGGCTATCATCGCCTTTGTGTTGCTCTCCACATCCGTGATGAACTATCTGCTTATCATTGTGGGCAACCTTGTAACTCGTTCTCGCGAGATGGCGGTGCGAAAATGTTATGGGGCGGAACCCAAGAACATCCATGCCATTATCTTCTCCGAGGCGCTGGTACATGTCGGATTGTCGGTTATATTGGCTGCCATCCTTGTGTTCCTTTGCAAGGGAACGATAGAGAATTTCCTCTCAGCTCCAGTTAGTGTCTTGGTGTTCAACCGAGGCAGCTGGATATTGGTTGCCATCTGTCTCCTTGTGCTTTTGGTGGGTGGATGGGTTCCTGGTTGGCTTTACAACAAGATACCTGTGGCGATTGCTTTCAGGGGATATAGTGAGAATCGCAAGAAGTGGAAACTCATCTTGCTGGGTATTCAGTTCGTCATTTCGGGCTTGTTGTTCAGCTTGCTCTTTGTCGTAAACAACCAATATAATTTGATGGTGAACTTGAATCCTGGTTACAAGTATGACAAGGTGGCATTCGTCTTTGTGGAAGGACTTAATAAAGACCAACGAGCACAATGTTTATCGGAAATCAAGCGAATGCCTGATGTCAATATGGTGGCATCTTGCTATAACGTTCCTTTGCAAGGCTTTGGCTTTAGTGGAAACAACATTTCTTTGCCTGGTGACAAGCGGACTATCCAAATCATCCATGATACTGGTGGAGTGGATGACAATTACTTCAAGATGATGGGCATTGAGTTTGTAGAAGGTTCTTTCTTCACTGAGCGTAATGATAGTTCCCGGCAAATCATCATTGACCAGAACTTGGCCAACAAGCTCGTAAAACTGGGACATTGGAAAGATGGAGCCGTAGGCAAGAGGGTTTGGGTTTCTGCTCATTGTGATGAAGATGAAACGATGACGATTTGTGGCGTGGTCAAGAATGTGAGGTATGGAACGGTCAGCATGTCGAATGCTGATGCGAACGCTACTCCTTTTGTTTATTTTTATGGTCAGGCTAACTCGTGTATGCTCGTCAAATTTAATGACTTGACGGAAAAGAGCCTCTCTGACTTAAAGGACAAGGTACAGTCGCTGTATCCGAATAATGAAGTAACGGTGTATGATTACGCCTCAGAATTCAAGGCACAATATGCTTCCCAACTCAACTTCCGTAATGGAATTCTTGTAGCTGGTATCGTGACGATGATTATCGCCCTCTTTGGATTGGTGGGTTATACAAGCGATGAGGTGAACCGTCGTCGCAAGGAGATTGCCATCCGCAAGGTGAATGGGGCGAAGGTAAAGGACATCCTGCGCATCTTCTTGAAGGACATCATAAAAATAGCCTTGCCTTGCATCGTGGTGGGCGACATCGGTGCTTGGCTGATAGCAAGACAATGGCTGATGTCATTCAGCGAGAAGATTTCGCTCACACCTTTATTATTTATAGGTGTCACGATAGCATTGCTCGTCATCATCGGACTCTCCGTGGTTATCAACTGCTACAAGGTAGCGAACAGTAATCCTGTGAAGTATCTCAAGGATGAATGATACTCCCGCAGATTACGCAGATGAACGCAGAAGGAAGGGCGTATGCTCAATTTAACATCCAACATTTAACACTTAACATTGAATAAAATGATAAAAGTAGAAAATCTTTGCAAGTCTTTCCGCACAGAAGAGGTGGAGACAATAGCTTTAAATAATGTATCTTTCACAGTAGAGGATGGCGAGTTTGTCGCCATCATGGGACCATCGGGTTGTGGCAAGTCAACCCTCCTCAATATCCTCGGATTGCTCGATAATCCGACATCAGGCAAATATCTCTTGGGCGACCATGAGGTGGAGAACCTGAAGGAGAAGGAGCGCACGGATGTGCGCAAGGGCGAGATAGGCTTTGTGTTCCAGAGCTTCAACCTCATCGACGAGTTGAACGTGGAGGAGAACATCGAGCTTCCGCTTACTTATCTCAATATCCCGAAGGCGGAGCGCAAGGCGAAGGTGCAAGCCATCATGAAACGTATGAACATCAGTCATCGTGCCAAGCACTTCCCTCATCAACTCTCAGGAGGTCAGCAACAGCGAGTAGCCATCGCCCGTGCCGTGGTTTTCGGTCCGAAACTCATCCTTGCCGATGAGCCTACGGGTAACCTCGATTCCAAGAACGGTGCCGAGGTGATGCACCTGCTCACCGAATTGAACCACGAGGGCACCACTATCGTGATGGTAACGCACAATGAGCATGATGCGAAGATTGCCAACCGCACCATCCGACTGTTTGATGGAAGTGTGGTGGAAGGTTAGAGTAAATCCGTGGTTTCAAATGAGGAATCACGGATTTATTTTGTTATGGGATAACGATTCTGAAGGTGGTTGTATTCTCTTCTTTGTCTTGATGAAGAGAGAGGCTGCCACCGCTCACTCGCATGATTTGTCGGGAGAGTGACAAGCCGATGCCGCTTCCTTCTGCCTTCGTGGTGAAGAATGGGATGAAGATATGGGAGGCTACATCATCGGGGATGAGACCGGCATTGTTGGTTACGTCGATGATGATGGCTTCTTGGGCGTTGGCGTAAGCAGAGACTTTGATAAATGACTTTTCATCCTTGATAGCTTCCACGGCATTCTTCAGAAGATTTGTAACGACATGGGCGATGAGGCTCTCGTCGGCGTAAGCCAACAAGTCCTTGGGTTCTACCTTGATTTCTACCTCATGGCAGCAGAGCATCGCCATCCTTTCGAGGAAAGGCTCTACATAGAAGAGGGCGGGCTGAGGCTGAGGTACATGGGTAAAACGGCGATAGTTGTTGACGAAAGTCAACAGCTCGGTGCCTGTCTTGTAGATGGTTTCCAAACCTTGCTTTAATTTCGCTTGCTCAGCGGATTGCGAATCTGCAGAAACTTCTTTCAGCAAGGTTTCGCTGAGCGAGGTAACTGGGGTGATGGTGTTCATAATTTCATGAGTCAAAACTCGGATGAGTTTGATCCACGAATCCACCTCCTGGTTGCTCAGTTCGTTGCTCACATCGCTGAGGGCGATGATGCGTACTCGCTTGCCTTTCAGCATCGCTTGCGTCTCGTGCTTCGACAGACGCTCGTCTTTCAACTTGCTCCTTACTTGGTTCATATGGGTAAGCACATCGGTATCGAAAAGTCGGAGGGCGGCTTGGTTGTGCTGCAAGATGTTGTCGTAACTATCCACCACCATGATGCCCGTATCCACGGCATTCAATATCTGCTCGTAATACTTCTCTCGCTCCATCTGCTCCTCACGGGTGTGCTGCAAGAAAAGTTTGATGCGGTTCAGGGAATCGTTGATAATCCTGTCATCCTTCGACACGTTTTGGATTGGAAAACTAAAAGAGAAATCCACATTGTCCACCGCATCAAAAAGGAATCTTACCTTCTTGATGTTACGGCGATAGCGGTGGTAGAGCCGAATGTACCCGATTGCTGCCACGACCAAAATCCCGATTATAATAGCCAATTTAATATCCATATCCCATAAAAGAGCTATTGAACTACCTTTCATTTTGTACGGTGAACGTTGTTTCTTCACTCTTCACTCTTTGTTCTTCACTTAAAAACACTTACAACCCGTACCTCTTTATCTTATTGTAAAGAGTTTGTCGGGAGATTCCCAGTCTTGCAGCTACCACCGAGAGATTGCCCTCGCACTCCTTGATGGTCTTCTCGATCATTCGGCTCTCCATCTCATCGAGCGTCTGCACCTCCTCTAAAGGTTTCTCCTTTCGGGTTGGGTTGCCGCCGTCAATATCTTCGGCAGAGATGATGCCGCCATCAGATAGAATCACAGCCTTTTCCACAGCGTGCTGAAGTTCTCGGATGTTTCCATACCAAGGAAGGTTGGTGAGTTTCTTCTCCGCCTCTTCCGAGAATCGGATGCTCACCTTATTATATAGGTCGGCATATTGGTGTAAGAAACGATTGGCGAGTGGCACGATGTCTGCCTTTCTCTGTCTGAGGGCAGGCAATTCGAGGTGGATGGTATTGATGCGATAGAGTAGGTCCTCGCGAAACTCGCCATCGCTCACCATCTGTTGTAGGTTGCGATTGGTGGCGCAAACCAGTCGGACATCTATCGGAATCTGTGTGGAACCGCCCACTCTCACGATGCTTCTGCGTTGCAAGGCGGTGAGGAGCTTCGCCTGGAGACCATAGGAGAGGTTTCCGATTTCATCGAGGAAGATGGTGCTGCCATTGGCAAGTTCGAATTTGCCAGGCTTGTCGGTCTTGGCATCGGTGAAAGCCCCCTTCACATGACCGAAGAGTTCGCTTTCGAAGAGCGTTTCGGTGATGGCTCCCATGTCCACTGGCAGCATTTTCTTTGCACGACGTGTGGACAAACGATGTATCTCGTTGGCCAACATCTCCTTACCAGTTCCGTTTTCGCCTGTGATGAGGATATTCGCATCGGTGACGGCAACTTTTTCCACAATGTTTCTTAAGTTGTTCATAACTTCGCTATCTCCCCAATACATAGCACTTTGCGATGCATTCCCCTTTCCTTTTCCACCTTGCTTGTTCACAGAGTTATCCACACCCTTGTTCTTATCCCTTGCCTCCACTAATGTGCGAATCATCTTCTCGTTGTCGAAAGGTTTGACGATGAAGTCGGCGGCTCCCTCCTTGATGCCCGTCACGGCAAGTTGGATGTCGGCATAAGCCGTGAAGAGCACCACTTCGGTCTTGGGACTGAGGCTCTTGATTTCACGGAGCCAATACAATCCCTCGTTCCCGGAGTTGATGCCGCTCGAAAAGTTCATGTCGAGCAACACCACGTCGGGATGCTCCTCCCTCAGTTTGGCTGGGATAGCATTCGGGTTGGCGATGGTGGTGGTATGTTCGAACACAGGTTCCAGCAGCATCCTGACCGTGGTCAAGATGTTACGGTTGTCATCTACTATAAGAATTGTTCCTTGTTTTTTTGCCATGACACGATAGTTTGGGTGCAAAGTTATGAAATATCAACGAAAAAGCGGTATGGTTGTCTAATAATTAGACGAAAATGTTTGCTGTTTTACTTCTTCTTACTTTTCTTCACCCAAATCTCATGGCTGCCGCTTCCCTTATATTGTAAGCCGAAAGGAGCGTCCTCGCCATTGAGGTTAGGCATCGCTTGCAACTTGTACTTGGCCATATTCTTGTCTTTATTAGACGTTCAGCCATATCGTACCGGATGTAGTTTTGTCTGCTATTAGGTAAAATTGTGTGGAGCCACAATATGCAATTGTTATTACTCCTATATATTCTTCGTTCCGTTGTTCGGAATGTCCGTTCCGAACAACGGAACGGACATTCCGAACTTGCGAACGCCCGTTCCGTAGTACGGAACGAAGATTTCTATGTGGATAGGATACTATTCTTAGATAAAAGCAATACTTTTCCTATGTTTCTTGACATTTCCATCAAGATTTAACGATTGCTGCATCCATAAATGGAATTGTCAGCATCAGTAATCGCATATTTATTTCCTTTTAAAGAAAAAGCGAAATCCTTGATTCAAAAAAGATAGATATACAGAATAATATTTGCTTCAATATAAAATAATTTGTATTTTTGCATGTCCACTTCGCCCATACAGGCAAGGGAAGCCACAAGATGTGGGCGAAAAAAATAAAAAAAAGCGTACCCGATGAAGATAGGAGGTTGTATTAAGAACAGAAAGAATCTTAAGAACTATTGTGACATGATGAAAAGAACAACAACTATTATCGTAAGCCTGGCGCTGAGCATAACCCTTTATGCCCAAGGCAAAGGCATGAGCCTACAGTTTCATAACGAGACGCTCACATCGGCCTTGAAAAAGATAGAACGAGCTGGAGAGAAAAACATCCTCTTCGCTTATCAAGAGACCGACAAATATAAGGTAAGCGCAAACATTCGTAACAAGAAGCAAAAGGAAGCCTTGGACATTGTGCTGCAAGGCAAACCCTTCAACTATATAGAGCGCAACACCTACTTTGCCGTGCAATATACAGGAAAGGTGGCACAAGCAGCACCAATCAAGGGAAAAGTGCTGGACGAGCATAAGCAGCCCTTACCTTTTGCCAACGTGGTGATGCTTTCAGCTACAGACAAATCGTACATACAAGGCTGCGTGACAGCAGAAGATGGCAGCTTTATTTTACCTTCCTCCACAAAAGACGCGATGCTGAAAGTATCTTTCGTGGGATACAAAACCCAGACGATGGCTTGCAAGGAAAACATGCAAGTAATCATGCAACCTAACACACAACAGCTGAAGACCGTTACCGTGAAGGGCTCGCGTCCCGATGTGACTTACAAGAACGGAGCCTTCGTAACCCAAGTGGCAGGTACCACGCTGTCCGAGATGGGAAGCGTATCGGATATGATAGGTCAATTGCCATTTGTTTCTGGCGAAGAGGGAGAGTGGAACATCATAGGTCGTGGAGCCCCAGAGATTTATCTCAATGGTAGGAAGATAAGAGACCTCAACGAGCTAAAACGCCTGAACGCCAAAGACATCCAGAGCGCAGAGGTTGTCACCATGCCAGGCTCGCAATATAGCGTAAAGACCAATGCCGTGATTCGTCTCAAGGCAGTACGCAAACGAGGCCAAGGATGGAGCGGAAGCATGTTTTCCGAATACTTGCAAGGCCATTACTCGCCCCACCATTACGAAGATGTACAGTTGAACTACCGCACAGGCGGGCTGGACATCTTTGGCGAGATAGGTGCAGGCAACGACAAGAGACAAATTACCAGTAAGACTCTTACCCATCTAAATACGGTCAACAACTGGGAGTTTGACGACTCACGAACGACCAACATGAACAGCGGAAACATTCTCCTGAAAGCAGGCTTCAACTATGAAGCAAACGAGCACCAGTCGTTTGGCATGCGCTATGAAACCAGCAACATAATAGGAAACAACTATGCACACAGCTGGGGCAAAACCGAGGCATCAAAAGACGACGAGCCAATAGAGGAGCTGTCTTTCGAATCTTACTCCAAGAGCCGCCCCCATTGGTCACACAGCCTCAACGCTTACTACTATGGCGACTTCGGCAAGTGGAACATCAACCTGAACGCCGACTATTACAACAAGGTGACCAAGACCGAGCAAATGGCCATGAATGATGGCAGCATGGACGCCAAGTCGCAAAGCCGCGTAAAGAGCAACCTCTATGCAGCCAAACTCGTGGCAAGCGGTCCGTTGGGCCAAGGGCGCGTCACGTTGGGCACCGAGGAGACTTTTACCAATCGATGGAACGACTTTACGCAAAGTGGATTTTCGGCCGATGCCTTCAACCATATCAACCAATCTGTCTGGGCCGGCTTTGCTGAGTACAACATCCAGCACGGACGAATGGGCTATGCCCTGGGACTGAGATACGAATACCAAAAGACGTCTTATTACGAAAAGAATATATTGCAAAGGGAACAAAGTCCAAGTTATCACGACTGGATTCCCTTTGCATCCGTAGCTTATAGCCACAAAGGGCTGAACATAGAATTCAGTTATCGGCTGAACAAATACAGCCCTATGTACTCCATGCTTCAAAGTAGCATTGACTACAACAGCAAGTATGTATATTCGACGGGCGACCCTCTGCTAAAGCCACAGAAACAACACAATTTCAACTTAAGTGGCACATACAAGTGGCTGTCTTTCATGGCTTACTACAACTATGTGCTCGACATGTATATGACGTGGTACAAACCTTACGATGAAGTGAACCACCCCAACATCCTGCTGCAAACCATGGCCTCCGTGCCTCATTCCTATTACTATGGGGCCAATGTACGAATCGCTCCGTCGTTCGGGATATGGCAACCCAACCTGACAGCAAGCGTATCTTTCTATCATGCGAACTTGGAGCACCTAAACATACCCACCCTTGGCAACCAACCAAGGTTTAGGTTTAGTATGAACAACAACTTCAAATTTTCACATCGTTGGTTCATGAACCTCTCGGGATACGTCAGTCCAAAGTCAGCCCAAAGCAACGGACGTCGCAAATGTATGGGCACCATGCAATTCCGTGTGAGCAAGAGCTTTCTCAAGGACGAAGCCCTCAAGGTAACGCTTGTATTACAAGACATTCTGCATACTGGTTATTATTACTTCGAGGCCAATGGTACACAAGCGCACCAAGCACTCAGATCCTACTCGGACAACCAGAAAATAGGCATCAATGTGAGGTACACATTCAATGCCACAAAGAACAAATACAAAGGTAGTGGCGCAGGACAAAGCGAGAAACAACGACTTTAAGCAACTATTCATGGACATGTATCCACGACTGGTGCGTTATGCCGTCTCCCTACTGGGAGATGGCAATGACGCTCGTGACCTTGTGGGCGATGTATTCGAGAAAGCCTGGATCCAATACTATTCTTTAGAAAAAGAGAAAAGGAGAAGTTGGCTCTATGCCTCGGTTAGAAACGCCTGTCTCAACCATCTGAAGCATCTGCATGTGGAACAAACCAATGTGCAAGCCCTGACAGAAGCTACGAAATACGACATGACGACCGATTATCGAGAACACGAGCTACTGCTGCAACAAGCCGAACAGATAGCGAGAGAACTGAAAGAGCCTACCTGCACGATTCTTCGCCTGTGCTATTTCGAGCATTTCACCTACCAGCAAGCAGCCAGTCGTTTAGGCATCAGCCCGAACACCATCAAGAAACATATTTCAAAAGCCCTCGCCACACTGCGAGACAGAATGAAGAAAGGAGACTTACGATGAAAGAAACAAAAGACTTTTCTGACGAACGCCTAACCCACATACTGGGTGAAGCCGTGGGCGACATTCCTTCGAAAGAAGAGACGCTTGCAGCATGGAATGCTTTCGAGAGTAAGCATGCACAAGAATTCAAGCCCAATAGTCCTGCCCCTACAACAAGCAAGCCTGCATCCAGAGCCAAAGTGCTCGGCATGATAACAGCCACTATCGCCGTGGCGGCAGCCCTATTCGCCTTCTATTTCCAGCCTTCGAAAGACGTTGACGCACCAGCCAACTCGACCATGAGCCTTTATTTGGCCCAATCGTCACCCCAAAAAGTGGAACAAAACATCAAGGGCAGCCAATGCATCGTGTCTACCCCAGCCTCATCCACCACCTTAGTTACCCTGGAGGATGGCACAAAGATTACGCTCAACGCCAACTCCACCCTTGAATATCCACAACATCTTGGCAATTCGGGCACACGAGAAGTAAAGCTAAAAGGCGAGGCCTACTTTGAGGTGACCAAGAACCCGCATCGTCCCTTCATCGTCAAGGCGGGCAACATGAGCACACAAGTGCTGGGCACCATCTTCGACGTGAAAGCCTATCAAGCCGACAAGCCTAAGGTCATGTTGCTGGAAGGCAAGGTAAAGGTAAGCAACGCATACACTTCTACCAGCATCCATCCTGGTCAAGTAGCCGCTTTGCAAGCCGACAAAATCATCATATCGAAAGGCAACCCCGCAAGCACTACAGACTGGCTGAACGGCAACTTCGAGATGGACCAAGCCTCCTTAGCCGAAGCCATGAGCGACATTGGTGCATGGTACAACAAGAGTGTCGTCATCAAATCGAAACAAAACATGGACAAGCAGATACACTTTCGCTTTTCGCGCAAGGCCAGTGTGGAAGAAGTGATAGCAGCCCTCAACGACATGAAAATAGCCAAGATAAAGATGCAGAATGGCTGCATCGTTGTCGAGTAGTCACATCGCTTCTTATGTTTTTTAGCACTTTAGTATTCCAAACATTTTCCTTTTTCAGAAAATAATGTTACCTTTGCGACCAATAAGACAAGAAAAGAACCAACATTATAAAAACGTAAAAGACTATGATGACTATCGAAGAATACAGAGCTGCCATCATGAAGGCATTGCTCGATGCTAAGAATGAAGACGGCACTCCTACCATCACCGAGAAAGAGGCAAGGGAGGCCCTCAACGGCTTTACCGACGACGAACTGAAAGACGGCATCCTATGGAACACGCCCGAGGATGTGGCCGCCATCATCCTCGAAGGATAATCTGCCAAACATTGCAAAGGGCATAATGCGAAAAGGAGCTGAGACTTTCCATAAACTCTCTCAGCTCCTTTTTTTTAATATCTCTTCTCTGTTCTCCTTCCATCAGGAAAACGCAAGATGACAGGTATCTAATTTATCGGGCGATAAACTTCTTGCCATTGCAGATATACATCTGACCAGGAATAGTACCATCCACTTGCTGACCTAACATATTGTAAATCTTGCCATCCTTGCCGACTACTGCAGTTTGGATAACCTTGATGCCATTGGTCATCTTCTCGTAAGTGAAAGTAACTCTTGCTAAAATCTGCTTGTTCTTGCCCTTGGCATCAACGTCTGAAGTTGTAATGTTAGAATTATCGAATGCCAATTGAATGCTCTTCGTTGCAACCAAATTCTTAATCTCGACAGTAACAGGACTCTGGCCTGCCGTTCCACCAGGCAAGGTTAACTTATCTTCCAATACGGAGTTCTCACTGCCGTCCACATAGACACCTGTCAGATAAATGGAACGATCTGCTGTAGTAGAGGCGTTATTGCTGTATCCCTCCAAGGCGATGCCTGTGATGCGATACCCTTCGTTGACCGAGAAAGTAATGGTCTCGCCATTGTTCTGGGTACGCATCTTGATATAGCCATTGGAAGTACTGGCTGTAATCTCGCCATGTTCACCAGCCGTGTAGCAAGTACCCTTCACGATAGCCTTGTCTTCCGCCGCCACGACGAGTTCCTCCGCACCTGCGTCGGGTACTTCGGCAGGAGCAACCTCGGGAGCATGGCTCTTGGTCTGTGTAACATACGTAGAACCATCAATGCCGAGATAGTCTGGAAGATAATAGCCCAAATGTGGCGGTTGGTTGTAAGAGGAATTCTGCCATACGACACCCATGCGATAAACATGGTCTTCCATCAAGCAAGGTACCTTATACTTGGTTGGCTCCGGGGTGGAATAGATCAATATCTTGCAGGTAGGAGAGGTATAATCATTCTCATGTTGGAACATGATGAGCTCCTCACGCCAGTCGCCCAACAAGTCTGCTTGCAAACAAGGAGTTGCCTTGGTGGTATTGCAAGCATCGGGAGTTCCATATTCATAGAAATTTTGGAAGGTAGAGATGCTCTTACTTGCCGTGTTATAGTTTTGGATTCTGGGAGAACAACCTCCTGTTGTCGTACTATAACGGCCGTCAAAGGTTTGGTCATAAGGATCGCCCGTCCAATAAATACGGAAGTTGGTGTCTGGTTTCTTAGCCAAGAGCGCATCACCTGTGGCACAATCACGGATGTTGGCATCTGTCGAAGACCAGAACTCATAGCCTCTGTTGGCTGGAATAAAGTCGGCAGCCAAACCACGTCCATTGTCTCTATCGCCAGTAGCCACATACAGGAACTCCCCCGTAGTGGCATCATGCACATCAAAGCCATAACCACCTGCAGCCTCTTCATGAGGCATCATCACCTCCAGCCCTGGCCTGTCAGGGCAGAGGTCGGCAAGATGGATGGCATCGCCATGTCCCTTGCCCGTAGAGCACAATAGTTTGCCATCATGGGCGATGGTGGCGGAACCAATACAGATTTCATCGTATCCGTCGTTGTTAACATCACCCACGGAAATGCCATGCACTCCCTGGCCGAAACTTGAACTTCCCGAACCAGCATTGAGCACGTTGTCCTTGCCATCGACAACTTCCCACTTGCCACTCAATCCCTTGTGGAGCCAACGAGTAATCAAAGCTTTCCCGTTCCAGTCTACCGCCCAAATGAAACAGTTTTTGTAATAGCCACGCTGGAAGATGGCAGTAGGCAACTTGTCCAAGCCGTCGAGATAGGCAGCACAAGCATTGAAACGCTCGGCACGATTGCAGTTAGAGTCACCGAAGAATGCATTAGAAGATGTAGCAGAAGCCGGGAAATCCACACCCGAGCGACTGGGCGAATACCAAATGGTATGCATCGCCTCACCCGTCTCACCATTAAAGATGGTCAAGAACTCCTCGCCACCTGTTACACGCCCTTTGCTGTTGACGTAGGTCTTGGCGTTATCCACCGCCAGAATGGAAGCGTCGCCCGCTTCGGTAACGTAGTTGCCCTTGCCATCGGTAGAGCCAGCTCCGGTCTTACAGATAAGCTCAGCCTTTCCGTCGCCGTCAAAGTCATAGACCACCATTTGCGTAGTATGATTTCCAGAACGGATATTCAGACCAAGATTGATGTTCTTCTCCCATAGAGGAGTTCCATCCATGCGATAAGCACTGATAATGACAGGCGAGGAATAGCCATCCTTCCCACTGTCTCGTTGGTTGTCGGGCAGCCATTTCAGTATCAGTTCATAGTTGCCATCGCCATCCACGTCGCCCACAGCCATGTCGTCAGGGCGGTATCTACCAGTGGTATTGCCACTCTTAATGCTGGCAGGACGTTTCACGTCGAAGCTCGTGAACATATTGTTCCATGCCGTAGCCTCACTCGCTTCACCTGTCGAACTAACGATGCGATAAACATCACCCGGCTGCCCCTTGGCATCCAGATAATTGGTTACGTCGGAGACTGCGTTCGCCACTTTCGTTCCATTGCGATAAACATCGAACGACAAATCCTTGGCATCAGCCGTCAGCGAACGCCATGACACTAAGATGCCTTGGCTTGTCTTCACTGCTACGGGAGCCCGATTCAGCTTTTCCTTCACCACCTGGGCGGTCGATGTGAAAGAGTGAGCCACCAATAAGGCAGCAAACAAAAAATGTAATTTCATGCTTTAAGTTTACGTTTGTTTTTAGTTTATGTTTGTTTTTAGCTTGTTTTAAGTTTATGCTTGTCTTAGCAAGATTCCGGTGGCAAAGGTAAGAAAAATAAATCACATGGCAAAGTTATTCGCATTTTTTCGATGTTTTTTCTTTGCACAATCCAATTATTATTAGTAAATTTGCAGACGCTAAAGTTGCAATATCAGAGCTTGGCATCTGAAAAGAAAGATATTTTACCGGTAAAAAAGTATATTAAGATAATGAAGATAGAAAACGAAATCATCAGCTCGGTCATCGCTGCGGTGAA
>ERZ808240.1299-NODE-1299-length-31400-cov-37.730994_pt1 | contig 31400 bp, 32 predicted proteins | sample MGYA00521084_ERZ808240 | MGnify/ENA primary metagenome ERZ808240 (study PRJEB31516, sample SAMN03275571) | gut metagenome | biome: mammalia-associated habitat; material: feces | host: Papio cynocephalus | place: Kenya | collected 2012-08-06 ... | reverse complement strand
AACAGTTCTTTCAGCTCTCCAGTGAGCCTTGTCATTTTCTCATCGAATGGCTCGCCATCGCCCTCGTCCTCGGCAATTCCTACGTATCGACCAGGAGTAAGGATGAAGTCCTGCTGCGCAATCTGCTCGGTGGTGCATACGGCGCAGAAGCCCTTCTCGTCCTCAAGCGTCCCGTTTTGGAAAGCATGGAAGGTGTCGGCAATCTTCTTGATGTCGGTGTCGGGCATCAGCTCACGAAGCTTTCGGGTAACCATCGTGCCCAGATTGCGGGCATCGATAAACACGGTCTTGCCCTTCTGCGCCTTGTTGCGACTGATGAACCAAAGGCTTACAGGGATGCCTGTGCTATAGAACAGCTGTGAAGGCAACGCCACGATGCCCTCCACGAGGTCGGCTTCGACGATGGCTTGTCGAATCTGTCCCTCGCCGCCCGTCTGACTCGAAAGCGCACCATTCGCCAGCACCAGTCCTATCTTGCCGTTAGGCGAGAGGTGGTGAATCATGTGCTGCATCCACGCGAAGTTGGCGTTGCCAGCAGGTGGAAGACCATACTGCCAGCGCACGTCGTCCTGAAGCGCGCCCTGTCCCCAGTCGCTCATGTTGAAAGGTGGGTTGGCAAGGATGAAATCTGCCTTCAGCGTAGGGTGCTGGTCGTCGAAGAAAGTGTCGGCAAAGACTTTGCCCAAGTTCGCATCCAAGCCACGGATGGCAAGGTTCATGTGCGCCATCTTCCATGTATCGGGGTTCGCCTCCTGCCCGTAGATGCTGATTTTGCGCAGGTTTCCCTTGTGGCGCTCTATGAACTTGGCGCTCTGCACAAACATGCCGCCGCTTCCGCAGCAAGGGTCATAGACTCTGCCCTCGTAGGGCTCCAAGATTTCCACCAGCGTGCGCACGATGCACGACGGTGTGTAGAACTCGCCTCCGTTCTTGCCCTCCAAGGAAGCAAACTGCTGCAGACAGTACTCGTAGGTTCTGCCCAGCAGGTCTTTCTCCTCGCCCGCGTCGTGCATCTCGATGTTGGTGAAGAGATCCACCACGTCGCCCAGACGACGTTTGTCCAACTCCGGACGGGCGAAGTTCTTAGGCAGGATGCCCTTCAAGCTCAGGTTCTCTCGCTCGATGGCTTCCAGTGCGTTGTCTATCACCACGCCTATCTCAGGCAGGTGGGCAGCCGCCGAAATTTGGCTCCATCGAGCCTCGGCTGGCACGAAGAAGATGTTGTCGGCGGTGTATTCGTCCTTGTCTTCCGGGTCGGCGTATTCGTCGCCCTGCAGTTCCAGGAACTTCTGTTCGAAGCGGTCGCTGATGTATTTCAGAAAGATGAGTCCGAGCACCACACCCTCGTATTGCGAAGCGCTGAGGTTGCCACGCAGAATGTCTGCGGCCTTCCAAATCTTCTCTTCAAAACCAATGCTGATAGTATCTTGTTTCTTAGCCATAGTGTCTTATTTCGTTTTGAGCACAAGTCGCCAGCCCTCGCTCTGCAGGACGAGGGAGTCGGCTGTGCGGGTTATCTTAAAAATGACGTTTCCGATTCCCTCATGTCGAGCCAAAAGCCACCGAAGCTCTGGCGAGCCTCGGTCACCTCCCATTCCTGGGCGCAGAGCAGCGACTGGTAGTCTACTGCCTCGGTGCCTTCGTCCGCGTCGGAAGAGCAGGAGGCGAGGACGGGTGCCGAGAACACAAAAAGGACGACTGCCACCGCTCTGATAACCGATGACAGCCGCCCTTTGGCGTGCGAAAAAAATGCAATAGTGATTTGGGTTAACTTTGATGGCTCAAAATTACCCCCCCCGAATAACTGGCGGATGGTTAATGATTTATTAGTTTTCATTCCTTGTTTTTATTATAGCCACTGCTTCGTAATGAATCCTACAGCAGCCTGTTGTTGTAAAATACTTTTCACAAAAATAATATTTCTTTTTCAAATTATCGGCTTTATTGCTTTCTTTAACTTATTTTTTGTGTTTTCCGGCTATCTTCCCCTGCCCTTATATTGTAGGGCTCATCGTGAAGGCGTTTGAACCAGCTTCATTAAGGGGGGCGAATTCGACCCCTTTGAATTTAGGATTATACAGACTCTCCCCCTATGCCAAGGAATTCTATAGTATTGCGGTTTCTCATCCAATTCCCAATCACGCCATTAGGGTCTTCACCATTCTTCTGCTTGGCAATGTCTGTGATGCAGATGTAATCTATTCCATCTTTATTGATAGCCTTGATAGTTTGATTCTTGACTATTATCTTTGCCATAATTCCTTAGTTTTTAGTTAGCACAAATCTGTGGCTGCATGTACTTTCCACAAGAAAAATTGATTTAGTTTTTATATTCATTTCATTTTTAGTTAAACGAATGCAAAGATAATAAAACTTTTGACAAATGGGCAATCTTGCTTGCGTTTTTATCATTATTTAGCAGGCTGTTCTATCTTCTCTTCAATGGTGTTGCCGATTTTTGACTTGCACGTAGGAATAGTTCCCCCAAAAAACAACAAAAACATATACAAAACAAGACAAGGAAAGTATGTTTTGTGGCATTTTGCACTAAAAACGCCTTCATATTATGCAAAAATATTGCCTTTTATGATAGAATGTCGCAATAAAACATTATTTTTGTAGGGTAAAATGCAATAAAAACATGAAGTTACAATGCCTATGTGTGCAATCGTACCCAACCAAACCTTACAGCGCTTCTCTGAAATTGCACGGATATTGTCTCCTGTGGATATGAAGGAACTTATCTCAGACGAGAAAGAACGTAGTGCTATTTCAAGGAGTTCAAGCAACGCTTGATAAGTGATGTTGTAACAGGGCAGATATGTGTGGCAGAGCCACAGAAAGGAGAAAAGCAATGAGCAAGGAAGAAAAAGACACAGCACTCTTCGTTGCATTCTGCATAGAAGAATACGGAGCGGCAAAAGGAATGGCTGGAGAACAAGTGCTTGAGCTGTTCTCAAAGTATGGCTTGGTGGACTATCTAAGCAAGTGCTACGATGTGCTTCATACCCAAGGTCGCCAATGGCTGATAGAAGAAATAGACGAGTTTATCGAGATCAGAAAAAACAAAGAAGCATGAAGATATATCACGGAAGTTTAGAAGTGGTGGAGGATCCTATGATACTTCAACCCAATCGCTTATTGGATTATGGCAAAGGATTTTACACCACAACTTCAGAACAACAAGCAAAGGAATGGGTAGAAAGACGCATGCTTGAAAAAATTGCCTCTGGTGGTTATGTTAATATATATGACTTCGACGACACAAGAATGCAGGAACTTAAATGTCTCATTTTTCCCGAACCATCTAAGGACTGGGCAGACTTTGTTATGGCTAACCGAACGCAAAAGGGCTTTACCCACGACTACGACATAGTGTATGGTCCAGTTGCAAACGATAAAGTATATTTGCAATTTGGACTGTATGAAAGTGGGGCAATCGGAGTTGAAACACTTCTCCGTGAACTCAAGACTTACAAATTGGTTGACCAATACCTGTTTCATACAGAAAAAGCATTGGCAGCACTACATTTCATTAAAGCAATTAAAATCGGGGGATAATATGTTCAAGATAAATCAAAGCAACCTTCACTTGCTTTTGCCAGGGAAAATCAGTTGGCTGGTGGAATACTTGCATGATGATTATGGCTTCACTCTGCAAGAGTGCCTCAACCGCATCTATCGTTCAAAGCTATACAAGAAGTTGTCTACAGAAAGCACCAAGTACTGGCACTTGGGACCAGTGGACTTATACAATGAGCTGAAGAAAGAATTTTAAATTGAAAGCGTATGCCAACAGACATATCAGAGAACTCCTTACCCCCCTACCTCTTCTTCAGCAGCACGTAGATGATGACGGGGGCGCCGAGGAGAGGAGTCACGGCACCGAGGGGGATGATGCCGTTCCGGGCAGGGAGGGTGCAGAGCCAGTTGCAGAGCAAGGCGATGACAGAACCCAGGAGCATCGTGCAAGGCAAGAGCCGGCGGTGGTCCTGGGAGCCGACGAAGAGGCGCGCCATGTGGGGCGTGGCCAACCCGATGAAGGCTATGGGGCCGCAGAAAGCCGTCACCGTGGCGGTGAGCACGCCTGTGACAAGGAGCAGGAGAAGGCGGAGCCTGCGTGTGTCGTAGCCTAAGTTGCCGGCGTACATCTCGCCCAGGAGCAAGGCGTTCAGGGGTTTCACGAGCGACAACGACACCAGGAGGGAAAGGCCGATCACGACGGCTGCCACGGGAACGACGCCGAGCGAGACGTTGCCGAAGCTTCCCATTCCCCATACCATGTAGGATTTCACGCCCTCGCTCGTCGCAAAGAAATTGAGCAGCGTGATGGCGCTATTGGCCAGATAGCCTATCATCAAACCGATGATAAGCAGCATAGTGCTGCTGCGCACGACGGCGGAAAGAGCCGAGACGAGGACCGTAACCAGCAGAGCGCCCGCCAAAGCCGAGAGAAGCACCGCCGCATAGCCCGCCACGGTGAGCGAGCCTGCCGACAAGCTGCCGCCCCACCCCAGCATGACGACAGCCACCGCCAAGGCCGCCCCGCTATTGATGCCGAACACGTCGGGACCCGCCAAAGGATTGCGGAAGGTGGTCTGCAACAGAAGTCCGCCGACAGACAGGGCCGCGCCCCCCAGCAAGGCCATGACGGCCTGGGGCAGTCGCGACTGGATGACGATAAAGCGAAATGAATCCGAGATTCCATCCGCAGGAATCCCCGTAAGGACTGCCCAGACATCGGCGAGCGGAATGTCGACGCTCCCCATGGCAAGGTTGAGCACGAAGAGCACAACCAGCAACAAGACGGACGATGCGAGGACGGCGATGGTTTGGGAATGCTTCATAAGAGAGTGTAGCTTTGAGTCGTTTTTCTTTTTGTCACGGCTGCAAAGTTACACTTTTTTCTCCAAACAAGCAAATGGAAGCATCAGAACTTGACGAACCTCACCCATCTCCACACCAAGGCGACGCCCGGCAAGACACAGGCCACAAGGTCTGCCAGCCCTGCCGCAGCCATCATGCCCGCATCGGCATGGGGCGTGGTGTAAGACTCGGTGGGAATCAACGCTCCCTGGAACAGTACGGTAAAAATAATAAAAATGACAAGCTCGCGCGTGGTTGCCTTGCCGTGGTAGTCGAAACTACTGTGTATGGTGTGGAAGATGCTTCTCACAGCCGTGGAAATATACTTCTGAATGCCAAACTCGGGCATTCTCCATCCCATGTTTCCCAACTCTGCGTGGGCGTTGCCCAGATTCAAGTTGGCCCGATTCATTGCCAGTTCCATAAGCCTAATCTTTTTAAATCATTTGTACTGCTGCAAAAGTACAAGAGCCGTGTTACGCCATGATGTAGAATGTGTTACATTTCTATGACATTTAACACAACCTGCCTTTTCTTTTTTTTAAAAAAAACAACCGATGCCAGACGAATCGCCCGACATCGGTAAACCCAAAGCTAACTATTTATTAGATTACAAGGCCTGTTGCGGCAAACCTTGCCTACAGGTTGACCTTGATACCTGCGTTGACCTTCACGCCATAGTACTCCACCTGCATGGTGCGGTTCTTCTCGCCCTGGTAGTAGCGCAGAGGCTGGTTGAGCAGGTTGTTGGCGTTGGCATAAACGGTGAACTTCTGCTTCTTGCCCCAAGTGTAGCTTGCGTTGAGGTCGAGGTAGTTCACCTTGTCGTAATAGCGGTCGAGCGCCCTGCTCGTGCTCATCTGGTCGATGAACGAAGAGGCGAAGTTGTAGGACAGTCGAAGGCTCACGCCGCTCTTCTCGAAGAAGAGAGAAGCGTTGGCCGTGTGCTCCGGCGAACCCGCCACCTTCACGTCGTCGTCGTCCTCTATGCCCAGGCGCTCGTTGAAGTTGTGCGTGGTGCTGTGGGTGTAGGTGTAGTTGCCATAGAAGCCCAGGCATCTCAGGGCGGGGGCGATGAAGCCGAAGTCGCGCTGGTAGGCCGCCTCTACTCCATACACGCGTGCGTCGTAGGCGTTGATGTTCTGCGAAACCTCAAACAGCTTTTCCGCATTCTCGCCGGTCAGTCCGAGGTCGCTGCCCAGGTATTTGTTGGAAGCCCACTCCACGTTCACGTTCTTGATGTCCTTGTAGAAGAGGCCGAGGCTCACAAGGCCCACGCTCTTGAAGTAGTGGTCGGCCGAGAGGTCGATATTGACGGCCCTGGCTGGCTTGGTGTTAGGGTCGCCGATGGTAGCCTCCTCGTCGGCGATGTTGAAGGTCTTGTTGGCTATCAGCGCAGAGTACTTGGGACGGGAGATGGTCTTGGTGATGGACGCGCGCAAGCTTCCGTCGTCGGAGTACTTGTACTTGAGGAGCAAACTTGGCAGGAGGTCGGTGTAGTGGTTCTTGAAGTCGCCCGTCGGCTTCATCGTCGCATCGCCGTCCTCGGGAATGTCCACGTTGTAGCCGCTGGTCTTCAGGTCGGTGCGCTCCACACGCAGGCCAAGGGTGGCGGAGAGTCTCTTGCCCAGCTTCTGGTCGAAGCGCAGATAGCCCGCCGTGATTTGCTCGCGAATGTCGTAGTTGCCGGCTTCCTCCTCGTAGTTCTCCTTTCCCTCATACTTGCTGAAGTCGATGTCGCCGAGCGTGTTGATGGAGATGAACGGAGTGTTGGCGGGATACTGGTCGCTCACCATGAAGCCGTCGCGTATCTGGAGGCTCGTCTTGTCGCGCCAGTCTTTGCCGAGCACCTCTTCCGGGTCGTAGTCGTAGAACGACGTGTTGCGGGTCTTGTGCTTGTTGGTGTATTTGGCTCCAAACTTCAGCGTGTTGCCGTAAAGTCCCTTGGTGAGCGGCAGGGTGAAGTTGACGCGTCCCTTCCACTCGTTCTCCACGATGTCCTGGTTGGAGTTGTCGAGCTCGTCGAGAGTCCAATGGCTGTCGTCCAGGGCAGGAAGCTGCTTGCCATAGTATGGATGCTTGCCCCCCACGTCCTTGAAATCCTCGCCGAAATCGATGAAGTCGGTCTCCTTCTTGCCATATTTATAGGTATAGGAAGCATAACGCTCGTTGGGCCGCCCCTCGGTGGCACGCGAATAGCTTGCCGCCCAATCCATCTTCAGGCTGCCGAACAAGTGCTCGCCGTCGAGCGTGTAATCCATGGTCTGCTGCAACTCCAGGCGGGCGTTCTTATGGTCGGACGAGCCTGCCTTCGTCTGCATCACGACACTCTGCTTGGAAGCCTTGCTATTCAACTTCTTATAGCTGATGCGGTAACGGTTCTCCCAGTCGCTGCGACGGTTGTAGATGCCCTTGAAGGAAATGCGATGGAGAGGGTTGAACTTATAGTCCAACGCCAGGGAGTAGCTCTGGCGCTCTCGGGTCACGTAATACTGGCGCACCTGCGCTTCCTTCAGCTCCAACTGCTTGTCGTCGTTCTCCACGTATTCGAATTCGGCGTTGTCGGAACCCCCGGGAGCGTACTGGTAAGAGGCCGATGCCATGACGCCCAGCTTCTTGTTGAAGAAACGGTCGCCCCAGGTAGCTGCCAAGTCCCATTGCGGCTTGCCGCTCACCCAAGTGTAGCCGGAGCCCACGTTGAAGTTGAGCACCCGGTGGCTCGGCGTGTTCTTGGTCACGAGGTTGATTTCGCCGCCGATGGCGTCGCCGTCCATATCCGATGTCACCACCTTGTTGACCTCAATGGTCTGAATCATGTCGGCGGGGATGAGGTCGAGCTGCACGTTGCGGGTGCCGCCCTCGGCGGAAGGCATGCGGTTGCCGTTCACGGTAACGGAAGTCAGGTCGGCCGACGTGCCACGCACCTGTCCGAAGCGAGCCTCGCCCTGGTCGTACTGCACGTTGATGCCGTTGATGCGCTTCAGGGCGTCTCCGATGTTGGAGTCGGGGAACTTGCCCACCTGGTCGGCGCTCACCACGTTGGTCACGCCCATGTTCTCCTTCTGCATCTGCAAGGCCTTGCGCTGGCCGTAGAAAGCTCCGTTGACCACCACTTCCTTGAGCTCGTTGCCCTCGGCCAACGTGATGTTGCGCTCCACGTTCTTGCCTACAAGCTTGATGGTGTAAGTCTTCGGCGAATAACCCACGTAAGAAACCTTCACCCGATAGGTGCCGGGCTTCATGTTGGGCAGCACGTAAAAACCATTCACGTCGCTCGTCACTCCTGTATGCAAACCTTCCACCATGATGGTCGCTCCGGGCAAAGCCTGGTGCGTCGCATCCACAATACGACCGCTGATCACTCCACCCATCAAGGCGGTGCTTTCGGGTTCTGTCACGGCAAATGTCGTCGCACCTGTGGCTGTCAACATCATGGCCGAGAAAAATACTTTCTTCTTTAGATTCATAAAATTATCTGTATAATAAAAACTATCTATCGTTTCTCTCTGTCATAAAAGCATCCCAACCTTGGGGCTATCGGGATTTCTTCGCTCTTCAACAGGACTCTTTACTTTTTTACCTTTAAAACGGTGTGGATGATCTTTCCGTCCTTGTCTATCATCGACATCCTCAGTTGCTTTTTATCCACGGAAAACACGGAGAAGCCGTCGGCAGAGCTGCAGAACACAGTACCATCGGTAGGCTTCACGGGGCGAGCCAACGAGGAAGAGGAATTGACCACGTAGTCGATGTCGTCGCCCTTTTTCTGAATGTGCTGGAAGTTGTGGATGTGGCCGCAGGCATAAATCGCCACATTATTATACTTATGGAGGATAGGCAACAGGCGTTTCTGCATGTCGAGCCGCTCGCTCTCCTTCTTGCCAGTCTGGGCATAGATGGGGTGATGGCCCACCACGACGACCCAGTCTTCCTTGGCGTTCCTCAAGGTTTCGTCGAGCCAAGAGAGCTGCGCCTGCACGTCCTGCCCACAGGCGTCAGGATATTTTGCCGTAGCCTTGCGATAAGAATCGATGAGCGGAGTGGTGTCAAGGAAGACCACGCGGACCGTGGTGCCCTTATGGTCGAACACCTTGGTGTAATACCTGGCTGGCATCATCCATCGGCGGCTTACCTTGCCATAGTCCATGAAAGCCTGCGTGTTGCCGCGATACTCATGGTTGCCACAAACAGGGAACCAGTCGAGCATCAGGTCGGGATGGGAGTAAACCCACTCGTAATTGGTGAGCCACAAAGGGTCTTGGGTAGAAGCCACGCCGTTGAAATGGTGGATGTCGCCCACGGCAAGCACGCACTCTGGGTCCACCACGCCAGCCATCTCGCCCATCAACTCGGCGATGGGTTTCTGGTCGTAATAGCCATTGCGGCCCATGTCGTTGGTCATGTAGAACGTGATTTCGCCTTTCAGTTTCTTCCATTCCGCAGCATTGGCTTTCCAATTCGCATTCCGGGGAATGGCTGTCGCCGCACTTTGCGAGCAAGTGGTTACCGCCGCGTTCTGAGCCTGTGCCGTCAAGCCGCCGCCCAACAATAATGTAGAAGCCAAGAACACAGCCGCCACTCTACTTTTCATCATAGCAACACCCATGCTACGCTTACCTAATCCTTTCTTTTCCATTACTTTTTTAGCTGTAAAAACTTATTAATCAATCGTTTCCAAAAAATATCATTCGATTTCCGGGTGCAAAAATACGGGCTTTATGTGTCAAAGGCGTTACAAGCCTTTGAAGAACAAAATAACGCTTGCTACAATATGGTTACAAACAAATGAAAGCAACAGGCAAAAACAAGCCCCAAGCATCCATCGCATGAGGCAGCATGAACGAGGAAACTCCCCCGTTCGTTTTAGGGAAAATCATACGCCACATTATGGTTTTCCCCTTGCCGCGCAGACGGAAACACGCTATCTTTGCAACGAGTTAAAACAAAAAAGGAACTGCTTAACTCCTAAAGAAAAAAATACAGTAATAACCCTTAAAAGAAAATTGGATTATGAAACGTACATTATTAATGATCGCAGCCGCTTGGATGATGATGACATCCATGAGCGCACAGAGACTGACAGACATCCAGGCCGAAGCCCGTTACATTACAGACAAGATGGTGGTGGAATTAGGATTGAGCAACGTACAGAGAAACAACATCCTGAACATCAACCTCACCTATCTGGACGGCATTCGCAGCTATCGCGACATAGACGCAAAAGGGTGGAAATACCGCAACCAGCAACTCAAGCGCATGCTCAACGACAAGCAATGGAAAAGGTACAAGGACTCCTACTACTTCTATCGACCCATCGGATGGAACAACAACGCCTACATACACCACATCTACGCTAAATATCCAAGGAACAACTGGTCGTACGACCGCCGGAACCCCAACGGAAACCATCGCTGCGACAAGGCGTACAAGCATCGCAAGCACGACGACAAGAAAAGCAAGCATGATAAAAATCGCAAGCACGACGACAAGCATTATGGCAAGCCCGGCAAGCGAGAGTTTGGCAACAACTCGCCCGAGGCAAGACATGGAAGGCAAGAAATGCGCAGAGGCATGAAGAACGGGGCAAGATAAGAGCATGAGGAAAGAGGAACGGGGCAAGATAAGAGCATGAGGAAAGGGGGCAAGATAAGAATTTCTATTTCGCCCCTTCGCCACCTTCTCGTCAATACCGCTCCAAGCGCACAGGACTGCCAAAGATGCCAGATGGCTTCAAAGAGTCGGTAGCCTGGTAAATCTGAGGTTGCGAATAGGTCGCCCGCTCAGACTCCGGCAGTCCTGCATCGCCAATCATTCGATTGGACAAGACATTGTCCACCAACAATTCAAATCTGTTAACACCCCGGCGGACAAACCTGGAGACATCCAATCTCCATGGCGAACACCACAGGATGCCTGCTTCACGCCCATTGGCCAGGATCCTCACATTGCCATTTACACGAGGCAAGCAAAGCATCCACTTGCCTTTTTTAGTGTTGCCGACTTTAAAATCGAAAGTGTAACGGCAACAGCCAGAATAATACTTAATCCGGTTGTTATCGCTCGTTGTCCAATCAAACAAAGAGTGGTTCTTCAGCTGTATGTTTTCTCTCTCGAAATACAAGTCGGCCCTCTCTACCTTCCATGTTTCTTGGGGCTTTTCGTCAAACTGGCGATAAGCCAAAGGCGCAATCGCTTCGTCTGTCAGAACAACAAATCCCGACTCATCGGGAGCAAGATGGAGAGGCAAGGTCATTTGCGTTCCGTCCGAGCCTGCAACGGCCATCCGCTCCCGCGAACCATCCAGAGGATTCCAGAAATAAGCATTCTTCCAATTCGCCCTCAGCCTCACCACGTCATGGTAAGCCTTGCCGCTATGATTGGCTACAAAATAAAGATCGCCGTCCCGCAGCCTGCGATGGCTGAACCAAAGCATGCTCTTGGGGTGATGCTCGCTGTTGTCGGAAAGGTCGGGGACCGCGGGCAAACGAGTCGTCGCAGTATCGCCGGGTTCTGTGCTAACCTCCCAGGAATAGCCTTGGGGAACGACAGGCAATCTGCGGGCAAGCAACTTGGTGGGAGGAGTGCTGGGCAACTTGACGAGCATGTCGACGACAGGAAGCCCCTGCCGCATCATAGAGGCACAGCGAGCCTGGTAATCCCAGAATCCCTTGCTGCCCTGCCAAAGCGTATTGTTGCGGTTCAGGCAATAATGGCGGCCTCCACCCGTGCTGCCTGGAACAAGGCCCACCCAAGGCTGATAGGCAGAGGCACACACCACGAACTCGTTGATGTGGCAGGAGTAGGCATAATCGGCCAAAGGCTTCACATCGGCAAGAGTCTCCGAAAACTTCATGTCGGTAAAAGCCTCGGCCGAGGCTATGGGCTTGCCATATCTATGAGCTGCCGAGGCTCCTTCCTTGATGTCGTAACTGCCATCCTTGTCTCTTGCCCAAAATTCCGCCTGCGGCTTGTCCACCATTCCCTTTGCCTTGAAGTTATCCGCCACAAGGCTCAGACCGTTGCCCATGGCCTGTGCCGTAAAGGTAACGCCATGGGCGTGGCAAAGACGCTGTATGGTGGCCAAATATCGTTGACAAACCAAATCTGCTATCGTCTGCCTGACATCTGCCAGCACGCTATCGGTCTTCTCGCCCGACTCCACCACATAGCCCACCATCGCAGGAAGCCATCTTCGCAAATCGTAGCCACGAAGGCGACGGAACTCTCCGACAAAGTCCTGAGTCCAGTTTTGCGAACCTGCCTCGTGGCTGTCCATCGTCACGCCCACGGGCTTCAGACCTATGGCTGAAAGTGTGTCAAGGATGGGCTGAGTGTAGCTGCTCCAATGTTTCAGCACACCACGAGGCGACAGCTTGTCAGCCTCCAAGCCCAAGAGGTTCTTGCGTCCATGCTTCGATTTTCCGCCCGTCGTCTCCGCGGCAATACGGAGTATCATCCAGCAACCTTTGGGAACTTTCCATTCCAGCACGTCCCCCTTCAACTTGTCCGTGACATCAAGAATATCCTTTTGGGCAATGGCATTCCCATGATAAAGAGAAAAATCCAAGGGACCGACGAACTCAGAGCGAAGCCCCGCCCGCTCTTCCCATCCCGTGAGCCTGGGCACGGGCGAAAGTTCTACCTCGCGCAGAAATGTGGCAGAATCCTTACGACGCAACAAGGCCGCATCGGTAATGCGAGTTCTGAAATACCTGGCCTTCACAGGAGCAAAGGCCACCGTCTGCCCTGTATAGGAAGGAGACCCATAAACGGGTGGGAGCCCACAGATTTTCTTCCAGCTCACGCTGTCGTCGGAAGCCTCCAATACGCCTACATCGGGACGCTCGACAAACATCACGCCATCAAGATCAACAGGCGTGTTCATCGCTCCATTGCGCGACTTGCCTGAAGAACGGGTTTTATAAGTGATCGAACGTACGGCATCAAGTTGTTTGTCATCCAGCCTGATGGCATAAACCGCCACATCGTAAGCATCCCTGTCGGCAGAGGCAGAAGGCAAACTGATGCTCTCACGCCTTGCGTCCACGCCCTTGACAATCAGCTGCTTGCTCACCAACCGCTGCATGGACTCTTTTTTATCTATCCATCTTCCACCCAACACATAACCATTGGAGATATTGATCTCGAAGCTCAAACCTATGCGACGAGCCTCTTGGGCGGCAAACTTCAACATCTCCCACCATTGGGGACTCATGGCGTCGAAAGCCTTGACCGAAGGCTTATGCACCTGGTCATAATACACCACGCCACCTACACCAGCCCGCTTGAAGGCTTCCAAGTCGGCAGTTATTCCCTCTCGGGTTGTCTCGGTTTCACCATGAAACCACCACACCTTGGTTCTACAAGAATCCTGTGGCGTATGGAAGACTCGCCAAGCCTGGGCTACGGTAGGCAAACAAGTCTTTGGCTTTTGCGCCAAAACTCCCGAAGCCATCATGATGGAAGCTGCTGCCATATGATGCCATCGTATCCTCACATGTGTCATAGTTCTGTCGTTTAGCCCACGTTTTTCTCTCTTTCCTTCATGATCACAGCCATGTTCTCACTCGCCCACCCTATCAGGTTGTTCAATATCGGAATCAGGGTTTCGGTTTGCTGAGTCAGCGAATATTCCACCCTTGGCGGCACTTCCGCATAAACCTTGCGCCTCACGTAGCCGTCCGTCTCCAAGGTCTTGAGAGTACTGGTAAGCATCTTTTGCGAAATATCGGGTATGAGCTTACGCAAGGCATTGAAGCGGACAGGGCCTTCCTTGTGAGTGTTCAACATATAAATAACCAGCAACGACCATTTGTCGCAAATGCGCGACAACACATTGCGCACAGGACAGTCTTGAAAATACATTTCTTTGAGCATTCTTGACATAATATCGACTTTCTTAATTCTTGTTTGTTGCTTTTATATACTACAATAGGCTACAAAAGTAGCCAATATTCCACAAGAAACCAACACACCTAAGTTAATCTTGGTTAACGAACGGCTCTTATTTTCCTCATTCCTCCGCAATAGTTACCTCCAAGTAACTATCTCACCTTTTTGTGCCTTCTTGCAGAAACAGATTTTTAGCTGTATCTTTGCATCACAAATCACAAATCATAAATCATATATATATAATATCATTAACAACATAAATACCATATCCTCAACACACGGACTCACACACAAAGAAAGTCCCACAGCAGGAAGCCTTTCGACCTTGCTGTGGGACTTATTTTTTCTTAAAACTTATAGTGCAAAATTTACTCTATGCCGAACAAAGCCTTCAAGCCGCTGTCTACACCCGAGAAGCCCATGAAGGCAAGACTCAGGAGAGACGCGGTTACCAAGACGATGGCGATGCCTTGCATGCCCTTGGGAATGCGAACCAAGGCCTGCTGCTCGCGGATGCCGGCAAAGACGATGAGTGCCAAGGCAAAGCCAAGAGCCGTAGAGAAGGCGTAAACCACACTCTGAAGCAAGTTAAAATCCTTCTGGATGACCAAGATGGCCACGCCAAGCACGGCACAGTTGGTTGTTATCAAGGGAAGGAAGATGCCCAAAGCTTGATAAAGAGCGGGCGAAACCTTCTTGAGGATGATTTCTACCATCTGAACCAACGCCGCGATGACAAGGATGAACGAAAGGGTCTGAAGATACTGCAACCCGAATGCGTCGAGCACGTACTTCTGAACACACCAGGTGATAATCGTTGCCAAAGTCAGCACGAAAGCTATGGCTCCACCCATACCAATGGCTGTATCAATCTTCTTCGACACGCCCAGGAATGGGCAGATACCGAGGAACTGCGACAAAACGATATTGTTGACGAATATCGCAGAGATAAATATCAATAAATATTCCATATAATTATTCCTCCTTATTTCTTTACCTTATTAAATATAGCGATGATGTAACCCAAGGTGAGGAAGGCTCCTGGAGGCAATATGAACACCAAGATGTTGGTGGTCTCCGGCAAAAGGGTTATTCCGAAGAGACTGCCCGCGCCGAGAAGCTCGCGCGCACAACCAAGAATGGTGAGACCAAGGGTGAAGCCCAAGCCTACACCAATGCCATCGAACAAACTTGCCACAGGCGAGTTCTTGGCTGCGAAACTCTCCGCACGCCCCAAGATGATACAGTTTACCACAATCAGAGGAATGTAGATGCCCAAAGCCTGGTTGATGCTGTCGGGAGCATAGGCGCTCATAAACATCTGCAGGATGGTTACGAAGGCAGCTATCACAACTATGAATACTGGGATGCGAACCATGTCGGGAGTAATCTTCTTGATACATGAAATCACAAAATTGGTACAAATAAGTACTGCCATGGTTGCCAATCCCATGGAGAGACCATTGATGGCGCTGGTAGTGGTTGCCAAGGTCGGGCACATACCTAAGAGCAACACGAAAGTCGGGTTCTCCTTGATAAGGCCATTCACTAAAATCTTAATATTACTCATAGTGGCTTATCCTTTCTTTACTTTTGTGGCACCGCTCTGGCTGTCTACGCCCTTCTGGGTATAGGCTGAGTATGCCTGGTTAATAGCCTTGAGGAAGGCACGACTGGTAATGGTGGATGCTGTGATGGCATCAACTGCATTTCCTGTTTTGTCGTCCTTGCTCACGTGCAGGTCGCCATCCTTTGGTGTCTTGCCAATGATGCTACCTTTTCCGTCCTTCTGGAACCAAGTGCTGGCCTTGGCGCCAAGGCCTGGTGTCTCGGAGTGCTGAAGAATGGTATAACCCAAGATCTTACCCTCTTTGTTGAAACCTACCAACACCTTCAGGTCGCCACCAAAGCCACCTGTGGTACTCTCTACTGCTGCTCCGAGAGAGTTGCCGCTCTTGTCCGAGCAAGCATGAATAACGAAGGTAGCGGGCTTGCCACCAATGGTCTGATGCACCTCCTCGGGGGCTGCCACCTGCAAGTCTTCCGTGCCCATCACGCTCTTGATTCCAGCTGCCAAAGACTGCTCTGCCTTCTTGGCGATAGGGCCTGCGGTAATGTGGTTCACATAAGCGAGTACCGCACCTACAACAAGTGCCACACCCACCAACACGAGAACCATGTTCTTTAATGATGATTCTAATTTCTGCATGTCTTTTCCTCCTTACTTCTTTGCTGGCTTCTCACCGAAGCGCTTGGGTTTAACATATGTGTTAATAAGAGGTGTAAACGCATTCATGATGAGAATCGCGAACGACATACCTTCCGGATAGCTTCCCCAGTTACGGATGACGACTGTCAGCAAGCCTATGCATACACCATAGATGAGCATTCCCTTGTGGGTCATGGGCGACGTGACGTAATCTGTAGCCATAAAGATAGCGCCCAGCATAAGGCCACCGCTGAGAATAACGGCAAATGGGTTGGCATATACAGGATTGGCCAAATGCATCAAACCGCTGAAGACAAACACCGTGGCGATGATGCTTACAGGAATGTGCCAGGTGATGACCTTCTTCCAGAGCATGTATGCAAAACCGAGCAAGAGGGCGAAGGCGCAAACCTCTCCTGTGGTACCGGCACCGAAGCCGTCGCCTGTGGCACCAAAGAGAAGGCTCAGAGAGTCTGGCAACTTCTCGAGTATAGAACTGTCACCTGTCTTAATGGCTGTCTTCATGATGGCCAAAGGCGTGGCGGCAGTCGTTGCGTCGGTATAGCTGAGCAATTGACCTGCCACAGGCCATGAAGTCATCTGTGCGGGGAAGCTGACGAGCAAGAAGCAACGACCCACCAAAGCTGGGTTGAAAGGATTGTTGCCCAAGCCACCAAAACTCATCTTGCCCACGCCGATAGCAAACAAGGCACCGATGATGACAATCCAAAGTGGAAGATTGCTGGGTAGGTTCATGCCGAGCAAGAGACCGGTGATGATGGCAGAACCATCGAGCAAATGGGTCTCGGTCTTGAGAATATATTTTGTTATAGCCCACTCAAAGAAAACGCAGGCGGCCACAGAGGCAAGCAGTACTACTGCCGAACCCAAGCCAAAGAAGTAGATGGAAGCCAAGATGGCGGGAACGAGAGCTATGATAACTCCATACATGTTCTTCTCCACCGACTCGTTGCCATGGGCATGTGGCGATAATGAAACGATTAATTTACTCATTTTTATTTGTGTTGGGAAGTTAACTATATATTACTTCTTTGCGTTACGAGCACGGATAATGCCCATCACGGCAGCCTTACCACCGATAATATTGTCGAGGATAGGACGATGGGAAGGACAGGTGAACTGGCATGAGCCGCAGGCAATGCAAGAGGTTACATCCTCTGCCTCCAGGCGCTCATACTCCTTCATCACACTCAATGTGGCAAGCAAGTAAGGCTCCAACCCCATGGGACAAGCCTCCACACACTTGGCGCAACGGATGCATGGCTCTACCTTCTTGCGATGGGCATCGGCATCGGTGAGCACAGTAATAGAGTTGGTACCCTTAGTTACTGGCACGTCAAGGCTGATGACAGCCTTACCCATCATGGGACCACCTGCCAAGACCTTGTTGTCGCCCTCTGGCAAACCGCCACAAGCCTCTATCATCTGAGAGAACGGCGTACCCATACGAACGAGGAAGTTGCCTGGGTTCTTCACCTGTTTTCCCGTCACGGTAGTATAGCGTTCGAACAAAGGCTTGTTCTTCATAACAGCCTGATAAACAGCAAAGGCAGTACCTACATTCTGAACGATTGCTCCAACGTTGACAGGGATAGCTGGAGGAGCTGGAACCTGACGGTGAATAACGGCATCGACCAACTGTTTCTCGCCGCCTTGAGGATACTTCTTTGCCAACGGCACAATCTCGATACGAGAATCGGCTGCAGTCTTTTCCTCAAAGAGTTTGATGGCTGCAGGCTTGTTGTCCTCGATGCCAATATAACCCTTCTCTACCTTGGCAGCCTTCATCAAGAGGTTCAAACCTACAAGAATCTCATCGGCATGCTCCATCATAAGACGGTAATCGGCTGTAATATAAGGCTCGCACTCCACACCATTGATGATGACACACTCGGCCTTGGCACCTGGAGGAGGACACAACTTGATAAAGGTCGGGAAACCTGCGCCACCCATACCCGTAACACCTGCCACCTTGATACGGTTGACTATCTCTTCGGGAGTAAGCTCGGGATGCGACTCCATCGTCTCCAACTTATCGGAACGGTCGATGCTCTCCTCCCATTCGTCACCCTCTACATGGATGATGATGCAAGGCTTGCGGTAACCGGTAGCGTCGACAGACTGGTCTACCTTGAAGACTGTTCCCGATACGGAACTGTAAATAGGAGCACTCACAAATCCACCTGCCTCAGCTATCAAGGTTCCTACCTTCACCTTGTCGCCCTTGGCGACAACTGGCTTTGCAGGAGCACCAATGTGCTGACCGAGCGGAAAGACGGCCTGCTTAGGAAGGGCAGCCACCTGGGTAGCCATCTCGGCTGTAATCTTATTCTCTTCTGGGTGGACTCCACCTATTCTAAATGTTCTCAATTTCATGCTTGTTCCTCCGTCTTTACTTCTGAAGTCTCAGCCTTGGGTGCAACAGGAGCTGCCGCAGGAGCCTCAACAGAAGCCGTCTCGGCCACTGGCTTTGCCTTCTTTACAGGAAAATTAACTTTCACGAGAGCACCTGTTGGGCACTCGCCAACACACTTGGTACACATGCGACACTTGTTGAAGTCGACATAAGCCACATTGTTCTCTACAGTAATAGCATCGAACTTGCAGACTTTCTGACACTTACCGCATCCTATGCAAGCTACGCTACAAGCCTTCTTGGCCACAGCCCCCTTGTCATGGTTTACGCAACGAACGTATACACGGCGACCCTTAGGGCCTTTCTTGCGAAGCTCAATGATGTGGCGTGGACAAGCTTTGGCACAACCGCCACAACCAGTACACTTCTCCTCATCCACCTCAGGAAGCCCTGTTTCGGAATTGATGGAGATGGCGTCAAACTGGCAAGCTGCCACACAGTCGCCACAGCCCAAACAGCCGAAGCCACAACCTGTCTCGCCAGCCCCACAAGAGTTCATGGCTGCACAGGTACGCAAACCATCATACTCGGCGATGCGAGGACGATGCTCGCAAGAGCCATTACAACGCACTACAGCCACCTTGGGATCGGTGTTGGCCACAGCGATGCCCAAAAGATCGGCAACCTTGCCCATCACGTCGGCACCACCTACAGGACACATCAGTCCTTCGATGCTGCCGCCATCAGCTCCCTTGACCAAAGCTGCCGCCATACCGGAACATCCGGCAAAGCCGCAACCGCCGCAATTGGCACCAGGCAAGATTTCGCCTACCTGACCTAACCGAGGGTCTTCTTCGATGGCAAACTTCTTGGAAACTACATAGAGAACCAATGCGGCAATAAGCGCAATGGCACCGAGCACCAAGACTGCAATCATAATAAAGTTCATAATTTTTGTATTTGTTTTAGTTATTGATATTATTACTTCTTCATCGACCCACCTGGGTTGGCTTCTCTATGGAGAAGCTGAGCCTGCTCTTCAGCTTGCCTCGCAGAAGATACAGACATACATAATAAGGTACAAGGACACCCAAAGAAGAAAGGGCAGCCATGCCCTCCGAGCCCGAAGTCTTCAGCACACACACCAAGGCAAAAACCATCAAGACCAGAGGCAGAAGATAGCCATACCAACTGGCACGAAGCCCCACACTGGCATCGGCTACAACCGTAACCGAGTCGCCCACATGATATAGAGAGGGTTCTGATGTGGTTACTTCCACCAACTTTTCCTTGGTTTCGGAGGCATTACAGTGGGAAGCCACCTTACAAGCACTACAAGCCGATGACTGGAGGATGCGCACACGTATAATAGATGTGCCATCGATGCCATCGACTACACCGGAATGTCTTATCTTATTGCTCATGTAGTAATTCTTGTTCTTACTTCATTTGTCAAGCCTGCTTGACTTGCTGTTTTGCCAAGTCGAGTTTGCAAAGTTATTTCACATGCAAAGATAATACATTATTTATAATTGACAAACAAAAATAAGATATTTCCCCAAAAAAGAAACGAAAACGTTTTCTTAATTGCACTTATATGCCTGCAAAATGTATATATTGTTTATTCATACGTCAAATGCCTGAAAATGATTTTCCAACTGGGAAAAAATATCTTCCTAACTGGGAAAAAATATCTTCCTAACTGGGAAAAAATATCTTCCTAACTGGGGAGAACTTAAAACACCTATCTCATCATGACTGCTAAAATTTTCTGAACTTCAGACGAAGGGTCTTGGAGCGAAGAATCATCTTGCTTCCACTCAATGCCTCTTTGGCAAAATGCTCTTCCAGCTCGTTGACACCATAATAGCGCAAAGGCTCGACATTGTCAACAGGAATGTCTCCCCCATTCTCGCCACCATCTTGATGCCCATTGTTCTTGTAAGCCTTGCCCAAGAAAAGGCTGTCGCCAGTCTGCTCGAAGCGAAAAAAATACCCAGAAGTACCCTCACGATCAATATCACACACGCTGATGAGACGATGTTCTATGCCCCAGAAGAAACGACGATTAGAATAATCGCCCGTTTTTCCTGTAGCCAAAGTATCGATGCTCTCAAGATGCCAAAAACCATCAAGATCGCCATTGCCGCTTGTCTCAAGGGTACACGATGAGAGCGAGCCCAAAGCCATCAGCAGTCCTGCCACTACGGCCAATCCAAGGGTTGCGACAGGGTGCTGTCGCTTCACACCCAACTTTATTTTTCGGTTTTGCTTTATCATTGTCATGTCGTTGTTTTTGTCCTTGCGTTACTTTTTCTTTTTACCAAAATCCAAGATGCCAGACTTTCCCACTGTGAGTTGGAAGCCTGCATTATGCCCCAACATTTGGTTGCTGCCAAAGTCCATCGCATAACCGCCCTTAGCATGCCAGCCACGAGCAAAGCGATAGTCGGCCTCGACAAGGAAACTCACATTGTGATGGGGCTTGGTAAAGGGGTCTTGATAGGTTCCCCAACCCTTCTGGTAAGTGGCCAACACACGATAGCCCAAGCGGGAAGTTGGCTGACCGTCGAAACCAAGATGGAAAGCCACGAAACGGTTGTCGTGCACGTAAAGGTCGCCTTTCTCATTGTAGATGGGCGAACGATAGAGCGGATTGCCAATCACCTGCCCCCAATGCTGCCAGCCAGGATAGTTCCCGTGGTTATAATAGTTGTCCATACCTGCCAAATGGTCGGGTATGTTCATTGTATGGTCGTGATAGCAAGAGCCGCTCTGATACTTGGTATAGAGATACTCGAACACCACATTACGAAGCCATCGCCCATAAGGAAGATTCAGTTCGGCACCAAGCATAATGTCCTTCAGCTTATACATGTAGAATCTGCTTTTCTTGCGAGCTTGCCATTCGTCACCCTCTCCGTAACCATCGTAGTCGAGGAAAAGCATCTGACTGTGGTCCTCGAAGAAATGATCGGCATAGATGCCGATACGCCAAGTATCTGCTTTGTAGTTGAAACGCATCAGCCAACTTCCCAAATGGTTTCCCTCCACATTAGGATAGGCGGCACCATCAGTGGCATCGGCTCCACTGGGCACAAAGGCATGAAGAAAATCCTTGAAGCCCTTGCCTGTAGGAATCTGAACCATCTCGCCATTGGCATTACGCTTATAAACATTGCCTCCGAACTCGGCTGCCATCTCCAAGCCTATCTCAAGGCTCCAAGGACAGAAACGCTCTTCATTACCAATACGCAGGAAACCAGCCTTGCTGTGATAGAGCACATGCTCGGCATACTTGCTGCGACGCTGCGTAAAGTCCTTCTGCCAATTGTCGTCGGTCATCATGCCAAAAGCAACATGCCCTTTCAGCTGCAGCCAGCGTCCGAAGCCTGGAATAGTCCAGTACTCTGGCAAAGCCAGGCGAACCTGTGGCACAGGACGCGCATTGATACCCAAAGTCTGGCTGCCGCTGCTCAATGTCTGGTTCTTCAGTTCCATGGGATATTCCTTGGCTCCCACGCTCAGTACTCCATGTAGCCAACGAGCCTCGACAAAGGCTTGCTGCACCACGACATGACTGGTATAATGAAGCGGAACTGCCACATCTGCGCCATAGCCTATTCCCCATCGGCGCGCCGAGTCGAGAGCTAAGGTGCGAATAAGCCTGCCTCGCAGATAGCCGTTGGTGGGCGAAAGCGAAGAAAGACCATACTTGTTGGCATTGAGCCACAATGGGGTCTTGCCATGCGAGAAAGAAGCCTGCATCTCTACATCATAGCGGACATCTTTGCCAAGGTCGAGTTTTCCTGCCTCTGCACCATCTTGCCAAGCATACTGTGCCTGAGCCGAAAAAGGCAGCAACATCGTCGTTATCACCAATATAATAATAAGGTTTGTTTTGTTCATCTTCTCAAAATATATAACATCGGGTAAAGATTAATTGCGTTGCAAAAATAGGAAAAAGTTTACTTACAGCCAAGCAAAAAGTAAGTTTTCATGGATTTAAGCCCATTTTTTATGCAGAAAGACTGTGGTTTAGGGAATTTCCCCTGCCCATTTAGGGAAAATCCTTTTCACCGACCAGGGTTTTGACCTATCTTTGCAACACAAAACAAAAGAAACAAGAATAACAACTCTTTAAAACAATACGATTATGAAGAAGTTTATATTAGCTATGGTGACACTGTTCACTATGACAGTTTCTACCGCATCGGCCATGGGCTACGAGCAGGCTCGCCAGCAGGCGCTCTTCCTGACCGACAAGATGGCATACGAGTTGAACCTTACCGACGACCAATATGAGGCTGCATACGAGGTGAACATGGACTACCTCATGGGAGTAAACACCTACGACGACCTGTATGGAGCATATTGGAGACAGCGCAATACCGACTTGAGCTACATCCTCCTCGATTGGCAGTACAGAGCTTTCCTGAATGCCACATATTTCTATCGCCCTCTCTACTGGGACGGAGGTTACTGGCATTTCGGCATCTACGCAAGGTATCCTCGCCGAGACTACTACTTCTTCGGACGCCCCCATTTCTATGCTATATACAGAGGTGGACATAGTTGGCACATGAATGGAGGAAGAAGTTGGTACTGCGGACGTACTTATGGCAGGCCAAATCCCAATGGTGGGCCAAGAATTGGAATGAGAGACGGTTTCAACCGTGGTGACTACGGACGAGGACAGAGCTTCGGCAACATGACTCGCCAAAGCAGCACACGTGCGACGGTTACTCGTGAGCGTCCGACGAGAAACAACCGTTCGTTCGGCAACACCTCAAGAAACAACAATCGAATATTTGGAGGAAACTCGAGAAACAACAACCGCTCATTCGGAACGTCACCAGGCACTTCTAACCGAACCTTTGGAAATGGCACAAGAGACAACAACCGCTCTTTTGGAACTCCATCAAATACACCCAACCGCTCATTCGGAAATGGTTCAAGCAACCCAAGCCGTTCATTCGGAAGTGGATCTGGAAATTCTAACCGTTCTTTCGGCAACTCAAACAGAGGAGGTTCGTTTAGCAGCAACCGCGGAGGCTCGTCATCTAATCACGGTGGTGGCTCGTTCGGTGGACGTAGATAAACAGACATATCAAAACTAAACAAAATATATGCGAAATGCTTAAACAAAATTAGAGAGTTAAAGTAAAGAGAGGTATAACCACTATCGGAACACCTCTCTTTTTTCTTTTTCTGCTATTTTTTACTTCTGTTGCGCCTTTACTCAGGTCTATTTGGTCAACACAATCGTCTTAAACCAATCTTTCAAGACTCCTGCGTACTGGTCCTGAGAATCAGAAAGAAGAATAAGAACCTGGGAACCATCTGTCAACCGTGGGCCAAGACACATACCCTCATAGTTGGCAAAGGAACGCCCGAAAAGAGTAAGCTTGGTCGTCCACTGAATAAGCAAAGTCTTTCTAACATAAGGAACATCATCGTCTGCAAACGAAGCCGACATGGGGAAAGACTGTTCCTTGGCAGGATTGACAAGATAAAGCTTGCATTGACAAAAAGATCCTATCTTAGACTTAGGCACATACACCTCACGTTCCAACACGAGAAGTTGACCATCGGGAAGCACACTCAACTCGCTGACACCCATAGCATAAGTTTGAGGTTGCTTTCGTATTTCCGGTGCATCCATCTTGTAGGCATACGAAACTGCTATAGGATGCTTGACAGCACCGAACAAGGAAGAACGATCACTGTGCTCACTCCAATCGAAAGCGAAAAGACGCAACTTATTGGCCGCGCCATTCTGCCACGACGCAGCCTTACCGTCCTTGCACAATGTACTCTCAGAAACGCTCCATAGAAGATGGCGCACAGAATCATAGGCAAGCGACTCATAACCATAGTTGGAATAAAGATTTGAAGACAAACGAGTTTCCACCCAAACAAAGTCAGCTGATTTCTGCTTCTTAGCATCCATAGGCTCGCCTATACGAAATACACAACTGTCATTACCAACTCTCCCCACAGGATATTCGGCAAAACGAGACAAGCTCTCGCTGACTATCACAAGAGTGGAGTCGGACACTTTAGCTATCGCCTCGTGGTCTAAACCTCTTTCACGAACCGTCTGACAGAAGCCTAAGTTCTCGACTTGTTCCAATTCTCCTGTCTCTGGATTCAACTGTATGCGAAACTTAAAGTACAAGGCACTATCCGACTTATCACTGACCACCGCATAGATGTCATCATGCAAATGAGTGATGCCGCTATAGTTGCCTGCTGCCACCGTCTTGGGAAAAGCTTTCTGAGGATTCTCCCTCACTACACGCCATAAAGAAGACGAAGCCTCCGCTCCATAGATTTGAGCTATCGTCGCCAAAATCGAAAAAAGAGAAGCACACATCAGCACTCCTCTTTTATATATGTTATTTTTTGTCATTCTCAGATATACTATTTTTTACAATTAGTTCCTGTCATTTCTTACATGACGAATAAGTCAGCACAAAATCCATTGCAAGTTCAAAATCGACACATACCGTCTTACCACTCTTCAAGTTCTCTACCTCGCAAACCCAGTCGGCCATCGTATCAAATGGTTTTACCCGCATATCGTTGAAGAGGAGATTCTCTTCAGAGAACAACTTGAACACAGTTTCCTTGGCGCACCAATGCACCAACTTGGCATCTAAAGTTTCTGCACGTTCGTCCTTCCTTAGAAACTTAGACGCTATACGCTCTACCCTATTGCTCAGATACTCGATGTCTACAGCGACCTCTTGAGCTTTAGATAAGATAAGAGCCGCATAACCCTTTGTGTGGGAGATACTGACATGATAGCCTCTAAACAATGGTTTACCCGACTCGTTGTGGGTGAATTCGCCGGCATGAGACAACAATCCCTTGGAGGCTCCATTAACCCGAAGCATCTCATACATTAAGGCACGAATGGCAAGAAACTCCTGTTTCCTGCCAGCATTCTTGTATATTGTATTCAAATAGGAACGATAATTCAAAAGATGGGGATATTGACCGAACAACTGTTCTGGCAACTCATCCATTTGCCATAATCCCAAACTTACTCCTGGATAGACTTCCCGTATGTTTACTACAGCCATCTCTGTTCACTCCCTGGTTTTATACATCTTCTCCATGCTCGGAACTAACTGGATGCACTGTAACCTTGATTTTACTGATACGACGTTCCTCAATACCCATCACTTCAAAGGAATAGTTCTTGTAATCCAGTTTCTCGTGCATACTTGGAAAGTCACCCTTAATCTCCAACAACAAGCCAGCCAAAGTATCGGCATCACCCTCTACCTCGGCAAACTCATCGTCATCAATATTCAGTATGCGACAGAAATCCGTAAGCAGAGTCTTTCCCTCAAACACAAATGTATTGTAGTTCAATTTGGAGTAGAACTTTTCTTCCTCGTCATACTCGTCATTGATCTCACCTACAATCTCTTCCAGAATATCCTCGAGGGTCACAATGCCACTGGTACCACCAAACTCATCCACCACAATGGAAATATGCACCTTGTTCTCCTGGAACTCACGAAGCAAATCGTCTATCTTTTTGGTTTCAGGAACAAAATAAGGAGGACGTATCAAACTCTGCCAACGAAAATTGGCAGGTTTGCCCAAATGGGGCAACAAATCCTTGATATAAAGAATGCCACGGATATTGTCCGCATTGTCCTGATAAACGGGTATGCGACTATAATTGTTCTCCACAATGCACTTCAACACTTCGGTGTAAGTGCTCTGAATATCCAGGTCGACAATGTTCTGACGACTTGTCATCACCTCCTTGGCCGTCTCATCTCCAAAACGAATAATGCCTTGGAGCATACTCTGCTCGTTCTTGATTTCATCCTTGTCTGTAAGTTCCAAAGCCTGCTCCAACTCATCCACACTCAGCACATGATTTTCTTTCTTCATCACTTTCTCAGTAAGCATTCTACTCTTGAGCAGTATGCTTTCTATAGGCCAGAAAATTTTGCGGAAAAAGAGAATGGCATCCACACTGCGTCGACAGAAACGAAGAGGGGCTTGACGGCTATAAACCTTTGGCATGATTTCGCCAAAGAGCAACAAAAGGAAAGTGAGAAACACCGTCATAATCAAGAACTCAAGCCAATAAGCCTTTGGACCAAACTTGACGATGCTGACAAATATATTGCTCAACAACATGACTATCATGACGTTGACAAAGTTATTGGTTATCAAGATAGTTGCCAATGTACGCTCAGAGTCCTCACGCAACATCTGAATTTTCCTGTCACTCGAAGTCTTGTCCTCTTCCAGTTCGGCAACATCTGTAGGCGACAAACTGAAAAAAGCAATCTCGGAGCCACTGGCAAATGCAGAAATAAATACCAAAGCTATCGCCAACAATCCAGCCAGCATAACACCTACGGTAGGCGACTGAATCGTGACATCGCTAAAGGCATCAGTTATGGTCGATATATCCAATGTTTATAGTATTTTTAAAAATTAAAAAGGTAAACTATCTGTATCCGAAGCAGTATCCTCGTCTGTTTTGGAACCGATGACATTTGGGGCCGATACCTCCGTATGAGAAGAAACAGACTTAGGAGTAAGCATCTCCATATTGTCGACATAAATTTCTGTCACAAAGCGGCGCTTGCCCTGCTTGTCGTCGTAAAAACGATAACGTATCTTTCCCTCCACATAGAGTTTATCTCCCTTGTGTACGTACTTCTCCACTATCTTGGCAAGACTGCGATAAAACACAAGATTATGCCATTCGGTACGATCGGGAATCTGTGTGCCATTGGGCAGTGTATAACCTTTCTCGGTCGTAGCTAAAGAAAGCTGAGCCACAGCCTGGTCGGCATCATAATAACGCACATCAGGCTCCTTCCCCACATTGCCTATCAACATCACCTTATTCATAAGCCTTTATATTTTATTTCCACATTCCTAAATAGCGAAAATGGAAGTTCTTTCCTTTTACAGATGGAAATTGACTGCGAGAATCCACACGCTCACGCAGATGCTCTATAATGCGATTGTAGCAATCCTGTCCTGACACTGCCTTGACATCGGCTACGAAATGAGTGTCACGGTATTCAAATTTTCCTGTAGCAGGAATCAATACCACACGCTTGAAGTCCAAACTGCCCTCATACCATCCTGGACGCTCCTCTAAAAGACGACTGAACACACTGTCGGTCATCTCTCGTGCTGCAGAAGCTGGACGAACTGCCTTTTTGTCCTTGAAATCCTGCATATTGGCAGCTGCCGTCTTGATAACGATAAAATAAACACGAGGACGCACCTTATAACGCTTAGGATAACAAACATCACTTGCCGCATATTCCCGAATATCAGCTTCTAAATCAGCATCAACAGTAATCTCTGGAATACTTTTCAAAAAGTCTATTGCTTGATCTGCATTTGATACGAAAACCTCTCTATCAAAATATCGTAAATATAAATTCATAAATTAAGTGTATTTTTCTGAAAAAAGAAAATAAAAAAGAGCGGAAAACGGGACTCGAACCCGCGACCCCGACCTTGGCAAGGTCGTGCTCTACCAACTGAGCTATTTCCGCAACAACAAAAATAAATGGTGAAGAGGAGGAGACTCGAACTCCCACGACACAATTGTCACTACCCCCTCAAAGTAGCGCGTCTACCAATTCCGCCACCCCTCCAACATTTCAAAATATTCCGAATACCGTGCCCAAGACAGGACTCGAACCTGCACGTTGTGAAACACACGCACCTGAAACGTGCGCGTCTACCAATTCCGCCACTTGGGCATAGAAGTTTCCCTCCTGTTTTGGTTTATTCAGAATGTCGAGCGGAAAACGGGACTCGAACCCGCGACCCCGACCTTGGCAAGGTCGTGCTCTACCAACTGAGCTATTTCCGCAGTAAAAATCCATTTGTCAGGAGCATTTCTCTAAATGCGGTTGCAAAGGTACGGTTTTTTCTGAAACTACAAAACTTTTTCGTTGTTTTTTTCAAAAGAAAGCGGCGTTTAGTTTATTTTATTTACAAAATATAATTCATAATGCTGTTTCTCGGTCAAAAACGGACAATCTTCCTACTACATTTTGAAGCTTACTTAATCCATCCTGTTTTTATAGTCTTCATATCCAAACTGACGTAATATTTCTATATCCCCACCAGGATGAACTATGCCTATGGCGGGATGAGAGATACCATTAAAGGTATTCGTTTTCACAGTAGTATAATGAAGCATATCCTCAAAAATCACATTCTCGCCAATCTCCAACTCATGGTCGAACTGCCAGTACCCCATAAAATCACCGCTCAAACAGCTATTGCCTCCCAATCTGTACACATGCTCGCCATCTGGGGCTCGCATCACATCGGCAACTTCTATCGTATGGGCATTTCTAACAGCTGGCATGTAGGGCATTTCCAAGCAGTCCGGCATATGGCAAGTAAAACTCACATTCAAAATGGCAGTACGGATGCCACCATTCTCCACTACATCGACCACCTGCGAGACCAAAACACCTGTTTGCCAACCAAAAGCACTACCAGGCTCCATAATTACCTTGAGCTGAGGATGGCGTCGATGAAAATCCTTTATTATATTAATAAGGTGTGATACATCGTAATCGGCACGGGTCATCAAGTGTCCACCACCAAAATTAATCCATTTCAATCGAGGAAACCAGTTGGCAAATTTTTCCTCAATATGAGCCAAAGTGCGTTCGAATACATCTGCGCCACTCTCGCAATGGCAATGGCAATGGAAACCTGCTATATCGCCTGGCAATTGAGCAGGCAACTTGTCAGCAGTGACACCAAAACGACTTCCTGGAGCACAGGGATTATAAAGCAATGTACCTACTTCGGAATATTCCGGATTGACTCGCAGACCACAACTGATCTCAGGATTCACCTCCCTCACCCTTTCATGATAACGCGCATACTGCGACAAGGAATTAAACGAAAGGTGGCTGGAACATCGGGCAATCTCGTCTATCTCGTAGCCGGTATAGGCGGGCGAATAGGTGTGAGCTTTGCTCCCGAACTCCTCGAAAGCCAACCTTGCCTCACTCAACGAGCTGGCTGTAGTAGCATGAATATATTCTCGAAATATTGGAAAAGTTTTCCATAAAGCATAAGCCTTGAAGGCAAGAATGATTTCCATGTCCGCACGGTCGGCTACACTTCGAATAAGAGACAAATTACTTCGCAGACGTTCTTCCTCCAATAGGTAAATTGGAACGTGAACTTCATTAAAATTAGCTAAATTTATGGTCATAACTTGATAAATATTAATTCTCGAGTGCAAAGATAGCTTTTTATCTCTTATAAAATTGCAAGTTATCATTTTTTTTAATACTTTTGCATCACAAAAGACACAGACGATGAAATTAGTAATAATGACAAAGTCCACATTCTTCGTGGAAGAAGACAAAATATTAGCCGCATTGTTCGATGAGGGTATGGACAACTTGCACCTGCTCAAACCAGACTCCTCCCCCATGTATTCCGAGCGATTACTCACCCTCTTACCTGAAGATTATCGCCGCAAGATAGTAGTACACGAGCATTACTACTTGAAAGAAGAATACAATTTGGCAGGCATTCACATTGACGATCCTTTGGAATCGGTTCCATATGGATATAAGGGCAAATTCAGCCGTTCTTGCTCCGACTTGACGATGCTCAAGGAGATGAAAAAGAAATCAAACTACGTTTTTCTGAAGAATATATACGACTGTATAGAATTCAAGGACGAAAAATCCACATTCACTATACAGCAGCTCGAAACGGCTGCCGAAAAAGGGTTGATAGACAAGAAAGTATACGCCTTGGGAGGGATGAGTCTTGAGAATCTGCAAATAGCAAAACGTTTAGGGTTCGGAGGGGTCGTTATATGTGGTGACCTTTGGAATCGTTTCGACATCCACAACGAAAATGATTTCAAGGAACTCATAGGACATTTCGAAAAGCTTAGAAAGGCTATCAGTTGAAGAATAAATATTATCCACTATAACACAAGAAAAAAAGAAATGAGTGACAAAAACTCTTTTTTGGTATTCTCTGGTACAAACTCGAGATACCTTGCAGAAAAAATCTGCACAAGTTTAGGTTGCCCTCTCGGTAACTTGGTTGTTACCAAGTTCTCCGATGGCGAATTTGGAGTATCTTTTGAGGAATCTATCCGTGGACGAGATGTTTTCCTCGTACAGAGCACTTTCCCTAATTCAGACAATTTGATGGAACTGCTTCTGATGATAGATGCTGCCAAGCGTGCCTCCGCACACCACATCATCGCAGTCGTTCCATACTTCGGCTGGGCAAGACAGGACCGCAAAGACAAGCCTCGTGTCAGCATTGGAGCCAAGCTCGTTGCCGACTTGCTTAGCGTAGCAGGAATCGATCGTCTGATAACAATGGATCTCCACGCCGACCAGATTCAAGGTTTCTTCAATGTACCCGTCGACCACCTATATGCATCAGGCGTCATCCTCCCTTATCTTCAAAGCCTGCATCTTGAAGACGTGGTAATTGCTTCACCTGACGTTGGCGGTTCCAAGCGTGCCAACACATACGCCAAGTATTTGGGCTGCCCATTAGTTCTTTGCAACAAGACTCGTGCTCGTGCAAATGTAGTGGCAACCATGCAGATTATAGGTGATGTAAAAGACAAGAATGTGGTCATCATCGATGACATGGTTGATACAGCGGGAACAATAACAAAGGCGGCAGACATCATGAAAGAAGCCGGAGCGAAAACAGTTCGTGCCTGCGCTTCTCACTGCGTAATGAGTGGCCCAGCTTCTGAGCGCGTGCAAAACTCTGCACTCGAAGAGCTCGTCTTCACCGACTCCATCCCTTATACTAAGCGTTGCGACAAGGTGAAGCAGCTTACCATTGCCGACATGTTCGCTGAAACAATTCGCCGAGTAGAAGACAACGAAAGTATCTCTTCTCAGTATCTCGTATAAGAGCAATCAAGAAAACATCCATAAAAAAGCCTTCCTCGCTTACAAACGGTGAAGGCTTTTTTGTATGCTCGGGTATGCGCATACCAACAGAGAATCCCATGCTTCTCGT
>ERZ808240.1298-NODE-1298-length-31415-cov-10.870599_pt1 | contig 31415 bp, 28 predicted proteins | sample MGYA00521084_ERZ808240 | MGnify/ENA primary metagenome ERZ808240 (study PRJEB31516, sample SAMN03275571) | gut metagenome | biome: mammalia-associated habitat; material: feces | host: Papio cynocephalus | place: Kenya | collected 2012-08-06 ... | reverse complement strand
GTTTCTTCCCAGATCACCAGCCAGCTGACCGAGACCCTGCAGACCCAGCTCTCCGGTGCCATGCAGCAGATGATGACCCAGATGGGCCAGAACCTGCAGACCGCCATGGAGCAGAACCTTTCCAAGCTGGGCAGCCAGATGGAAAGTGCACTGAAAATTGATGCCAACGCCTTCCAGAATGCCATTCAGATCAACATGACGGAAGACGAGATGACTGAGCTGATGAAGTCTTCCATGCTCTCCTCCACTTCCACCTACGACAGCAACCTGCAGACCCTCGGCTATGCAGATTACGATTCCCCGGCCGGCATCTATATCTACCCGAAGGACTTTGACAGCAAGGCTCTTGTGGTGGCCGATCTGGACGCCTACAATGCCGCCAAGGAGGCCCAGGGAGAGGACGACAAGGTCATCCACTACACCGACCTTGTGGGCACCCTGATGACTTCCGTGACCGAGATCATCAACATGATCAGCAACATGCTGGTGGCTTTCGTCTCCATCTCGCTGGTGGTCTCTTCCATCATGATCGGCGTCATCACCTATATCAGCGTGCTGGAGCGTCGCAAGGAGATTGGCATCCTGCGCGCCATGGGTGCCTCCAAGCACAATGTCTCTGAGGTGTTCAATGCTGAGACCTTTATCATCGGCCTTTGCTCCGGCCTGATGGGCGTGGGCCTGAGCCTGCTGCTGCTCATCCCGGGCAACATGATCATTCATGCCGTCACCGGAAACAACAAGGTGATTGCCTCTCTGCCGCCGGTGGCAGGTCTGGTGCTGATCGCACTGGCGACCCTGCTCACCATTCTTGGCGGCCTCATCCCGGCCAAGAGCGCTTCCAAGTGCGACCCTGTCAAGGCGCTGCGCGCGGAGTAAGCACTCCTTTCACAACATCAGAACAGCAAAAAAAAGAGCTGCCGCAGCCCGGTTTTCTTCGGGCCCTGCGGCAGCTCTTTCTGTTTGAAATTTTCTCAGCGCTGGTGTTTCAGGCTCTCGCGCAGTTCTTCATGCTCTTCCTGCAGCTCCTTGCGCAGGGTCTCATCGATTTCCTTCGTTTCCTGGCGGATCTCCTGCAAGTCCCGCTCAATGGCGGGGTTTTCCTGCAGGTCTTCCCGAATGAACATCAGGGCAAAGCTTGCGCTCAGCAGCAGGCAGGAGCACCAGATGGCCTGTGCCCCCACCCAGCCAACGGCTGCACTGCCGATGCCGGCGCCAATGGCAAACAGCAGGATGATGCCAAAATACCGCTTGGCACGGTCCAACGACTTGGGGTCCCGGGTGTTCTGCCAGACGCACAGAGCTTCCACGCCGCTGCGCAGGTCTCCGATGCACATCGTGCTGGCGAAGGCGTAACCGTTCACCTTGCGGAACGCCTGCACCTGCATTGCGCAGGAGAAAGACACCATGGCATTGGCCAGCAGGTTGCAGCTCTCCGGCAGAAAGCCCACGATAAACAGCAGCAGCATCTCTCCCAGAACCACCAGCTGCCGCCAGTGCAGCTGCTGCAGTTCCCGGAAGCGCTCCCGCATTTTTTCTGCCGCCAGAACCCCCAGTGCAAATGCACACAGCGGCACCAGATAGTGCACAGCCCGTGCAAAATTGCCTTCCATCAGATTCACGCTCAGCAGCACGATATTGCCGGTCTGCGCATTGGCAAATACCTTGCCGCGGAAAAGATACGTATAAACATCCTGCAGTCCGCCTGACAGTGAGAGAAACACCGCAGTCAGAAAGGACTCGGACATCTGTCCATGTTTTTTCTGCATACTTTTACCACTCCTTTATGCTACGGCCCTTATTATAGCGCTTTGCTCCGGGCGTGGTCATATTTTTTGTACATTGCTGCCATGTAGAAGGCTTTTGCAATGCCGTGCGGCTTGTGCTATAATCGAGGAAACGCAAGTTTTACCCGAAGTGCAGCTGTACTGAACGGCATCATCTGCCGGATTTTGCGAGATCCACGACAAAGGAGATTCACTTTCATGCCCAATATCATTGAGATCACGGACTTTTCCGCCCCGGAGCTGGACGTCTATGCCCGGCTGACCCAGGCGCAGCTGCGCAGCCGTCTGGAGCCGGAAAAAGGTATTTTTATCGCGGAAAGCCCCAAGGTCATTGCCCGTGCACTGGACGCCGGCTACCAGCCGCTCTCCCTGCTGATGGAGCGCAAACAGATCACCGGCCCGGCGCAGGAGATCCTGACCCGCTGCGGCGATGCCCCGGTATACACCGCAGACCGGGAAATGCTGGCCAAACTCACCGGCTTTGAACTGACCCGCGGCGTTCTGTGTGCATTTCACCGGCCTGTGCCGCATACGGTGGAAGAAGTGTGCAGCACCGCCCGGCGGGTGGCCGTGCTGGAAGGCATTGTGGATTCCACCAATGTTGGTGCCATCTTCCGCAGTGCCGCTGCGCTGAACATGGATGCGGTGCTTATCACCCCCTCCTGCTGCGACCCGCTGTGCCGCCGCGCCGTGCGCGTGAGCATGGGCACGGTTTTCCAGGTACCCTGGGCGCAAATCGGTGCTGTGCCCGCCGACTGGCCGGAAAGTGGCATGTCCCAGCTGCACGCCCTCGGCTTCAAGACTGCGGCCATGGCGCTGAGCGACCGCTCCGTTTCCATTGACGATGCCGCTCTGGCTGCCGAGGAAAAACTTGCCATTGTGCTGGGCACCGAGGGCGACGGCCTGGCCAGCAGCACCATCGCCGCCTGTGATTACACCGTCAAGATCCCCATGTCCCATGGCGTGGACTCCCTGAATGTGGCTGCCGCCAGCGCTGTGGCCTTCTGGCAGCTGGGCAAAGCCTGAGCAGTTTATTTCAGTAATGTGAATTTTGCTTTGGTTAAAATTTGCCATCTTGAAGATGCTGTCATATTGTGGTATACTACTAACAAGCATTGGGATTGGTGTAACCATTCCCGGTGCTCAGAACCATAATCAAAGGGTAGGCGCTCCCTTCTTTTGATAACAGCATGCCAATGCCCTGTCCTGTATCGCAGGATGGGGCAGGGCGTTGGCACCTGTGCTGTTGTATAAATGCCGGCCCCTTGTGATTTGTCAAAATTTGCAGTGCATTTCGCTGATTTGCAGCCGCGTGCCTGTTGTTTTGAATAAATTTGTACAGATAAAAGGAAGCATCTATGCGCTATACCTACGTCCGGCAGCATGACACTACCGACTGTGCGGCTGCCTGCCTCGCAATGGTGTGCCTCCATTACAAAAAGGAAATCACCATCACGCGTCTGCGCGATATGATGGGAACCGACCTGAAAGGCACCAACCTCGTTGGTCTGCAGAAGGCCGCCAACGAGTTGGGCTTTACCACCGCGGCGGTTCGCGTAGACCGTGAAAACTTTCTGAGTGATTTCTCTCTGCCCTGCATCGCACAGGTCATTACAGACCAGGGCTTGGCCCATTTCGTGGTGGTCTTCAAAAAGACGACCATCCGGGATGACGGCGAGCGCCGCAAGCACATGCTGAAAGAAGCAGAGCGTGCGAAAGAGGACAAGGAAAAAGGCAACAAGCACAAATGCAAGGATTACGTCGTCATCGGCGACCCTGCTTCGGAGCTGAAAAAGATCTCGCTGGATGAGTTCTACAAAAACTTCACCGGTGTGCTGCTGCTGCTCAACCCCACTTCGGAGTTCAAGGGCGGCAAGATCAAACAGGGCAGCATGATGAAGCGGTACATTGACCTGCTTCTGCCCCAGAAAAAGCTTTTCTTCTATGCGATCCTGAGCTCGGTGATCACCACCATCCTCGGCATTGCATCCTCCATGTTCAACAAGATCCTGATGGACGAGGTTCTGCCATACGGGTTGAACAACCTGTTGGTGACATTGATCCTCGTGTTCAGTGTGGTAAGCATCACAAGTACACTGATCGGTTTCATCCGGCAGTGGGTGCTGATCCATCTTTCCATCAAGATCGATATCCCGCTGATGCTGGGTTACTTCGGGCACATCTTCAAGCTGCCCATGAAGTTTTTTGCGACCCGTAAGACCGGTGATATCACCACCCGTTATTCGGACGCAAACACCATCAAATCGATTTTCACGAGCATCGCGCTCAGCCTGGTGATGGACATCTCGATGGCCGTCATCACCGGCATCATCCTGTTCCGGATGAATGCCATGCTCTTCTCCATCTCCCTGTTTATGGCGCTGGTCAGCATCCTGCTGGTGCTGATTTACAAGCAGCCGTATAAGAAGATCAACGAAGAGACCATGGTGCAGTCTGCAGCCCTCAACAGCCAGATGATCGAAAGCCTGCGCGGCATTGAGACCATCAAGTGCAACGCCAATGAGGATACTGAGCTGCAGAATCTGGAGCGCGAGTACATCAAGAGCCTGAAGATCAGCCTGCGTTCCAGCCGCATCAGCACTACGCAGAGCCTGATTTCCTCCTTTATCTCCACTGGTTTCAGTATGCTGACCACCTATGTTGGTATCACTCAGGTGCTGAACGGCGAGATGACGCTGGGCGGCTTTATGGCGTTCAGCACACTGTCCAGCTACTTTACTTCCCCGCTGAGCAACCTGATCGGCCTGCAGATGCAGATCCAGGAGGCCAGCATCTCCATGAAGCGTCTGACCGAGATCATGGACTATCCGTCCGAGTATGAGACCGCCGAGGGCACCGAGCAGACCGACATGGAAAAGATGGAGGGCGACATCGAATTCAAGGACGTCACCTTCCGTTATGGCAACCGTACACCGGCTCTGGATCACGTCAGCTTCACGATTCCTGCTGGCAAAAAGGTCGCTCTGGTCGGTAGCAGCGGCAGCGGCAAATCGACCATTACCAAGCTTCTGCTCAAGTATTATGACCCTGAGGACGGCGAGATCGACGTCAACGGTGTCAACCTTGCAGAATATACCAACTCTTCTGTGCGCCGTGCGGTTTCGTACGTGCCGCAGAACATCGAGCTGTTCAGTAAGAGCATCTACGACAACATCCGCATTTCCCGCATGGACGCAACGCTGGATGAAGTCAAGGAAGCTGCCAAGAAGGCCGATGCCCACGAGTTTATCCGTCACCTGCCTCTGCAGTACAACACCTACCTGGAGGAAGCCGGCAACGGTCTGTCCGGTGGTGAGAAACAGCGTATTGCTCTGGCCCGTGCATTCCTGAAGGATTCCAACCTGTACATCCTGGATGAATCCACCAGCAACCTGGACTTTGCAACCGAGAATATCATCTTTGATATGATCTACAATCAGCTGGCTGATAAATCTATGCTGATCGTTGCACACCGTCTGTCCACCGTGCGCGATTGCGACATGATCCTTGTGATGGATCACGGCAAGATCGTAGAGCGCGGCAGCCACGATGACCTGATGGCAAAGCAGGGCAAGTACTACGAGCTGTGGAACATGCAGCAGGGTATCTTCCGCCGCAAGAAGGAGGCCCCCAAGCCGGTGGCCGCTGCGGTTGTGGAAGAGGAAGATGATGGCGAGTCCATCACGTACTAATTTCGTTCGTTGCAACTGGGTGCGCACCCGGTTACATACATGGCTTTTTCTCAAGGTTGCGCAGCCGACAGAAAAACCGATTCGATTTATCATTTGAAGGGAGTAATTCATTATGATGATGCCTGCAAACTACTCTGCAATTGCGGAGAACGAAATGACCTATGTCTGCGGTGGTGCTGACATCTGGGCTGACCCGATGGGCGAGGCACAGTGGAAGCAGTTCAACACCAACATGGTCACCCTGATTGGCAACCACTACCTGAGCAAGTTCGTGACCAACATGGTCAAGATCGGCTTCGGTGGCAACTATGTTCCCGGCATGTACACTGGTGGTGCTCTGTGGAGCATCGGCAACACTTTTGCCAACAACTACAACGGCACTGTCCTGGGCGCTGCTAAGGGTGCTCTGAACGTTGCTCTGAAGTTCGTTGGCGGCGCTGCTGCCATCTACAACCTGGCTACTGCTTCTACCGGCAACAAGGCCAGCGATGCTCTGACCAAGAACGGCTTCTAAGCTTCCATTCTGAATATGCAGTGTATTTCGTCTGAACCGGCCGTAAGGGCGGATGGATGAAAATGCCTCGTTAAGGTGTGCCCGGAGGCAGATGCCTCCGGGCACATTTTATTTGAACCACCTATTACTTTTGCGCAGGTAATAGGTGATCGCGGGCGGAAAGGGCGCTGCTCTTTCCGCTGGCGATTGCTTATTATTCCTCTCTCGTGAGGCAGCAATAAAATTTTTAGACTAGGGGTAAGATTTATGAACGAGATCAAAACCGCTGAAAACAAGACCCTCAAGCTCACCAATGTTCTCTCCCGCCGCATCATGCCGGAGGAACTGGGCAATATCCCTGTGATCCTGACCCAGATGCAGAACTTTATGAAGAGCAACAGCGCTCAGCCCATCGGCCCGCTGGTGCAGGCCCTTGTGGTCGGCTCCGGCCCGAACCATGAGCCGGAACTGTACATGATGCAGCAGGCTACCCAGTTCATCCCGCAGATGGAGCCGGGCTACCATATGGACCCCGTGCTGCGCGTGAAGAACTGCCTGTATGCCCACTACACCGGCCCCATGAGCCAGAGCCAGCTGGCAGCCTCCAAGCTGCAGATCGTGGCCTTTGAAAATGAGCTTACCCTGACCGGCACCACCTACACCATCTTCGTCAATCAGGACGATGATGAGGCTGTGGTCGATGTATTTATGGAGACCAAATAATTATGACAACAACCGTCCAGAACCTTTCGGACCTGCAGGACAGCCGTATCATGATGGAGAAAAAGCTGCCGCCTTACGGCTATGCTTTTGTTATTCTGACGGCCCTGTTCATGGCATTTCTGGTCGTGTGGTCCACACACACCAACCGCATTTATGTCAGCCAGAATACCGGCACTGTGCAGGCCAGCAACAAGACCTACATCATGTCCAGCTATTCTGGCTCCATTACTGAGCTGTATATCTCAGAGGGCAGCTATGTGAACGAGGGCGACCTCGTTGCCCACATCAAGAGCACCGACATTGACATGCAGCAGGACAACCTGAACAGCCAGCTGCAGATCTACCAGACCCAGCTGGCGCAGTATAACAAGCTGCTGAAGTGCATCCAGGATGACACCAACTACTTCAGCGAGAGCAGTGCGGACGACCAGCCTTACTACTATCAGTACGAGACTTACAAGAGTCAGCTGGCCCAGAAGAAGTTTGATGCTTCCGCTTATCAGGCTGCCGGCTACACCGATGCCCAGATCCAGACCATGATGGAGCAGAATCAGAAAGAGATCGAAGCACTGTACTATTCCACCATGCAGAGCATCTCGCAGAATGTCACCTCCATTCAGGGCAACATTGACAATATCCAGGCTCAGATCGATGCACTGAACACCGGTGCCAATGATTACTCCATCTATGCTCCTACCTCCGGCGTCATCCACATGGATACCCCGTATAAGGTCGGCATGGTGCTGAGCGCCGGTTCCTCTCTGGCCACTGTGGCAAGCGAGAACGACGACCTGGAGATCGTGGCTTACGTTACCGTGAGCGACCGTCCCCTGCTGCATGTCGGCGACCCCTGCAAGATTGCCATCACCGGCCTGTCGGAGTACTCCTACGGCACCCTGACCGGCACCGTGACTGCCATTGACAGTGACGTAACTGCCAGCAGCAACGGCTCCTACTACAAGATGACCATCAAGCCGGACAGCACCTACGTCGTGAGCAAGAGCGGCGACAAGGTGGATCTCTCCAACGGCATGAGCGTGACCGCCCGCGTGGAGTACGACCAAGTCACCTACTTTGAATACGCTATGGAAGCTTTGGGCGTCCTGTTCCGTTAACCGGGCATTCCGGCGCGGCTGCGTCTGCATCCTATCCCCCTCAACGAGGTACGAATAACATGAAATCATCCGCAAAAAAACTGGCAGTCTGCACCGCAATGCTCTGCCTGCTGGCCTGCGGCACAGCCGTTCCGGCTTTTGCTGCCAGCCCGCTGACCGGTGTTGCGATCTCACTGCCCTGGAACCAGGATGTTCCTGCTGAGAGCATTGAAGCCGGCAGCTATACGGCCAACATGCTTCTGGGCGCAAGCCAGCAGCTTTCTCCTGTCGTTAAGCCCCGCAACACCACGGATTCCGTGGTCTATCTTTCCAGCGACACCAATGTGCTGACCGTCAGCAACAGCGGTGTTGTGCAGGCTGTGGGCGTTGGCACCGCTACGGTCACGGCAGCTGCCGGCAACCAGATCTGTGCCTACACCATCGCCGTCTCCATGGATTCTTCCATGATCGTGACAGAGATGGATCTTTCCCTCTCCTCCAACACGATCTATGTGGGCAACTCGGTATCTGCTTCCCTGCAGGTGCGGCCCAGTTCCGCCTCCAACTATGCAACGGTGACCCTGACCTCCTCCAATGAAAAGGTGGCCACGGTCAACAGCTTTGGCCGTGTGACCGGCGTGAGTGCCGGCAAGGCTACCATCACGGCTACCTGCGGCTCAGTCACTGCCTCCACGGTCATCCAGGTGCTGGATCTGCCCACTGAGGTGACCGGCGGCACCACCACGACGACCACGACCAGCAACAACAGCGGTCAGGTCATCACGGTGAACAGCTCTTATGTCGTGCTCAAGCCCGGTGCAACCAAAGCCATCACGGCATCGGCAAGCCCGTCCAGCGCTTCGCAGTCCTTCACCTTCAAGTCCAGCGACAGCAATGTTGCTACGGTCAGCCCCTCGGGCGTGATCACGGCAGTGGGCACCGGCTCGGCTTCCATCACCGTTTCCAACGGCAAGGCCATGGCTCTGGTCACTGTTATCGTCAACAACAGTGCATCCTCTGTGAACGACGACAACAATGGCGACAACCCGGATAACACCACCCCGGTCGAGACAGACCCGGTCGTAAAGGCCATTCAGGAAAGCACCGACTCGGAAGTCGTCTTTGCACAGGAAGAGATCCCGGTGGTCACCGGCGATATCCTCAACGCTCTGCGCAAGGCAGGCAAATCTCTGTGTGTAGTGGGCGATGGTTACACCCTCCGCATCAAGAGCAGCGATATCCGCAATACGACCGGTTCGCTGAGCACTGCCCTCACCTTTGTTACTTCCAGCACCGGTGCAGAGTTCGACCTGAACAACGGCACCGCTCTTCCCTGCCCGGTCAGCATTGAGCTGGAAGGCAGCAACGCTTCCTACTCCCGCCTGTATCTGCACAATGACAACTCCGACAAGTGGCAGTACCTGAACAGCTACAAGGACGGTGTGATCTCGGCAGATACGGCCGGCCATTACCTGCTGACCAACGAGAACCTGCGTTTCGGCAACATCAACTGGACCTTCTTCATTGCCGGCGGCGTGGTCGTGGTCATCATCGGCATCGCCTACATCGTGTTCAAAAAGCGGTACTGGTTCTGGTAATTTCCCCTTCCCCTCGTCTAACATCACAAAAAGCCCTCGTCAGCAGCTGCTGACGAGAGCTTTTCTTTGTCTTCTCAGGGAGTTATTCCACGGTCACACTCTTTGCCAGGTTGCGCGGTTTATCCACGTCACAGCCGCGCAGAACGGCCATGTAATAGGCAAACAGCTGCAGGGGCACAATAAGCTGCAGGGGCATGAGAATGTCTTCATATTCGTCCAGACGGATGACCGCATCTGCCACACCATCCGGCACCTGTGCATCCTTTGTGGTGAACAGCAGCACACGGGCACCGCGGCTGCGGGTCTCCTTGGCATTGGAGATGGTCTTTTCATAGACCTGCTTCTGGGTCGCCAGTGCAATGACCGGCACGCCATCCGTGATCAGGCTGATGGTGCCGTGCTTCAGCTCACCGGCAGCATAGGCATCCGAGTGCACGTAGCTGATCTCCTTCAGTTTCAGACTGCCTTCCAGCGAGAGGGCATAATCAAACCCACGCCCAATGAAGAAGCAGCTCTGGGTGTTCACATAGCGGCTGGCAAGATACTTGATCTGCTCGCAATCTGCCAGGCGGGGCTTGATGACCTCCGGTGCGCGGAGCAGTTCTGCGGTATAGTACCGGGTCTTCTCTTCACTCAGCGTGCCGCGGGCATAGGCCAGACGCAGCGCAAACAGATACAGCACGCACATCTGCACCATATAGGCTTTGGTGGATGCCACAGCGATCTCCGGGCCCGCATAGGTGTACATGACGTAATCCGCCGCGCGGGCAATGGAGCTGCCCACCACATTAACGATAGCCAGAACCGGCACACCGCGGCTCTTTGCCAGCTTCAGTGCAGCCAGCGTATCACTCGTCTCACCGGACTGGCTGATGATGATAACCAGGTCTTCCGGCTTCAGGATGGGGTCCCGGTAGCGGAACTCACTGGCAATGTCCACCACAGCGGGCACCCGGGCCAGTGCTTCGATGGCGGTCTTGCCCACCATACCGGCGTGCATAGCCGTGCCGCAGGCCACCAGATGCACCGTGCCGATGTTCCGCAGCACTTCATCCGTCAGTTCTGGAATGCGCAGGTTGGGCATTCCATCCTCCACACGGGGGCTCACCGTAGCCGTGATGGCTGCCGGCTGCTCATTGATCTCCTTGAGCATGAAATGCGGATAGCCGCCCTTTTCGGCTGCTTCCATATCCCAGTCTGCGGTCAGCGGCTCGCGCTCCACAGGCTCACCAAACTCATTGTAGAACCGAATGCCTTCAGCTGTGCAGACGGCCATATCGCCCTCTTCCAGCACGCTGTAACGGCGGGTGTACTTGAGCAGGGCCGGGATATCCGATGCCACAAAGTTTTCACCCTCGCCCCAGCCGATGATCAGCGGGCTTTCGCGCTTGACGGCAAAAACGGTATCCGGGAAATCCTTGAACAGCACGGCCAGCGCATAGCTGCCGCGCACCTTGGCCAGCGCGTCCTGCAGCGCACGCAGAGGCTCCCCCTGGTAGCAGCTGTCGATCAGCTTGACCAGCACTTCTGTGTCGGTCTCGCTCTCAAACGTATAGCCTTTGGCGATCAGGCGCTCCTTCAGGGCACCATAGTTCTCAATGATGCCGTTGTGTACGATGCTCACCCGCGGGGTCGAATGCGGGTGGCTGTTCACGTCACTGGGCTCGCCATGGGTCGCCCAGCGGGTATGCCCGATGCCGCAGAAGCTCTGTGCAAGTTCCTCCGCAGCCAGCCGCTCCCGCAGAGCGGTCAGGCGGCCCTTGCTCTTTACCACGCGGATGCCCTCCTTCTGTACAAGGGCCACACCCGCCGAATCGTACCCGCGGTACTCCAGTTTCTCCAGACCATTCAGCAGCACATCCTGTGCGCTGCGCTTACCGACATAACCAACGATGCCACACATACAAAACACCTCCATACCGGCCATTCCGCGCCGCAAAAAAGGCGCCGGTCAACAGCCAGCTTCTCTCTCAGTTTATGTTCTTGTATGGCTTTCTTTGAAGGGATCTGTTACGGTATTGCTGCCGTTTTTTGCCCTTTTCTGCGGCTGGTCTAGCCCTCAGCCGGAGAAACATCCGCCGAAATCTTCGATGATTCCTCTCCTCGTCACCCTCACGGCTGTCACCCGTGTGGCCCGGCGCTTTGCGTCAGCTGGTAAAGCACATTCCCCCTTTCAAGTGTTGTTTTTCGTTTTTAATGGATGCCCAGCATCCTGTGGAGCTTGGGCTGCCACACCATGCGATAGAGCATCAGCAGGTTGTGCAGGGCACGGTCATACAGCACAAAGGCCACATTGCCCATGGCCAGCGTTGCCAGCGAGGCTGCCAGCGCCGTGGTGCGCAGCTCCTGCGAGATGCTGCCCGCCGGTACCAGCAGAAGCACCAGCCCATACATGGCCACCACCGCCCCATTGCACAGCAGCAGCTTGCACACCATGCGCAGCAGGTTCGGGCGGATGCGCTCGAACCAGGGCTTGACCAGCGGGTAATACCCCAGCAGGAACACGAAGATCAGCGCGACCTCCTTGTCCGGCACGAACAGCAAACTCAGCAGGCTGACGGCTGCGTAGGCCGTCCAGGCCATGCTTCGCCCGCATTCCACGCAGACGGTCGCGATGAGAAAACCGGCCAGAGCCGGTGCGATGAACATTGCCAGCGGGATCACTGCCCCCAGCAGCATCAATGCCACACAAAGGGCGGCTGCCATGCCGCAATATGCCATCGCCCAGCTTTTTCGGTTTTGTTTTTTCATGGAATCTCCCAGTGTTGATCGTCCGGCCCCTGCTCAGTAGGGTCCACGGCATAGTGCAGACCCAGCTGCATGATGTTATCCAGCAGGGTCCGGTACAGCTTGATGTCCAGCATCCCGTAGATGCGCAGCAAGTCATTGGCAGCTGCCAGCGCCTGCCGCCGGGCATTTTCAACGGCAGCTGCCTGGCTGGGCAGCTCGTTGACCACAAACACATTGTAGCGCCCGGTGCGCTTGTCTGCCTCAAAGCTCTCGGCCTTATCCAGCAGATAGAAGATCCGGCCGATACAGCTGCCGATGTAGCGCATACTCTTGCGCTGGCTGGAATCGTCCGTTGCCAGCGTGGAATAGAGCGCCCCGTAGATGTTGCTCATGGGTTCTGCCGCCAGGGTATAGTTTTTGGCATTCAGGTTCATCTGGACCACAGCCTGGTCCCGCTGCTGCCAGAACAGGCGTTCCAGCGCCGGGTTCTCCTGCACGGCACGGTCATAGGCCCTGCGGAGGAACACTCCATCCAGAAAGCGGCCCACCCGCTGCAGCGGCCGCAGCTCGCTGTATTTGCGGTCCTGCAGGCGATGCCAGCCCAGAAGGACCTCTACCTGTGCCGCCAGCCGGATGCCCTGTGTCTGGCACATGAGCTCCCGCCAGCACAAGGTTCCCGGAATGCGCTGCCGCTGGCAGGTGGCTTCGCGGCCCGCCAGGCTGTCTGACAGGATGGCAAACAGCACGCCATTGCTGCGCAGCAGATGACAGGCATAAAAGCCATAGGCCTTGTACAGCTGCCGCCGGACGCCCCGCAGGTAACGCACGTAGGTATTATAGTCCCGGATCTTCAGCTCCGGGAGATACGGCCGCATTCGCCCGTTCATCCTGCATTCCTTCCCTTCTGCGGGAGCCTGCCGCTCCGCGATGATAACGCTAGTATAATCCATTTTGCCCGTCAGTGCAACTGCCGGAAGCAAAAACGCCCATGAATTTGTCGCGTCTTTGCCATGAATTTTTTGGTCTTCTGCACAAAAATCCGGCGTGCAGCGTGTATTTCTGCTTTGTTTCTGGACTTTTGTTTCTGCTGACTTTTCCCGGTACAAATCAACGCAAACACAAAAACCGCACCGGAAATTCCGGTGCGGTTACATAGAAGTATGACTTTATCTTACTTCTTTCTTGTCAAAATTGCGCGGGGCAGTGCGCTTGCCGTCAAAGCCAGTCTTGGGCATGGGCTTGGCCGTGTGCTCAAACTTGGGGGCATTGTAGTACATATACAGCTGGCAGGGGATCATGCCGTTGTACATCTTGCGGCGCTTGTTGGCGCGCTTGCCGTAGTGGCTCTCAAAGTCCATATCGGCGGTGATGGCATATACGCCGGCGCAGGGGTGTGCTTCCATCTGGCGGCCCAGAGTACGAGCCAGTTTGGCGGCGCCCTCAATGGTGCTCATGCGCTCGCCGTACGGCGGGTTAGTCAGCACGATGGCCTCCTGTCTGGCGGCAAAGTCTGCCACATCCGCCACCTCAAAGTGGCAGCGCTTTTCCACGCCGGCCAGTTTGGCATTGGCATTGGCCAGTGCCACAGCAGCAGGGTCGATGTCATAGCCAAAAGCCTCAAAGCCCACATCCAGCTTGGACTCTGCCAGCGCCTTCTGGCGCTGCTCCGCCCAGATGGATGCCGGCACAAAGCTGTAGCGTTCTGCTGCAAAGCGGCGCTTCAGGCCCGGGGCAATGTTCATGGCCTTCTGGGCGGCTTCAATGAGCAGGGTGCCGCTGCCGCAGAAAGGGTCTTCCACCAGGCTGTCGCGGCGCACACGGCCCAGGTCTGCAATGGTAGCAGCCAGCGTCTCGCGGATGGGGGCTTCCATGGCGTTGCGGCGGTAGCCGCGCTTGTGCAGGCCGTCGCCGGTGGTATCCAGCATGATCTCACACACATTCTTGCGCAGCATGAAGCGGATCTTATACTCTGCGCCCGTCTCCGGCAGGACCGAAGTGTGGTGCTTGTTCATCAGGCGCTTGACCACAGCCTTCTTGATGATGCTCTGGCAGGCGGGCACACTGGTCAGCTGGCTGTTCAGCGAAGAGCCAGTGACCGGGAATGCTGCGTCGGCAGGCAGCAGCTCCTCCCAGGGAATGGCATACACGCCGTCAAACAGCTCATCAAAAGTGGAAGCCGGGTAGGTATTCAGCAGCAGCATCACGCGCTCCACGGTGCGCAGGTTGAGGTTGGCCGCGGCGATCATATCCGCCCCGCCGGAAAAGGTCAGGCGGCCATCGCTGACGCGGATGTTCTCCGCGCCGATGCGGCGCAGTTCAAAGTTTGCAGTGGACTCGCAGCCAAAGAAGCAGGGCGCGATCAGTTCAAATTTTGCGGGCATTTGGGTTCCTTTCTTGCGCAGAACGCTGCGCAGCACAATGTGCCGCCCGGCACACGAAAAACAGACCCGCCCGACCACGGACAGGTCTGTTACGATTCAGAATTCCGGAAACTGCGGGCTGCCGTTTAACGGCCGCCACGGCGGCCACGGGGTGCATAACCGCCGCCGCGGCGGTTGTTGGTCTCGTGGTCCAGATCTGCCATTTTTTCTTCGCTCTGACTCTTGAAGCGGCTCATCATATCCTCAAAGCTCATGTTGTCCGAGCGGGCCGGAGCCTTGGGCTGCCATACGCGGGGTGCCTGCTCCCGGGGCGGTCTGCCGCCCTCACGCGGGGGTCTGCCTGCACCGCGGGGCCCACCGAACCGGCCCCCCTCATGCGGGCCGCGTGGCGGACGGCCTGCGCCGCCTGCAGGGCCGCGGCCTTCCCGGCCCGGGCGCGGAGGGGGCGGCGGCAGCAGCCGCTTGATGGACAGCGCGATTTTGCCATCCGGTGCGATGTTGATGACCTGCACCTTCACGGTATCGCCGTCGTGCAGGACTGCTGCAATGTCCTGCACGTACTCGTTGGACACCTCGGAAATGTGGACCATGCCCACGCGGCCTTCCGGCAGCGCGACAAATGCGCCAAACGGCTTCACGCCTGTGACACGGCCTTCAAAAACGTTCCCTACCTCAATTGCCAAAACTCAATACTCCTTGTCGTTCCGAAATGGTTGCCGCCCTGTGAGAAAGACTTCTCAGTTTCCCGTCACATCCACAAAGATGCGCTCATTGGGCGCTGCATAGTTATAAGAGTCGCGCGCGACCCACTCCGTGACCTGGTCTGCGTCACCGCTCAGGATGCGCTTCAGTTCCTCGTTTTCGGTCTTCTGCTGTTCAACCTGCTGGTTCAGCGTTTCCAGCTCCGCTTTTTTGGAGCTGATGCGCACCTGATTGGAAATGTATGCTGCCAGCATACTCAGCAGCAGCAAAACAAACAGCAGCTGCAGCAGCGCCTTCCAGACCACTTTCTTTTTTTGTTTTCTGCGGCCCTGACTCGCCATCGCACTCTTGCCTCCGTTTTCAACAGCAGGTTTTCTGCGCCTGTTCCCTTATTTTGATACGTTTGAATTATACAACATGCGGCGCTTGTTTGGCAAGCTCTTTTTCTGATTTTTTGCGGTTCTTTTTGCGTTCCGGCGTGCTTTGCGTGCCTTACGCCGGGTGCTGAGCCGCAGCAGCGCCGGTGCTGCGGCTCTCTGCCACAAAAGCCGCCCTGGCAGCGCCAGCAGATGCAGCAGGCCGCGCTCTGCTGCCCGCACCGGAACCCCCACTGCTTCCACCGCAAATGCAGCCCCGCCGGCCCCCGCCGCACACATGTACCACCGCAGCACGCCGGCCTCACTCCAGCCTGCCGCATAACTCTGCAGAGCCAGCAGCACTGCGCCCACCAGCAGAAAGTCCGGCAGCATGGCTGCTTTCCCCCGGACGGGGAATACCATCCGCACAGCCCCGAGGGCAGCCCCCAGGGCCGCGCAGGCCAGTACTTCCTGCTGCAGCTGGACCGGGCTGAGTACCGGCACCATCAGCGCAGCAGGCGGCGCAGAAAGCCGCCGGGTGCTGCATTCTGGGTGTATTCCAGTGCATCGATGCGGCCGGTCAGTTTGACCTCGCCGGCTTCCAGATCCAGTGCCACCACGTTCAGCTGTGCACCAGAAAGGTGCAGCGTACCCTTGCCGGTCTCCATGGCGGCGCTCTCTGCACTGCAGCGCAGCATTTTCTGCACGCCGGTCACGGTCAGGCGGCTGCGGCTTTCCAGGATCAGGTCGTGGGGCAGTTTTTCCGCTTGTTCAGCGCGTTTTTCCATGGGCATGTCTCTCCCCTTCCGGCACATTGTATGCGCCGCCGGGGCGGTTCATGCCGCCATCATTCCGGAATGATCTCGTACATCTCGCGGGCCACGTCCTTGGTGCGCGGCTCCACATCCGAAAGGACCCGCACCTTGATGGGGCGGTTGCCGAAGGTCACTTCGATAACATCCCCGGCATTGACGGCCTGGCTGGCTTTGGCCACCTTGCCGTTGATGAGGATACGTCCGGCATCCGCCACCTCGTTGGCGACGGTGCGGCGCTTGATGAGACGCGAAACCTTGAGATATTTATCCAGACGCATAGATTTTTTCCTCCTTTGCTCCATGCACAAAAAATGCCGCCGCACCTCCCGTGAGGCAGCGGCGGCAGAACACGTTCAGCTTACAGGGTGTCCTTCAGGGACTTGCCGGGCTTGAACACGATGCTGCGGGAAGCAGCGATGGTGATGGGCTCACGGGTGCGGGGGTTGATGCCCTGACGCTCTGCGCGCTCGCGCACCTCGAAGGTACCAAAGCCGGAGATGGTGATCTTCTCGCCCTCTGCCATGGCCTTGCCCAGTGCCTCAAACACAGCGTTGACTGCCTGCTCTGCGCTCTTCTTGCTCATTTCGGTGTTTGCCGCAACCTGTGCGACCAGATCGGTCTTCGTCATAAAAATACCCTCCAGAATTTTAAAATGGTTGTTCTTCTTTACGTTCTATCGGAGCAGGTCCGTTGACCTGAATACCGCATTCTTCCTGTTCTGCTGCCTTACAGAACCGCTGGGAGGCAAAAGTGAGCGCTTCTTCGGCATCCACACCGGCCAGCCGCAGCGCGTTAGCCGCTGCAAACAGCAGCTTGCCCGCTTTCTCCTGCGCGTCACCTTCCGGCTTTGCCCAGGCTTCCACGGCCTGCTGCAGATCGCGCTGCGCCTGTTCCGGCGACTGCACGCCCACAGCATGGCGGGCGGCGCGTTTCTGCAGCTTCTGGGCACGCATCAGTGCCGGCAGCGTTGCCGGAACCGTGTCCAGCTCATCTGCAAGGGTCTGGCGCCCCTTTTCCTTATTTTTGAGCGCATCCCAGCCATTTATTCCGGCATTCTCCGCCGCAGAGGAAGCAAAGATGTTCGGGTGGCGGAACACCAGCTTCTCGCACACCTCGCGGCATACATCGCTGAAATCGAACCGCCCGCGCTCTTCCTCGATCACGGCATGGAACGCCACCTGCATCAGCACATCGCCCAGCTCTTCCCGGAGCATATCCGGGTCGTCTGCATCAATGGCTTCCAGCGCCTCGCAGGTCTCTTCCAGGAAATTCTTCCGGATGGAAGCATGGGTCTGCGCTTTATCCCACGGACAGCCGTTTTCCGGGTCCCGCAGGATGCGGAGAACTTCCAGCAGCTGCTCTGCTGTATAAGGCTCCTGGGGTGTCCAGTCCAGCATGGCTCCACGCTCCTCTCCCTGTCTGCTGTACAAAATGCGGAATTGCTATAGATTGTACCGCAGCTTGTGCTGTTTTGCAAGCAAAAAGCAGGAGATTTCCCGGATTTTTCCAGATTTTGCTGTTCCTCGCAAAAACAGGGCGGCTCCCTGCAGAGATACCGCCCTGACGTGATCTGCTGCCGGTTACAGCTGTGCGCCGCACTTATTGCAGAACAGTGCATCGTCTGAGACGGGTGCGCCGCACTGCGGGCAGGCCTTGTGGGTTTCCTTTTCGGCGGAAAAGTCTGCCGGGGCTGCTTCCGGTTCCACAACAGGCTCTTCTTCCTTTTCCACAAACTCGACCTCAGCCGCCTCGGCGGGGGTGAGGTTGGACTTGAGGCGGGCGATCTCCTGCTCGATGGTGTCGATCATCTCGATGTATTTATCCACCAGCGGCTGGTTTTCTTCCTTGCCCTTGGCCAGACTGTAGACCAGAGCACCCAGCTGACGCTGTGCCTTGAGCAGCTTGGACTGTTCATTGAGGATCAGTGCCTGGGTCTTGCCCTTTTCAGCCAGATCCTTTGCGGCATTCCTGCCTTTTTCAGCGTATTCCAGGCCCATCTCTTTGATTTTATTGAAATCCATAAAAGACACCTCTCTCATTCATCCATCCACAGCAAAATGCTTCTCGGAGCCCCTCTTTGGGGGTTATGCCCATTATAGCGCACTGCCTATGCAATTGCAACGAAACAATTGCATTTTTTACAGTTTCGTGCGGATTTGGAAACATTTTTTTCGCATTTGGACAAGGTTTTCCCTCACATGTCGGCTGCATAAAACTCCCGCAGCATGCTGTCTTCCGGCAAAAGATTCAGATCCAGCGGGGCCACGTGCTCAAAGCGGCGGGCGGTCTCGTCCCACAGTTCTGCATTGTGGCCTTCCAGCGTGAACTGGCGGCGCACCTTCTGCAACAGCTGCGCGATAAGGCCCAGCTCATAGGTGAACGAGGTATCCAGCAAAAAGTCCGCCGTGCTCTTGAAGCCCTTGATATACCGGGTCTCTCCATCCAGCACCCGATCCCACATGGAGAGGGTCTTGGCCGGGCTGTGGCCGCGGGTAGCTGCATCGCGCAGGGTGCGGCGGCACAGGCGGATATCCTGTGTATTGATGACACGGCGGCCATCAATGCAGTATTCCTCCCGCAGGCCGGCGTATACGCGATAGACATTGCTGCCCTCCACAAGGCCGGTCAGTTCCGGGTTAAGCGCGTGGATGCCTTCCACGATGCAGACACCGCCCTGCAGGTCAATGGGCTCCACCTCGCTGGAACGCTGTTCCGTGGTGAAATCGTAGATGGGCAGGATGGTCTTGCCCGTCTCGCTCAGTTCCTTCAGGCACTGGCGGATGAGAGGCAGATCCATGGTGTCCGGGTTTTCATAGTCCAGTGTGCCGTCCGGCATCCGGGGGTAGTACTGGGCACCCTTGAAGAAGTTATCCAGGCTGATAACATGGGCAGGCGTGCCCTGCTGCACCAGTGCCCGGGCAATGCAGTGGGCACTCGTGGTCTTGCCGCTGGCCGACGGGCCGGTGAGCATAACGATCTTTGCTCCGGAGGCGCGGATCTTCTGGGCGGCATACTCCACCCGCTGGGCATAACTGCGCTCGCACAGGTCTGCCAGCTCCTGCGGGCTGCGGGCTGCGACATTGTAGAGGTCAATTTCCACCAGACGTTTGGGGACCCAAATCGTGATCATAAAATTCAGCCACTCCTTTTTTCCGCTCCAGTACCTCCGCAAAGCGCTGGATATACTCATTCGGATACTTGAAATTGAAGATGCGCTGCATTCGTCTGCCGCCATCGGCTACCAGTTTGGTGCTGCCGCCTGCGCCTGCAGACAGAATGGTCTGGACTTCCTCCATGATATAGATGTTGTAATATCCCTCGTGACCCGGTTTGCACCAGCCCACGTTTTCCAGGTTCTGCAGGGTATTCTTCTGCCGGTAGAGGTAATAAGGCCGGTAGCCTGCCTCCGCCAGCAGATGACACTTTTCCAGCATGGCGGCCACATCGGCGTAGTCGTTCTCTTTCTGGTCCTCAATGACGATGCGGGAAGCACGCTTGAGGGTCAGGGTGTGAACGGTGATGTTCTCCGGGTCCAGCGCAATGGCCTGCCGCAGGCTGCGCTCAAAACTCTCCACCGTGTCTCCGGGCAGGCCGGCGATGAGATCCATGTTGATATCCTCATGGCCGGCTTTCCGGGCCTCGGCATAGCAATCCAGGATATCTTGCGCCGAGTGCTTGCGGCCGATGCCGGCCAGCACTTCGTCCGAGAAGGTCTGCGGGTTGATGGAGATACGGGTGGCCCCGTACTCTTTGATGACGGCCAGCTTTTCGGCATCCGTGCAGTCCGGGCGGCCTGCCTCCACCGTATATTCTACGACCTTGGACAGGTCAAAATTCTCCCGCACGGTGCCCATCAGCTGGCGGAGCTGATCCGCCGACAGGCTGGTGGGGGTGCCGCCGCCAATGTAGATGCTGCACAGCGCAAGGCCTGCTTTTTCCGCCTGCTGCCGGATCTCGGCCACCTCCTGGCACAGGCAGTCCACATAGGGCTGCACCATCTTGCGGTCCCGGTCCAGATTGCAGCTGACAAAGCTGCAGTAGCTGCACCGGGACGGGCAGAACGGAATGCCGATATACAGGCTATAGGTCTTTGGTTCACTGCCCACCTTCAGGATCGGCTCCTGCAGGTCCGCAATGGCCTTGGCCATCTGATACTTCTGCCCCGAGCAGTCGAACCGCTGCAGGAAGAAGCGGTCGATATCCGCTTCTGTCCAGCCGGCGGCGCGCTTATCGTGAATGAGGCGCACCGGCCGCACGCCGGTCATCTTGCCCCAGGGCGGGCGGATGCCGGTCCAGCTGCGCAGCAGGTCATAGGTCAGGCTTGCCAATGCAAACTCCGGCGTTTCCCCGTCCGGCCCGGGCAGCGGAGCTTCGGCCGTCTTCCGGGCACCGTGCTCCCGCACCATGGCCCACAGGCCCTCCGGCTTTTTCTCCGCCCAGACGCAGTCCTCGCCGTCTTCCGGCGGCGTCAGGGTCAGGGGTGCCATCGGATAAAACAGGCGGACCAGATGCTCCACCTCGTAGCCGGACGGCAGACCCGTGATATAAATTTTCATGCGAAATCCTCTTTAAAAATTGCTGTTGCCGCGCAGGGCATTGCGGATATAAAAGTTGCCGTCCAGTTCGTCCCCGAAGGTGGAGAACTCACCGTGGCCGGGCAGCACCTGCGTTTCCCGCGGGATGGGCAGCTTTGCCAGCTTGCGCAGGCTCTCGTCCATCTGCGCGCTGCTGCCGCCCTCCAGATCAGTGCGGCCAATGCTGCCTGCAAACAGGGTGTCGCCGCAGAAGAGATACTCCCCGCACAGCAGCACCACGCTGCCCGGCGTATGGCCCGGCGTGTGCCAGACCGTAAACTGCAGTTCATCCACCGAGAGGGTCTCCCCTTCTGCATAACCGGCGTCCGCTTCCTGCAGCGGGTACATCCGGTCTCCGCGCAGGTCTTCTGCCTCACAGTAAAGCTTGGCATTCCACTCGGTGCGCAGCTGCTGCGCACTGCCCACATGGTCGTAGTGGCCGTGGGTGCACAGAATGGTGGTGAGCTGCGCGTTGTGCTCCTTCAGAACGGCATCGTAGTTCTGCGCATCCGCCGCCGGGTCAATGATAACAGCATGACCGGCGTCCGAGATGAGCAGGAATGTATTGGTATACAGCGGCGCAGAGGCCGGAATGTGAAAAGCTTGCATGGTGTTACTCCTTGTTCTTCCACTCGTCGGTGTCAATGACGATCGTGCAGGGGCCCTCGTTGACCAGCGCCACCTGCATATCTGCACCGAACTCGCCGTGCTGGACCTCCTTCAGGCCCTGCTTGTTCATTTCTTCCAGAAACAGCTCATAGGCATCCACCGAGAGCGGTGCCCTGGCTGCATGGATGAAGCTGGGCCGGTAGCCCTTGCGGGTGTTGCCGTATAAGGTGAACTGGCTTACCACCAGCGCGGAATACCCAAGGTCTTTTGCGCTGAGGTTCAGCTTGTCGTCTGCATCCTTAAAGATGCGCAGGCCTGCACATTTATCGGCCAGCTTGGGCACCACGTCCAGCGTATCGGTGTCCCGCACGCCCAGCAGGATGACGAGACCCGGCCCGATGGAACGTGACTCCCCGCCGTTGACCCGCACACTGGCGGAAGACACTGCCTGAATGACTGCTCGCATGGCTCAGCTCCTTGTCACTTTGAGAACATCCCGGACCTTGGACAGACGCGCGACCACGCGGTTCAGATGCTCTGTGTTGTTGATGCCGATGGTCAGGCTGACCACGGCGCAGTTGTTTTCCACCTGGCGGGCATTCAGGGCATAGATGGGCACCCGGATATCCGCCAATGCCGCCAGCACATCCTGCAGCAGCTCGTTGCGGTTCAGAGCAATGATCTCCAAACCGGCCTTGTAGCTGTCCCGGACGCTGTCGGCCCAGTATGCCTTGACCCAGCGGGGGGCATTGGTTGGGTCCTTCATGCTGGACACTGCATTGGCACAGCTCTGCTTGTGGATGGATACGCCGAAGCCGCGGGTAATAAAGCCCACAATGGGGTCGCCGGGCAGCGGGCTGCAGCACTTGGCAAACTTGATGGGGGTGTTGTCAAAGCCTTCCACTACCACACCGTCCGTAGCGTGCACGCGGCTCAGATCCACCTTGGGCAGGTCTTCCACGGGCTTGTTCTCGGCGGCCTCTGCCGCCTTGAGCTTCTGCCACTCTTCCTTGAGCTTGGGCAGGCAGTTGGCAATGGTCATGCCGCCGTAACCGATGGCAGCATACAGCTCCTCGGCATTGTTCTGGCGCAGGCGGCGGCAGCAGCTGTTGATGAACTCATCCAGCTGGTCATCCGGAATGATGACCATTTCGCGGCGCAGCTCACGGGTCAGGGCGTCGCGGCCCTGCTGGATGTTCTCCTCCCGGCGCATCTTCTTGAACCAGTTGCGGATCTTGCTCTTGGCCTCACTGGTGCGCACGATCTTGAGCCAGTCGCGGCTGGGGCCCTTGTCTGCCGGGCCAAGGATGACCTCAATGATCTCGCCGGTGGAGACCACATGATCAATGGGCACCATACGGTTGTTCACCTTGCAGCCCACCATGCGGTTGCCCACTGCCGAGTGGATGGCATAGGCAAAGTCGATGCAGGTAGCGCCGGTGGGCAGATTGATGACATCGCCCTTGGGGGTGAAGGCAAACACTTCCTCCGGCAGCAGGTCGCTCTTGAGATCATGCAGCAGGTTGCCGGAATCCTCGCTCACGCGCTGGTTTTCCAGCAGCTGGCTGACCCAGGCCAGGCGCTCATCCAGTTTATCGTGGCCCTCACGGCCCTCTTTATACTTCCAGTGGGCCGCAACACCGTACTCGGCCTGTTCATCCATCTCACGGGTGCGGATCTGCACCTCAAAGGGGATGCCCTCGTGGCCGATGACGGTGGTGTGCAGGCTCTGGTAGCCGTTGGGCTTGGGGGTGGAGATATAATCCTTAAAGCGGTTGGGCAGCGGGTGATACATATCGTGGATCAGGCCCAGGGTGCTGTAGCACTCGGCCAGCGAATCCAGAATGACACGCACCGCATAGATATCATAGATTTCGTCAAAGGACTTGTTCTGCATGATGGTCTTGCGGTAGATGCCGTAAATGCTCTTGACGCGGCGCTTGATGGTGGCACCTTCGATGCCGCTCTCCACCAGGCGGCGCTCAATGACGCCGGACACCTTTGCCAGGAACTCTTCGCCTGCACGCTCACTGAGCATCTTGCTGATCTCCTGGTAGCCCACCGGGTCGAGGTAATGGAGGCTGCGGTCTTCCAGTTCTTCCTTGACATTCAGGATGCCCAGGCGGTTAGCGATGGGCGCATAGACCTCCATCGTCTCACGGGCCTTGTCACGGCGCTTCTGCTCCGGCCAGGCATCGCCGGTGCGCATGTTGTGCAGCCGGTCGCACAGCTTGATGATCATCACGCGGACATCGTGGCTCATGGCCAGCAGCATCTTGCGCAGGTTCTCGGCCTGCAGCTCTTCGATGTTGGAGAACTGAATCTTGGTCAGCTTGGTAACACCATCCACCATCTGGGCGACCTCTGCGCCAAAGGCAGCAGTCAGATCTTCCAGCGTAGTGGGGGTATCCTCCACCACATCGTGCAGCAGAGCGGCTGCGATGCTCTCCGAATCCATGCCCAGATCCAGCACCAGTCGGGCTACGGCCAGCGGATGGCAGATATACGGCTCACCGCTGCGGCGGCACACGCCCTTGTGGGCGTCATTGGCCAGATTGTAGGCCTTTTCGATCAATTCCATGTTGTAAGCCTTGCCGCTGGCCTTGATGGCCTCGCAGAGCTTTTCCCAGGTCACGATCTCCGGGCGAACTTCAGACGGCAGCGCCCCCTCCGGCGCATCGGCCAGCTGCGCCGTGGCAGCCACCGTTGCCATCTCCTGCACCGGCTGATGCAGGTGCGTCTTGGCCGAATAGGAATCATCGCCCGCAGCCGGGGCGGAAACTTTCAGGTTCTTTCCCTCAGGCATTTATACTCCCTCCAAACATTTCAGGATCGGGGCATCGGCAAGGTTCTTCTTGCCGGCGGTGGGCACAAGCTCCCAGAACTTTGCCCCGCCCCGGTCCGCTATGGCGATCAGCCCCACCTGTTCCAGTGCGGTGACCGCCACCAGCGTTTTGCCGGTATTTTCTTCTCCCAGCTTTGCAAACAGCGGCTGCAGATCCTCCGCGTGCCAGCGGTGCGCCTGCAGCTCCCGATAAACAGCAATGATATCGCTGCGGGCCGGGGTGATGCGCTGCTTCTGCTCTTCCGTCAGCGGCGTACCGCGGCGCAGGGCCTGCACCAGTGCGGCCTGTTCCGCCGCATGGGAGCCAAGGCCCGCCGGGTGCAGTTCCAGAATGCGGCCGGACAGCTGTGCACCCCGGGGTGCATCGTAGACCGAGAGGTTCATCGCTACGTCCACCTTATCGCCCATGGCATAGGGCAGCTGCTCCGGCGGCATTCCGAACCAGATGGCGTACACGCAGGCATTGCCCTGCTGCAGGCACAGGCGGCTGTGCTTGCCCTCCGATACCGGGTAGATGCCTTCCACCGCGGCATTCTGCAGCAGAAAGACCGGAGTCGGGTTGTCGGCACCATACGGGGCCAGCCGTTCCAGGCAACGCACGCTTTCCACCGTAACGCGGTCCAGCCGGATGGACAGATCGCAGCTCAGCGGCGGGGTATGCAGCACCGGGCATTCCCGGGCCGCCCATTCATTCAGGCGGCGGCGCAGCTCGGGCAGGTTTTCTTCCCGCACCGAGAGGCCTGCCGCCATCGGATGGCCTCCGTAGCGGATCAGCAGGTCCGAGCAGGCACCGATGCAGTCATGCAGGTTGAAACCCTGCACACTGCGGCCGCTGCCTTTTCCCTCGCCATGTTCATCCACCGTTGCCACGATGACCGGCCGGCCCGTGCGCTCCACCAAACGGGAGGCCACGATGCCGATGACGCCGGGGTGCCAGTCCCTGCCCCAAATCAGAATGACCCGGTCTTCCAGCAGCTGCGGCTCCTGGTCCAGAAGCTCCTGCGCCGCCTTGAAGATCTGCTGTTCTGTCTCCTGCCGCTGCTGGTTGATGGCACACAGCTTCTGCGCCAGTTCGGCGGCGCGATCCGGGTCCTCACAGAGGACCAGCTGCAGTGCCGTGACGGCACTGTCCATGCGACCCGCCGCATTGATGCGGGGTGCAATGGCATAACTCACATTTTCCGCCGTGACCGGCTTGCCGGCAAGCCCTACTTCTTCCAGCAGGGCTTCCAGGCCGGGGCGGTCGGTCTGCTGCAGCTGCCGCAGGCCCGCCTTGACGAGGGTGCGGTTCTCCCCCACCAGCGGCATCACATCCGCCACGGTGCCCACTGCAGCCAGATCACCGCAGTAATCCAGCATTTCTTCCGGCGGGCAGCCGTCCAGCGCAGCGCACAGCTTGAAGGCAACACCTGCGCCGCACAGACCTTTGAAGGGGCTGTGGTCGTCCTCCCTGCGGGGGTCTACGATAGCCACCGCTTTGGGCAGCGTCTCCGGCGGCAGGTGGTGGTCCGTGATGACCAGGTCGATGCCCAGCGAAGCGGCAAAGTCCGCTTCTTCCACGGCAGAGATGCCGTTGTCCACCGTCACAATGAGCTGGTAGCCCTTGTCATGAATGGACTGGATCGCATTGCGGGAAAGGCCGTAGCCATCGCCTTCGCGGCTGGGCAGCATGCACTTGACAGAGGCTCCCATCCCCTTGAGGTGCTGGTACAGCAGGGCCGTAGCGGTCACGCCGTCCACATCGTAGTCTCCAAAGACGACGATGGTCTCGCCATTGTCAATGGCCTGCCAGATGCGCTCGCAGGCCTTCTGCATATCGGTCAGCAGCAGCGGGTCGGTCAGTTCTTCCTCACCAGCCAGCAGGGTGAGTGCCTCGGTCGGGTCCGTGATGCCGCGGGCCGCAAGGATGCCCGCCAGCAGGGCGTTTTCCTTCTGCTGGGCCGCAAGGGTGGCAGCATATTTCTGCTCACTCCACGGCTCGTCCTCCATGGCATTGTATTCCAGTTCTTCGGTATTCTGTTCCGCAATGGCACGGGTCAGTTCCCGCACGGCGGAACGATCCAGTTCTTTCAGTTCCCAAGCCCGGTAGGTCATTTGAACTCCCTCCCGGTCAGGCCGTCGTTGGCCAGCATTCCCTGCAGCGCCGCGATCTCGCTGGAAACATCCATTGCTACATCGGACAGCAGATTGTCATACAGGTTATCATACGCCTGGTTCAGGGTGTGCAGAATGCCTGCAATATCCCGGCGAATGGTCTCTGCATTATCGCCCTGCTGGCCCTGCACATCGTTGTAGGTGTGCAGCAGCTTCAGCGTAGTGGGGATATAGTATTCCGCAAAGCGGCGGGCCTTGGGCAGGCTCTCCGGGTGTGCCTCCAGCCAGTCGCAGATAGCGGTAGTGGTCTTTTGCATGTGCTCCAGCTCATCCCGGGCCTGTTCATCCTGCATAAGCTGGCGTTCCTGCTCCAGCACAGCGGCAAAGCGGCGGGCGGTTTCCAGATTGAGGGGCGCTTTTTCCGTCGGTTCCGGCTCTGCTGCAGGTTCCGGCTGCGGGGCCGGTGCTGCAGCCACTTTCTGTGCGGCACGGTAATCTTCTACGGTCAGATAAAGTGTTTCTGTTTTTTCGTCCAGCCAGGCACGCAGCCAGCCCTTGCGGATATATTTGCGCAGAGCCTTGAGCACTTTTGCCTTTCTCTGGTGGGTCAGGTCGGCCAGCATCTCTACGGATAGGCCTTTTTTGTAATCAAATCCCTCGGCCATATCCGCATAGAGGTTCAGGTTCCTGCCCGCTTTCATACGGCTGACACCAGCAGCGATCATCCAGCAGAAGCCAAGGGCAACAACGGTGAACACATTTCCGCAAATCTGCAAAGCTGTTATGCCTTCCACAGTCAGCACTACTGCGTCTGCCACCGCCAAACAGCTGACAGCCGCAATGCCAAAGCTTACCACAAAAAAGATGCCTATAACCAGCAGGGCAATGCCATTGCCGCGGCACTTTCTGGCGCTGGTGCGCAGATCATCCACCGGGGTAGTCTCTGCCATGCCAAAGATCTGGCGGGCCCACTGGGGCACACCCGCACTGCTTTGGGCCGCCGTGCCGTTTGCTGCATTCCGGCGGGCTTCCTGCCTGTTTTTATAGTAAGCATCCCGGCTCTGGCGGAAGGCCTTTGCCGCCTCTCCAATGCCAAAGTTGGCGGCATGGACGGCGGCGCGGCCTACCCCGTAAGCCTTATCCCCAATGTCCTCTCCCCGGCCCTCAAACCCATGGGCAAAGGCATCCGACATGGTGTCGCCAAAGGCGCGGAGCTGCTCTTCCAGTTCCCGCTGCACCTGCCGGCCCTCGCTCTGGTTCCAAGGCTCCTTTTCACGTTCGCTCATCAAAACTTTTCTCACCCTTCTGCCGGTGCATACCGGCTGATGATGGCGCGGGCTACCCGCAGGCCATCCACGGCGGCGCTCATGATGCCGCCCGCATATCCGGCGCCCTCGCCGCAGGGATACAGCCCTGCCAGCTGGGTGCATTCCAGGTTTTCTTCCCGCTTCAGGCGCACCGGGCTGCTGGTGCGGGTCTCAAGACCCGTCAGAATGGCTTCCGGTGCCGTGTAACCGGCAATTTTCCGTTCATATGCCCGCAGGCCGGCCCGCATGGTCTGGGCCAGTTCCCCCGGCAGCAGGGCTCCCAGATCCGCCGCCGTCACGCCGCGGTCATAGGTAGGCTCCACCCGGGTAATGTGCAGCTGGCCGCGCCCTTCCAGAAAGCTCTGGATGTTTTCCGCCGGGGCTGCATACGGGCCGGCGGCGCGGCCCGCCTCGTAGGCCTTGGCTTCCAGCTCCCGCTGGAATGCAATAGCCCGGCGCGGGTCGTTGCCAAAGTCGGCTCCGCCCACGCTGACCACCACCGCCGCGTTGGCATTTTTGCCATCACGGGCATGGTAGCTCATGCCGTTGGTGACCACCCGGCCCGTCTCGCTGGCCGAGGCCACCACCTGCCCGCCCGGGCACATGCAGAAGGTATACACGCAGCGGTCTCCCACATGCTGGGAAAGCTGATACTCGCCGCGCGGCAGAGCCGGATGCCCGGCTGCTTCGTGATACAGGCTCTTTTCAATCTCGCTCTGCAGATGCTCCGCGCGGAAGCCCACGCTGAACGGCTTGCACTCCAGCACAAGGCCGCTGTCCATCAGCATGGCAAAGGTATCGCGGGCAGAGTGCCCCACGGCAAACACCAGCGCCTCGCAGGCAAAGCTGCCATCCGTGGTGCGAATGCCGGTGATGCGTCCATTTTTGTGTTCCAGTCCGGTCAGAGCGGTGTTGAAGTGCACCTCGCCGCCCAGGGACTCGATCTCCCGACGGATGGAGGTGATGACGCCCCGCAGCAGGTCTGTGCCCACATGGGGCTTCTGCTTCCAGGCGATCTCTTCCGGTGCACCATGCTGCAGGAATACCTCGGTCACAAACCCGCACAGTTCATCACCGATGCGGGTGGTCAGCTTGCCGTCTGAGAAGGTGCCTGCACCGCCCTCGCCAAACTGAATGTTTGCGTTTTCATCCAGCTCGCCTGTGGCGGAAAAATGCTCCACTGCTTTGACGCGCTCGTCCAGCGCAGGGCCGCGTTCCAGCACGATGGGCCGGTAACCCTGCCGGGCCAGCAGCAGCGCCGCAAACAGGCCCGCCGGGCCAAGGCCGCACACCACCGGGCGGTGGGCCAGCGGCTCTGTGCCCGGCTGCACGGAGAAATCTGTTTTGCTGTGCAGGGCAGCGTGCGGGCTGTTGGCGGCAAAACGCGGCTCCTCTGCTTCGTTCTGCAGGGTGACCGCCACCGTATACACCAGCTTCGGCTGCCCGTGGCGGGCATCCACCGAGAGCTTTGCCACGCCCAGATGGCGCACTTTGCCCCGGGGAATGCGTGCTTCGTGCAGGGCTTTTTCAAATGCCTGCGGCTCTCCGGCGGAAAGCGGCAGACGGATGTCGCGAACCAGAATCATGTTACCTTCCCATGTTGTGTTTCAATTGTTGTTCAGTTGCTTTCCACGCGGCACTGCAGCATGTAGCTGCCCAGGGCAAAGATCTTGCCGTTGGAGGGCACATACAGGCGGCAGGCAATGTTCTGCTGGCCGGTGGCCACCGCAAAATCTTCCGCATCGATCTCAATGACCACCTGCTCCGGGGTCAGCGTTTCCAGCGAGCCCTTGGGGCCGCACAGACGCACATTCATCAGCCGCTCTGTTTCCACCGTCAGCTGATAGGTGGAGGGCAGGTTGATGACCTGCACGCAGTCGTTGGGCAAATTGAGAGTCTTGACCTCAAGGTCCGAGCAGTCAAAACTCACCGTGATGGTGGAGAGATTATCCAGCAGATAAATGTCGTTGGGCAGATCGATGGGCATCTCATACACCTTGTTCAGGGTAAAGGTGGACAAATCAATGCTGCCGATGGACAGTTTGGAGAGGTTGTCGATCTTCTCCGCCGGGCCGGCCACCTTGAGCTGTTTGCTGCTCAGCTCGTAGGAAAGCACCGAGTTATCAAAATCGCGCGGTGCGTTGATAAAGCTGACATCCACCGGCAGCGTGGCCATTTTGTACACCTGCAGGGTCACATCTACACTGTCTTCTTCCAGCGTTGTGTACTGGAACTTGACTTCGCTGCCGCTGCCGGTGTAGAAACGCAGCGGCGTCGCCAGCGTAACGGACTCGGTCAGCTCGCCGCTGTAGGTCACTTCCGCCGTGCAGGTCTCCACCTTACTCAGCTCGCTGCTGGGGCCGGAAAGGGTGATCGTTTCCTTGGAAACTTCGGTGCTGTACAGGATGTAGCCGTCCGCAATGGTCAGGTAGTTCGTGGTGACGGTGACGGGCAGTGTCTTTTCCTCCACCACGTCGAACACTACATCCACCGTGTTGTCCGAGCCGTCAATGGTCACATTGACGCCGTTGAGCAGGCCGTTGGCCCCGCGCACCAGCAGGCGCAGATTCTTCTCGCCGCTGTCCCGCACGCTGGACCAGTCCGGGTAGACCACAAAGTCGGAAGCCGATAGGCTGCCGATGGTATAGCCATCGCCGGAAAGTTTGAGGTTGACCGTCTTTTCGTCCGCGCTGACAATGCTCAGGCCGCGGGACGTATAGGCGGAGGAATCGTAGGTATAATCCACCGGCACATTGTAGATGGTGTTGGTGGTGCCGGGCTGGACGATGATGGTGACCACCATCCACGCGATGACCGCGCCCAGAACGGCCAGCGCCAGGCGGATGCGGCGGTCATCCAGAATGCTCTTGCTGTGGGACACTGCAGGCTTTGTGCCCTTGTTCTGGTTGTTGCTCATTGCGGATCGTCCTCCTCTTTCTGGTTGACCCAGCGCACCAGCTGGCGCCACTTGCTCTTGAGGTTATCCGGGAAGTTCTCGGCCGCTTTTTTCTCAGCGGCAGGCTCCTTGGGGATCATCTCATCGATCAGGCGGGTATACAGGGTCTGGCGGTCAAAGTGGCGGATCAGCACGCCGTTCTTGGCCATGGAGATGATGCCGGTCTCTTCGCTGACCACAATGGCGATGGCATCCGAGTTTTCGGCAATGCCCAGGCAGGCGCGGTGGCGGGTGCCCATATCCTTACCAAGGTCGAGGTTGTTGGAAAGCGGCAGCACACAGCCGGCTGCCTTGACGCGGCCATTTTCAATGATGGCTGCACCGTCATGCAGCGGGGTTCCCTCGTAGAAGATGGTGCCCAGCACTTCCAGATTCACCGCGCTGTTCACCGGGGTGCCGGTGCGCACGATCTCGGAAAGGTTGGTGTGGCGTTCCAGCACGATGAGCGCACCGGTCTTGGTCTCCGAAAAGCGCTCGGCGGCATCGCAGATGGCAATGATGGCGCTGCGCCAGGCCCCTTTCAGGCTGGGGTCGTTGTAGCGGCCCTTGATGCTGAACAGTTTGGAGGCCCACTGGTCGGTCTGGCCCATGCGCTCCAATGCACGGCGGATCTCCGGCTGGAACAGCACCACCAGCGTCAGCAGGCCGACCTGCAGCAGCGA
>ERZ808240.1297-NODE-1297-length-31419-cov-12.373868_pt1 | contig 31419 bp, 24 predicted proteins | sample MGYA00521084_ERZ808240 | MGnify/ENA primary metagenome ERZ808240 (study PRJEB31516, sample SAMN03275571) | gut metagenome | biome: mammalia-associated habitat; material: feces | host: Papio cynocephalus | place: Kenya | collected 2012-08-06 ... | reverse complement strand
AATTTGGCTGGTAGGTTTGATGTTTTACCTTTAATTTATATGAGCGGTATACAGTTTTCAGGGCACGATCTGGCCCGGTGGCTCAGTCGGTTAGAGCGCCGCCCTGTCACGGCGGAGGTCGTCGGTTCGATTCCGTCCCGGGTCGTCTGCGGGAGTGCTGAAATTGGCAGACAGGCAAGACTAAGGATCTTGTGTCCGATAGGACGTGTGGGTTCAAGTCCCATCTCCCGCATATTGCGGAAAGCTAAGAAGTTAGCTTTCCGCTTTTTTTATTCTCAAATTGCGAATATCTGCTATACTTTAAAGGAATATACAGTTTAAAGGATAAAAGATATGGCATTCATTCAATTTATCTATCAGCTCCTTTGGGGCGATTTTGTAACGATTCCATTACCAGGAGGCTCGTCCATCGGACTCTCTCTTCTGGTTCTTATTTTGATTCCAGCAGGCCTGTTCTGTACCCTGCGCACCCATTTTTTACCGATTCGATTATTTCCGGAAATGTGCCGAGTGGCAGCTGAGAAGAGCATTGATCCAGAAAGGCATAGTAAAGTTTCTGGACTGGAGGCACTCATCGTATCAACCGCCACACGCGTCGGCATGGGAAATCTTGTAGGCGTTGTCGCTGCGGTATCGGCAGGCGGTGCGGGCGCTGTGTTCTGGATGTGGCTGACAGCCCTGATTGGCTCCAGCACGGCCTTCGTAGAGGCTACATTGGCCCAGATCTATAAAGAAAAGGATCCACTGTATGGTGGCTACCGCGGAGGTCCCGCCTATTATCTCCATAAGCTGTATGCAGGTAAAAAGAAAAAGAGCATCCTTGCGGTGCTCTTTGCGCTGTCTGGTTTACTCTGCTGGTGCGGGATCAGTCAGGTGATCGGAAATTCCGTGGCATCCGCGTTTGACAATGCCTTTCACGTGCCACCGGTGGCTTCCGCCGTCGTTTTGTGCCTGCTTTCTGCGCTGATTGTATTCCGAAAGAATACTTCGGTGAAGACACTGGATGTGATCGTTCCTGTGATGGCTGGATTCTATATCTTCCTTACGATCTTTGTGATTATAAATAACTTCAGCCAGCTTCCACTGGTTTTTGCACGTATTTTTCGTGAAGCATTCGGGCTCCGTCAGGCAGTGGCAGGTGGCTTCGGTGCGGTTCTTATGAATGGTGTGAAGCGAGGACTCTTTTCCAATGAAGCTGGTTCTGGATCAGCACCCTGCGCGGCAGCGGCAGCGGATGTTGACCATCCGGTCAAATCTGGGCTTTTACAGTGCCTTGGGGTCTTCATTGATACCTTGGTGATCTGCAGCTGTACAGCGTTCATGATGCTTCTGGTGCCAGAGGAAAAGCTATCCGGCCTGACTGGCATGGATCTTCTGCAGACGGCCATGCAGTACCATTTCGGCCGTGCAGGGGTGATCTTCATTGCCATTACGCTCTGGCTCTTCAGCTTCTCGACCTTTATCGGCATCCTGTTCTATGCACGCTCCAATGTGGCCTATGTCTTTGGCGATTCCTGGAGGGCGCAGAATATCTATAAGCTGATTGCCCTTCTGAATCTGTTCACGGGCTGTGTTGCGGCCTACACCTTTGTGTGGGATCTCGGGGATGTTGGCATTGGCCTGATGACGATTTTCAATATGCTGGCGCTCGTTCCGCTGTCGAAGGAAGCTGTGGCAGCCTTAAAGGATTACGAGCGGCGTTTCATGCATCGATAAAGTGGCATTGAACTGCCGGAGAGCAGGCACGTCGGCCATTCAATGAAATAAGTACACGAAACAGAAAACGCCTCGGAGTCGTCTTATGAAAGGCTCCGGGGCGTTTTTCTATGCGTGGTTACTTCTCTACCTGAAAAATACTTTCGAACTGCGCGTCGTGTACAACCCGCTCGAGGGTATGATTGATGTTTCGGAAGTGGTGAATGAGCTCCTGCTCGAGGGCGTCGCGGTTCTTCTCCTCGATGGCATGCACCATGCGGATGTGCTGGGAGACAATGTTTACACTGTCGTCCATCCGCTCGTCATCACTTCGTTCAATGCCCAGGGCGAAACGACGGGCGCGGATATAGTGAATGTCATGTCGACCAGTGTGCTGCTGTACGAATTCCTTATGCTGCAGCTGGTAGAAGAGGTCATGAAAACGGGTGTCCGCGTCGGTGAGCTTAATGAGTTCATTGAAGCGGATCATATCCTGCTGCTCCTGCACCATATGCCGAAGAACCGGAAGAAGTGGATCCAGTAAATGGGCATCGTACGCATCCATCACTACACGGGTTTCAAGGACCTCGCGGAGATAGCGTACCTCGCGCACACGGTTCATATTGATGCGGCTCACGAAGCTGCCGCGCTGTGGCTGTGAATCGAGGGCACCCTCTGCATTGAGCTGGCGCACGGCTTCCCGCACTGGAATGCGGCTGCACTGAAACAGCTGCGCGAGCTTTACCTCACTGAGCTTTGTCCCTGGCTGGTATTCCAGAGTCGCGATGCGATCCCAGACATAATGATGGATCTCCTCTGGCTTGGAAAGAGCCGAAGTCTCAGCCACTGCTTCGATGGATGCCGGCATATGCTCATTCATAAGATGCTCCTTTACGTACAAAAACCTATCCTTATTATACTCAAATTTCAGGCAAATACTAGTATACATTCCACCTCGATAGAATAATACGACAAGAGTGCACACACTTTTCTGGGAATCATTGTGAAATAATACACAATCACGTAGAAAAAGTGATAATTTACGGTTTATTTTGCGAATGTCATTGACAGAACAGGCTCCTCGGGTTATTCTAGGAAGCACAGAAACTGGTATACATTTTGTACGGAGGGTATAAAAAATGGAAATGACATTACGTTGGTACGGCTCAAAGTTTGATACCGTAAGCTTACAGCAGATTCGCCAGATTCCGGGCGTGACCGGTGTGATTACGACACTGTATGATACAACACCAGGTGAGGTATGGTCTCAGGAGAGAATTCATGCCTTAAAGGAAGAGGTGGAAGCGGCAGGCCTTCACATCAGTGGCATTGAGTCTGTAAACGTATGCGACTCAATCAAGGTAGGCGATGCAGATCGTGATATGTACATTGCAAACTACATTGAAACCCTGGAGAATCTGGGCAAGGAAGATATCCATCTGGTATGCTATAACTTCATGCCGGTTTTCGACTGGACGAGAACAGAGCTTGCCCGTAAGAATCCGGATGGCTCTACCGTACTTGCCTACAATCAGAAGGCCATTGATGCCATCGATCCGGACAATCTGGCTGCTTCCATGGAGAAGATGTCCAATGGTGCCGTGATGCCAGGCTGGGAGCCAGAGCGTATGGCGAAGATCAAGGAGCTCTTCGAGATGTATAAGGATGTGGATGGCGAGAAGCTGTTCCAGAATCTGGTTTATTTCCTGAAGGCCATTATGCCGGTCTGCAACAAGTATGATATCAAGATGGCCATTCATCCAGATGATCCGGCATGGTCGGTATTTGGCCTTACCAGAATCATCAACTCAGAGGCTGGCATCCTTCGCCTTATGAATGCGGTGGACGATGTACACAACGGTGTAACCTTCTGCTCCGGCTCCTATGGCACGAACCTCGAGAATGATCTCCCACACATGATTCGCGTACTGAAGGGCAGAATCCATTTCGCACACGTTCGTAACCTTCGTTTCAATGATACCTCCCGTGAGAACTATGATTTCCAGGAGGCCTGCCATATTTCGAAGGACGGCAATTTCGACATGTACGAGATCGTTCGTGCACTGTATGAGACTGGCTTCGACGGACCAATCCGTCCAGATCACGGACGTATGATCTGGGATGAGGTTGACAAGCCAGGTGTCATCCCGGGCTATGGCCTCTATGACCGTGCGCTGGGCGCAACGTATATTCAGGGCCTCTGGGAGGCCATTGACAAGGCAGAGACAAGAAAGGAGTTTGCAAAATGAAATTAACACTGGAAGGCTTAAAGGATCAGGCAGCATGGGAAAAAGCTGGTGTGACATTACCAGGCTATGATGTAGCTGCACTTGCTGAGAATACAAAGAAGTCCCCACGCTGGGTGCACTTCGGCATCGGTAATATTTTCCGTATCTTCATCGGTGGCATCGCCGACACACTGATTGAGAAGGGCGAGCTCGACAAGGGCATCACCTGCGTGGAAACCTTCGACTTCGATGTAGTAGATAAGATTTATCAGCCATACGATAACCTCGTACTGGGCGTCACATTAAAGGCAGACGGCAGCACGGAGAAGCATGTGATCGGTTCTCTGACCGAGGCCATCAAGGCACAGTCCAGCGTTCCGGCAGAGTGGAATCGTCTCAAGGAAATCTTCACGAACCCGGAGTTCCAGATGGCGACCTTTACCATCACGGAGAAGGGCTATGCACTGAAGAATGCAGCGGGACAGTACTTCCCATTTGTACAGGCTGACATTGACAATGGACCAGAGAAGCCAGGCGCTGCGATGGCCATCGTAACGGCTCTCCTGTTCGAGCGTTTCAAGGCTGGACAGTATCCGGTTGCCATTGTTTCCTGCGATAACTGCTCTCACAATGGTGAGAAGCTGATGAGCTCCATCGTGACGATGGCGGAGGAGTGGGAGAAGAAGGGCTTTGTTCCGGCCGCCTTCGTTGAGTACCTGAACGATGAGTCGAAGGTTGCTTTCCCATGGTCCATGATCGATAAGATCACGCCGCGTCCAGCAGAGTCTGTGGAGAAGGAGCTCGAGGCTCTGGGCATCGAGGATATGGCACCGGTCATCACCTCGAAGCACACCTACATTGCCCCATTCGTCAATGCAGAGGGCCCGCAGTACCTCGTCATCGAGGACAAATTCCCGAATGGACGTCCGAAGCTCGAGGATGCCGGCGTCTACATGACCGATCGCGATACGGTAAATAAGGTAGAGCGTATGAAGGTTACCACCTGCCTGAATCCGCTGCATACGGCACTGGCAGTGTACGGCTGTGTACTTGGTTATACACTGATTGCGGATGAGATGAAGGATACGGAGCTCAATAAGCTCGTGCATGAGATCGGTCCGGTTGAGGGTATGCCGGTTGTGACAAATCCGGGCATCCTTTCCCCGGAGGCCTTCGTCGATGAGGTCATCAATGTTCGTATTCCGAACCCGTTTATGCCGGATACGCCACAGCGTATTGCCACCGATACCTCACAGAAGGTCGGCATCCGTTACGGTGAGACCATCAAGAGCTATGTAGCGAAGTATGGTGACGCGAAGAAGCTGAAGGCAATTCCGCTTGCAATCGCAGGCTGGCTGCGTTATCTTCTTGGTGTGGATGATCAGGGCAATGCGTTCGAACGCTCTTCGGACCCGATGCTGGAGACACTGTCTCAGCAGCTGGAGGGCATTACACTCGGCCATCCAGAGAGCGTCGGCGACAAGGTTCGTCCGATTCTCAGCAATGCAAACATTTTCGGCTCTGACCTTTATGCAGATGGCATCGGTGATCTGATTGAGGATCTCTTTAAGGAGGAGCTTGCGGGCCCTGGCGCCGTAAGAGCAACCCTTAAGAAGTACCTTGACTGATTCTTTTTGAGGTCTATGGGCAGAAAGAGATGAGAGATTTATGCGTATCATATTTGCTACCCATAATAAAAATAAAATGATCGAGGTGCGCCAGATCCTGGGGGATGTGGCCACCGAGATCGTTGCAAAGAGCGAGCTGGGCATTGACTTCGAGCCCGTTGAGACCGGAAAGACCTTTGCGGAAAACGCAGAGCTGAAGGCCGTCGGCATTCGGAGCTATATGCTGGCACATCACATGCTGGAGGATGATGACATTATCATGTCGGATGACTCCGGCCTTTGTGTTAATTACATGCTGGGACTGCCGGGGATCTACAGCGCCCGTTACCTCGGGGAGGATACCTCCTATACGGTGAAAAATGCACGTATCATTCATGAGCTCCGCTATGCAGAGGGGGATGAGCGTGCCGCACATTTTACCTGCAATATCTGTGCAGCCTTCGCGGATGGCCGCGTATTTCATACGGAGGGGCTCTTCGAGGGCCTCATCGCGAAGGAGCCGAAGGGAGAGCACGGCTTCGGCTATGATCCGATCCTGTATCTTCCGGCATATGGAAAGACCTCTGCAGAGCTGACGCCAGAGGAGAAGAATGCCATTTCCCATCGTGGAAAGGCACTGCGCGCGATGCGTGATCTTTTGAAGGAGGTCATTGCAAAGGATCAGGAGAGACGCCCGGCGTCGGAACGAGGAGCAGAGGCTCAGGAGGAGAGCGGACTTGTCCGCCCCTTTTCAGACGATCCTCGTCGTCAGTGATTCCCACCGGAATGACCAGAATCTGAAGGATGTGCTGCGCCGCATTGGGATGATCGACATACTGATTCATCTTGGCGATGCGGAGGGCTCCGAAGGCATGATTCAGCAGTATGCCGGGGATGGCGTGCAGTGTTACTTCGTGCAGGGGAACAATGACTTCTTCACGTCCCTTCCGAAGGATCTCGTCGTGAAGCTGGGACGACATCGCTGTCTCCTCACCCATGGACACTATTATGGCGTCAATATGGGCGTAGAGGGTCTTGTAGATGAAGCGAAGCAGCGGGGCTGTGACGTTGCAATGTTTGGGCATACGCACCGTCCGTTTCTGAAGACGCTGGAAGGCGTGACCTGCCTGAATCCAGGCTCCATCAGCTATCCTCGTCAGGTGGACCGTCGTCCATCCTATATGGTGATCCAGGTAAACGAGGCGGGAGACTTCGACTACCATGAGGTATACCTTCCGCGCTAGCCTGAAATTGACAGGGATTCACTCTTGTATGTGAAAATAAAATCATATATAATGATTTTTGTAAGCGGTTACAAAGTGATGATGCCATTGAAATGCGCCGTCGGCGCTGGCATCATTGCCTGATTATATTCAAAGGAGATTTGATATGACACAGAAAGAATTCATGGAGAAGCTTGCTGAGATTAAGGTTTGTCCTGTTGTCGTAATTGACAATGTCGAGGATGCCGTTCCTCTGGCAAGAGCACTGGAGGCTGGACACCTTCCAATGGCAGAGGTTACCTTCCGTACACCGGCAGCTGCAGACGCTATTGCGGCTATGGTAAAGGAGTGCCCAAATGTTGTAGTCGGTGCAGGAACCGTTCTTGATCGTGAGCAGTGCACACGTGCTATCAATGCAGGCGCACAGTTCATCGTAGCTCCTTCCTTCTCGGATGAGGTTGCTCAGTGTGCCATTGGTCATGGCGTAGCATACTGCCCAGGTACCTGCACACCAACCGATATCACAAACGCACTTCGTTATAACCTTCCGATGGTAAAGTTCTTCCCGGCTGCTGCATACGGCGGACTGAAGACCATCAAGGCTCTGGCTTCTGTATTCCCACAGCTTAAGTTCATGCCAACCGGTGGTGTAAGCACAGAGAACGTTCTTGAGTATCTTTCATTTGATAAGATCATCGGTGTAGGTGGAACCTGGGTATGCAAGAAGGACAAGCTTGCAGCCAAGGACTGGGATGGCATCACCAAGCTCTGCCAGGAAGCATACGACCTTACACACAAGGCTTAATCCATCTTTCTGAACATATCATTGGATCAGAAGCACGCCGGGCATTCTCCGTCAGACCTTTTTCGTCTGGAGAGGGCAGGAGGCGAGAAATCCGGTGAGCTGATCGGATAGATTCTGAAGTCATCGAAATGCAGGACTTGCATTTCGGTGACTTTTTTTGTATTCTAGGAAAGCACGGTGATGTACATCGAAGGAAGCAGACGTGGGAAGCCGAGTGCTCCCAACGGCTTATATGGCCTGCGTAAAAACTTCAAATTTGCAGTTGACAAAGAGAAGCATTTTCGCTAATATATATGAGTCGCTCGTAAAGAGTCGTCTGAGTCCGTAGCTCAGCTGGATAGAGCAACGGCCTTCTAAGCCGTGGGTCGGGGGTTCGAATCCCCCCGGGCTCATTCTCGAGATTTCTCGAGACAAATCGTGGTTTGCTGAAAGGCAGCCGTAATATGGTGGGTATAGCGTAGTTGGTTATCGCGCCAGATTGTGGTTCTGGAGATCATGGATTCGAATTCCATTACCCACCCTAGCCAGCAGGCTTATCGAGGGGCTATCGCCAAGCGGTAAGGCACAGGCCTTTGACGCCTGCACTCGTTGGTTCGAATCCAACTGGCCCTGTTTATGCGAGGCTGTAGCTCAGTCGGTAGAGCACTTGACTTTTAATCAAGTTGTCGCGAGTTCGAATCCCGTCAGCCTCATCTTGATTTTTCGCTCTGTAAGTTCAACTTACAGAGCTTTTTTAGTATTATGTAAAGTAGACCTGCGAGGGTGAGGTGTGTCTGCACGAAATGCTGCCGTCGTGCAGCTTATGGTGGGAGCCTTCCCAGACGGGGAGCACGGGATAGGGGAGCAGGAAATGAAACGCGTTGATTTTGAACATGGTACCGTTACAGGAAATATTCTCGGAGCAGCGCTTCCGATGCTGGTTGCACAGATTCTGAATCTTCTGTACAACGTCGTGGATCGTATTTACATTGCCCGTATCCCAGGGGAGGGAACGGCGGCACTTGGCGGCGTGGGCCTCTGCTTTCCGCTCATCGTCATCATCACGGCCTTTTCCAACCTGTTCGGAACCGGTGGTGCACCGCTTTTTGCGATCGAGCGGGGAAAGAAGGATGCGAAGAAGGCTGCTCGGATTATGAGCACGTCCTTTTCCATGCTGTGCGGCTGCGGTGGAATTCTGATGGTTCTGGGATGGCTCTTTGCGCATCCGCTTCTCAAACTCTTTGGGGCCTCCGAGAATGCCATGCGCTATGCGTATCCATACCTCATGATGTATCTGATCGGTACCCTGCCATCGATGATTGCGGTCGGCATGAATCCCTTTATCAATGCACAGGGATATTCACTCATTGGCATGCTGTCGGTGGCCATCGGTGCGCTCGCGAATCTTCTTCTGGATCCGCTTTTTATCTTTTCGCTTGGACTTGGTGTGCGCGGAGCTGCCATTGCAACGGTTCTTTCTCAGTGCCTTTCCGCCTGTGTTGTGCTGTACTTTCTTCTCCGAAAGGCGGAGCTGAGGCTTCGTGCCCTTCGGACAGAGGAGTGGAAGGAGGCCGCCGTCGACGCTCGAGACATTGTCAGCCTGGGCACGGCCGGATTTATCGTGCAGCTCACGAACAGTCTCGTGAGCATCTGCTGCAACAATGTCCTGTCCGTGATGGGCGGGGATATCTATATTTCCGTCATGACCATTATTTCCAGTGTCCGTCAGCTGGTGGAAACGCCGATCCACGCGATCACGGAAGGCTCGTCCCCGATTCTGAGCTACAACTATGGTGCGCGTCGTCCGGCCCGTGTAAAGAAGGCGGGAATGGTGATGGGTGCCATGGTGCTTGCATATACAGCGTTCATGTGGAGCATCATCATCCTGCTTCCTGGAACCCTGATCTCCGTATTCAGCTCGGACACAGAGCTGATCCAGGATGCGATTCCATCGCTCAAGCAGTATTTTTCGGCCTTCATCTTCATGGATCTCCAGTACATGGGGCAGACGATCTTCAAATCGCTGAATAAGAAAAAGGCTGCGATCTTCTTCTCGCTGCTCCGAAAGGTCTTCATTGTCGTGCCGCTCACCTACCTGATGCCCTATGCACTCCATATGGGCACCGCCGGTGTGTTCCTCGCGGAGCCGGTTTCAAACCTGATCGGTGGAAGCGTCTGCTTCATCACCATGCTGTGCATCGTGCTGCCGGAACTGAAACGGATGGCAAAGGAAAACAAGCAGACCGGATGCCTGTAAGGACGCTGCTGCAGAGGTGTGATCATCGGTGCCACAGGCCATCCTCCCATGGACTGTTAAAAATGTGACGCAAAAGGGAGCCCTTTTGCGTCAGCAAGCGTCTTGCATTTCCGATGGCGATACTTTATAATAAATCGATTCATATTTCAGCGGCTTTGGCGGAATTGGCAGACGCGCAGGATTTAGGTTCTTCCGACATACAAGCGACAAAACAAATGCGGAACTGATGGAATTGGCAGACATGCAAGATTTAGGTTCTTGTGCCGTGAGGCGTGTGGGTTCAAGTCCCACGTTCCGCATCATTTACAAGGGTTTTCTATGAATCATAAGATTTATGGAAAGCCCTTTTTCTTTACTCTTTTTTAATCTGAATGAATAAGAACAACTCCATTTGTACTCGTAAGATTTTTCTACTCCTATTTTCAGGTCTTCCCTCCTATATTTCACCTTCCTTTCCTCTGAAAATTGTGCTTTAATTAGTACACTGAAAGAGGAGGAAACATGCTGAAAATCGCGGTGGTAGAAGATCAGAGTGACACAAGGGCGTGTCTATGCCGGTTTATTCGACAGTATGCGGAGGAGCATCAGCTTCAGCTCGAGCTTCAGGAGCTGAGTGATGGTGCAGAAATTGCAGAAAACTATACGCCGGGGCGTGATATCATCTTTCTGGATGTCGAAATGCCACAGCTGGACGGATTTGGTGCTGCGGAAAGAATTCGCGCCGTGGATCCGGAGGTGGTCCTCGTGTTTGTGACGAACATGGCGCAGTACGCGATTCGAGGATATGAGGTGGATGCACTAGATTATGTGCTGAAGCCGGTGAATTATGCGCAGTTTGCGCTCAAGCTGTCACGTGCCCTTCAGCGCGTCGAGCGGCGGAAGGGCGGACAGGTGACACTGCAGCTGCCGGGTGGAGATGTCCAGCTTCTGTATACAAAGGAGATCCATTATCTCGAAACCAGCAGTCGGATGCTTCATTATCATACGGTAAAAGGCATTTTTTCCGTACGTGCAAGTCTTCAGAGCGCAGAGAAGCAGCTGGCAGGCTATCATTTTGCACGCTGTAATCAGTGCTACCTCGTGAACCTCGCGCATGTACGGGGCATCGAGGATGGCTTCGTCCTGGTGGGGGAGGACCGTCTGGAGGTGAGCCGCCGCCAGCGTGCAGCCTTCATGACGGCACTGGCCTCGTATATGGGAGGGGCACTGTGATGCACTTGTCGAAAGCGTTGAAGTCCCTGCCCACACACGTGTAGCCTTCATAATGGCGCGGGCATCCTGCATGGGAATACCCTGTGGTGTGCCTGCCTGCTATTTTGCATCTTCGGGAGCGTCATGCGATGAGGAATGTTACTCACATCGAAACAGGAGATATTTTATGACTTTTCTTCTTGGGAATACCCTGCGCCGTGCACTGCTTCGATGGTGCGCGGCGCTTGCTTTCTGCCTGCCACTTCGGCACCGTTCGCATTTCTGGGCGCGGGCCCTGGGCATGCTGGTGCCACTGACGATCCTTACACAGCTGCTGAATCCGCTGGAAAGGTCTTCTACGCTTCTGCAGCAGCAGATTTCACTGCTGCTTCTGTATGCTGCCTTTTTCCTTCTGCTGGGTGGCATGATTTTTCTGTCCGTGGACATTGACTGGAAGGGAGCGCTGTACTGTGCGGTATGGAGCCTCCTGGCAGCGCAGACGGCGTATGAAGGCTGGAGTATGCTGGAGCATGTCGCGGCCGGACGTGGGCAGGTACTGGATACGGCATCGCCGCCGACCTTCCTGCTTCAGATTCTCACCGGAGCACTGTTTTTTGGACTCATTCATCTATTGCTCGGTCGCCGCCTCCCCTACAAGGGAAAGTACTGCATTGGACCGCGGCAGCTGATCTGCTCCTTCTTCATTGGCACACTCTTTATGCTGCAGGCCGCCGTGCTCTGCGACGCTCGTGTCGATCAATGGCCGCTGAGCCTTAAGGTGACCATGCTGATCGGGCAGCTCTATTTTCTGACGCTTCTCTATGTCCAGACCGACGTATTTAAGATGGTGGCCATGCAGAAGGAGATGGATGTACTGAACCTTCTCTATGATCGGCAGCGGCAGCAGTACCAGTTTGCACGGCAGAGTGTACAGATCATTAATAAGCGCTGCCATGAGCTTCGGGTGCAGATTGCGAATCTTCGAAAGCAGGGCTCGAACGCGATCGCCCCGGAGCTCCTCGAGGATGCGGATCGTGCCACGCGGCTCTTCGATGCAAACCGGAATACGGGCAATGAGGTGCTCGATGTCGTGCTTCCAGAGAAGGTCATTCTGTGTGAAGCACGCGGCATACAGCTCAACACGGTCGTGAATGGCAGCTGCCTCGACTTCATTGAAGCCGGGGACCTGTATGCGCTGTTTGCGAATGCACTGGACTACGCGGTGGAAAGCGCCATTGAGACGGCGGACCCGACGCGTCGCAGCATTGACTTCCGCGTCTTCGTACGACAGACCTTCGTGGTGGTCAATGTCACAAGCCCGCAGCGCCCGGTGGAGAAGCGGGAGGGAAGACCTGCGCAGTATGAGCTGAAGGTGCTGAAGCATCTTGTAAAGAAGTACCAGGGGACGCTTTCACTGGAGGAAAAGGATGGATTCTTCTCGATGAACATTCTGTTCCCGCAGGGGACCCGGAAGCCAGAAGCGGAGCCGAAACGAACAATGAGCGCAGCACCACCGCACCGGTGAGGATACATCCCAGGGATCAACGGAGGGAGCAGGTACTGCGCAGCGTCACCGCACAGAATCGGCAGCAGGCATCCAGAATTTTGTATACAAAGAAAAACAGTACAGCAGAATAAACGAAGATCATTTCGCACCGCTTCCAAAATTCGAAGCAGTGCGTTTTTTATGTCAAAAATCACAAAAACAAAGAGCAAAATTTGACATTCAAAAACCGAATAGACACGCATTCTGACCGAACATCGCATCGGTATTGTGCACTTCGTGCACCCTGATAAAATATAAACGATTGAAACAGGAACGAAATAAAACGCATGGAACGACAGGAGGAAATGGATGCGAAGAAGCATAAAGCTGATGAAGGACTGGCAGTTTACCGGCCCGGATGGCCAGACGATCACACTGGATCTGCCACATACGTGGAATGCAAAGGATGGACAGGACGGTGGCAATGATTACTGGCGCGGCACCTGCAGCTATACTCGGCACTTTGCGGCTCCGGAAGCGGACCTGCAGAACGAGGCGGTATGGCTTCAGTTTGAAGGCGTGAATGCAAGCGCCCAGGTGAAGCTGAACGGAAAGGAGCTCTGCCGCCATGACGGTGGCTATTCCACCTTCCGCGCGGAGATCACCGACCTTCTGGAGGAAGACAATACCCTGACCGTTCAGGTCGATAACAGTGTCAATCATCGTGTCTATCCGCAGAAGGCGGACTTCACCTTCTACGGTGGCATTTACCGTGACGTTACCCTGCTGATCGTGCAGAAGAATCACATTGCCCTCGGACACTTTGGGGACAGCGGCGTGAAGATCACACCGACGCTTGCGGAGGATGGCTCCGCGGAGATTCATGTAGAAACCCTGGTGGAGGGCGAAGGCTGTGTAAGCATTGAGCTCCTGGATGCTGAAGGAACGCGCGTGGCGAGCGCAGAGGGTCCGGATGCCCGGATGACGCTTGCGAATCCGCATCTCTGGAATGGCGTAAAGGATCCGTATCTTTACACCTGTACCGTTCGTCTGACGACAGGGGACGAGCTGCTGGATGAGGTCTCCACCCAGGTCGGCATTCGAAGCTTCTCCGTGGATGCAAAGAAGGGCTTTTTCCTGAATGAAAAGCCGTATCCCCTTCACGGTGTTTCCCGACACCAGGATCGGAAGGGGCTGGGCAATGCCATCGACCGCGCCATGCATGACGAGGATATGGCGCTCATCCGGGAGATGGGGGTAAATACGGTTCGTCTCGCTCATTATCAGCATGATCAGTACTTCTACGATCTCTGTGATCGCTATGGCATGATCGTCTGGGCGGAGATCCCGTACATTTCGGAGCATATGCCGAAGGGGCGCGAGAACACCATCTCGCAGATGAAGGAGCTGATTCATCAGAACTACAATCATCCATCCATCGTCTGCTGGGGCGTCTCCAACGAGATCACCATTTCCACAAAGGATAAGAAGGACATGCTCGATAACCATCGGGTGCTGAATGAGCTCTGCCATACGATGGACCCGACGCGCCTGACCACCCTGGCCTGCTATGCGATGTGCGGACCGTTCAATCCGGTAGCACACATCACGGATCTCGTGAGCTGGAATCTCTATCTCGGCTGGTATGTGCCGGGCCTGTTCCTGAATGATCTCTGGATGGATTTCTTCCATCTCGTGTATCCGAAGCGCCCACTCGGCTTTTCTGAGTATGGCGCCGAGGGTATGCCGAACCTGCACAGCGCACATCCGCGCCGAGGGGACCACAGTGAGGAGTATCAGGCACTGTATCACGAGTACATGCTTCGCTGCTTCGATCGCCATCCATGGCTCTGGGCTACGCATGTCTGGAACATGTTTGACTTTGCAGCCGACGCCCGTGACCAGGGTGGAGAGCCGGGCATGAATCATAAGGGCCTCGTGACCTTCGATCGAAAGACACGAAAGGACAGCTTCTACCTGTATAAGGCATGGTGGAGCGAGGATCCGTTTGTTCATATCTGCTCAAAGCGCTTTACCGATCGCACCGAAAAGGAAATCAAGGTGAAGGTGTACTCGAATCAGCCGTCGGTGACGCTGTATGCAAATGGTACGAAGCTTCAGGAGAAGCGTGGTGCGCATGTATTTGAGTTTACGCTGCCGCTGGAGAACAGCGTCACGGTAAAGGCCGTGGCTGGGGAGTGCACGGATCAGGCAAGCTTCCGAAAGGTTGCAACAGCAAATCCAGCCTATAAGCTCGTAAAGACGAAGTCGAAGAGCGCGAACTGGGTATAAAAGGGGGAACATAGCGCATCTGCGCTTGTTATATAAAGTTTCATAGTGGAGGAAAAGACGTGAAAAAGCAAAACCATAAAGTGGCTTTATGGACGGGACTTACCGGCGTGTCGGCGGTTCTGACCGTGGGCGCCATCGTGGGCAATGTCATTGCCAATCAGTATGCAACGACCATCAATGTTGCGCTGAATGCATCGACCTATAAGATCATTCATGGCGACACAACGGGCGATACCGAGTATTTCAAGAAGAGCTTCTCATCCGATGAGGAGCGTGAGGCCTACGAGGCGGAGCTCTGTGCAACCGTAGAGGCTGAGGGTGCAGCACTTCTCAAGAATGACAATGCAGCACTGCCGCTGGCATCGGGGGCAAAGGTCAGCCTCTTCGGTCACGGTGCGGTGGATCTCATGTACGGCGGAACCGGATCCGGTGCCGTGGATACCAGTAAGGCACCGAATATGAAGGATGCACTGGAGAGTCAGGGCATCCAGATCAACCAGAAGCTGTGGGATCTTTATAAGTCGGATGACATGATGAAGAACTACAGTCGAAAGACACCGGAGTCCATCTCTGATACGCTGGAGGCGAATACCCAGTTTGCGGTCAACGAAGCACCATGGAGCAAGCTGGAGAGCGCGGAGTCCAGCTTCCAGGATTATGGCGATGCGGCCATTGTCGTTCTTTCTCGTGCCGGTGGCGAGGGTGCAGACCTTCCGAGTGGTACGAACGGTACGACGGACAGCTGGATCTCCAGCAGCGAAGGCAGCGGCAATTACCTTGAGCTTTCGAAGGAGGAGCTGGAGCTTCTTGAGAACCTGAAGAAGCTGAAGGATCAGGGCACCTTCAAGTCCATCATCGTGCTGGTGAACAGCTCGAATGCACTGGAGCTCGATTTCCTGAACCCGGAGATCTGTGGTGAGGATTATGGCATTGACGCTGCGATGTGGATCGGCGATGTCGGTCAGACCGGTATCAATGGTGTCGCTCAGCTTCTGTCTGGTGCGGTGACACCATCCGGCTCCCTTGTAGACACCTACCTCTATGACAATATGGCAAATCCGGCGATGTACAACTTCTACACGCAGGCCTATCCGAATGCGGCAGAGTATGAGCTGCTCACGGCGGACGCCGACGTGCAGGGCATGTACAGCGTGTACCAGGAGGGCATTTACCTCGGCTATCGCTATTTCGAGACCCGCTACGAGGATGCCGTTATGGGTGCGGACAATGTCGGCGACTACGACTGGGCAAGCACCGTGGCGTATCCGTTTGGCTACGGTGACAGCTACACAAGCTTCGAGTACAGTGACTTTACTGTAAACGAGACCGACGACGCGTTTGATATCACGCTGAAGGTAACGAATACCGGAAATACCTACTCTGGAAAGGAGACCGTACAGATCTACTTCCAGTCGCCATATACCGATTATGATCGTGAAAATGGCATTGAGAAGGCCGCAGCCGAGTTCTGCGGATTTGCAAAGACCGAGGTACTGGCACCGGGTGAGTCCCAGGATGTCGAGATCACGGTGAAGAAGAGCGAGCTTCGGACCTATGACAGCAATACAGCGAAGACCTACATTGTAGATGCCGGTGATTACTACTTCACGGCCGCAACCGACTCTCATAACGCTGTAAACAACATTCTCGCGGCGAAGGGCTACACGGTGGAGAATACCGAGGGCCGCATGACCGAGGATGGTGATGCAGAGCTTGTATGGAAGTGGACGAACGATGCGCTCGACACCACGACCTATGCGACGAGCGTCACCGGTGCCACGATCACAAACCTCTTTGATGAGGCGGATCCAAACAAGAGCAGCGATGCACCGGGCGAGGTAACCTGGCTTTCACGCTCCGACTGGACGGGTACCTTCCCGACGAAGCCGGCAGCACTTACGGCAAACGAGACCATGGCGAAGCACCTCGCATTTACCCAGTACGATGGCTCTCTTGCGGACAGCGTGGAAATGCCGACCCTGGGTGCAAAGAACGGCCTGACGCTGGCCTCTATGATCGGCAGAGATTTCGACGATCCGGAGTGGGAGACGCTTCTCGATCAGCTGACCTTTGACGAGATGGTGAACACCATCACCCTGGGCTTCCATAATACAGCAGCCGTCGCTTCCATCGGTAAGACCGCAACGAAGGATGAGAATGGCCCACAGGGTCTGACGGCCGCACTGACCGGTGGCGCTTCTGCGATGTGCTACACGTCGGAGGACGTCATGGCAGCCACCTTTAATACCGATCTTATCAATAAGGTCGGCGAGTGCATCGGAGAAGACTGTCTCTCCATGGGCTACTCCGGTCTCTATGGACCGGGCATCAATATGCACCGTACCGCTTACTCCGGACGTAACTTTGAGTACTATTCCGAGGATCCGTTTGTGGCCGGTACCATCTGTGCCTCCGAGGTACAGGGCATCCAGTCCAAGGGCGTGTATGTATACCTGAAGCACGTTGCACTGAACGATTCGGAGAGCAGCCGTCGAGGCGTGAACACCTGGCTGAACGAGCAGACCGCACGTGAAATCTATCTCGAGGTTGCGGACAAGGCCATCACCGAGGGTGGTGCATGGGATGTCATGACGGGCTTCAACCGCTGGGGTACGACCTGGTGTGGTGCCAATGAAAACCTGCTGACAACGTACCTTCGCGGTGAGCTTGGTATGCGCGGCATGTGCATTACCGACTTCTCCGGCTCCAGCCAGTACATGGATCTTGTGGATGGTCTCATCGCAGGCTCTGACATCTGGGACAGCCCAATGCCGAAGATCCATACGACAAAGGCTGCAAATTATAAGAACGATGCGTATATTGTGACGAAGATGCGTGCTGCCATGCATCATATCCTGTATACGGTTGTGAATTCGAATGCGATGAATGGCTGGTCCTCTGGCGATACGCTGAAGACCGTGACACCGTGGTGGCAGACGGCCATCTATGCGCTGATCGGACTCTTTGCAGTACTGACCGCGCTCAGCGCATGGCGTCTCTCCGTTGCACTGAAGCTCCAGAAGCTTGCAAAGAAGGACGAAGAAAATACGACCCCTGTCTCTAAAGGAGAAATGGATGAGTGAAAAAACATCGGCGGCGGGACTGAACCGCGCCAAAACCTACCAGCTTGTGCTGTTCCCACTGAACAACGGCGCAACGAACGTATATTACGTGCTGGTGCTTTCGTATATTGCAACCTTCGGCAGTAAGGTACTGGCGCTGTCCATGCTGTTTGCCTCGGTGATGGTCACAGGAATGCGTCTCTTCGATGCCGTTACGGACCCGATCATTGGCACCCTGATGGACCGCACGAACGGAAAGTTTGGTAAGTTCCGTCCGTTCATGGTCATTGGCAACCTCATCATGGCGCTGAGCATCCTTACGCTGTACTGCCTGACACCGCTGATTCCGTCCGAGGCGGTTGCGCTTCGCTACGTGGCCTTCGTTATGCTGTATGCGGTCTGGGTCATTGGCTATACCTTCCAGACGAGCTGCACGAGATCCGGGCAGACCGTTCTGACCAGCGATCCGAAGCAGCGCCCGCTGTTCACGATCTTCAACACCGTGGGCTCCCTCCTCGGCATGGGCGCGATGCAGTTCTTTGCACCGATCCTCGCGCGAAACTATGAGGGCGGCTATGCATCCGCCGGCTTCTTCCGCACCCTGGCCCCGGTGGGAGTTGTCATCTCGATTCTCCTGACCCTTCTTGCGGTCATCGGTATCTGGGAAAAGGATCAGCCGAAGTATTTCGGCATCGGTGGAAAGACCGAGAAGGTCAAGCTCCGCGAATATGTACAGATTCTGAAGAACAACACACCGATGCAGCGTCTCATGGTGGCGGGCGCAGGCTGCAAGCTGGCCCTTTCCATTGCGACGAATACAACTGTCCTCTGCATGCTCTATGGCTGCATGATGGGAAACTATGATGGACTTTATCTGCCGATGATGGTACTCGGCTATGTCTTCAGTGTGCCGTTTTTCCTGCTGACCGTGCGTACGAGCCAGAAGGAGGGCCAGAAGGCGAGCCTTATGAAGTATGTGAGTGTGGCACTGATCTGCTATGTCGGTGTGCTGGTGCTGCTGCTCCTGTGGGGGCATGGCGATGCCTTCACCCTGTCCATCATGGGCGAGCATGGGTTCTCCATCAACCTGTATACGATTCTCTTCATTGCTTTCTTTGGCATCGGCTATGGCGCCTACTATGCGACGGCAGATATGCCGATCCCGATGGTGGCCGACTGCTCCGATTACGAGACCTATCGTTCGGGCAACTACATTCCGGGCATTATGGGTACTCTGTTCAGCCTGGTGGATAAGCTCGTATCGAGCCTTTCTGCGACGGTCGTTGGCATTGCCGTCAGTGTGATCGGACTCGAAAGCCTGCCGACACAGTATGATCCCTATGCGCCGGGCATGAACATGGTGGTGCTCGTGCTGTTCTGCATCATTCCGATGCTTGCGTGGATTGCGACGCTCATCGCCATGAAGGGCTATTCCCTGACGGGCGCAAAGATGAAGGAGATCCAGGCGGTCAATGCCTGCCGTCGTGACGCGGTGGCCGAGGGCATGACGCTCGAGGAGGCCATGCAGAAGTGGCAGACGATCGAGCAGCTGCCGGAAAAATACAAGCACGGAATTTAAGAAGCATCGAGGATGCACAAGGAGTCGCGGCCCTTCGGGGCGGGCTCCTTTTTCTGTTGTCTATTTCTTCCTATCGGATATATGAAAAGAATATGATATAATAACAAGACACCAGGACAGAAATGCTTAAGCGCAGGGACGCTTCCGTAGAGACGTTCAATGACGGCCTGGGCTGAAAGGATAACATCAAGGAATGAAGACAGAGAATACAAATAAAACGGAGCTGAAGGATCTGATTGAAAAAGCACTGGAGATGAGAAAGTACAGCTATGTACCCTATTCCCATTTTCATGTGGGTGTAGCGCTGCTCGCGAAAAACGGACAGGTCTACGGTGGCTGCAATATTGAGAATGCAAGCTATGGGGCTGCAAACTGTGCGGAGCGTACCGCGATCTTTCATGCGGTCAGTGAGGGTGTGAAGGAGTTTTCACGCATCGTCATTACCGGAGGACCAGAGGACGGAGAGCTTCAGTTCTGCGCACCGTGTGGGATCTGCCGCCAGGTGATGATGGAATTCTGTGATCCGAAGCGCTTCGAGATTATTCTTGCAAAATCGGTGGACGAGTATCGGACATATACGCTCGAGCAGCTTCTGCCAGAGGGCTTCGGTCCAGCAAATCTGCTGCAGGGAGCGGATACGGAAAGTGCATTTGACACCGTGCAGCTTTAAACGGGCCGTCGGTTGCAGGCGGCGAAGCAAAAATGAACGAGGCACGCTTCTCTGTGCCCAGGAAACCTACACACGAATCAGAGTGATGCCGAAGCAGGGGAGAGCCTGCGTCGCAGGTCATGAAAGGAGAGAATCTATGTCAACACCTCACAACAAAGCAGAACTTGGCGATATTGCGAAGACCGTCCTTATGCCGGGCGATCCGCTTCGTGCGAAGTTTATCGCGGAAACCTATCTGGAAAATCCGGTATGCTTCAATACCGTGCGCAATATGTTTGGCTATACGGGAAGCTATAAGGGAAAGAAAATTTCTGTCATGGGCGGTGGCATGGGCATGCCATCGATCGGGATCTATTCCTATGAGCTCTTCCATTTTTATGATGTTGATAATGTGATCCGCATTGGCTCAGCGGGCGCCATTCAGCCAGAGGTGAATCTCAAGGATGTCATCATTGGCATGGGCGCATGTACGGACTCCAATTATGGAAAGCAGTTCGAGCTGCCTGGAACCTTTGCACCGATTGCGGACTATGGTCTCCTGCAGCAGGCAGTGGAGGCGGCGGCGCGCCTCGGAGTTCCGGTCAAGGTCGGAAATATTCTGTCCTCGGATATTTTCTATGATGCCCGTCCGGATGTAAATCAGCGTTGGGCGAAAATGGGCGTACTCGCAGCGGAAATGGAGGCAGCAGCCCTGTACATGAATGCCGCCTATGCACATAAGCATGCACTCTGCATGCTCACGGTTTCCGATCAGCTGATCCGGGATGAGCATCTGAATGCGGATGAGCGTCAGGTCGGCTTTGATCAGATGATGCGTGTCGCACTGGAGCTTGCGTAAGCCGCGGAGACACACGGAGAAAACGAGGAGCGGACAGGTGCAGTGCAGCGCCTGTCCGCATTGGCTTAAGGAAAAGGGTGAAAGCGATGATCAATTATTCAGAGGATAAGACGATGTATCATATCGGCGTGGCACCGGGACAGGTTGGAAGGTATGTGATTCTGCCGGGCGATCCGAAGCGCTGTGAGAAGATCGCAGCGTATTTCGATGACCCGGTTTTTGTGGCCGATCATCGAGAGTATGTGACCTATACGGGAACGCTCGATGGCGTGCCGGTGTCGGTGACATCGACGGGCATCGGTGGACCGTCTGCATCGATTGCCATGGAGGAGCTCCATATGTGTGGCGCGGATACCTTCATTCGCGTCGGCACGGCCGGTGGCATGGACCTCGAGGTACAGGCAGGAGATGTGGTGATTGCGAGTGGTGCGATCCGCATGGAGGGTACGTCGAAGGAATATGCGCCGATCGAGTGGCCGGCCGTTGCGGACTTTGAAGTCGAAACGGCGCTCAATCAGGCAGCAGAGCAGCTGGGCTTCCGTCACCATGTGGGCGTGGTTGAGTGCAAGGATGCCTTTTATGGACAGCATAAGCCAGAGGAGCTGCCGGTGAGCTATGAGCTCCTCAACAAGTGGCAGGCCTGGCTGAAGCTTGGCTGCAAGGCTTCCGAAATGGAGTCTGCCGCGCTGTTTACCGTAGCCTCGTATCTTCACGTGCGTGCCGGGGCCGTGCTTTTCATCATGTCGAACCAGGAGCGTGTGAAGCAGGGACTCAGCAATGAGATTGAGCATGATACGGATAAGGCCATCCATACAGCGATCGAGGCTCTTCGTATCCTGATTAAGAAGGATCAGAAGAAGGCATGAGGGAGAGGTGTTCTAAGAGCTGTGGAAGGCCCTCCCCATATGGAGCATGAGGAAGCAGAAGAGAGCATGAAGGAAGAACGGATACCGGCAGCAGGTCCGGAACGCGATGCATATTATATGAAGCTGGCCATTCGGGAAGCCCGAAAGGCGTTGAAGCATGAGGATGTGCCCATTGGGTGCATCCTCGTGTATGATGGGACGAATCCTGCGAGTAAGGCCGATCAGCATGCCGCTTCGCTGGGCATCGAAGCGGGGACCATCCTGGGGCGGGGCTATAATCGGCGAAACCGGGACCATAATGCCCTGATGCATGCGGAGATCCTCGCGATTCGTCAGGCGTGTAAAAGGCTGCAGGACTGGCGCGTCGAGGACTGTACGCTGTATGTGACCCTGGAGCCCTGCCCGATGTGTGCAGGGGCCATCGTTCAGGCTCGTGTACCACGGGTTGTCATAGGCTCCATGAATCCGAAGGCAGGCTGCTGCGGCTCGGTGCTGGACATGCTGCATGAGAAGCGCTTTAATCATCGCTGTGAGGTGCGGACGGATGTGGAACGGGATGCATGCGCAGCGCTGATGAGTGACTTTTTTCAGAGCCTGCGAGAGAAAAAGCTGAAGAAGCTGGAGGAGGAAGCATGAGTCCTGCAAAAGAAAAGATCGAAAAGCCGGGGCGCTGCATCATCGTCGGCGCGGGGGATTTCTTCGGACTTCCGTTTCCGCTGAAGACGGAGGACTATGTCATCGCGGCCGATGCGGGCTACGAAAATCTGCGGGCGCTGAACATCACACCGGATCTCATCGTCGGGGATTTTGACTCCATGAAGGTGGAGGGCGTGCGCGGTGTGACGGGACCGGTGAAGGATCTCGATATTTATGCGGATGCGGAAAAGGCGGAGTACATTCATCATCTTCGGCGAATCGAGCTGGACGGGGTGGAAACACGGGTGATCGACCCGATTAAGAACGATCCGGATATGCTCGCATGTGTACGCATTGGCATCGAAAAGGGCTATCGTGCCTTTCACCTCGTGGGGGGTACGGGAAAGCGGATGGATCACTCCATCGCGAACCTGCAGGTGCTCGGCTTCCTTGCACAGCAGGGGATGCAGGGCTATCTTTATGGAGAGCATCAGCTTGTGCGTGCCATCCGAAATGAGACGGTGCACTTTCCGAAGGGAATGCAGGGCTATTTTTCAGCGCTGTCGCTGAGTGATGTCTGCCGTGGCGTTACGGAAAAGGGCTTTAAGTACATCGTGAACGAGGTGGATCTTAACAACTGCATGCCGACCGGCCTCAGCAACGAATTTGTCGGCACGGAGGCGGAAATCTCGGTGCGGGAGGGGACGCTCCTTCTGATTTATGACGGATGCACCGAACAGGGCGAGGGATAAAACGGAAGGCTGGATACACAGAAAGTCGTGAACCGACACTTGATTGACGATTTTCTCTTTGCTATAATTCCGATAAGAAGTAAAGAGCTGGGACGTACGAGGCTGCACATATTGAACCTACAAATACGACCTACGGGGCTCCAATATCTGTATGCATAATATAATGCCTCCCTTCGGGACGAGGACTATAGTGGTATACGTGAGGTTTCCCACCTAGCAGGAGAGCTAGGAGTCAAGCGTGTAGTACGGCGTTCTGGTGTTACTCCGACAAAATCACATGATTTTGGGCCGACAGGATTTCCTGTCGGCCTTTGTTGTTTAAAAAGGTTTGCAGGCGCAGCCCGAAGCATCTCAGCCCCGGCAAACAAAATCACATCTCGATGGCAGCCCATGAAATTTCTGTGAAGTCATCGCTTTTCCCTCGGCTTTTATGTATCATAGAAGCAGAATACATTGACTGGTTCATTACATCTGCATGAAGGAGCATCATCCGTGAAGAAAGAACAGTGGGAGCAGCAGATTCGATGGGGTATCACGGCATTTCTTGTGATTGCCGCGAGTGTTTTTGTCGCAACGCTTTTTATAAACTTTGATAAAATTCGTGCCTTTGTCGGGGCGCTCTTTTCCATCCTGGCTCCGATTATCTATGGTGCGGTGATTGCCTATATCACCTCGCCCATCTATAACCGGGTGTATCACTGGGTCCATGATCTCCTGCGCGGTGGAAATCAGGGAAAGTATCAGAAGCATCTCGTTTCATCGGGGGCCGCACGGGGCATCGCTCGTGCCGCCGGAACGCTGGTCGCACTTCTTACGGTGGTAATCCTGGCGGTTGGCCTCGTTTCCATGATCATCCCGCAGCTCTATGACTCGATTGCCAATCTGGTCGCGACGCTGCCGCAGAATCTATCCGAGACCTATCGAAATGTGATGAAGTACCTGCAGGACTATCCCGAGGTGCGGGAGGAGGTGCAGGAGTATTACAATGCAGCCTACAGCTATATCATGGATTTCCTTCAGGATCATCTGATGCCGAACATGCAGAGCATTGTGGCCTCGCTGGGCATCGGTATCTGGTCGGTGATCAATGGCGTAAAAAATGTCTTCATTGGACTGATTGTGATGATCTATCTTCTGAATATTAAGGAATCCATGCTCGGCGAGTCCCGGAAGCTGACCTTTGCGCTGCTTCCGGAAAAGTGGGCGAAGCATGTGGTGGAGGAATTTGCCTATATCAATAAGGTCTTCGGCGGGTTCATCGTTGGAAAAATCATTGATTCTCTCATTATCGGCTGTCTCTGCTTTTTCTGCCTGAGCCTCATGAATATGCCGTATGCACTTCTGGTATCGGTGATCGTCGGCGTGACCAATGTGATCCCGTTCTTCGGTCCCTTTATCGGTGCCGTTCCATCCTTTGTTCTGATCCTGCTGTCGAGCCCTGTTCAGAGCGTTTATTTCCTCATTTTTATTCTGGTCCTCCAGCAGTTCGATGGCAATATCCTGGGGCCACGTATCCTGGGGGATTCGACTGGTCTCAGCAGCTTCTGGGTGCTGTTCTCCATTCTGCTGTTTGGCGGTCTCTTCGGCTTCGTGGGCATGATTGTAGCCGTTCCATTGTGGGCCGTGATCCTGAATTTCGTGCAGCGTATGACGCGGCACCTGCTTGGAAAGAAGGGGCTTCCGATGGAAGCAGAAGAGTACATCTCGGGGGATGAACGCGCCCGTCTGAAGGATTAGTGCGCGGGGATGGCGTGAGAACCTGAAGGCCACTGAATACATCCGGCGAAGGGCGGGTGCAGGCATTGGAATGATACGAAAAAACGTTTGAAAAACCGGTTAACTAGAGTATACTATTCTTGTCTTCTTGAGGGCACTGGAGCGAAGTTCCATGCGTGCAGAGGACCGGAAAGATACGTAGATTCAAATCGAAAGGCATGGGGAAGCCATGCACAAGGAGGTTTTTATGGATATTCGTTACAGTGCAAATCAGAGGGATGTGAAGCGGTATACGACCGAAGAGCTTCGAAATGAGTTTCTGATTACCGGACTTTATAAGCCAGACGAGGTTGTGGCGGTTTACTCTCACGTCGATCGTATGGTGACCTTCGGCTGTATGCCGGTGCATGAGACGGTCCCGCTCGATAAGGGCATCGACTGCTGGGCAAATTTCGGAACGCATTATGTTCTGGAGCGCCGCGAGATCGGAATCTTTAACATTGGCGATGGTGCAGGTAAGATCATGGTGGATGGGACGGAGTATCATCTCGGCTACAAGGACTGCCTGTACATTACGAAGGGTGCGAAGGAGGTTCTGTTCTCCTCGGATGACGCAGAGAAGCCGGCGAAATTCTATATGGTTTCTGCACCGGCTCACGTGAGCTATGAGACGAAGCTTATTACGATGGCGGAGGCAAATCATCGTCCATGTGGAGATCCGGAGCTGGCCAATGCACGTGTCATCAACCAGTTCATCCACCCGGATGTGCTGAAGACTGCGCAGCTCAGCATGGGCATGACCGAGCTGAAGCCAGGCTCTGTATGGAATACGATGCCGGCGCATACACATGAGCGTCGCATGGAGATCTACACCTATTTCGAGGTACCGGAGGATCAGGTTGTATTCCATTTCATGGGCGAGCCGCAGGAGACAAGACATCTCGTAATGCACAACTATGATGCCGTGATTTCGCCATCCTGGTCGATTCACTGCGCGGCTGCAACCCACAACTACACCTTCATCTGGGCCATGGGTGGTGAGAATCAGGAATTTGATGATATGGATACGATCTATACACCGGATCTTCGCTAAGTGCGAGAGCATTCCGGATACATGGGCGTCGAGGCGTTCGAGCTGTCGTGAGCAGGTCAGCACCTCCATTTCGTCGGCATTGGCAGAATAAAAATTGAATTTTGAAAGGGTCCGTGGTAGTATAGAATTCTGTGTGGTCCACGGACCTTTTTGTGTGCGTGCATCTTCGGATGACTGCCACAGATGAATTTATATAGAAAGAACCCTCAGATGGGGAAGGAGAAATTATGGCAACATTACTTGAAACCTGGAGAACGAAGGCATATGGCAATGGTCTTTCCAAGGCAGAGCAGGAGACACTCTGGCAGGAGTACTTCGCACTGGAGAAGGGCTTCTATGAGGAGATCCTGAAGGATCCGAGCCACGTTTATGAGGGCACGGTCAAGGAGCTTGCAGATCACTTCCACATCGATGTTTTCCACTTTACCGGCGTGCTGGATGGTATCGATGATTCCTTAAAGGGTTACCATAACCCGATTGACACCATGGATGAGAACACTCAGGTAAAGATCGAGATCGATCCAGAGACGCTGTACTACAACATGGTGGAGGCGAAGGCAAGCTGGCTTTATGGTCTTCCTGAGTGGGATGCCATCCTCAGCGAGGAGAAGCGTCATGAGCTCTATCGGAAGCAGAAGGCTTCCAACACGATTCGCCGTGAAGGTAAGAAGATCTACCCGAATGACCTCTGCCCATGCGGATCCGGCAAGAAGTATAAGAAGTGCCACATGCGCATCGATCAGGAGAATGAGCTGAAGGCATTCGCCGCAGCACACTGATGAGTGAAGCGAGGCTTTGACAGCGTAGCGGAATGGAGCGCGGTGCCTTTCGTATGCGTGCGTTTCACCGGAACTTCATCGGACTTGTACCGCATGAACATTCGATTGACGCGGTATTTTGATTATGCTAAGATGAGTTTCGTGCAGCAGTAAAGCTGCAGATTTTATGGAGGTAGACACAATGAAAGGTACAGTAAAGTGGTTCAACAATCAGAAGGGCTATGGCTTCATTTCTGATGAGAATGGCAAGGACGTTTTCGTTCACTACTCAGGACTCGTTGGAGATGGATTCAAGTCTCTCGAGGAGGGCCAGAAGGTAGAGTTCGACGTTCAGGACGGCGCTAAGGGACCTCAGGCAGTCAACGTAGTAAAGCTTTAATTTTTTTCCAAGTACCTAATATTGTAAGCATATATCGTTACAAGAATAGTATTTTGAACTAAACAGAAGCATGGACGGTATCCGAATGGATGCCGTCTTTTCTTTTTCGCTTATTTCGTATATAATGTGCGCCATGAGAATGAATGCAAGAAAAACAAGCTTATATGGAATGCTGCTCGCCCTTGCCATGGTACTGAGCTATGTGGAAGCGATGATTCCCATCAATATCGGGGTGCCGGGGGTGAAGCTCGGGCTTCCGAATATCGTGACGATGATCGGACTCTATTCGATCGGTGGACTGCCGACCCTCATCATCAGCGTCCTGCGGATACTCCTCGTGAGCTTCATGTTCGGGAATACCATGACGCTGGCATACTCGTTTTCCGGCTTTGCGCTGAGCTTCCTTACCATGCTGCTTCTCCGAAGGATTGGGGGCTTTCACCGCACCGTGGTGAGTCTCATGGGAGGTGTGATGCACAATGTGGGTCAGCTTCTGGCTGCCATGGCACTCCTGCACAGTCCGGTGCTTCTGTACTATCTTCCGGTGCTGATGGTGGCCGGTGTTGTGGCGGGTGCATTGATCGGAGTGCTGGCCGGGCTCATTACGGAGCGTATTCTGCTCTTTCTTCGGAAGTGTTGAATATTATTTTAAAGCGTGATAAAATAATCCGACAAACAAGTGTTTGTCGGATTATTTTTTGAGGAGACAGTATGGGCAAGAATTATATCAAGATTCGGGGTGCCAGTGAGCACAATCTGAAGCATGTGGACGTCGACATTCCGCGGGATGAGCTGGTCGTCATGACCGGATTATCCGGATCTGGAAAGTCTTCGCTTGCCTTTGATACGATTTATGCAGAGGGTCAGCGACGCTACATGCAGTCCCTGTCCTCCTATGCACGACAGTTCCTGGGGCAGATGGAGAAGCCGGCCGTGGACCTGATCGAGGGCCTGAGCCCTGCGATTTCCATTGACCAGAAATCGACGAACCGAAATCCGCGTTCGACCGTTGGCACGGTAACGGAAATCTATGATTATATGCGTCTTCTGTATGCACGTATCGGTACGCCACACTGTCCGAAGTGTGGACGGGAGATCAAGCGTCAGACGGTGGATGAGATCGTGGATCAGCTGATGCTCATGCCGGAGGGCAGCCGCATCCAGCTGCTGGCTCCGATCGTTCGTGGAAAGAAGGGCATGCATGAGAAGGTGCTCGAGAGCGCACGTCGCTCCGGGTATGTGCGTGTCCGTATCGATGGAAATATGTATGAGCTGTCGGAGGAAATCTCGCTGGAGAAAAACGTCCGTCACACCATTGAGATTGTGGTGGATCGCCTTGTTGTGCGCGAGGGCGTGGAGAAGCGTCTCACGGAGTCCATTGAGCAGGTGATGAGTCTGACGGGCGGACAGCTGACGGTGGATGTCATTGGAGGGGAGCCGGTGAATTTTTCGACGAGCTTTGCCTGTCCGGACTGTGGCATCTCCATCGAGGAAATTGAGCCACGCAGCTTTTCCTTCAATAACCCGTTCGGCGCCTGCCCGGAGTGCAGTGGGATCGGCTACAAGATGGAGTTTGACCTTTCCCTGATGATTCCAGATGAGAGTCTGAGCATTAACGAAGGCGCCATTTCTGTCGTTGGCTGGCTGAATTCGAAGGACGAGGGCAGCTTTACGCATGCAATGCTGGTGGCACTCAGTGAGGCCTATCATTTCAGTCTGGACACGCCGTTCCGGGACTATCCGGCAGAGATTCGTGACATCCTTCTGTATGGTACGAGGGGTGAGAAGGTGACCGTCCATTATGAATCCCAGTTTGGCAAGGGAAATGTACATCATGTGCCGTTTGAAGGCCTGCTGGCCAATGTCAACCGCCGTTATCGTGAGTGCTTCTCGGAGCGGATGCGTGCCGACTATGAACAGTACATGCGAATCACACCATGTGCGGCCTGCAAGGGCGCTCGACTGAAGGCCTCGAGTCTCGCTGTCACCGTTGGGGATCTCAATATCTACCAGGCAACAGAGCTGTCCATTGAACGCTTTTATGACTGGATTGGGAAGCTGCAGCTCACCCCGATGCAGCATACGATTGCGGATGAGGTGGTGAAGGAGATTCGAAACCGCATCAAATTCATGCTGGATGTCGGACTCGATTATCTGACACTGAGCCGGGCAGCGGGGACCCTTTCCGGTGGCGAAGCACAGCGCATCCGTCTGGCCACCCAGATCGGCTCCGGCCTTGTAGGCGTGGCCTATATCCTGGATGAGCCGAGCATTGGCCTCCATCAGCGGGACAATGATCGACTGATTGCAACGCTCAAGCATCTTCGGGATCTCGGGAATACCGTGATCGTCGTGGAGCATGATGAGGATACCATGCGTGCTGCTGACTTCATTGTCGACATCGGCCCGGGCGCCGGATCCGAGGGTGGTGAGGTCGTTGCGACGGGAACTGCTGAAGAAATCATGGCGAATCCGCGGAGCATTACCGGACAGTATCTGAGCGGAAAGCGGAAGATTGCCGTACCGAAGAAACGGCGGAAGCCGACCGGCTGGCTTACGGTAAAGGGCGCATGCGAGCATAATCTGAAAAACATTGATGTGCGCTTTCCACTCGGGGTATTCACCTGCGTGACCGGTGTGTCAGGCTCAGGAAAGTCTTCCCTGGTGAACGAAATTCTGTATAAGACCCTGGCGAAGCGCTTAAATCGTGCACGTACGATTCCTGGACGCTTCCAGTCCATCGAGGGTCTGGAACAGCTCGACAAGGTCATTGCCATTGACCAGTCGCCGATTGGACGCACGCCACGTTCGAATCCGGCAACCTATACGGGCGTCTTTGATATGATCCGCGATCTTTTTGCGGGTACGCCGGATGCAAAAGCGCGTGGCTACAGCAAGGGACGCTTTTCCTTTAATGTAAAGGGTGGCCGCTGTGAGGCCTGTCAGGGGGACGGCATCGTGAAGATTGAGATGAATTTCCTTCCGGATGTCTATGTCCCGTGTGAGGTATGTAACGGAAAGCGCTTTAATCGTGAGACGCTGGAGGTGAAATATAAGGGGAAGAGCATCTACGATGTACTGGAGATGACCGTGGAAGAGGCGCTCGAGTTTTTTAAAAATGTGCCAAGCATTACACGAAAGATCCAGACCCTGTACGATGTTGGCCTCGGCTATGTGAAGCTCGGCCAGCCGAGCACCGAGCTCTCTGGTGGTGAGGCACAGCGCATCAAGCTGGCAACGGAGCTCAGCCGTCGACCGACGGGAAAGACGGTCTATGTGCTGGATGAGCCGACCACAGGGCTTCACTTCGCCGATGTGCATAAGCTGGTGGTGATGCTGGATCGTCTCGCAGAGAATGGCAACACGGTGATCGTGATTGAGCATAATCTCGATGTAATCAAGTGTGCGGATTATATCATTGACATCGGCCCGGAGGGCGGAGACCGTGGCGGGACTGTCATTGCGACAGGTACACCAGAGGAGGTTGCGAAGGTAAAGGAATCCTATACTGGTCATTACATCAAGCAGTATCTGAAAAAATAAATGGTAAAACTTAAAAAGGTCGGCGAACGGCTGGATCGAAGTCCAGTCATTCGCCGACCTGCCTTTTTTGAAGATGCTGATTACGGTGCCTGAGAGAAAACTCACTGCCGCGGCTTTCGTTCCGCCACCGCCTTCTCCTGCCAGGCTTTGAAGTAGAGCTTTTCCTGTGGGTCTCGCTTCTTCGAAGCAGATGCCTGAGACTCGTCATAGTGCGTGTAGAAATCCGACTGCTTCAGCATCAGACGAAATTCGTTGACGAGCTCTTCCACAGCCTGATCGCGCTCAGACATGGTCGGCATGGTGAGATTGCTTTCGAAGAGTGCATTGGCATCCACCTTCAGCGCATGGAGTATGCACACGAGCTGATCCTGATTCGGATGCTTCGGAGTACTCTGCTGCTTGCTCTGATAGGCATTTTCAAACTGAGAGATCATGGAACTGGAGATGCCGGTAATAGCCGCGAGATCGTCCTGTGTCAGCTGTGCCTCGAGGCGAAGTCGCTTCATGGTTTTTCCGAATCGTTCCCAGTCGAAGTGGTAATCGCGGTTGTTAAAGATCGGATCCTCGGTATACACCGTATTTTCTTTATGCTTTGCACGTGGCGAAGAATAATTTGCCATAGTTTCCACTGCTCCTTGCTTCGAGTCATGATGCTCTATAAGGAATTCTATAGGCTGGGCTCGAATAAAGTAACTTACGGAGCGGTATAGTACTATAGCTGTGAAATAAATATAGAAGAAAAA